>OJAU01000159.1_pt1 | contig 40389 bp, 34 predicted proteins | sample 1589791 | NCBI WGS metagenome assembly OJAU01 (sample SAMN05416849, study PRJEB24817) | seawater metagenome | isolation source: Sea water | place: Canada:Atlantic | collected 2013-07 | reverse complement strand
CTGTCAAGAAAATCAAAGCGATGGCTTTCCGATTAGAAAAGCGGACTTAATTCACAATTTTGGCTCTGGAATGAAGCCCTTCGACTGCGCTCAGGATAAATATTCCTTCCCAGAGAAGCGGGAAGGGTTAACGGAATGGAAAGCTGAAATTGGGGATTGTGTCCAAGATTTGTGAAAGAAGCTCTTTTCTCGAAGTGAAGTGATTGCCTACTTTTTCAGTAGGCAGTCGTGGAATATAGGGGAATGTGCTGAGTGGGCCTAAATTATCATAACATAATTCAAAACAATATTCTTAATGTGGCAACCTGTTCTTAATCAAACCGTATAAAAAAGTACCAAAGAGCACCCCCAAAATTACTATTAAAATAAAGGTATATCTTGCTCTTGCGAGAACATACATAGGACCTAGACAAGCCCCTGCAAGTGCCCAGCCCAATTCAAAGATTATACCGCCAATAAGATACTGAGAAACGCTTTTATTCTTTTAAAATCCACTGCTAAAAAAGCTAAAATAGACAAAAAGATTACAATGCACATTGCCAGATATACTTTCAGTAATATTGCCGGTGATTTCATTCATCCTTGAATGTTACAAACATTATATAGACATAGTGATTTGAAAACTAGATTGAATTATCAGGTAAATTTTATCCATAAAGATGTGGATGATGCTTTAGATAGTGTTAAAATATTTGAGTTGACAAATTGATGAAAAATCATTGCACAACCTGTGCATTGATTTTTTTTTATCTTTGTAGTGTGAGAATTATCGCAGTCATATTATCATTTTACATCTTAGCACTCAATGCGCTTCCGTGCAATGATAACAGTATAGATGCTGATAATTTACAAACAGAAGTGACACATAGTGGAGATTCGGATCATAGCCAAGGTGTTTTTGACCTATGCCCTCCCTTTTGTACTTGTCACTGCTGTCACGTACACACTATAGATTTTGGAGCAGCAAGTTTTGGGCTTTTGAACCCACAAATTTCTAAAAAAGTTTTTGGCTATTTCCAGAATACAGGCCAAGAGACCATATATTCCATACTACAACCCCCAAGAGTTTAATTCAGTTTTAAAGGATAACTATATCCTTTCTTAACCCTATTTCAAAGGATTAAATCCCGTTTCGTATGATTTTACGCTATCGTAAAATTATCTTAAATAGTTTAACTGAATTAAATCTAAAATTTCTATGATTAATAAAATCATTTCATTTTCCATTAATAATAAATTTATTATTGGGCTACTTACCTTAGCGCTTATAGGGACGGGTATTTGGTCCATGTCTACCGTCAACCTAGGATCGGTACCAGATATTACTAACAATCAGGTTCAAGTAATTACACAATCACCAAATCTTGCAACTGAAGATATTGAACAATTTGTAACCTATCCCGTAGAACTTTCGATGGGTAATTTACCTGGGGTTACAGAAATTCGCTCTATTTCACGTTTTGGGCTTTCGGTAGTTACTATTGTTTTCAAAGATGATATGGGGACCTACCTCCCTCGGCAACTTGTACAGGAAAAACTTAATGAATTGGGAGAAACCATTCCCGATAAATTTGGGAGTCCTGCTATGGGACCTATTTCAACTGGACTGGGTCAAATTTATGAGTATACAATAAAGCCAAAGAAAGGATACGAAACTGAATATTCTCCAATGGAACTACGAACTATTCAGGACTGGATAGTGAAAAGACAACTTACCTTACTGGAAGGTGTAGTTGAAGTAAATTCTTTTGGAGGCTCCATAAAACAATACGAGGTAGCTATTAACCCGAAAAAATTAAACAGTATGGGTATAAGTATCTCTGAAGTTTATGAGGCGCTGGCACGAAATAATGTGAATACCGGTGGAGCTTATATCGAGAAAAATAAAATGTCCAATTTTATTAGGGGTGAAGGCTTAATCCGTTCTCTGGAAGACATAAAGAAAATTGCTATTACTACAGAAAATGCAATCCCAATAACGATTGGTGATGTTGCAGAAAATGTGCAGTATGGTAATCAGGTACGATACGGGGCTTTTACCCAGGACGGAGAAGAGGCTGTTGGAGGAATTATCATGATGCTGAAAGGTGCTAACCCTAACGCGGTAATCCAGGATGTGAAGGATCGTATGGCTGAAGTCGAGAAGTCTCTTCCTGAAGGTTTGACTGTAGCACCAATAATTGATCGAAGTGAGTTGATAGCACGAACAACCGACACCGTTAAAACAAATTTAATGGAAGGAGCTTTAATAGTGATCTTTGCTCTGGTGATATTACTAGGTAGTTTAAGAGGCGGTCTAATAACTGCTACTACCATTCCATTATCACTTCTTTTTGCTTTTATATTGATGAAGCAATTCAACGTGTGGGCCAACCTAATGAGTTTAGGGGCAATCGACTTCGGAATTATAATTGACGGTGCAGTAATTATTATTGAAGGTACCGTATATGAAATACAAAAACGGATTAGATCTGGAAAAGTAAAATTTAATCAGGCAAAAATGGATGAGGTAGCCTATGATGCCGGAAGTACGATGATGGGCTCTGCGTTTTTTGGACAAATTATCATTCTTATCGTATTTACACCTATTCTTTTTCTTACCGGGGTGGAAGGTAAAATGTTTAAACCGATGGCATATACCTTCGGTTTTGCCATGATAGGTGCCATTTTCTTATGCCTTACCTATGTCCCTATGATGTCTGCCTTATTTATGAAACCAATTCAAAATAAAAAAAACTGGTTTGGAAAATTTGAGCGTTGGTTGGAAAAAATAAGTGACAGGATAATTGGCGGAATACAAAAAGTATATGTGCCTTTATTGAAAGGAGCATTAAAATTGAAGCTGATCGTTATTGGATCTGCCGCTGTTTTACTCGTGATAGCCGGTTTTCTTTTTTCCAGAATGGGAGGAGAATTTGTGCCTCAATTAGATGAAGGAGATATCGCCATGCAGGCTCTAATAAGACCAGGAAGTTCTTTAACTGAATCTATTGAAGTTTCAAAGAAAATAGAGAATATTCTTTTAGGAAATTTTCCTGAGATTAAAACGGTAACAGCAAGGATTGGAGTAGCCGACATTCCCACGGATCCAATGCCCATGGATATCGCAGATATGTATCTAATCCTAGAAAAGGATAAGGACAAATGGGAAACCTCTGAAACTAAAGAAGGTCTCATTGAACAGATCAAGGAAAAACTAAATGAAGAGCTTACGGGTGTTAACTTAGTGTTTACCCAACCTGTAGAGTTGAGGTTTAATGAGTTATTAGAAGGGGTTAGAGAAGATATTGCGGTAAAGTTGTATGGAGAAGATTTAGAGGTATTGTCAGAAAAGGTACAGGAGATGGCCAGTATTATCCAAACCGTGCCTGGTGCAGGAGACGTAAACGCAGAGCGAACATCTGGTCTCCCACAAATGACCGTTAGATTTAACCGTGATAAAATAGCCCAATATGGACTGGATATCCAGAAAGTCAATGATTATATAAGTACAGCTTTTGCAGGAGGAACAGCTGGAGTCATTTTTGAAGGAGAAAAGCGATTCGATTTAGTTGTAAGATTTGATGAAGATCATAGAAAGAATATTAATGACTTGCGTGGTATGTATATCGATCTTCCAGACGGAACTCAAGTGCCTATAAAAGAAATAGCAGATATAGAATATGTCCCAGGCCCTATGCAAATTTCAAGGGATGATACCTACAGGAGAACCTATGTGGGTGTAAATGCCCGGGGAAGGGATGTAGAGTCCGTGGTTAATGATATTCAGCAAAAATTAGATCAAGAATTGGAACTACCACCCGGGTATTATATAACTTATGGAGGGGAATTCGAAAATCTTCAGAGTGCTAAGGACCGCTTGATAATTGTTGTACCCATTGCCCTTTTCTTGATATTCGTTCTTCTATATTTTGCTCTAAAATCGTTTTCCCAATCTGTCATGATTTATATAGCCATACCCCTGGCTGCTATTGGAGGTGTTTTTGCTCTTTGGTTGAGGGGAATGCCATTCAGTATTTCTGCTGGGGTAGGTTTTATTGTATTATTCGGAGTAGCGGTTTTAAATGGGTTAGTACTCATTAATCGATTTAATTCTTTGAAAGAAGAAGGGGTAACAAGTATAAAAGATAGAATTTTTACAGGAACCAAAGAACGAATACGTCCTATTATGTTAACAGCAACAACAGATATTTTCGGGTTTTTACCAATGGCATTTTCAAGCTCTGCAGGAGCAGAAGTTCAACAGCCCTTGGCTACGGTAGTTATAGGAGGTATGCTTACAGCTACTCTGCTTACGCTGGTTGTACTGCCAGTATTATATACCCTCGTGGAGAGAAGACGTGAGAAGAAGGAACAGGATAAACTTGGTTCTTCCAATTCACGATCTTTAGCTACAATTTTGACAATTGGCTTGATTTTAGGCGGAACTTTTTCCGTAAATGCACAATCTGATGCAATGTCATCTATAAATTCACAACAGGATTCTTTACAAGCTATTAGTTTGGAAGAGGCTAAAGAAATGGCAATCCAAAACTTTCCACAATTGAAAGCTGCTCAACTTGAAATTGAAAGTGAGGTAGTATTGCGCAAAACCGCCTTTGATTTTGGAAACACCCAAATCTTTACAGGAAAAGAAGAAGTAGGAAATGGCTCTGATGGGGTCTATACTCAAATTGGTGTCCAGCAACAAGGCATCGATATTTTTGGAGTAATGCCCCGGTTAAAACTACAGAAAGAAAGGACTGCCCTTGCTGAAAATGCCTTAGAACTATCTACCATTGAAGTTGAACGTGAAGTAAGCAGGGCCTGGGCCTCGGTTTATACATCTAAAAGGACATTTCAGGTATATATAAAAATGGATTCCATTTTCAACGATATTGAAAGAGCGGCACGAATCAGGTATGAAACAGAGGCGACCTCCAAATTGGAATATCTTGCTACCTCCAACCAGGCGAACGAGGTTAAAATACAGTTGGAACAGTCATACCGAAATTACTTGAAATCATTACTGCGCTTAAACCTATGGTTTGTTAGCGACACGATTTATGATGTCCCTGATTTACCCGCCGAAGCATTAGATGAACCTTTGAATTTTCTATTGGATTCGCTAGAAAACCATCCTTCTCTTCAGGTTTCTGAACAAAGGATTAATGTTGCAAGAGCGGTTACCAGAGAAAGAAAATCGGAATTTTTGCCCAAATTTCAGGGACAGTATGCCAGGCAGAAGATTAATGGACAATCTGGCTTTTTCCAATATCAAATAGGAATTCAAATTCCGCTAATTTTTGGGCCTGAATTAGGGCGTACTCAAGAGGCTAAAGTCAATAGACAAATTGCTGAGCAAAATTTCTACCAGGATAAGATCAAATTGGAAACCGCCTATAAAAATATGCGTGAAGACTATATCAAATGGAGAAACTCATGGAATTATTATAGAGATGAAGCTCTTCCGTTGGCCAAAGAGCAACAAGATGGATCGGTGCTGGCCTTTAAGGAAGGCGCTATCGATTATGTGACATTTCTCCAAAATATAAGAGATGCCATTCGCATCGAAGTAAATGCCTGGAGTGCTTTTAACGATTATCTCGACAGCCGTTACCAACTGGAATATTACCTTAAGAATTCAAATTAAAAATTAAAATAAGAAAATCGATATGAATACAAGATCAATAAATATTCTAATACTTGCCTTAATGCTCAGTTTGTTCTTTGGATGTAAAGAAAATCGTGAGGTTGGAGAAGATGCTTCCAATGAAACTACAACAACTAATGCCGAAGAAGGTGAAAATCATGGTGAGGAAGGAGATGAAGAACACGGTGAAGAAGAGGGTGGGATGCGCGCGGTTCATCTTTCGGAGATGAAATTCAATAGTCTGGATATCAAGGTGGACACCCTGCCAACCCGGGCATTATCAGGTATTGTGGAAGCCAATGGACAGTTAGAAGTGCCGCCTCAATATGAAGCTACCGTTACGGCAATTTTAGGCGGTAATATAACTTCTATAAAGGTTATTGAAGGGGATAAGGTGAATAAAGGTCAGGTATTGGCTTATCTTTCTCACCCAAATTTAACTAGGATGCAGTCTGATTATATTAATGCATATAGTAGGATGCAATTTTTGGAAAAGGAGTTTGAAAGACAGAAACGTTTATATGAAGCAGAGGTAGGATCTGGAAAAACTTTCCAACAAACCCAATCAGATTACCAGTCCGTTCAAGGTGAAGTGCGGAGTTACGAATCGCAATTACGCCAGCTAAACCTAAATGCTTCCCAGATTAGAAGTGGTGAGCTTAATGAGTATATTCCGGTAGTAAGCCCAATTGGAGGGTATATAGAAAAAGTATTGGTGCAAATAGGACAATATGTAGACCCTCAGACCAGTATGTTTATGGTAGTTGATAATGAACATGTTCATGCTGATCTAATGGTTTTTGAAAAAGATATTTATAAGGTGAAGGAAGGCCAAAAGATATCTTTTACACTGGAATCTGTTCCAGGCAGTAATTTAACCGGGAAAATTTATTCAGTAGGGAAACAATTTGAGCAAAACCCCAAAGCGGTACATGTGCATGCAGAAATTAATAATAAAGAGGATTACCTTATTCCGGGCATGTATATAAACGGAAAAATTAGAACAGGTGAAGAGGCTGTCCCCGCCTTACCAGAAGAAGCAATAATTGAGGAAGAAGGAAATCCTTACATCTTTACTGCCCAAAAACACCAAGAAAATGGAGAAACCGAATGGGAATTAAAACCAGTGCAGGTAAGAACGGGAATAACTGAAGATGGTTGGGTGGAAATTAAACTTTTAGAGCCACTACCAGAAGGTGCGTTGGTTGCCTATAATAATGCCTACTACCTAGTGTCTGAAATGCAGAAAAGCCAGACTTCCCATGGTCATTAAATTAAACAAATAAATGGATGGACTCTCTGTTAATTTTTTGTCTTGATTAAAATTCCAGAGAGTTCACCCTTAATAGTAAATTAATATTACAACATGAAAGAAATAAAAGCATTTATAAAACCGAAACGAGTTCAAAAGGTCGTCGAAGCTCTTAGTGAAAGTGGGTTTAAAAGTATGACCCTTTCCCAGGGGGAAGGAACAGGAGCTTTTAAAGCAAAAGGGGCATCACCTTCTTTAGATTTTCGTATAACTGACAGTCCAGTGGTAAAATTAGAACTGGTATGTCAAAATGAGGAAGCACAATCAGCTATCAATATCATTCTGGAAAACGGGATAACACCGGATCCAGGCGATGGCATCATTTATTTGACAGATATTGAAGACGCATTTCAAATAAAAACAGGGAAATCCTTGAAACGCAATGACCTTTAAACCATTTTGCGGCAAATGGAAAAAATAGTAAAGAAGTTAGAAAGCAAAGGCATCCGTCCTACAGCAATGCGTCTGATGACCTATACACGGTTGGCGCAATTGAATGTGGCCATTAGCCTGGGCGAACTCGAAAAAGATTTTGAACGTTCAGAACGAAGCACGCTTTTCCGTACCATGAAAACATTTGAGGAAAAAGGAATCGTACATCAAATTGAGGATGGCACCGGTATCATTAAATATGCCCTTTGCGAGGACAATTGTGATTGTGAGGTCGGCAACGACCTTCACTTACATTTTCATTGTAATAGTTGCGGTGAAACAGTTTGTTTGACCGAGCATAAAATTCCGACAATAAACTTGCCCGAAGGTTACGTGGCAGAAGATATCAACCTTGTGGCAAAGGGTGTCTGTGAGAAGTGCAGCGATGACTTGGATTAAATTTTAGATTTAAAAAATAGGAACAATGATGATGATTTATAAAAATGGATGTAAGGTATATATGATAGCTCAAAATAGGTTGGATGCTACAGATTATGAAAATTTGAAACCACAAATAAAAGACCACATACAAGAACATAATAAAGTCTACTGGTATATTGAGATGGAAAATTTTGAAGGGTGGAACTCAAGTGCATTTTGGGAGGGTGTCGAGTTGCAACTTCCTAATGAGGAACGATTAAAACGGGTCGCATTGGTAGGAAATGCAAAATGGCAAGAACAGTTTACAGAAGTTTTAATATCCTTTACAAGGGCACACATAAAACTGTTTAGTCCAGATGAAAAAAAAATGGCCAAAGAATGGATAGAGAAAGAAAAAAATTAATACAGTTAAATTAATTTAAATGAAAGAACTATAATATACAATTAAAATTTTAGGTAAAGTGTAGTATAAGTAATATAAGATTACCGAAGCATATAAAAAAAGTGTAGAAATCCGATAATAAATTTGAGGAGTGTAGAAAAAACTTTCTAAAAAAATTGGTATTGAACTAACCCAATGGTAAAATAATTTAAAAAATGAGATGCTGAATAGACGAGGACTTCTTATTGTTGCTGCCATAGGATTTGTGGCAGGTATAATCATCATACAGCCATTAGGTGTTTCCCTGTTCCAGTATGATAAAGAAGACGGTGTGGGCAATTGGTGGTATATGTTCAAAGAAGCATTTGTGCAAAGTGTTAGGCTTGGCGGTATAGACCAAACCCTAAAAAATGTACTGTTTGGCACTATGGGCAGTAGCCTCGCGCTGATGTTCTATATAAGGAAAACGATACTTCGACTAAACAGGGGGAAAGGCGGGGTTGCTTTAATAAGGGAATTTTTGGACAAAGGGGAAACCCACGAGGTAGAATTGAAAAGTACCTTGAGGTGGAGTCTTCGACAAGGAAAGGTAAACAAAGCCTTGGAAATGGTGGTAGCAAAGAACATTGCAGGATTTATGAACACCGAAGGTGGGCATTTGATTATCGGGGTAAATGATGATGGCAGCATTTTGGGGCTGGAACAGGATTACGGTACTTTAAAAAAACCGAACAAGGACTGGTTTGAACAGTATATAAGGCAATTGGTGTCCCTTAAGTTTGGCACTCATCTTTCTCCTTTGGTTAATTGGTTAAAGTGGCTTTTTATGAATTTTGAAGAAAATGATATTTGTTATGTAAGGGTTCAAAAATCACAAAAACCCTTGTATTTGAATTTGGGCGACCGTTCGCATTTCTTTATCAGAACCGGGAACGGGACCCGAGAGTTGGATATACCTGAGGCTCTGGAGTATTTGGAGATACACTTAAACTAATATAAACCCTATAAAATTGAACAAATGATACAAATATTGAACATAGAAAAAGAAAACTTGATTGCCGCCAAAATCAACGGTAAAATCACAAAGAAGGATATAGAAAAAATCCATCCGCTCATCCACAACATCATCCGAAAAGGTCATAAGGTGGATTTCTACTTTGAACTAAAAGATTTTCACGGCTATGACCTAAAAGGGTTTTGGGCAGATTTAAAGGTAGATTCTGCACATTTATCGGATTATGGAAAAATGGCATTTGTAGGCGAAAAAAAATGGCAAGAATGGGCCGCCCAAGCTACTGATTTCTTTACTGGTTCAGAAGTCAAATATTTTGACCTTCAGTATAAGGAACAAGCAAAAAACTGGATACAAAACAACTAAGGATATGAAAAAACTAAAAATCAAAATTCCCGTAGTCCTTCCGCAAGTACCAGACAAGAAAGATGCTTGTGTCAACAGGCTCATCGATAAACTAAAAGGACTTGAAGGCATTGATGATGTGCACGTATCCGATGAAAAAGCGGACGGTGTTCCACAACTCTGTTTCCATTACGACTCTAATGTTATTTCCCTTGATAAAGTACAATCACTGGCAGAGACCACGGGAGCGCAAATCACGGATAAATTTGGACATAGGTTGATAGCCGTGGAAGGGATACGCCACACCCGTAACGCCCGAACCATAGAGAAAGCAGTCAAAGAGGTTGATGGAGTTCTCGAAGTTTCCGCATCCGCTTCTGGAATGATACGTGTAGAATTTGATAAGGGCATTACAGGATTTGGGGCTATTAAAAAGAAAATAGAAAAACAAGGCTTAACTATTATTGACCCTTCTATTGGTACAGAAACGTATTTACAAAAAATGGAAGTTTTCAACAGTGAAGAAAAATCCGAAGGTACCCAAGGCAAGGAAGAAAATCAACACGTCGGCGAGAGCGAAGACCACGTCCACAAAGACAGCGAAGAACACGACCACAAGGAGGGTGAAGGCGAGGCACATGCACACGGCGGTATTTTTGGCAAGAACACCGAACTTATTTTTGCCATCATTTGCGGTGCTCTTCTGGGTATTGGTTTTGGGTTGTCCTACGTAGCATCCATACCAGATTGGGTCAGCTTATCCCTGTACATAGGCGCCTACTTTTTTGGAGGTTACTTTACCGCTAAAGAGGCTATACAGACCGTGGCCAAAGGTGGTTTTGAAATTGACTTTTTAATGTTGGTCGCCGCCATCGGTGCCGCTGCCCTGGGCGAATGGGCAGAAGGTGCCTTGTTGCTATTCCTCTTTAGTCTGGGGCACGCCCTTGAACATTATGCGATGGAGAAGGCCCGAAAATCTATTGCGGCACTGGCAGATTTAGCGCCAAAAACCGCCCTGCTAAAAAAAGATGGCAAGACCGAAGAGGTCGATATCGAAAAGTTGAGTATAGGCGATATCATTGTGGTCAAACCAAACAGTAAAATATCTGCCGATGGCGTTGTGGTGGATGGTAAAAGTAGTGTCAACCAAGCTCCTATCACAGGGGAAAGCGTACCAGTGGACAAAGTTCCCGTGGAGGATACTGCCAAGGACTATTCTGAAGATGATGAAATCAAAGACGAAAACCGCGTATTTTCTGGAACCATTAATGGCAACAACACCCTTGAAATAAAGGTTATCAAAGAAGCGAAGGATTCTACACTATCCCGATTGGTAAAATTGGTGAATGAGGCGCAGACCCAAAAATCGCCTACCCAGTTGCTTACCGATAAATTTGAAAGATATTTTGTGCCTTCCGTACTGGTATTGGTCGTGCTGCTGCTCTTCGCTTTCTTGATCATCGATGAACCCTTTAGCGATAGTTTTTATAGGGCAATGGCCGTATTGGTTGCTGCCAGTCCCTGTGCCCTTGCGATTTCGACACCGAGTGCCGTATTGAGTGGGGTGGCGAGGGCAGCCCGTGGCGGAGTGCTTATTAAAGGAGGTCGCCCTTTGGAAGACCTCGGCGTTATTACCGCCCTTGCCTTTGACAAGACGGGTACTCTGACCGAAGGAAAACCCAAGCTTACCGAAGTGGTTCCACTTGGGGATATTTCTGAAAACGAACTTTTAAAAATAGCTGTGGCCGTAGAGAATCTAAGCGACCATCCCCTGGCAAAAGCAGTAGTTAGAGATGGAAAGGAGCGGCTGAAAGGGGATGAAATACCTGATGCGACCGATTTGGAAGCTGTGCTGGGCAAGGGTATAAAAGCATCATTGGACAATGACAAAATCTATGTCGGCAACCTCGACCTGTACGAAGGGCTTGATAAAAGTACACCTTCCGAAGAGGTAACCACAAAAGTCCGTGGTCTTGAAGGTGGGGGAAATACTACGATGCTCATTCGGAAGAATGAAGAATATATAGGCATCATCGCTCTAATGGATACCCCTCGTGAAGCCGCCAAGGGAACCCTCAAAAAACTAAAGGGAATCGGTATTAAACGTATGATTATGCTTACGGGCGATAACCAAAAAGTAGCCGATGCCGTTGCGGAAGAAATAGGATTGACCGATGCCTGGGGCAGCCTATTGCCGGAAGAAAAGGTGGATGCTATTAAAGAGCTAAAAGAAAAAGAATCCAAGGTGGCAATGGTAGGCGATGGTGTAAACGATGCGCCTGCAATGGCAAATAGTACCGTAGGTATTGCGATGGGAGCGGCTGGAAGTGATGTGGCCTTAGAAACAGCCGATGTTGCCCTTATGGCCGATAAGCTTGAGACCCTGCCCTTTGCGATAGGTTTAAGTAGAAAAGCAAAAGCTATTATCAAGCAGAACCTTTGGATAAGCCTTGGGGTTGTGGCACTGCTGATACCGGCTACCATTTTGAGCTGGGCAAACATAGGGGTTGCCGTGGCATTCCACGAGGGTTCTACCTTGGTAGTCGTGGCCAATGCGCTACGTCTTTTGGCTTATAAAAAAGATTAGAAGACCCGGACTTGGAAGAATCCGGTTTTTTGAAAGAATAAAAAATGACAAAAACGGAAAGAACATTATTGTCCAAAGGGATACGCCCAACTGAAATGAGGTCGAAGATATATAAATTCCTAAAAAGGAAACAAAGTGCCGTGTCTTTTTCCGATTTAAAAAAGGCCTTTGTTCAAAAGAGCGATACCAATAAAACAGCAAACAGAACTACCTTTTATCGCAACTTAAAAACTTTTGAAGATAAAGGGCTCATTCATCAGGTTAATGATGGAAGCGGAGAGGCAAAATTTGCGATTTCCGACGAAAACGCCAAAGGTGATTACGGTATAGATTTACATATGCACTTTTATTGTAACAGATGTCAAAAAACAATTTGTTTACCGAATAAAATATCAGAAGGTAGCTTGCCAGACGATTATGAAGTAAACGATGTGAACTTGGTATTAAAGGGAATATGTAAAAAATGCGGGAAATTATAACAGGTGGGAGTTCCAGAACTCTGAACCCTTACGCCCAATGGTCAGGGTTAGGTTTCTTCCACCTTATTTAATTTAAAAATATGCGAATATGAAAAATTTGATGTAACTATTATAGGGTCTGGCCTGGGCGGGTATGTAAGTGCCATCCGTTGCGCCCAATTGGGATTAAAAATGGCTATTGTTGAAAGGTACAGCACGTTGGGTGGTACCTGTCTTAATGTGGGCTGTATCCCGTCAAAAGCCTAGTTGGAAGCCTCTGAGCATTATTACAAACTCAAGCATCAATTCGAAAATTTTGGGATTGATGTTAAAGAGGTCAATGTCGATATCCTGAAAATGAACCAAAGGGTTCAGGATGTGGTACAGGAAATCATCAATGGTGTTGATTATCTGATGAAAAAAATTATAAAAAACACTAATCGCAGAATTATGGTAGAATTAAAAAAATCATTAGGCATCCTTCGACTCACTTTTTATGGTGTAGGCACAATTGTTGGTGCAGGAATCTATACCGTCATTGGAGCAGCTGCTGGACAGGCTGGAACAGACCTTTGGTTAAGTTTTATTTTTGCTGCAATTGCGGCCAGCGTCTCGGCAATGTCCTATGCAGAGTTGTCCTCTACCTATCCTAATGCTGGTGCGGAATTCATTTTTGTACGGAAAGCGTTTCCAAAAATCGGCATTCCATCGTTTCTAACAGGTTGGACTATTGCATTTCACAGTTCGGCAACTATTGCAGCAGTTTTATTGGCTTTTTCAGGATATTTCAACACCTTTTTTAATGTTCCTTCCCTTTTAATAAGCTATGGTGTACTATTGGCACTCTCGTTAATAAGCATTACTGGCATTAAAAAATCATCTACCGCCAATATCATTATGGTCAGTATTCAGCTATTGGGACTGTTTATTCTTATTGCGGTTGGACTTTCGGAAACAGGTCCACCAAAAGCAGAATTTTTCAAAGTGGAATCTTTTTCCGGCACTCTGGCAGCTACAGCTACCTTATTCTTTGTTTATACTGGGTTTGAGCATATGGCGGCATTGGGATCTGAGGTTAAAAATCCTGGCAAGACAATTCCGAGAGCATTTTTATTGACAATGGTGTTTACAACTATTATCTACCTACTCATTTCTTTTACGGTACTAAATATTGCTGACCCTTCCGAACTGGCAAAAATGGATTCGCCACTTTCACTTGCGGCATCCAATCTCAATAATTGGTTGCCTATTGCCTTGGCTGTAGCAGCACTTTTTGCAACAGCCAATGCGGCTTTTAGTGGCATTATTTCCATTAGCAGGTTACTTTTCGGTATGGCAAGTGTGGGCGAACTTCCAAAAGTTATGACCAAGACCAATGCACAAAGAGTACCCTGGGTGACAACGCTTGTTGTTATGGTCGCTGTAGCTGCGTTTCTGATATTGGGAGATATTAAAATCGTTGCGGGAATGTCATCATTGGGCGCGTTACTTGTTTTTGTTGCCGTGAACATTGCTTTGATTGTATTGCGTTTTAAAGCACCAGACAAAGAAAGGCCATTTAAGGTGCCCCTATCAATCGGAAAAATAACTATACTGCCTATTTTGGCAATACTCATCAGCTTTTCTCTGGTAATTCAATTTGATTGGGAAGTTTATGTTGCGTTTGTCGGTGCGATTATAGTGGGCATTATCTTGGACTATTTTTTGGACAAAAAGTCAAAGAATGAGATGGATCCCGAAAAAGAAAAAGAATTGTTTAACTATTAAAATAGGAAGCTATGGATTGGATGTTCGAAGATTTTAAGACCGACCTAGATGGCTTAAATCCCAAAGTACGTGAAAAGGCATTAGAAATTGCGAAAAAGCTTGTCGAAAAAAAGAACCTACCGGCAAAAGAGGCCTTACAAGGAGCTATTACAAGAGCAGAAGAATGGTTCTACGATATAGAAGGATAAAATTTAAAAACTAAAAAATTATTTTATAAATATTGGAACTTATAAAGAAAAACTTAATTGTTACTGAGCAACCTGTAAACTGACTGCAAAGGATATTGAAAAGATACATCCGCTTGTTCACGCCATATTGGATCGAAGGATGAAGGTCCGCTGGTACATGGTCGGTCATATTCAGCCTTAGCTCTTTTAATGGTGATGGAAGTTTCTCGTTGAGCGAGGGCGACTAACAAAATTGGAAAGTCCAGCAGTCTCTATAGAATTTTGTAGAGGTTTTTCTAGGAATATAGGGAATGTGCTGAGGGGAATTATAAATTTAATGCATAAAAAAACCTTCCTACAATAGTAAGAAGGTTTTTAATTGTAATCCGTTTGTTATTTTTCCTTCTTCAGAACCAACTGATATACACAAGGAATTACCACCAAATTCAAAATAGTGGCTGATAACAAACCACCTAAAATTACAACGGCCATAGGGCTCTGAATTTCACTTCCTGGTTCGCCGCCTTTTAAGGCCAATGGTATCAACGCCAGCCCTGTGGTAAAGGCAGTCATTAATATGGGGTTCAATCTATCCAATGCACCTTTCTTTATCAATTGAAAACCTTGCATCCCTTCCTGTCGTAAATCTTCGTAACGCGATACCAATAAGATACCGTTCCGTGTTGCTATCCCAAAGAGACTAATAAACCCAATGGTCGCTGCAATACTGATGATTCCCGTAGTGAAATACACAATCAAAATACCACCAATCAATGCCAATGGTAAATTGATTAACACAACGAATGCTAATTTTACATCCTTAAATTCATAATACAATAACAGGAAAATAATGGCGATGGCGATGATGGCTGTTATTAAAAGCAATTGTGATGCTTTGGATTCACTTTCAAACTGTCCACCATATTGTACCCGGTAGCCTTCTGGCATATTCACGTTGTTGCCCACGACTTCCTTTATTTCGTTAACAGCACCACGTAAATCCCGGCCTTGAACATTGGCAGCGACCACAATCTTTCGTTGTACATCTTCCCGATTAATGGTATTTGGACTGCTTACCGATTGTACGGTTGCCAATTCGCCCAATGTAGTTTGTCCGTCATTCGGTAAACTGATCAATGTTTTATTGATGTTCTCAATATTGTCCCGAAACGGTTTTTCATAGCGAACTACCAAATCAAAATATTGCTGTCCTTCGTAAATCTCGCCCGCTTCCTCTCCTGCAAAAGCAATATCCACTTGTTCCATCAAACTACCAACCGTCATTCCATACGCTGAGAGAATCTGTCGTTTGGGTTTGATACGAATTTGTGGCACTTCAATTTGCTGGTCAACCGCAACATCTGCCAGTCCATCAATATCCTTGATGTTCTGTTCTACGCTTTTACCAACTTCAAACAGTCGTTGTAAATCGGAACCAAATATCTTGATGGCAATATTGGCACGTGTTCCTGAAAGCATATGGTCTATACGGTGGGCGATGGGTTGCCCCAAGGTAATGTTGACACCTGGTGCAACACTCAATTTGTTTCGGACTTCTTCAAAGAATTCTTCTTTTGTTTTGTCTTCAAGAACAAAAGGCACATCAATTTCCGAAGCATTGACCCCTTGGGCGTGTTCGTCTAATTCGGCACGGCCTTGTCTTCTTGTAACGACGGCTACTTCGGGCATATCCAATAGTATAGTCTCTATTAATTTACCTGTCTTGTTGCTTTCTTCTAAAGACATTCCCGGTGGACCGACTACACTTATTACTAAAGAGCCTTCGTTGAATTCAGGAAGAAAACTCCGCCCTAATTGGGTAACTACCAAAAGACTTAACAGAAAGGCAATCACAGTTACGCTAATAATGGTTTTGGGGATTCGTGTTGCACGTTCCAAAAGGTTGCCATAATGCTTTTGTAACCATCGCTCTACGCGTGTTCCTTCAGCCTGCTTGTTCAAAAGTTTTTCATTGTCCAATAAATAGGAACACAGAATAGGCGTTACCGTTACGGCAACTACCAATGAGGTTAAAACTGATGTTACAAAGGCTATCCCCAGCGGTTGCAACAATCGACCTTCCATTCCGCTTAAAAAAAACAAAGGAACAAATGATACGATGATTATTAATGTTGCAATAATGATGGAACTTCTAATCTCAACTGAAGCATCACGTACTACTTTTATGGTCGATTCCCGCTCCGCTTTCGGTTTTCTGATATTTTCACGCAAGCGTTTATATACATTTTCCACATCAATGATGGCATCATCCACCAACGCACCTATGGCAATGGCCATACCACCCAAACTCATTGTATTAATGGTGTAACCCAACCATTTTAAAATAATGATGGATACCAATAGGGAAATAGGAATTGCCAGCAAGGAAATAACGGTAGTTCTCCAGTTCATTAAAAAGATGAACAAGATAATCATAACAAAAAACGCACCTTCTAAAAGAGTCATATTTAGGTTACTAATAGAAGCATCTATGAAATCGGACTGCCTAAAGATTTGACTTTTGATGTTGACCCCTTTTGGCAAGGTAGTTTCCAAATCTGCAATAGCTTCGTCCAAGCGGTCTGTCAGCTCCAAGGTGTTTATATCGGGCTGTTTGGAAATAGTCAGAATCACAGCGGGATTTGCGTTTAATGAACCATCGCCAATTTTATCAGCTGCACCAATTTGTACGGTTGCAACGTCTTTAATCTTGATAGTTTGACCATTCACTTCCTTAAGAACTGCTTCCTGCAAGTCTTCCAGCGCATAGGCTCTACCGCTTCCCTTAATGATGTACTGATTGCCATATTGATTGATGACACCACCGGGTGCATTTTGATTTGCTTCCTTAACGTGTTCTACCAATTCTGATAGGCTCACGTCGTAATATTTCATCTTTTCGGGATTAGCAAATACTTGGTATTGCTTGTAATCGCCACCAATGACCACCACATTTGCAATACCGCCAATGGCTTTTATACGCGGTCTGATGGTCCAGTCGGATAAGGTTCGCAGTTCCATTGGTGAAAGGCTATCCGATGTCACTCCCAAGAGCATTATTTCGCCCATAATGGATGAAATAGGTGCCATCGTTGGTGCACCGATGCCCTCGGGTAGGTTCTCTCGTACCATCGGAATACGTTCGCTCACGATTTGACGGGCACGGTAAATATCGGTTCCCCATTCAAATTCTACCCAAACAATGGAAACACCTGCCGCCGATGAGGAACGGATTCGCCTTACATTGGGCGAACCGTTTAAGGCAGTTTCCAGTTGATAGGTCACTAATTTCTCTACTTCTTCAGATTCCATTCCGTGGGCTTCGGTAAGAATGGTTACCGTAGGTGCCGTGAGGTCTGGGAATACGTCCACGTTCATTGTACGCGCATAATAGATTCCCAAAACGCTCAATGCAACCGCTCCCAATAGAATGAGCAATCTGTTTTGAAGTGAAATTGATAATATTTTGTTTAACATTTCTCTTCGTTTTTAATGTTCGTGGCCGTGCGCCGGTGTTGAACCCGACATTGAAGCCATTTTAACTTGATATGTTCCTGTAGTTACCACCACTTCGCCAACTTGCAGACCTTCCAGGATCTCTACATTTTCGCCATTGCGCTTTCCAATCTTAACAGGTCGTCTTTCAAAACTTTCGCCTGATAGTTGAACGATAACTGAATAGCTTCCATAGTCTTCCAAGAGAGCATTCACAGGAATCATTATGTTCTGTGTTGCATTTCCCATCGCTATCTGAACAGGTGTTAGACTTCCTATTGGCATATCGACGGTAGCATTGACTTCTGCAAAAACAGAAATCAAAGGGTTTTCACGTTCCACGTCCTTACCAATCGAAAGGATTTTGCCCTCGGCATCAGTTACGTCTTTCCATTGGTTATCATTATCCTGATACCATATACCTTGTACATTGCCCATCGCAAGCCCGTAGTTGGGTGCTAACTGCGCTTTTAAAACTCTGGATTGATGCGTCCCAATGGTTACAAGCGCAACGCCTTGTTCTACGTAATCGCCATTTGAAACTATTATGGATTTGATAAAACCATCAAAAGGTGCTCGTATTTGTTTGCTTCCGCCCGTGACACCAGACACCAATGATTGATAGTTGGCTTTGGCTATCTCGAAACTGCTCTCAACTTTTTCAAATTCAGATTTCGGGACTATTTTGGATTCGTATAGCTCTTTCTTTCTTTCATATTCCGATTTGGCCTGTTGGAATTTCGCTTTCGCGGAAGCGATATCCGTACTTAAATTATTGGATGCCAAACCTTGACTGTTCAAGCTCATCAACAACTGACCCTGTTTTACCGCTGTACCTTCAGTAAGGTTATTTACTTTGAAATCTACCACACCATTGGATTTTGCTGCTAAGGACTTTGTTGAACCTGGTGATGGCATCCAAACGCCGGATGTATTGATGACATCGTAAATTTTACCAGAAACCACGGGAGCGGTTTGAAAATCGATTTTCCAAGCTTGTTCCTTTAAGAACGAGATTCCTGCACCATCTTCTTCGGTACCCAAAGCTTTTATGGCCTCATCCGTAGTGGCATATACCATTACATCATCAATGGAAATTTTATCTGAATATTCTGGTGTTGTCAATTCAAAAACCAATTGATAGTTTCCAGCTTCTTTCGGTTGGATGGCAGGCGAAAAAATACCTGGTGATGACGGTGCATCTACCGTATTTCTAATTCCTTTTCCATCTTTTATTAAGCTGACCGTTACAGAACCTTCTGTAACAGGCTGGTGTTTATCCAAAACCGTAAAATGGGCTGCGAATTTGCTTCCGTTGCTCACTATAAGCGCAGGAAATTCAACAAAGAGTTCTGTTTTATCCGTCCAGATAGTATGGCTCAATCGCGGAATTTCTTCGCCCACGTGACTACCATCTTCGTTGTGTGCGTGTGCGTCTTCTGCTTGGTTATTGCAGGACGTTGCCAAAAAGGCGAGCACTATTATTATATATTTCATCTTTTGTATGTATTTAGATTTTTAGTGGTCGTGGTGTTCTGACCCATCATCGTGTTTGTGGGTTTCGGTCTTTTTTTCCATAGTATCTTTTCCTACTTGAAATTCCTCCTGTTCCATGGTTTCTTCTTCCATATGACTACCATCGGGATTGTGTTCGTGGCCGTGGTCGTCGGCACCTTGGTTTTTTGTATCTCTGCAAGAGGTTACCAAAAAAGTTGATGCGACTGCTATTGCGAAAATTGTTTTTGAAATTTTCATAATCTTTGTTTTTGAGGTTTATAAAGTATGTTTTAATAATTCTGCCTGTAGTAATTGGATTTTCTTTTCCATCTGCAACATTCTGTCAGATGCATTGCGGTAAAACTGAAGTTCTACATAGTAATCCATAAACGAATATTCGCCCAACATATAGGCCTTAAAGAGCAGTCCTTCGCTATTTAGGTTGGCCATTGTGGTTACATACTCATTGTATTTTTCGAGTATCAATTCGTATCGATTGTATGTTTCCTGAAATTGTGCGTAAAGCGAAGCCGTAATCACTTGCGTATTCGATTGCTGATATTCATAATCGGCCTCGGCCGCTTTTACCTTGTTCTTACTGTTCCACAACGGAATAGAAAGGCCACCGTAAAAACCTGAATAATTGCTACCACTAACACCCTGGTAATTGTAACCAAGTGCCACATTTGGCAAGACCTTGTTTTTTTCCAGTTTTACTTTTTGAAGCGAAGCTGTTTCAGCAACCTTTAAACTTTGTAAAGAAGGATCGTTTGCCAATTTTTCTTGCCAAAGCGTTTCGACTGCAGCAACCTCGGTAGTTAAATCAATATCTGGTGTAAAGCCATCAATGGCTTTCCCGCCATTCAAGGTTTTGAGTTTGGACAGTACAATTTGAATTTCGCTTTCAATCTTTTGAACAACGAATTGCTCTTGAATCCAAGCGATTTTCGCCTTGTTCAAATCCAAAATACCGACTTGCTCTTTATCATAAAGCTCCTGAACCTGGTCAAAAACCTGTTTGCTTTGGGTTCGTCTTTCGGTTTCAATGGTTTTCTGCTTTTGAAGGAAAACGAGTTCAATCAATACCGATTTTGCTTCCAACAAAACTTCCTGCCGCTTTTTGGCATAGGATGTTTGTAGTTGTATCGACTTTAAGTCGTTCCATTTACTGCGTGAACCATAAACAGTCGGAAATTCGAAGGATTGCGATATTTCATATTCGGTGTAATTTCCCGTTGCGTTATCGCCAAATGGCAAATAATAGCCTGAAAGCTGTGGGTCGGGTAAATTATTGGTGCTCTTGTTTTCGAGTTGTTGGCTTTCAATCAAAGATTGATAACCTTTTAACTCTGTGTTATTCTGTTCTATTTCGTTAAGCAGTTCCCCAATGTTTTTATCCTGTGAGAAACCGCTAACAAAGAACAGGCATCCGCAAATCACGGACACGATGTATTTATTCATTGTTTGAAATTTTAGGTTTAATCTTAATGTATAAGAGGATTCCTTCCGTAGCGGTAGGTATTCCTAAATGATTAACCTAAAAATGGTGGGCCCCGTAAATCGAGGGATGAGAGGTAAGGATTGAAATAATAACTTGGTGGCTTATAATTTGGTGGCTTAGCGCTTTGCCTATTATCAACGACATAAAATTCTTGAAAATCAGAAGTAGATTTTACGATATTATCATCTACGATAGTCTGCTGCTTTACCGTATTCCTTTTAAGTAATACTATATCGCTGGATACCGTAGAATGGATATGCATATCCATAACGAAACCAAAAAATCCGTAAGGGGATTCTTCCTTCTCGTGAGAACTGTCATCGTGATGGTGATGCTCACCAGTATGGGCAATATCTGAATGGGAGTGCGTTTCCTCGTGCTGATGATGCAAATGTGGAAATACCTGATGCAACACCATTAGGCTAAACAAGCCTAAAAAGAAAAATGCCGCTATTTTATTTGGTTTTTGCATCAAGTACAAAACTAATAAAAATTAATTTTACTTTTCAGTATTACAGATAGAAAGAAAACATTTACATAAAAAATTCAAAAAGATTATTTTTTAATGGGGCAATCTGTCCTTAATCATACCATATAAAAAAGTTCCAAAGACTGCACCCAATATCACTAATAAAACAGAGATATAGCCTGCTCCTGCGAGAATATACATAGGACATGGACAAGCACCTACAAGTGCCCAGCCCAATCCAAAGATTATACCGCCAATAAGATAACGAGCAACGCTTTTTTTCTTTGGCTGCAAACTCATTTCACTTCCATCCAAAGGTTTAATGCTTTTCCTTTTGATGACTTGAATACCAAGAACCAAGGCGGAACCTATAATGGCGTACATATGAAAACTGCCAAACTGGAAGATTTCATAGATGCGAAACCACGATGCAGCTTCAGATTTAAACATAATAATACCAAAAAAAATTCCAATGACTAAATAAGTGATATACGCATAATTTAAAAGATAATAAGGTATAGCAAATGGATCATAACAAGTCCTCCAATGAAAAAGCCTATGACGGCTATCGACGATGGTAATTGTATATTGTTCAATCCAGAAATGGCGTGACCAGGTGTACAATCACCGGCTTATCTTGCGCCAAACCCCACAAGTATTCCACCAATTAGCAAAATGGCAATGTTGAATGGGTCAGTAAGATTTTCGGTAGCAAAAATTTCGGTAAAAAGGTACGCTTGACTAGCACTTTCGATGTTGTAGTCATCAGATAATTGTTGAACGATTTCGGGATTAATGTTTACGGTATTATCACTCAAATTGGTGGATGAAATAAAACCACCAATCTGCACCAGCTATTACGAGTATTGGATTTTTACTAATTGTTTGGGTATTTCAAGTATTGAAATGATATAATCTGGGTGCAAAGTAGTTAGTTTTCAGGTAAGTTCTATTTTTTTTGAATTATGCTAGGTTGGGTAACAAAAGTTACACATAGAAAAAACCTTTTCTCTTATTTTTGTATCAATTGTGAAATCTAAAACTTACATAGCGTTATTTCTTACATTCATCTTTATGACGAAATTTATCGTAGTAGATGCAAATGGGTTGAACGCTTTGTTCAGCGAAAATGACATATCTTTTGTAAAACCTAATTGTAAGAAGAAAAACTCCCCAAAACAGACAAATAAAACAATTGATTTTTCGCAAGTTGACCTTAGTACCCCACAAGTTGTTATGTTAGGTGGTATTTGTACCTCACAGTTTCAATTTGAACTGTTCTCTTGGGAAACAGATATTTCTTTACCTACAGCAATTTTCAACGAACATTTTTCTTCAGTACTAAGTTATCGCTATTTAGATAACGATTCTCCGCCACCACGTTTGGTGTAATCACTTTTTTATAAAATTTTAAAGTTGGTGCTTCCGTACTGCTCTTTCACACATCATAATTATGGTCTGTTAAACCATTATGGATAAACACCACGCAAATTCAATCATTTTTTACATCATTTATAATGACGACAAAAATTTTAATAAGCCGTCGTTCCATACAACTATTACGCATATTGGTGAGCGGCATATTTCTCGTTGCAGGTTTTAATCACTTGCTTAACATAGAGAAAACTACCCAACGTATTGAACAAGCCAGTTTTAAGGGTATTGCCTATTTCTTTGGCGAACCTCAATGGCTAATCATTATTTCGGGTATCGTAATGTTGATAGCAGGTTTTATATTCTTGATAGGATATAAAACCAAATGGGCGGCCATAGTTTTGATGGCGGTTTTAATACCCATCACATTAACGGTTCAAGTAGGGCAAATTACAACCCTTGGACCTCTCTTCAAAAATATAGCAATTCTCGGTGGACTTCTCTTTTTTATATTGAATGACACCAATAACCTTTTAAAATAAATTAAAATGAAAACAATTTTTTATAGTACAGTAGTAATAGTAATGACTCTTTTTACGAGTTGTAGTTCTTTAGCGCAAAACAATGTAGATACAAAAATAAATAATTATGTGGTACTCACTAAAAAGGTGCCACAATTAGAGCCAATAATTTTAACAGCGGACGCATTAAAAGAAGAAGATGGTGATAATTTTGGTCAATTTGAAGTTATCATTTGCGGCAAGGAAATTGGCGATATTACAGATAGTTCTAAAATGAATGACTTTATAGAGCGTGCTGAAAATGCTGGTGTACAATTGGTAGCCTGTGGTTTTTCGCTCAATAAATTCAAGGTTGATAAAACGAAAGTACCCGAAGAAATGAAAACCGTCGAAAACGGTATTCTATACAACTTTCAACTTCAGAAAAGAGGATATAAAAGTTTAAGCCTATAATTATGAAAATATTTAAGAAAAGTTTCATTGCAGCTTCTTCGATAATTGGAATGCTATTGGTTTTGGTCTCGTGCAAAACAGAAAAATCGAATGAAATGGGAACTAACGATTCTGTACGAGACACCTTGAGCATTACTGTATTACAAACTGCCGATATACACGGACAGCTTGATACACATCCCGAACTTTTTTGGGAAAACCAGAACGTACTTTTTAAAAATCGTGGCGGTTTGGCCAATATAAAGACGCTCTTTAAAATGGAACGACAAAAAAATCCCAATAGAACAATTATAGTTGATGGTGGCGACCTAATACAAGGCAGTGGTTACACGGCTCTGTCTGAAGGTAAGGTAATGCCAGAACTCATCAAAAATATGGGTTATGACGTCATCATCCCGGGTAACTGGGAAGTGGTGTACGGCAAGGACGTGATGATAGATGTGATGCAAGGATATGACACGGATGTCATTGCACAGAATATGTACCACGAAAATAGCGAAGAACTTTTGTTTCCCGCTTATTCTGTTAAAGAAATAGAAGGTGTTCGTATTGGCTTTATGGGCATAAACGATCCTGATGTTCCCGTTAGGCAAAATCCAATTTTTAGTAAAGGGATTGCCTTTAGTGGTCTTACCAATGATTTGAAAAAGCAAGTGGATGATTTAAAGGTCAATGAAGACTTGGATGTACTTTTTTTAGTAACGCATCTTGGTGTTTTTAAGCAGGTCGAACTCGCCAACAATACCCTTTCAGAAAATGTAGATTACATATTAGGGAATGACACACACGAGCGCGTTCGCAAACCTATACAAGGCAAATTCGCAAAGGTTACCGAACCAGGTGCGTTTGGTTCTTTTGTTGGTAAGCTTACCTTGCATTTTGTGGATGGCATATTGGTGGATGATGATTATGAACTTATTGATGTTGACCCAAGGGTTTTTCCAGCTGATAAGGAAGTACAGGCGCTTGTTGATAAGGCAAAAGCGCCCTACGAAGAGCATTTGGAAACAGTGATTGGGTACACAAAGACACCTATTTATCGCTATCTTACTGTTGAAAACCCAATGGACAATATGATTACCGATGCCGCACGTTGGAAAACGGGTGCTGATATTTCAATATCAAACGGTTTTAGATTTGGTAATCCCATCGTTCCCGAAGACGGGAAGCCTGCATCTATTACTCGTGCAAATCTTTGGAATTTACTACCTGTAAACGAAAAAGTAAAGACAGGAAAGGCGACTGGTAAACAGATAAAAGATTGGTTAGAAAAGGAAATGCACAATGCCTTTTCCCAAAACCCAACCGAACGTTTTGGCGGCTGGTTGGTTCGGTTCTCTGGAATGAAAGTTAATTTTAATAGTCAAAACGAACGTGGAAACCGTATCTCAGCAATAACGGCCAACGGCGAGCCTATGAAAGATGACAAATTCTACACGATTTCTGCTTGTGTACGACCAGGCGACCCAATTGATAATCTTTGCAGGATGGCTAATGTGAAAGATGTGGAAGTAATGGATTATACCATTCATGAGGTGGTTGAGGAATATCTTAAAAAAAATTCGCCCATATCGCCCACGTTGGAAGGAAGAGCCTATTGTGAATATCTCGGCACATATTCCTTTTCGACCGTGCCCAAAACTAACTATAAATTTCAATAAAAATTAAAGTTATGAATACTAAGAAAGAAAATAAAAACAAAAAGAAAACGTGGATACAATATGGAATTTTTGCGATATTGGCCATTACACTTTACGCAACTGGTTTACATACCGAAGTCGTAGGTTTTGCGCAACGCGGATTACTCGCTACTGGCTTGATGAATCCTGATGTAGAAGAAATTGCGCAGGTAAGAAACAATGAAAATAACGATGAGGCATCAATGCCAAATCTTACCAAAGCAGATTTGAACCTAAAATTGATTGACGCTGAAGGCAAAACAAGGTCATTGAAAGAATTTAAAGGTAAGGTCATATTTTTGAATTTTTGGGCAACTTGGTGTCCGCCTTGCATTGCGGAAATGCCGAGCATAGATAAGTTGCACGAAGAATTGGGTAATGAAGTTGCATTTGTAATGTTGTCCTTCGATGACGATTTTGAAAAGGCTAAAGATTTTGATAAACGCAAGGGTTATGACTTACCTATTTACGCTCCTGCGAGTAATCTTCCAGAAATGTTTCAATCATCTGCCTTACCTACAACTTATGTGATTGATGCCGAGGGAAATCTGGTTTTGAGACATAAAGGTATGGCCGATTACAGTGATCTGGAATTTACAAAATTTCTAAATAGTTTAAAGTAGTATTGATTGGAAAGGTGATGGAAACGCATTAACCGAGCAATACTTTCTTGTAATACTTAAAAGCAACAGCATTGTAGGAGAAATTTAAAATTAATATTTGTAATCGTACTTTCATTACAAGTAAATTTGGACAGTCACATGTGATGAAAGCACCGGATTGGTCAGCAGAAGTAAAAGAGGGTACGACTTCCAAAGACGATACGATAACCGCACTTTATACTCCAATAATTCCAAAAGATTGGTATATGTATTCAAGCGACTTTGACCCAAACTTTAGGCCAATGGTCACCTACTTAATGAAAGTGAAAGTTTTAAACTTTCATTCTGCAATAAAGCAGAAAATAAATTCCTGCCAATAATTCACTCTATTTACTAAACCCGCTCGGATTTTTAAAAAAACCTTAGGATATAGAACAGATTCTTAGTTTTCATAATATCTATTTATGGGCTACTCACTAATCTAAGAATCTGTTCGATTTAAATTTAGGAATTGGAATGCTCGTTTACATATTTCTTGAGGAACTGCTCCAGTTCAGGCACATCACATTCGAACCCCATATCCTCGGCTTGTTTTATTACTTCTTCCCCAGACATATTTTTTTGACAACCGATATGCATCATCACGAAGGCACCAGAGCGCTTTCCAGATTTGCAATGAACTACAATCGGCGTGGGCAAGTTTTCAAGCTCCTCTCGAAAATCATCGACCATAGCCTCTGATAAGTTATCTTTAGATACTCCAAAATGCCTATATTTTAGATTGTTATCTTTAGCAAGTTCTTCTTCTTTCTCTGAGGAAACATTTTGCTCTTCTTCATCGGTCTGTAAATTAATAACCGACTTGAAACCTTTATCGGCAAATGCTTTAAAGCTGTTTTCATCAGGGTCAAAAGCAGCCACTGAAATTTTCTCATTCACTTTTTTAATTTCCTTTTCCATAATTTCTATTTATTTTTTGATTTTCTGTTTAATTTTCAATTGGTAAATTCGCAGCCTTCCAAGCTTTAAAACTGCCAGGAATGCTATGAACATTTTTAAATCCTTTTATTTGTAAAAAGCTGGCAGCAATGCTGGCCCTATAGCCGCTCGCACAATACACAGCCAAATTTTGTTCTTTATCTAGCTTACTAACATTATCCATTAGTTCGCCAAGAAATATATGTTTGGCATTAGGGATATTGCCATTCTGCCATTCCTTATCCTTGCGTACATCCAAAGGCTGATATTGTTCTTTATATTGATTGAGTTCGTATACACTGAGTTGAGGCAATTTTTTAATTGGTTTACCTGATTCTTGCCAAGTACGCATGTTCCCCGCTAGATACCCTTTAATATTGGAATGTCCGGTACGCCATAATAGCTTCACGACCCGCTCTAAATCTTTATCGTCGGGAAGGACTAGTAAAATAGGTGCATTCGTATCTATCAACCAACCAGCCCAAACGGATAGAATGGGGCGCTGTCCTATGTTGAGGGCCCCTTCAATATGGCCGCCTCCAAAAGCTAACATATCCCGGGTATCTATAATAACCGTATCTGTGTTCTTTGTTTCTTTTTCAAACTCTTTTATGCTTAAAGACCTAACTTGTGGCATATGGCCAAAAACTTCTGGTCCTTTCGCATTCAATTTTTTCATCTTTGGATAATGGGTAGGTACTGGAGGAGCACTATCCTGAACGGCTTCTTTAAATGCGTCGAAACTCTCGATCTGCATGAATGGGTTGTGTTTTTTCTCGTATCCAATGGTAGTATTCATACGGTCACCTATATCAGGACCGCAAGCCGAACCTGCTGCATGACATGGGTAAACAATCACTTCATCCCCGAGCTTGCAGAAAACTTCCTTCATTGTATTGAAAAGAGCGTGGGTCAATTCATCAGTCTTCTCATCACCTAATAAGTCTGGCCGCCCTATAGAATCTACGAACAGTGAATCCCCGGTCATGATGCCCCAAGGTTCTCCTTTATGCGTATCGCATAATAAATAGGATACATGTTCGGGGGTATGACCCGGAGTATGCATAGCTCTTATTTTGACTTGACCGAATTTAAATTCATCTCCTTCACGAACAGGTTCATGTTCGAAATCATATGTGGCATTCTCTTCTACGCTCACAAAAATTTTAGCGCTTCCCTTGCAACGGGATACCAACTCACGCGCCCCGCTCATAAAATCTGCATGGATATGGGTTTCAAAAACATGGGTGATAGTTACACGATATTGCCGTGCTTTTTGGAGGTAAATATCGGCATCGGGACGAGGATCGATCACAGCTGCGCACCCTGCATTTTCATCACAGATAAAATATGAAACTTGGGCAATACCTTCTGCTAATATAGGTTCAAATCTTAAAGCCATATATGTCTAAAATAACAGTTTAGGCAATCTAACATAAGAGTTTTTATGGATAAACAAGGTTAAGGAAATACCAAAAGTTCACAGGTATAACAAAAGATTAACACATTCTTTGTGAGTTGTAAATATATTTTGAATATCCGTTATCAAGTTACATAGCAAGTTCTTTGTAGATAATATAAATACCCATTATAAGAACGAACCACCCAAATCCTTTCTTGAGTTTCTTTCCGTCTATAAATTTATTGAGCCATATCCCAATAAATATACCTGCTACCGAAGTGGCTATAAAAATAAGAAGGAATTGCCAGTCAATATCTAAATTCTGAACATCGCCCAAAAAACCAATCAGAGATTTAATCGCGATTATTAAAAGGGATGTCGCAACTGCTTTTTTCATTGGCAATTTTGCTAAGAGAACTAAGGCTGGTATAATTAAAAAGCCACCGCCTGCACCTACAATACCTGTAATAGTTCCCACCACCAAACCTTCTATAATTATTAAAGGATAGTTATAGGTTATTTGAGCTTCCTGGTCAATTTCTTTTCGCTTGTTTCGAATCATTGAAACAGATGCGAGCAACATAATAATGGCAAAAAAGAGCATTATGGCCAGGTTCTTCGTGACCATAAAACTGTTTATACTAAAAAGTTCTTCAGGAATAGCAGGAATTAAGAATGCCCGAGTAAGATAAACAGCTATAAAAGCTGGCACAGCAAAAATGATGGCTGTTCTATAATCCACCATCCCTTTCATCATATTTTTAATTGCACCAATAAGAGATGTTGCTCCCACCACAAATAATGAATATGCTGTTGCAATTACTGGGTTAAGCGCAAGTGCATACACCAAGATAGGAACGGTAAGAATTGAGCCACCACCACCAATCAACCCTAATACAAGGCCTATCAAAAGAGCACCTATGTAACCTAAAATTTCTACGATTTCCATTTGTTCAGAAAATTATGGAACAAATGTACGTGTCGGTATGTTCAAAGTCTATAACTGTTGTTACAGGACTTCAATAAAACTGCGGTGCAATTTTAACTTATTGCTATTTTCCATTTTCTTCAGCAGGCGTGAAATTACCACACGACTGGTATGCAGGTCTCGTGCAATCTCTTTGTGAGTTGAGTATATGTGTTTGCTATTTAATATTTCCATTTTATCCTGAAGATATTTTTCCAATCGCTCATCCATATTATTAAACGCAATATTGTCTATACTGTCCAACATTTCCATCATTCGGTTATGGTAACTGTTGTAAACAAAATGTCTCCAGGTTTTATAAGAACTGGACCATTCTTCCATTTTGGCAACAGGTACTTTAAGAATCTTGACATCAGTCTCTGTAATCGCGTGTATTTCACTTTTTGTGCTTCCCAAACAACAATTCATTGACATTGCACAGGTTCCTCCTTCTTCTAAATGATAAAGCAATAACTCATTTCCGTCATCATCAGGACGCATTATTTTAATACTACCTTGAATTACCAATGGTATAAAATGGATGAATTGTCCAACTCTAATTAAGTCTTGACCTTCAGAAATTTGACTGAAATCCCCAACCTCAATCATCTCGCTGATAAGGGCAGGTTCAAACTGACTAAAATAGGTGGTTTTAAATAATTTCTCCAAAATATACTTTATAGTCGTGTAAATTTATAACCATCAAATTAAAATAGAAAAAATCCATCCGATCACTTTACGCACTTTTTTCTTACAGGATAAGTTTGAATGCCCTTGATAGCCCATTTTTTAATGGTAAAATTTAGTGACACCTTAGGGAATGATAAATCAAAATCCAGTTTGAGGTACTGGACAAACCTTTATTTAATTTATGCCACAGCATAAACTTCATCAAACAGCTTTTTATCCAACCGTTCTTGTTGGCCGAAGCTTTTCTTCAAAACATTATGAAGTACTGAATTGAATGCATTGTAACCCAACCATAGATTTGGTTCTTCATTGAGCAACAAGGCTTCGTAGTTCAAGATTTCGATGACCTCACGAGACTTTTTTGAAGGGTCGCTATTCTTGTCGCTGCATTCATATCGAAACAATTTCGTTTTGTCAAGAATTCCCTTTACAAATTCCTGTGTATCGATGATTTTAAATTCCTTCATCTTATCGAATTTCTTTGTAATGGTGTAGAATTCATTGTCCAGAAATTTATCGAATAGATTGTTCAGCCTCGGCATAATCAAGTGTGTATTGTTCTTACTGTGCTTGATTGAAAACTCAATTTCAGCCTGTGAAACGTGCAGACCGTTTGAGCACACTTCTCTATAAAACCCGAAGTGTCCAGAGGTCTTTTCACTTCCGTCATACGAGTTCTTGAACCGAAGCATCGGCATTATCAAGTCCTTGTCGTTCTTGACCGTAAACTGGCTTTTGTCATCGATGATAAAGTCGGTAATGAACGACCTGTCATTTTTGTTGATGGTGCGTTTGTGAAAGTTCAGTTGTGCATCAGTCAACATTTCCTCGGCTTTCTTGAAGAACAGTTGATTCGGAATGTGACCATAGCTGTTCGAGACCACATTGACGATTTTGCCATTTGAGATAATAACATTTTCAAGCCCTCTTCGGGATTCCATCTGTGTCAGACTTTTCAACGATTTCATTTCTGATGGAACAAAGATTTCATCCTGTTGCAAATTTTTTAAATACATAGCTTTTGAATTTAGATTAAACAATATTTGAGCAGTACCCAAACGGAAGCTAAAATCTCAGCTCAAAAGGAAACGGAATAAATAAGCGATGGATGTTGTGTTGGCTTTATGCCGTAGTCTTTTGATGTGTGTATTTTACGAGTTTACTTTTGTACTAACTATTGATTGATTATACTTTTTTCGAGAATTAAAATTCTGTTAATCCCAATAAAAACTTTTAAATTTTTGTAGTTTTGCAATGATGAAACAAATTTTCCATAAAATTTTATCCATTTCGATGGCTTTTGTAGTGATGTTCTCTACTATGTCATTTACCGTGGATATGCACTATTGTGGGGACTCATTAGTCGATTTAAGTTTATTCTCAAAAGCTGAAGGTTGCGGAATGGAAAAAGCGCAACCTACCAAAACTTGTGAGAATCCTAAAATGACTGAAAAATCTTGTTGTACTAATCAACAAATTATAAAGGAGGGCAAAGACGATTTTAAAATTTCCTTTGACACCCTTTCTTTTGAGCAGCAAACGTTCATCGCTGCTTATACGTATTCTTACATAAGCCTATTTGTAGGAACTGAATCTGAAGAAGTTCCTTTTGAAGATTACCCGCGACCCTTTGTCAAACGGGATGTGCAAGTACTGCACCAGACTTTTTTAATTTGATTTATTAGATTTTTTGAATGAAGCCCAACAGCTACGATGTCGTGGGCTAAAACTCGTGTTTGACATTTTTTTTTCAACACGCAATTCCAATTATCTAATAATCAAATACTATGCTCAATAAAAGCATTAAATTTCTCATAGAAAACAAACTTGTTGCCGTTCTACTGCTTACCCTATTTGTGGGTTGGGGCGTGGTCAACGCACCCTTTAACTGGGAAACGGGCTTTTTGCCCACAGACCCAGTTGCCGTTGATGCCATTCCAGACATTGGCGAGAACCAGCAAATTGTTTTTACCAAATGGCAAGGTCGCTCGCCACAGGATATTGAAGACCAAATCACATATCCGCTAACCACCTCCCTTCTCGGTATTCCAGGCGTGAAAACCATCCGGAGTTCTTCTATGTTTGGGTTTTCCAGCATCTACATCATTTTTGAAGAAGACATCGAATTCTACTGGTCGCGTAGTCGCATACTGGAAAAATTAAACTCCCTTCCTGCAAACCTTTTGCCCGATGGTGTCAATCCATCACTCGGGCCAGATGCCACAGGTCTCGGACAGATATTTTGGTACACATTGGAAGGTCGCGACAAAGACGGTAACGTAACTGGCGGTTGGGATTTACAGGAATTGCGTAGCATTCAGGATTACTATGTGAAATATGGATTGTCATCTGCAAGCGGTGTTTCTGAAGTGGCTTCCATAGGTGGTTATGTCCAGGAATACCAAGTGGATATCGACCCAGAAAAAATGCGCCAGTATAATGTGAGTATGGGGGATGTGGTCAAAGCTGTCAAGCAAAGCAATCAAGATATAGGTGCGCAAACACTCGAAATTAATCAAGCCGAATATCTCGTGCGCGGATTGGGCTACGTGAAATCTATTTCGGATATCGAAGATGCCGTGGTGGATTCAGAAAATTTCACATCAATCCGTATCAAAGACGTGGCAAATGTCCATTTAGGACCTTCTGCCAGACGAGGTATTTTGGACAAGGAAGGTGCTGAGGTCGTGGGGGGTGTCGTAGTTGCTCGCTATGGCGCAAATCCCCTGGAAGTCATCAACAATGTCAAGGATCAAATTGCCGAAATAAGTTCTGGACTTCCTACAAAAACATTGGCAGATGGTCGCACTTCACAAGTAACCATCGTACCGTTTTATGACCGTACCGAACTCATACAGGAGACGTTGGGCACGCTCAACGAAGCCCTGACTTTGGAAATCTTGATTACCATTTTAGTCATTATCATTATGGTGTTTAACCTACGCGCATCCATCTTAATTTCCGGTTTGTTGCCTGTAGCTGTTTTGATGGTTTTTATCACGATGAAGCTTTTTAATGTAGATGCGAACATTGTTGCACTTTCCGGTATCGCCATTGCCATAGGAACTATGGTGGATGTGGGCGTGATACTTGCCGAAAATATGATACGGCACTTGGAAGACCAAAAGCTGCGCCTTAATGAAAATGGTAAAGAATACACCACAAACGAAATTATCTACAACGCAACTGCTGAAGTTTCTGGCGCTATTCTGACGGCTGTCTTAACTACTATTATAAGTTTCCTACCCGTATTCACAATGATAGGTGCCGAAGGAAAACTGTTCCGTCCGCTTGCGTTTACCAAAACAATGGCGCTCACGGCATCGCTCATCATTGCATTATTTCTCATTCCTCCCATTGCGGCATTTCTTTTCCGCAAGACGAGTGCTCGGAAACGTACTCAGTATGCCATCAGTGGCTTGCTTGTTTTATTGGGAATTCTCGCCATTGTTTACGGACTCTGGTTGGGTCTGATTCTTATAGCCTTTGCCGCAACATCATTTTTAAAGATGCGTGGTACGCTTTTGCGAAAGCGTAAAAATTTACTTGACATCATCATCTCATCTATTGCCATCGTGTTTTTGCTTGCTACCTACTGGCGACCGTTGGGCTTTGACCGAAGCATTGTGATGAACCTGATATTTGTTTCTATCATCTGTTTTGGACTGCTCGGTGTTTTCTCAATTTTTAGGATATACTACGAGCGTATTTTGAAATGGGCACTTCAAAATCGATATCTATTTTTGATCATTCCGGCTACGGTACTCACGCTGGGTATTATCATAATGCGCAATACGGGTAAGGAATTTATGCCTGCGCTCAATGAAGGATCATTCCTGTTGATGCCTACTTCACTACCGCACGCAGGCGTTGAAGAAAACAAGCGTGTACTGCAACAACTGGATATGGCAGTGGCAAGCATTCCTGAAATCGAGACCGTAGTAGGGAAAGCTGGTAGAACGGAAAGCGCACTCGACCCAGCACCACTCTCAATGTATGAAAACGTTATTCAATATAAATCTGAATATATGCGGAATAGTTCTGGCGAGCGACAACGCTATAAGGTCAATAACGATGGGTTGTTTGTACTGAAGAATAACAAATTTATAATCAACCCAAATAATGAGATAGATGAAGCTGTCAACTATGCCGAAGCATCGCTCAAAACAACTGCTACACGCGAAGAGTTGATTGAAGATGACGATGGTGATTACTACCGAAACTGGCGACCAGAAATCGAAAGTCCTGATGATATTTGGAACGAGATTGTACGTGTGACTAAATTACCGGGTGTGACATCTGCACCAAAATTGCAACCTATCGAAACACGACTGGTAATGCTACAAACGGGAATGCGCGCACCTATGGGTATCAAGGTAAAAGGGCCCGATTTAAAGTCCATAGAAGATTTCGGACTGCAACTGGAAGACATTTTGAAACAATCTGAAGGCGTTAAGGAACAAGCCGTTTTTGCAGACCGTATTGTAGGCAAACCATACTTGCTTATAGATATAAAACGAGACCAATTAGCTCGATATGGCGTGTCCATAATGGATGTTCAGGAAATCCTTCAAGTGGCCGTGGGTGGAATGCCACTCACGCAAACTGTGGAAGGTCGTGAACGTTATGCTGTGCGGGTTCGTTATCCGAGAGAATTACGGGCAAATCCAGACGACTTGCGTAACATTTATGTTCCCGTTGAAAAAGGAAGTCCTGTACCGCTGGGCGAATTGGTAGATATTCGCTACGAGCAAGGGCCACAGGTTATTAAAAGTGAAGACACTTTCCTAATTGGCTACGTGCTGTTTGACAAACTTGACGGCTTTGCCGAAGTGGATGTGGTAGAAAATGCCCAAGCCTTGATCCAAGAAAATATTGATAACGGTTCGCTGGTCGTACCACAAGGCGTGAGCTATCGCTTTACAGGAACTTATGAAAATCAGGTGCGAGCAGAAAAAACACTTTCGGTTGTTGTACCGCTTTGCCTGCTCGTCATTTTCTTGATTTTGTATTTCCAATTCAGGTCGGTTTCTACATCGCTTATGGTTTTTACTGCAATCGCCGTAGCCTTTGCAGGTGGCTTTATAATGATATGGTTATACGGCCAAGATTGGTTTTTCAACTTCGGTTTTTTCGGTGAAAATCTGCGGGATTTGTTCAATATGAAAACCATCAATCTAAGTGTGGCCGTTTGGGTAGGATTTATTGCTCTTTTTGGTATCGCAACGGATGATGGCGTGGTAATGGCCACTTATTTAGACCAATCTTTCAAAAGTAACGAGCCAGACAATAAAAAAGGCATTCGTCTTGCAACTTTGGAAGCTGCTGGAAAACGGATTCGTCCGTGTTTGATGACTACCGTAACTACAGTGCTCGCTTTACTTCCTGTTCTTACGTCTACAGGAAAGGGAAGCGATATTATGATACCGATGGCGATACCCATTTTTGGCGGAATGATCATCGACGTTACGTCCTATTTCTTACTGCCAGTCCTATATAGCTGGAAAAAGGAATACCAACTTAAAAGAGCAAACAAATGAAAAAATTGAAATATATACTCGTGTTCTTGTTTGTTACTGCGTTCTCGAAAGCACAACAACTACAATCCTACATTCAGGAAGCCGAAGCCAATAATCCAGAAATCCAAGCCTCTGAATTGCGCTATAATATCGCTGAAGAGAAGGTAAACGAAACCAACTGGATTCCAAATACCGAAGTAAGTGCCGGCTATTTTGTGAGTGAGCCTGAAACCAGAGTGGGCGCACAACGTGCACGCATAGGTGTCAAGCAAATGTTGCCATGGTTTGGCACCATTACCGCTCGTGAAAATTATACCAACGCAATGGCAGATGCCGAATATGTGGACATCACGATTGCAAAGCGCAAGCTCGCACTTTCGGTAGCACAATCGTATTACCGCTTGTATGCCATAAGAGCCAAGCAAGGCGTACTGGATGAAAATATTCAGCTTTTGGAAACCTATGAACGACTTGCACTCACATCTGTAGAAGTGGGAAAAGCGAGCGCCGTAGATGTATTGAGACTTCAAATACGGAAGAATGAGATACAGCAACAAAAGGAAGTGCTGGAAGAAGAATTTACAGCAGAACAAACGGCTTTCAATAATTTGCTCAACCGTGATACAATGATGACAGTTGAAGTTGTTCCCGAAATGGAAATTCCGCAGGAAGACCCATTCTATAATAATGAAGCGCTATCACTTAATCCCGAACTACTCAAATATGACAAGCTCTATGAATCGGTAGAACAATCTGAATTGCTTAACCAGCGTGAGAGTCTACCTATGATTGGTTTTGGTGTGGACTACCTGCCCGTAGCGGAACGTAGCGATGTGAACTTCAGCGATAATGGGAAAGATATATTGATGCCTATGGTTTCCGTGTCCATTCCTATTTTCAATAATCGTTACAAATCGATTTCAAAACAAAATGAACTGCGACAGCAAGAAATAGAGACCCAGCGGGAACAGCGATTAAATGTGTTGGAATCCGCTTTCGCGAAAGCACAATCACAACGCAACCAAGCACGCATCGCTTACAACACACAAGTTCGTAACTTAAAACAAGCCCAAGATGCCGAAGAAATTCTGGTAAAAAATTATGAAACAGAAACCATCGATTTTAATGATGTTTTGGACATTCAAGAATTGCAATTAAAATTTCAAATGAATCAAATTGAATCGGTACAACGGTACTTTGTACAATTGGCCATTATCAACTATTTAATCAACTAAAGATGGCAAAAGATTACTACATAAAAAATATGGTTTGTGACCGTTGCATCAAGGTGCTCAAATCTGAAATAGAAGTGAAAGGCATTGATTTAAAAGAAATAGATCTGGGACGTGTAAGGCTTAATATCAAGAACAATGAGGAGTTATATGCTTTTAAGAAAATTCTGGATAACAATGGTTTTGAGTTTATCGATACCGCTGAAGATAAACTGACCGAGCAGGTAAAGATTATTCTCATTAAAATGTTGGATAATCTACCTATTTATTTGAACGATAGACTATCTGTGCATTTGGCAAATGAGCTCAATCAAGAATATTCTAAAATCAGTAAGGTATTCTCATTTACTCAAGGGGTTACCATTGAAAAGTATTTTATCAAACTTAAGATTGAAAAGGTAAAGGAGCTCATACAAACGCAAGAAAAGAATTTTACCGAGATAAGTCAACTACTGGATTACAGCCATATCAATCATTTGAGCAGACAGTTTAAGATTGAAACGGGAATGAGCTTAACAGCCTATAAAAAACAACAAAAAAAAAATAGAAATTCGATTGACAAAATTATATAGATAATAACCATAATTATGACACAAATCGTTGGTTTACAGCACTAATTTTATCAAAGATAAAATTAGTGTAGTCATAAATAAAAATAAAAAGTAAACCGATTTAATGGCAGGGAATTAAAATTATATGAACCAAAAAATAAAGAGAACGATGATTAGAAAAACAATAATGTTAGTTGTGCTTCTCATTACAACAAATAGCATAGCGCAGATAGTATCTAACAGAAGTGAAGAAAATATAGACAACTGGCCAGAACGGGTTTATGATTTGACAATTGGTTATGAAACAGTCAACTATACTGGAAAGGATGTCAAAGCTATGGTCATCAACGGCGGTATTCCTGGCCCAAATCTTGAATTTAATGAAGGTGAATTTGCCATTATTAATGTAACCAATAAAATGGATGTGGAAACTTCAGTACATTGGCACGGGATGATATTGCCAAACTTTTTTGACGGTGTGCCTTATTTGACTACACCACCTATCCGTCCCGGGGAAACCCTTCAATACAAATTTGCTCTGAAGCAATCGGGTACGTATTGGTATCATTCACATACCGGACTTCAAGAACAAAGAGGCGTTTATGGTTCAATTCAAATTAACCCAAAAGAAACTGATTTAGAGTACGATAAAGATTTAGTGCTTGTGCTTTCGGATTGGATGGATGAGAATCCTAAATCACAATTAAAAAACCTAAAACGTGGTAATGAGTGGTATTTAATTAAAAAAGGTCAGGTTCAAAGCCTTGATAAATTAATTGCCCAAGGTGGCGTAGGTGCAAAATTGAAAATGGCGTGGCAGCGTATGCCAGACGTGGCCGTTTCAGATAATTATTATGATAATTTTTTCATTAATGGCGGTACGCTACAAGAATATCCAGATTTCGAGCCTGGTGAACGTGTAAGGCTTCGCTTCGTAAACGCTTCAGCAGCATCCTATTTCTGGCTAACATTCGGCGGTGAAGACCCTATGCTCGTATCTGCTGATGGACTGGATGTCGTCCCTGTGAAGAAAAATAAGACGTTGATTGGTGTTGCAGAAACGTATGATTATATCATAACCATTCCAGATAGCGGAAAGCTTCAAATTAGAGCAACTGCGCAAGACGGTTCCGGTGAAGCTTCGGCATATATAGGAGCCGGAAATGTATTGGAAGCACCAATTGTTCCTGAACCCAACCTCATACAGAATATGAAACAAATGATGTCTATGGGAATGAAGATGGGTGCGCCAGCTTCAAAATTCAATCCCTCTAAAAACGATTCCATTCAAGTGATGAAAAAATATAAAATGGATATGGGTGGTATGCAAGTGGACAATATGTCAATGAAAGATGAAAATGTGGAAATGGATGGAATGACAATGGATTCTACCAAAATGGCTCACGATAAAATGAAAATGTCTAAGACCGAAATGAAAATGAATAAAGGCCAAGCCAATATGAAAATGGACGGTAAGATGCAAAAAAGTGGAATGAAAATGGGCTATATGGTTCCGAAGGATAAAGTTGTAGGCGATAATATGAAAACTGGTGGTAATCCGGAATTCAATTATAATTACTTAAAGGCCAAAGAACCTACCGAATTTGAAAACGATAAGCCCGTAAAAGAAATGCTGTTCAACCTTACGGGAAATATGAACAGGTATGTCTGGTCTATAAACGGTGTACCCCTTTCTGAAACTGATAAAATTAAAATTAAGCAGGGTGAAGTGGTGCGAATCACGCTCAACAATCTTACAATGATGCACCACCCAATGCACCTGCACGGTCATTTCTTTAGAGTTTTGAACGAAAACGGCGAGTATTCACCATTGAAACACACCGTGAACGTGGCACCAATGCAAAAAGTAGTTATGGAATTCGATGCGAATGAATATGGCGACTGGTTTTTCCATTGCCACGTTCTTTATCACTTAAATAGTGGGATGGCAAGAATTTTTAGCTACGACACGCCACGCGATGAGCGACTGGAAGATTTTCCATTGACTAATCTTACCAATGAAGCAGACCATATTTTTACTTGGGGCGAAATCACGGCTGCAAGTCATATGACCGAGCTTTACGCTACTGCAACAAATATTAGAAATCAATTTGCCTTTAGAGGTGAATACGGATGGAACAAAAATTTGGAAGCAGAGTTTACGTATGAGCGTTATCTCAATGATTACTTCCGAGTATTTGGTGGTGTAAATGTCGAGAACGAAGGCGAAGACAGCCTTGAAGAGATAAACACAACCGCCATTGCTGGTGTGCGATGGTTAATGCCATTGCTCATTAATTCAGATTTTAGAATAGATAGCAAACTACGTCCTCAGATTGCCTTTAGTACTGGATTTATGATTTTTCCACGATTGGGAATTTATGGAGAATATGAATACCAAATGGATTTTGGCTGGGACGGCAAATTGCCCGAAGGTCAGAATTTTAAAGAAGAAACCACGTGGCAAGTTGGGTTGGAATATGTGTTGAGCCGTGACTTCTCGTTGATGGGAAGTTATGACAACCGCTTTGGTGCGGGTGGTGGACTCTCTTTAAGATTTTAATAATAATCAAAATTATAAACAATGAAAACACTATTGACTACTTCAATTCTAACCCTTGCACTTATTGCAATTGTAAGTTGCAAGGAAAAACAAACTGTAGAAATTAACACCCCTGAAGAGGTGAAGGTGGCCAAGAAAAAAACCGCAGATATAGCAGACCAAGGTTTTATTGATGGAATGACGGGAAAAGTATGGCATAATTATCTTGAAATCAAGATGGCACTTGTAAGAGATGATGCAGGCAAAGCAAAATCCATAAGTAAGGATATGGCTGCCTCTTTTGGAGAAGAAAGGATGGAGATGAAAAACTTAGCACAAGATATGGCCAATACCGAGGACATTGAAACCCTGAGAGAATTGTTCGCGCAATTTACCGAAAAGGCTGGGCCAATGTTTGAAGATGCACTATCTGAAGGAACCA
>OJAU01000158.1_pt1 | contig 40602 bp, 33 predicted proteins | sample 1589791 | NCBI WGS metagenome assembly OJAU01 (sample SAMN05416849, study PRJEB24817) | seawater metagenome | isolation source: Sea water | place: Canada:Atlantic | collected 2013-07 | reverse complement strand
TACGAGATAGGAGTCCGTCTCGTGGGCTCGGAGATGTGTATAAGAGACAGCATTACAGCGATCATTTCCTCTTTGAGAATTTGGACCGCACTATTGAGCTTGGAATTGTGAGACTGCAAAGCCAAGATTTGATCTTGGTGAGCCTTGACTCTATTCTTCGCGATCACCTGAGATTCAGCTAAACCGTTCTCCAAGAGCCACTGAAGTTGTTCCACGTAAAGCTCAGAGGAGCGTTCAGCCATTTGCTTTCTTAGCTTTTTTACCTCCCCAACCAGATCCGGCTTATTCATAGCCTCAGGCTTTTTGGCATTGGATTGCTGCTGAGCTTTTACTTCCTTCAAGCCCTCAGACAAACGGTTTAACCTGCGCTGGTGAGCCTCAACGTGTTCATTAAGCTCATCGTGCTTTGCGATGTAGGACGGGCTCAATCCCAAGCTTTTACATATCACCGACTTCGCGATTTTGCGCTCGGAGGCAGATAGTGGAGCCTTGGAGGTTTTTATCAGCTGCTCGATTTCCTCAATTCGACTTTTAACAGCGTCGTAGGTTTTTCGCTCATTCGTGTTGTTTGCCCAATCTGGATACTCGTCGGGGTCTACTTTTGGCTTGCGGGGAAGATCGAACCGAGCCATCAGAAGATTCCCTCCTCGTCCGAAGTAATGTCAACGAGCGGAATGTGTTTCTCGAAATCTTCCAACGCGACTTCACACTGTCTAATAACTTTCCTGGATAAGGAGCTGAGTGCATCGAGTCCCAATCCTGCTCGCGATGCCATGACTTCCTGCTCACGCATTCCGATTCGCTGAATGACATCCTTATGGTTCGCAAGTGCGAGGCGGCCAGCACATCCTCCGCAATGTTCCCATTTCGCATTACCATACTGGGGTGTCTGAGTAGCTTTGTCATAGCACTTAGCCAACGTTTTTTGGGCCTTCGGCATCATGCAGTAGGAATATTCATGCACCTCCAAGACATCAAACTCGGAGAGCAATTCATCGATACCTTCCGGGGTTAAGAGTTCTATTTCACGAATGCGAGAGAGTAGATAGCGACCTGAAGGACCGAAGAACTCCTCTTGGCCCGAAGCCGCACGGTGGATCAGCTCGCGCATATACTGACGGTTGATCTCAGGCAGATCAGCTTTCACTTTATCTCTGAGATAATCCATGGTCATGAAAGAACCGAACCAATGACGGAAATGATTTCGGATAGCTTCTGGAACATTGCCGTCGAACCGTCGAATTGCGATTTCTGCCCAAGTATGCCTGAATCGGTGGCTTGAGAGGGGGTATCTTCCAGGATCAAAATCACTGATTAGGGCTGCGAGCATTTTCTCGTAAAAGCCTTTTAAGCCGAGGCTGCGTCCGGAACCACGCCCAGCCCTATCTTCGCCATACAAATATCGATTCCACTCTGTTCCGTCGAAAGGCGACTGCCTCCACGGTACATATACCTGTAGCAATGCTCTTTTCTTATCATCAGGGTGGTGAATTCCTGGGTTATTTAGACGTAATGCGATACCGGCAAAGTGAGCCGCATGTATCGAGACTGAGCGCTCCGTCTCGACCCCATGATTTGTCTTTCTGATCCGCGAAACAAAGGTGGCGTTTCCCTTTTCATCGATATTAAATGAATCCCTCGGAAGGGATTTAAGTTCTGATCGTCGTGCACCTGTAAGAATCGAAATCATTGCGGAGCATCGGTAAAGAGCAAAGCGCACCTGGTCATTCATCTCTTCGAGAGAGCTAGGCAAGAGCATGGAATTTATGTTGCCACCCATTGCCTCGTATTTGTCGAAAATCCTTTCAGCAATAGCAAATGTGTGTTTTCCTTTTCCTCGTTTTTTAGGCGATCTATATGCTACTTCGCTTAGCACCCCCTGCCTTTTTCGCCTATAGATTCTGTAAACACCATCTGCGTCCCGGCGATAATTACCCGTTAGAAACGCCTTCAAAGCTTGGGAAATTGAGGCCCGTGAAGGCATCTGACGTTCTATTGACACCTCTGAAACCCCTTGAACAATCGCTATTAGGGATTTCAGCTCAATAGACTCTTCAAATCCGAGACCTTCTTGGAGCATCAGAAGCGCAATTTCTATCGGAACGTTTCCCAGAGTTCCGCCTTTGATCCACTCTTTCCAATTCGTTTCAGTGCTAATCAGCGGTTTGACCAACTCAATACATTTGTCCGCACGAATTAAACACGATGGAGCATCAGTAAGCCCAAAAATGGCCTTGTTATCTTGAATTTGTTCAAGCACAGAAATCAGAGTGATGTATGATCGATAAGCAATGTAGAGAGGCAGCGACGTACCTACTCTTGCTTCGGGAGCAACAACTGCCCGACAAAAATCAGCGAGGCTTTGTTTATTTATCTCAGCATAAGAGCGAATTCCTGTATTTTTGCAGGCTCTTTGGAGGCGAGAGTAGTGATAAACCTGATTTCTGATACTGTTCTCTTTACCGAAAAGAACACCATCGATCACGCGATTGTGATTCAACAACATCAACTTGATAGTAAACTCTGTTTCTACGGATAGGCCTTCATACGCGCTCGAAATATCAATACTGAATGCGAAATGCTGGGTATTTCCATTATGGTCAAGTTTCGGTTCTCCATCGGCATTCCTAAGAATTTCAGTATCATCGACGCACTCCCATCGGTCAGCAACTAAATAGCCTGAGAAACTTGGATCCGACCCCTCTTTTTCTACATATTTATCAATTATTTCAGCGCTTACCACAGCGGGCCTCTCTCAGACTAAGATGTCAGACATGGGGAACACAACATCTTCATAAAGTTCTTTGGCTTCCGCTATTTCAGAAGGAGTGAACTTTTCAGATAACAGCATTTTGAGATACATATACTTCATGACAGCTTTTTGAAGGCGCTTCTCATTACTGTATTCGAGAACGCTCAACTGACGATCCAAGGAGTCTAGTGCAGACTGGATTAAGGCGATTGTGATTGGATGTCTTATGACTACTGTTTTCCCATTGCTGTCAGTCATCAATCCCAACTCATCGACAGCGAAGCCCTCTAAATCAACCTGTTCAAGGATTTCATTTATCTGTTCAAGGTCTCTTTCAGCCCTTGTCGATATGCCAAGAGATTTACGCAATTGGGTCATGGTCGATACCGAAGTGTTTTCCAACTTCGCTACTCCAAGCTGGCTTGCCATACTGACCATTTCATCGCCGACTCTCGCGCCAAATCTCGATGATTTGGCAATGTAAGCTGGCAATTTATTTGCGTACACATTCAGCTTTGTTTCAACGCTATGGTTATGCAATGCCGCATCACGGGCAATAGAACGCTGATGATCCTCGTCCGCTATACCTGCGTCACTGTTATTCGAAAGCGGCGTAGATTCCTTGGCATATAACTTGCCACTTGCAATATTCACAACCAGGCGTGCTACATGAGAAACCCCCACACCTATTTTCCCTCCGCCACGGGGATTACCTTTCGCTGCACCAAGCAAATAGGCTTTCTTGATAGCCTGCAAAAACAACTCGGCCTCAGGACAATTTTCTAAGAGATATTGGTTCGAGAGACTGCCGCTCATAGCACATAAGAGAAGTTCCAAGTTACTGCGGTTCTGCTGCCAAAAACGAAAACAACGATTTTGCGAATCATCACGAATCTCACTGAAGAACCATAAATCTTTAATGTCTTCCGTGAAGGAGTTACCGGTGACCAGTCCATTTTTCGAGGCTGCTTCTAACTGCGCTTTATGTGCCATTATCACGGTATAAACTGGCTGCTTCCGCCTGTAGGTGTGACCCTCAACTGAGGGAAAACCCTCATCTTTTTCAGAAGCCTTAGCGTAAGAGGTGCCACTAGTTCGGGAGGCTCGGTGTTTAATCGTATGTGGATCAAGTACTGTCGATATCGAGTTGTCTGTGATTGCCAAATCCTCGATAGTCATCCAGCGTAAATTTGACAACTGGTGCCGGTCTGAAGCAAAAATCCACGCCATACACACTTGCTCTGAAATGGAGTGTCCTAGCAAAGACCGCACTGGAAACACAGAGAAAAGTTTGCCGACCCAAGATTTCTTTAACGTTGGATATCCTCTTGTGCCTGGTTTCAGGTTGGACCAAGCTGAAGGGATACAAAGTCTGCGACTACTATGGTTGTAATATTGCTCAGGAATTTCTTTTAGCCAATTGATCTTGGCGGATTTTGACGTGCAAGCCTTGAAATCCCAGGTTTCTTTTGCCATCTCACTAATGTTTTGTTTTCCCGTAGAGGGCCCCAGGTAATCGACAACAAAACGTTCCGTCAAAAAAGGATGATCAATCCGTTTGACAATCTCAAAGCAGCCCCCAACGCTCATTTCGGTAGAGGTCGTTCGAGGCCCAAGCATGCCGGGCTCACTCTCCTTCAGAGTTCTTGAAAAGGAGATAAATTCATCAACTTCTTTAGGAAACTCTTTAAAAATAGCTTTACGGATCTTTTGCCATTCCAAGATAAAAAATGCGGAGAAAGACCTGAGACTCTTGATGAGTTCTTCAGGATCGATATCAAGTCCAAGATACTCCGTGAGGTCTGGATAAGCGTTAGACTCCGGCTGGCGCAGATCAGGAGCTATCTTGTCAGCCTGAATAAGGGTTGCACGTTCATCATCTGTGATCGGAATTTGCCTCAATAGCGCTGAATTGCGCCGGTAATGTTTACTCAGCCGAAGAGCTGCCATACGCCGAGCTGGCGATCTCATACAGGTGTAAAGTAGGTATTTTCCTTTTTCGCTCAAAGGCTCAGCTTTGAGATGACTGAGACAAAGTGAGTATATGTTTGGAGGAGTCTTTTCTAATCCCTCCCTCTCAAGAACCATCAAGACAAAATCAAAGGATTTCGCGTATCTTGCTAAAGTCGATGAGTCAGAAGCTTGGATAGAGAAAAACGTCGAGTTGAAAAATTTGACCATTCCTGTAATGAAAGGGTCGCCAGCCAAGTGTAGAGGAACACGCGATCTCCCTCCGTTTTTCCAGACAATGATGTCGTCACTAAACGAAAACTGGATAAAAGGTGCGGGCGCGTCAGTTCGCGCCCGTAGAGGTTCTCGACCAATTGCAACAGCAGAACGAACAACGGGTTCCAGTGTGCCAATACCTTCTCGAAGGTACTCGCTATTATCTGTTTTATCATCAGTCATGAGCGAACTCTTCTTGGTCACAAGAGAATGACTTTCGCCGCATTTCCGCCTCGTACTCATCTACCTTTTCCATATTACCGAGTAATTTCGCAGCAAAATGAAGGTAAATCAGCGTGGTTTTGGGATTACTGTGGCCCAGACGATCCATCAGATAAGTGCGACCAAGAGGCTTTTCGCCGGTCTCAATTTGAAGGCCTAAATTAGTCGCATAAGAGTGTCTCAACGCGTGGAATGTCCACATGGTGTTGGCTTCCCAACGGTCGGCATCTGGACTCTCTCCATACTTAATAAGGCTGTACTTTGTTTTACGGAAGAGGGTTGTTGCAAAATCGTCAGCCAACTCACCGCCATCCTTTTTGCATATCAGATGGTTTCCTAAATTTTGCCGATAGCGGCTGATAAAAGACTCGATCTTTCTTCGAAGGAAGGGCTCGATTACGATCGTCCTTACTTTCCCAGCATTTTTCCCCTTTCCGAATACGTTAAGCTCCACTTCGTTTCTTTTGTGATGCTTGGCTCTTGAGATCGCGGCTTCGATTTCCCCCACAGCAAGGTTCTCGAAAGTCGTGACTTCATGAGCACGTAGCCCTGCTTCATAGCCCAACCGCAGGACGATTTCGTTTCGCTCCTTGATATATGAATTTTTGGATTTATCAAACGATAACAGCAGATGAAACTGGTTTTCCGGGATGAATCGCTCCGACAACCTATATGGGTCATGCGAATTTTGTCGCCCCTTTGCTTTGGCCAACTTTAATTCTGCATAGGAGCTAAGGTGGTACGTAAACCTATCTCCTAGTTCAGCAAATCCCTGGTCATATAAAAACTGGAAGAATTCGGAAAGAACGATCTTGTGCTGATTGATCGTTGACCCAGAATTCCCTCGATCTTTCATTAACACCAATTCCAGGTAATTCGACATGTCTGTGTCCGTGAGATCGTCAAAGCTATTAAGCTCTGGATCAAACTCAATCTCTTCGATGAGGGACAAAATTAGAGATGCGTACTTTTCTACTGTCTTGATCTTTGCCCCACTCAGGCTTTTGCTCAAAAGGTAAGCAGATGCGGCAACGTGCAGAGAGTCGGTTTTACGGTTTGCGATTACAACCGTTTCAATACGCTGAGCGCCCCGATGAAATTGGACCGTTTTTTGTCGAAAAACCTGCCCCATAGACACTGCCCCTTGAATGGTCGCTAAAAAATTGTGTCAGACGTGCATTTGCGGGCCAGCTTTACCCGCGAGGGACGAGGCAAAAATCTAAGCTTTTCGGTACAACCGAAAAGTTACGACCGCATAGCTTTTTATGCGTATCTACCTCTCCTCGAAATCAAACTGTCACTCCAAGACCTTGAGTTTCGAACCATCGTCATCAGCAAAATCGAGATGTTACTGAAGAGAAACCTGGGCAGGCTGATTTACACGCATCGAAATTGCGACTCAAACCGTGCATGGCGTTTGAAGACTTTTTCGCTTCTTTTACTAACCACTCAGGGTTGGTAACTCGCGAATGTTGCGATGGTAACTCCATCAGCACTTCCTTTGTTACCTTCTCCAAAATAACGCTTCTGTTTACCAAGCTGAAATCTCTATTCATATCCCATCTGGTGCTAAAGCAGCCAATTCGATCACTCATCATCCTACTAACGGTACTAGAGCAACCCATTCTCTGCAAGCAAAAAACCAATATTTAATTTTTTCGGTGTTTTTAGCGGCATTTTCGACGAAGTTCCGCAATCTTTTTAGGTTGACGACCAAATAGTTTTTAAATCAGATCACGTAATGAGTAGCTCAAGTACTTTCCGGACTGACGGCCTCTACCGAACCGGATTTCCGTCGCAGTGCGCCTCCAAACCGGTCGCTTAGTACTGGCTATTTCGCTGTCAGCAAAAGCAACTCCAATCTAAGGAGCTTTGCCTGCCATGAAGGGGGGGGGGTAAAATTCGCCGAAAATGGCGCACATAAAGAGTGTAAAACATCCCTGTTTCAGTTGCACCACTCATTAGAATTTTCCAACCTTTTTTTCTTAAAATAGCGAATAGATTCTACTCAAAACCCATCGATATATCAGAGGTCGGCACCCTTTATTCTGGGTTGCGACGAGAATCTGAATTTAAAAGGATTATGTTCACTGAAAATTGGAGGTTAGTTTTAAAGAACGAGGAAGAGTTTTTGCAAGGTTTTCGTTCGATTTTTGAAATACTAAAAAAACGGGATTGATCTCACTGATTTTCTTTCACAGATCGAGTCAAGAAATAGTCAATGTAGGTTAATCTTCAAGCCTGCCCATTTTTACCACGATTTCTTAAATCTCAGAGCCGCGCACCTATATCTGAACAGAAATAATTTTTAAGAAAAAGCTCTATGATAGGTACTTTCAACAGTTCCTGAGGACGTTTGTTGTAGAGAATACGGGAAATGGAACTGACTGGTCTCAATAATCTATGCATTCCTGTTTTTTTATGCACACTGCGCTACTAATAAATGTTGTATAGATTTTTTGACCGTTATCAATCCGGGCATGAGAGTGGCCAAGGAAGAAATCCGAAGCCTTAGTGAAATCAAAAGCTCAATCCATTGTTGACAATTTTGCCGATCTAGTTAACGAATTCAATTTGCATGAGTAGAGTGTGATGAGAGTTTTCCCGAGGTTAGAAACTGATCGACTTGTATTGGATGAGATAAGCTAGAACAATATTTACGATTTATACGCTATATTTAGCGACCGCGCCACCATGAAAAACTATGACATTTACCCCCTATAATAATGTTAAAGATGTGCTAGAGATAATAAATTCCAGTCGACATAGATATGAAGCAGGCACAGAAATACTTTGAGGCGTGAAGCTGGATCAAAAGCTCATTGGTACTTGTGGTTATTTGATTTACAAGGAGGGTCGACGAGGCCTAATTTATTATGAAATGAATTATAAATATTGGCGTTGTGGTTATGCCACGGAGGCTGTAGATAGAATCGTCTTGTACGGTTTCTCGAACTTACTCTTACACCGAATTGAGGCGTATGTGTAAACTAGGGTTTACCGAATAAGGAACCTTAAGAGAGATTGCTTTCTTTTAAAGAGCCTATAAGACCCAGCATCTCTATTCAAAACTTAATTCTGATCAGTAATGCCCTCTCCGCAACATGCCCAAAAGCAATAACCAATCACACCGCTTTACGCTCGCTCAAACGGCCGGTCGCCAGACGCCCCGAAGGGATCACCGCGAAGTTTTACAAAACATACGCTTAAAAAAGCCAGTCTCAAAAAATGAAATCAGGCTGTTATTGCTGGAAACGTCTACAAAAAATTCATACGAAACAGCTGAACGTTTCAAATTATATACAGGTTTAGATTTCAGCTAGGTGTACGATCTCAGAACGGGTATTTTGTGAAGACCCTGGAAACTATCTTAATTCACATTTTCTCTGTCCCTCTTATACAGTAGGTAGATATATCGTCCGGGCCTTCCATGGTGTGCTCATAGTGGGGCGCATTCTCGGGCACCATCACATTGAAATGGCGCTCCAGATCGCCGCGCACGTCCGGGTCGGCGTTCTCGTTAATGGCCAGGGAGGCGGACGTGTGTTGGATAAACAGGTGTAAAAGCCCCACCTGGCAGTTCTGCAGGGCCGGCGCCTGGGCCAGGATTTCATTGGTTACCAGGTGAAAGCCCCTGGATTGGGGCTTCAGTTCGATAAAGGTCTGATCCCAGATCATGTCCAACCTCGTTTCTATTTCTGCCGGTCGTCCCAGGGATGGACGGGCACCACGTCGTCGCCCACATCTCCTTCATAGCTGCTGCGGAAATAGTCCATCGCCTTCTCCGCCTCGCTGAGTTCGTCAAATCGGGCAATGTGGTAGATCGCCTCGCCCTCGTTTACCAGCGGCAGGTTATTCACACAAATAACAATGCCGGAACAGGGTGATGTCACTGCGGTTTCCGACTCGCCGAACGGATCGGCTACCATGGCCAGTCTCTGACCTTTACGGACTTTCTGGCCAAGACTGGCAACCGGGCGCATGATGCCATCGGTGTCCGTTCGCACCCACTGCGAGTTTGCCGCCGTTTCCGAGCGTTTCCTGGGGGCCTTGGGGCCTTTCTTGGCGGGAATCATCTCCAGTTCCCGCATCACCCGGATGACCCCTTTCACGCCGCTGGAAATCACCACATCGTCAAATCGCAGGGCCTCCCCGCCCTCGAAGGTGACTACCGGAATATCCTGGGAATCAGCGTAGGCGCGAAGGCTGCCCTCCCGCAGGCTGGCGTTGATGATAATGGGCGCACCAAAGGCCTCAGCCATACGGATGGTTTCCGGGTTTTTGAGCTCCGCGCGAATCTGCGGCAAATTGAACCGGTGTATGGCGCCCGTATGCAGGTCAATAATGTGGGAGACATTCTCCATGATCTGCGTGCGCAACAGGTAGGCAATGCGACCACCGAGGGAGCCGGTTTCGCTGCCCGGGAAGCAACGGTTCAAATCCCGGCGGTCCGGAAGGTAACGTGTGCGCTGGACAAACCCGAAAATATTCACGATGGGAACCGCCACTAACGTCCCCCGCAAATGCCGCAGGGCGGAGTTGGTCAGCACCCTGCGCACAATCTCGACACCGTTGATTTCATCCCCGTGTATCGCTCCGCAAACCATCAGTACCGGCCCGCTTCGACGCCCATGAACCACTTCAACGGGAATATGCAGTGGCGTGTGGGTATAAAGTTTGGCAACCGGAATTTCAACAGTCTGTCGAGTGCCGGCCTTGACCTCGTGACCGGCGATAACAAACGGCGCCCGAGCAGCCATATCAGCCTCTCCCCTTGGTGCGGGTTTTCCAGGGCTTCTGGTTCTTCTCGGTCCAGTTGATGATCATGCCGGCCACGTTCTTGCTGGTGGCATTTTCAATACCTTCCAGGCCCGGTGAGGAGTTCACTTCCATAACCAGGGGCCCACGGCTGGAACGCAGCAGGTCCACACCGGCCACGTTCAGGCCCATGGATTTTGCCGCCGTGATCGCCGTTTTGCGCTCTTCGGGGGTGATCCTCACCAGAGAGGCAGTACCGCCCCGGTGCAGGTTGGAACGGAACTCTCCTTCCCCACCCTGACGTTTCATCGCCGCAATCACCTTGTCACCAATCACGAAACAGCGGATATCAGCGCCACCGGCTTCCTTGATGAATTCCTGCACGAGGATGTCCGCTTTCAGGCCCATGAAAGCCTCAATGACACTTTCCGCCGCTTTGCGGGTTTCGGCCAGCACCACGCCAATGCCCTGGGTGCCCTGCAGCAGTTTAATAACGACGGGGGCACCGCCCACCATCTGCAGCAGTTCCGGCACGTTGTCCGGCTTGTTGGCGAAGCCGGTCACCGGCATGCCAACGCCCTTTCGGGCCAGCAACTGCAATGAACGCAGCTTGTCCCGAGAGCGGGTAATGGCCACGGACTCATTGACGGGGAAAACGCCCATCATCTCGAACTGCCGCAACACGGCCGTCCCGTAGAAGGTCACCGACGCGCCAATACGGGGGATCACCACATCGAAATCTTCCAGGACTTCCTCGTGGTAGTGAATGCGAGGGTCCGCGGACGTGATGTTCATGGAGCAGTGCAGGCAATCGATCACCTTCACTTCGTGGCCCCGATTGATCCCTTCCTCCACCAGACGACGTGTTGAGTAGAGATGACGGTTACGCGACAGAATCGCAATTTTCATGTTTTCGTCCTTAGGGCCGGCTCGCCGGCAAGATAGGAACATTCAGGAAGAACAATGGCGCGCCTGGCCATTGCCGTTCGACCAAGCAGCATACGGAAACGCATGGAGTCACGATTGGTCAATGTCATTTCGATGGGCCACTCGATGTTGCCGAGCACCAACCGGGTTTCGATCACCAGGCGCAGTTCTTTATGACCACCGGAGTCCGAGACGTTGCGCTCATCCAGAACCGCCGCATCGCACTCCACCACATGATGTAGATCGTTCTGAACCGGGTGCACCCAAAAGCGGACCCGGCGCTGACCGCTCTCTGTGTAGGGTTCGGTACGGAAGGTATGCAGACAAGAGGTGCGGGCACCGGTATCCACTTTCGCCTTGATCCGGGAAATGTCGAACTCCGGCAAGGCAACCCATTCGCGCCAGCCCAATGCCAGCTTTCCGTCTGTGTCCGGCACCGGGCCGGCTTTTGAGGCATCATCCATTCTGGTCGGCATCCGGGCCTCCCTTGTTGGTTGTGGTTTCCGGCCGAAGCAGCTCCACCCGGAAGGGCTCGGAATGGCTTCCGGCATAAATGCTCGTATGGGGGAAGGGTATTTCAACGCCCTCCTCATCAAGCGTTTTCTTGATGGCCACCATCATCTGGCTACGACCCTCCAACACTTTGTTGCTGGGCACCCAGAACGAGAACTGCAGGTCCACTGAGGATGGACCAAACCCGGTGACCAGTACAAATGCCTTCGGCTCTTCCAGACTCGCACTGTTCTGTCTCGCGAGCTCAAGAAGCAGTTTTTCAACCCGCTCCACATCCTCGGCGTAGGCAATGCCCACCGTCAGGTCCATACGACGGATGGGAAAGCGTGAGCGGTTGACCACGCGGGTCTTGATCAGGGTTTCATTGGGAATACGCACATACAGGTTGTCCGGCGTGCGCAACTTCACACTCAGCATATCAATGGAAACCACCTCGCCAATGGTGTTCTCCACTTCAATAAAGTTACCGATTTCAAAGGGTTTTTCCACCAGCAGGAACAGCCCGCTGATCATGTTGGAGGCGGACGTCTGGGAGGCAAAACCAATGGCAACCGTCAGTATACCGGCGGCACCGAGCACCACGTCGAGAGAGAAGCCGGCTTCACGCAAGGCGGCGACGAAGAATATGGCCAGCACGATGTAGAAAACCAGCCGCCTCAACATCACCGTGTGGTGCCGTGACGCACGGTCCTCCATGAAGCGGGTAACTCCACGGGCCGCAAATGAAGCCAGCACAATGCCAAGAATCAACAGGAACAGGGTGCTGATCCACTTGCCCCAGGCAATGGCACCAAAAAACTGCATCAGGCTGCTTTCAAACTGCTCAATCAAGGAGGTAACTCCGTTTACGGATTCGATGTCGACAATTGGCCGATGATATCAGCCAAATATACGGTCGTAGGCTCGTACCAACCCGCCACGGGAGGTTTGTTCCCGCGCCGGCGAAATAAGCTCGCACTGTCCGGCAGCAGCAATAAGCGACTGGTCAATCTTCAGGCGTGCTGAGTTCATATCGGTTTCGCAGGTCACCGTCACACGCGGTGTCCATAGCTGCCCCTTGTCATTGCGATGCAGGGACAGCAACGGGGTGGGCAGATTGAACCGCTCCAGCAGCAGCGGTTCCTGTCGTTCATTGACGATCCGCACCGGGGTAATCGCCCGCCAGGGACGTTTGGGCACAGCTTCGAGCACCAGGCGCGCAAACGTGGCGGCGGAGTAGCACAGTTCGCCTTCCATGGTGGTTCTTCCCACCCAGGTCAATGACGGATCTGCCAGCGGCAGTTCCATCAGGTGCGTGCCTTTGCTTCCAGCCTGGATTCGCATCCACAGGAGGGTGCCCACGTATATGGTGCACTCACTCTCGGCGGGGATGGTCAGCGGCTGATAGGGACGTATCACCGTAGCAAGGCTGGACATCGCTGGCAGGTAGCAAACCTGACTGCCATCATCCGGCCGTACGAACCGATGAACCTCCAGATCCGCATCGGGTAGCGTGTGGGTTACCCTTTGCTGCCAACGCTCCTGATTGTCGTCTTCGGGCATACGCTGGTAGCGGATCAGCCATTCCTGATCCAGCAGGGTTATCCAGATTCGGGTGTGGCTGAGTTCGTGGTATTGCGTCTGCCCGGGTTCCAATGTGTAAGGCGTTGCCCAGTGGCCATCCTGCATCGTTCGCTGTGTGTCCAGACTCGTCGTCATTCCGGCCCTTTGTCCATAAATTCTTCCATTAACTATAATCCAATCAGCACGTTCCAGCGAATATCCATCCGTAACTGTCGATCCGCCATCAAACTCAGGAAGCTCAATGACTCAGCTCGTATGGTTCCGAAACGACCTGCGCGTTGCCGACAACGCTGCCCTTACGGCAGCCTGCAAGCAACAGCAACCGGTGCAGGCCTGTTTTATCGTAACCCCGGCTCAGTGGCAGGAGCATGATTGGTCTCCGGCGCGGGTTCAATTTGTGCTGGACCACGCCAATGCGCTGTCGGAAGAACTGGCGAAATTAGGCATACCCCTATCATTCATGACCGCAACCACGTTCGCCGATAGCGTTGAAAAACTGGAAAAATTCTGCCGGCGCGAGAGTATCCGGCATGTGCATTTCAATGAGGAATACGGAGTTAACGAAAGGCGCCGCGACAAGGCCGTAAAACACACCCTTGATGATATTGGCGTAGCGGTGAATAAATACCGGGACCAGACGGTAGCGCCTGTTGGCACCATCCTTACTCAACAGGGTGAGCCCTATTCCGTGTTCACCCCGTTTTCCCGTCGGTGGCGAAGCTGGGTTGATGAGGCGCAGCCAACCCTCTTTCCCATTCCCAAGCCCGTCGGCGAGCCTGTTAAGCCGCTTTATTATGAAGGCCTGCCAAAATGCTTCGATAATCCACCACCCCGGCTTGTTGAAACCGGCGAGGACGCCGCCCACCGGCAACTGGAACAGTTCCTCGACGACCACGGCGGGGACTATAAGGACCTGCGCGACCTGCCTTCCGTAGATGGTACCAGCCTGCTCTCCCCTTACCTGGCCAACGGGGTGCTTTCCGGCAAACAGTGCCTGATTGCCGCCCGCCAGCAGCAAGGTATGGGAGGCAACCAGGAAGGCCTGGCCACCTGGACCAATGAAATTGCCTGGCGGGATTTCTACATCAATATCCTTTACCACTACCCCAGGATTAGTATGCACCGGGCGTTCAAACCGGAGACCGAGGCCCTGCAATGGAATACACCCGGCGAGAACTTCGAAGCCTGGAAATCGGGCAACACCGGCATCCCCATTGTCGACGCCGCCATGCGCCAACTGAACCAGACCGGCTGGATGCACAACCGCCTGCGCATGATCACGGCGATGTTTCTCACCAAAAACCTGTTCATCGACTGGCGACTGGGTGAGGCCTATTTCATGTCAAAACTGGTGGACGGCTTCCTGGCCTCCAATAACGGCGGCTGGCAGTGGAGCGCCTCCACCGGCACCGATGCGGCGCCGTATTTTCGGGTATTCAATCCGGCCACTCAGAGTGAGCGGTTTGATCCGGATGGCGAATTCATCCGCAAATACGTTCCCGAGATCGCAAAGCTGGACAATAAACGGATTCACCAACCCTGGGCCGGTGGTGTGATTCCCGGTGGGTATCCACGACCTATCGTTGACCTGAAAGAAAGCAGGAAAGAGGCAATTTCAAAGTTTCAGGCCCTGAAAAATTAAAGCGCCGGCTTCGTCGTTGGGAGGAAACGGCCGGCTGGGGGAAGGCTCTGCCAAAACACGCTGTGAATACGTCCATGTACGCTCGGCTCCGCCATCCATGGCTCCGCACGGTTTTGGCAGAGCCTTCCCCCAGCCCGCCTTATGCTGACTCTCTGCTTTTGCAGACTGGACATTCTGGGTCTCTGGCGAGTTTCATTTCCCGCCACTCCATTTGCCAGACGTCAAGAATGAGCAGGCGCCCAATCAACGGTTTGCCGACACCGGTGATGACTTTCACTGCTTCCATTGCCTGGGAAGCGCCGATCATGCCAACGAGGGGGCCGATAACACCAGCTTCGGAACAGGTCAGGTCTTCGTTGCCCTGTTCTGAGTAAAGACAGTGGTAACAGGGACTGATGTCATCGCGGACGTCATAAACCGACAGTTGCCCTTCCCCACGAATGGCTGCGCCAGATACCAGTGGGACGCGGGCAGCAACACACGCGCGGTTGAGGGCGAAGCGGGTATTGAAGTTGTCGGTGCAGTCGACCACCAGGGTCGCCGAGTTTACCTGCCGCTGAAGTTCATCGCCTTCCAGGCGTTCAGTAAGGGTTGTCACCGACACATCGGGGTTTATGCGCCTAACGCGGTCAGCCAGATGTTCGGCTTTGGATTCACCCAGGTCGGACTGTTCGAATGCGATCTGGCGCTGCAGATTGGCGATCTCGATCTGGTCGTCGTCGACCAGCGTCATGTGGCCAATCCCGGCGGCCCCGAGGTAGAGCGCTACTGGGCAACCCAAACCGCCAGCACCGACCACCAGCACTCTCGCGGACTTGAGCTTGGCCTGGCCTGCGATATCAAACCGGGGCATCAGGATCTGGCGACTGTAGCGCAGCAGTTCCTCATCGTTCAGCATCTTGTTTTCTCCCAAGGGTGAAGCGGTCACGCCGGCCGTAGTCCTGGCGGGTTTCCACACAGGTCAATCCCGCATCGGTAAAAAGCTGCCGCACAGCCGCTCCCTGTTCATAGCCATGCTCCAGTATCAACCAACCCCCAAGCGAGAGCCAAGCGGGGGCTTTGGCGGTTATCTGCCGGATATCGTCGAGGCCGTCATCGCCGGCTACCAGGGCCGATGCCGGCTCGAAGCGCACATCGCCCTCTCCCAGGTGGACATCATTCCCTGCGATGTACGGTGGATTGGAAACGATGAGATCAAAAGCAACTGATGGTAAATCCTCGAACCAGTTGCTTTGTCGCACCGTCACCGGCAGGCCCAACTGGTCGGCGTTGTCGGTCGCCAGGTCTACTGCTTCCCGGACGGCGTCGCAGGCGGAAACCCGCCAGCCGGGTTGCTCGCTGGCCAGAGCCAGTGCGATGGCACCCGTGCCGGTACCAAGATCCAGCACATTGGCATTTCTCGGTAAATCCAGCGCCAGCGCTGCCTCCACCAGGCATTCAGTATCCGGGCGGGGAATCAGTGTGGATGGATTGACCTTCAGCGGGAGTGACCAGAATTCCTGTTCGCCCAGCAGGTGTGCAATCGGGTGGCCTTCACAGCGTCGTTCCACAAGGGTTCTGAAGCGGTCGACCAGGGCCGCGTCCACCTCACGCTCGGGCCAGGCCCGGAAAGTGGTTCGGGACCAACCCGTCACATAACCCAGCAGTAGCTCAGCATCGAGGCGCGGAGAATCACCGCCAATAAGCCCGGCAGCTTCTGTCAGCAACGCCTCACAGGCCAGGGGTTTGTCAATCATCAGCCAGGGAGGCCAACAGGTCGGCCTGGTGTTCCTGCTGCAAAGGCATGATGACGGCATCAAGATCGCCGGAAATAACCTCATCCAGCTTGTACAGCGTCAGGTTGATGCGGTGGTCGGTCACCCGCCCCTGGGGGAAGTTATAGGTGCGAATTCGCTCTGAGCGGTCGCCACTGCCCACCAGGCTCTTTCGGGTTGCCGCCATGGTTTTCTGCTGGCGTTCAATTTCCTCATTCTGGAGGCGCGATGCCAGGAAACTCATCGCTTTGGCCCGATTCTTGTGCTGGGAGCGTTCTTCCTGACACTCCACCACAATGCCTGTGGGAATATGGGTAATACGAATCGCCGAATCAGTCTTGTTGACGTGCTGACCGCCGGCGCCAGAGGCTCGAAAGGTATCCACCCGCAGGTCGGACTTGTTGATTTCAACGGCCTCGGTTTCATCCGCCTCCGGCATCACCGCTACCGTGCAGGCGGAGGTGTGAATTCGGCCCTGGGATTCGGTCTCCGGCACCCGCTGTACCCGGTGGGCACCGGATTCAAACTTCAGTGCCCCATAGACCGCACTACCAGCAACGCGGGCAATGATTTCCTTGTAACCGCCGTGCTCACCATCGTTGGCGCTGATAACCTCAACCTGCCAGCGCTGGCGTTCGGCATAACGCATGTACATCTTGAACAGGTCACCGGCGAAAATCGCCGCCTCATCGCCCCCGGTGCCGGCACGAACCTCCAGGAATACGTTCTTGCCATCGTTGGGGTCCTTGGGCAGCATCAGGCGCTGGAGCTCTTCGTCCAGTTCCTCGCTCTTCTGTTCCGCCAGGCCCAACTCCTCTTCCGCCATGGCTCGCATGTCGGCGTCACCGTCGCGGGCCAGTTCAGTGGCTTCCTTAACATCGTCACGGGATTTCTGCCATGCCTGGAAGCAGTGAACAATGGGTTCAATCTCGGCAAATTCCCGGGACAGGTCGCGGAATTTATCCTGGTTGGCAATAGTACCCTGATCGCTCAGCAACGCGCTGACTTCCTCGAAGCGGTCAACAAGCTGCTCGAGGCGGGACTGAATCGATGACTTCATAGTTTTTCCGGGGTGATGGGCGCGTCGGCATCCAGCACATCAAGCTGATGCAGCTCTCTGAGCCATTGAGTGACTTCGGTTCTGCCCTCCGTGGTGGCCTTGCGGACCTGGATGGACGGCTCGTGCAGTAATTTGTTGGTCAACCCCCGGGCCATGCTTCGCATCACGGTTTCGGGGTCTGCGCCATTACGCAGGGCGCGAATGGCCTTTTCGGTCTCCCCGTCTCTCAGGGCTTCGGCCCGCTGACGGAACTGCTTGAGGGTGGAGACAGCATCCAGGGCCCGTAGCTGGCTCAGGAACTGCTGTACGCCATCAGCAACCATGTTCTCGGCTTCCCGCGCGGCGCCCTCTCGGGAACGAACGTTCTCCTCGATAACCTGCCGCAAGTCGTCAACGGTATAGAGATAGACATCAGCCAGGGAACCCACCTCGGGTTCGATATCCCTGGGAACGGCGATATCCACCATGAAATAGGGGCGATGCTTGCGCTTTTTAAGCGCACGCTCCACGGCGCCCTTGCCAAGGATAGGCAACGGGCTGGCAGTAGAGGAAATGATGATGTCCACGTTTGCCAGGTGTTCTGAAATGTCGGAGAGCATAATGCCCTGCCCGCCACGGGAGTCCGCCAGCGCCTGGGCACGTTCCAGGGTACGATTGGCGACCAGGAAGTTTTTCACACCAGCGTCGGCCAGATGCCTCGCGACCAGTTCAATGGTTTTGCCGGCGCCAATCAGCAAGGCTCGATTGCGGGACATATCCGCAAAGATGTGGTGCGCCATGCTGACTGCAGCGTAGGCCACCGACACCGGGTTTTCGCCAATAGCAGTCTGCGTGCGCACCCGCTTGGCAACGGAGAACGTATGTTCGAACAGACGGGACAGGAACGCACCGCTCGCTTCATGCTCGCGAGCGAGGGCATAGGCGTCCTTGAGCTGGCCGAGAATTTGCGGCTCTCCAAGCACCATGGAGTCCAGCCCCGACGCAACCCGCATGATGTGGCGCACGGCGTCTGAGTCCCGATGTACGTAGAGCACGTCTTCCAGGTCTGCCGCCTCCATGTCATGAAACCCCGCCAACCACCGCAATACCGCCGGGGCACAGTCGTCATCTCCGGCCAGATACAGTTCGGTGCGGTTGCAGGTAGACAGGATCGCCGCCTCGCTGGCGCCGGAAGTGGCACGCAGTTCGGCAAACGCCTCGGCCATACGCTCGGGCGTGAACGCGACGCGCTCACGCAACTCTACCGGTGCGGTGCGATGATTGATTCCGAGGGTGACCAGTGCCATATCGGGGTTAGACTGCCTTATCTTTGACGACGGTTCGATACCGCCATTTTAACGATCGGGAGCCAGTGTCGCCACCCATAACCATCGTGATATCGGCAACTGCTGACAGGTTGGGCAATATCAAGCGCTTGTGCCATCATAGAGCCTTGTCGCACTACGCCACATCTGAGACCGCCGCCAGACCCTTCTCCGGCCGATCAGGTGCATCGTACACAGATCATGGGATGTTGCATGCATAAGTCTGCATTACTGCTTGGTACCTGCCTGCTTGGGCTTTCCCTGTCCGGCTGCGCTTTTCTCCAGGACAACCAGGAATCGCAATCCACCTCGTCGCCTGATGACGCCACTGCATCACCCGCGGAACCGTCAGCGGACATCCGTTACGCCGATTTCGAACCGGAAGAACTGTACCTGCTGCTTTCCGGCGAGATAGCCGCCCAACGGGGCCGATTCGACGTCACCCTTGTCAATTACATGAAGGCGGCACAGCAATCCCGCGATCTGGGCGTGATTGAGCGGACCATGCGCATTGCCCAGTCACTGAACGCCGATAACGCGCAGCAGAAACTGGCGGCGCTGTGGCTGGAGGTAGCCCCGGACAACATGCAGGCACATCGTATCTCCGCCATCCAGGCCGTGAAGAAGAACGAACTGGAGACCGCCCTGGGCCACATGGAAAAGATCATGGATCTGGGCGGCGACGCGGATTTTGACAGCCTTGCCGCGATGGCCGGAAACCTGCCGCCGGAACAACAGCAGGAACTGCTCGACTTATACCAGCAACTGGAGCAGCGCCACCCTGACAACCCGGAACTGCAATACAGCATTGCCCTTCTACTGAAGGTGACGGGCGAGCCCCAGCAAGCCCTCGCCAAACTGGAACCCCTTCTGGACAGCAAGCCGGATTTCCAGCCAGCACTGATACTCAAGGGCGACCTGCTCTACCAGACCAACCAGAAACAGCAGGCCCTGGATCACCTGAGGGCGAATACACGACAATTCCCCGATAATCGCCAGATGGGAACCCTCTACGGCCGCATGCTGATCGGCGAAGGTGAGCTGCAAACCGCCCAGAACGAATTCCGCCGGCTGGTTAACCGCTTCCCCGACGTTCCCGGTCTGCGGCTCTCCTACGCCCTGGTCGCGCTTGAAAACGATCAGATCGCGCTGGCCGAGGAGGAACTGACACGCCTGATCGAACAAGGCCACCACAGTGATGAGGCTCACTACTACCTGGGCCGGATTGCCGACGAGGAAAACGAAAACGAGCAGGCCATCGGCTACTACAGGAATGTCGAGAAAGGTAATTACTTTTTCCCGGCCCTGGCCCGTGCCAGCGAACTGATGGCGGAACAGGGAGAGCTGGATGAGGCCCTGGCCGACATTCGCGAGATCCGCAAGAACAACCCCGACCAGGACGAGAATTTCCGCCTGCTGGAAATCAATCTCCTGCTGGATCGGGATCATGACGAGCGAGCCCTTCAGGCGGCCAATGAAGCCCTGGAATCCTTCCCTGGCAATGTCCGCATTCGCTACGCCCGTGCCATGCTGCTCGACTCCATGGATAAGCCAGAGCAGGCCGAAGCCGATCTGAGAACAATCATCGAGGAACAGCCCGACAACGCCGTGGCACTCAACGCGCTGGGTTATATCCTTACCACCCGCACGGACCGACTCGATGAAGCCAGGGACTATATTGAGAGAGCCCTGGCCATCGATCCGGAGAACCCTGCCATACTCGATAGCATGGGCTGGGTACTGTATCTGCAGGGCAACACCGACGAGTCACTGAGCTATCTGTCACGTGCCTGGGAGGCCTACGCTGACCCGGAAGTAGCCGCTCATTACGGCGAAGCGCTCTGGCAAACCGGCAATCAGGAACAGGCCCGCTCGATCTGGAGAGAAGGCTTCGAGCAGGACCCGGACCACCCGATACTGACTGAAACTGTTGAAAGGCTGACCGGGGAGCCGTCCCTGTGAAATTATCGGTTATCGCGCTGACGTTCGCCGCCCTGGTTCTGAGCGGCTGTAGCTCACTGACAGTTGAACCACTTCCTGAAGGCCTGACTGAACAGCCACCGGCCGACTGGAGCAAGACCAGTGCCCGACTTGACCAGCTTCAGCACTGGGAACTGACCGGCAAACTCGCCGTTCGCCAGCCCTCGGACAGCGGCACCGCCGTCATCAACTACTGGAAACAGGACCGGGAAACGTACGAACTGGCGCTGTCATCATCGTTCCTCGGTATGGGCCGCACTACCCTTGAAGGCGTCCCCGGGTTCATCGAACTCACACTTCCCAACGGCGAGCGCTACCAGTCCGGCGACCCGGAGTCCCTGGTCAACGCCGCCACCGGCTGGCTGCTCCCCATTGACAGCCTGGCCTGGTGGATACGGGGCCTGCCCGGCCCTGACGGGGACTTCCGGCTGTTCTTCGACGACAAGGGTCAACTGGCCGTCATACGCCAACTGGGCTGGGAGATCCGCTACGACCGCTGGCAAGCATTCATAGAGGGCTACCCTCATCTGCCCGCCCGTATCACGGCGGTCAAGGGCGAGAAGCGCGTGAGGGTGGTGGTTACCAGCTGGAACCAGACCGATGGAGACAGCCGGTGAACAGCCTGGTTCTGCCCTCCCCGGCAAAACTGAACCTCTTCCTGCATATTCTCGGGCGTCGACCGGATGGCTACCATGAACTGCAAACCCTGTTTCAGTTTCTGAATTATGGCGACACCCTGACCCTGACCGCACGCACCGATGGCAGAATCGTCCTTGAGCAACCCCTGCCCGGGGTGCCCGACGAGGAAAACCTGATTGTCCGTGCTGCGCGACAACTGGCGGCAACCGCAGGTCATACGACTCCCGGTGTCAGTATTGCAATCGACAAGCAGTTGCCCATGGGCGGTGGCCTGGGTGGTGGCAGCTCCAATGCCGCCACCACACTGGTGGGGCTGAACCGCCTGTGGGGCCTGAACCGCTCCCTGGACGAGTTGGCTGAACTGGGCCTGTCCCTGGGTGCCGATGTGCCCGTATTCGTTCGCGGACATGCAGCCTGGGGCGAAGGCGTGGGCGAACGACTCACCGACGCCAACCCACCAGAAGACTGGTTTCTGGTTATAAAACCACCTTGCGATATAAGCACCAAAGAGATTTTTTCCGAGCAAGGGTTGACAAGGGATACCCCCGGAATCAAAATAGCGCCCGCTTTTGAGGGAGACGCCTCGAGGTACCGAAACGACTGTGAGGATGTAGTTCGAAGACTGTATCCTGAGGTTCATCAAAGCCTGGAGTGGCTTGCACAATTCGGACCTGCAAGATTAACCGGAACCGGGGCTTGCATATTTGGACGTTTCCCGACAGAATCCGCAGCCCGGATTATCTGGGAAAGCAAACCCTCCGGCATCACGGGGTTCGTAGCTCAAGGGGTGAACATTTCACCACTTCACAAAAAGCTGACAGAGCTGAAATGATGCCAAAAAAGCACGATACTGGGGTGTCGCCAAGTGGTAAGGCAACGGGTTTTGATCCCGTCATGCGCAGGTTCGAATCCTGCCACCCCAGCCACCTTTCTCCCGCTTCTTCTGAATCAAACGCCGATACCGAGAAGGATGCCGTCGTGTCCAAACTGATGATTTTTACTGGCAACGCCAACCCGGAGCTTGCCAAGGCCATCGCCCAGAAACTTCACATTCCCATGGGCCAGGCCACCGTTGGAACCTTCAGCGATGGTGAAACCACCGTTGAAATCAACGAAAATGTTCGCGGGCATGATGTCTTCATCATTCAGCCCACCTGCAACCCCACCAACGATAACCTGATGGAACTGATCGTGATGGCCGACGCACTGCGCCGTGCATCCGCCACCCGGGTTACCGCGGTTATCCCCTACTATGGCTATGCCCGCCAGGATCGCCGTGTTCGCTCCACCCGTGTTGCCATTAGTGCCAAAGTGGTTGCAGATATGATTTCCAGCATCGGCGTTGACAGGGTCCTGACCGTTGACCTCCACGCCGACCAGATCCAGGGCTTCTTCGACATTCCGGTGGACAATATCTACGCCACCCCGGTCATGCTTGAGGATATCGAGAAGCAGCGCTTTGAGAACTTCGTAGTGGTATCTCCTGACGTTGGCGGCGTTGTTCGTGCCCGCGCCGTTGCCAAGCGACTGGACGATGCCGACCTCGCCATCATCGACAAGCGCCGTCCCAAGGCCAACGTGTCGCAGGTCATGCACATCATCGGTGATGTAAAGGACAAGACCTGCATCCTGGTGGACGACATCATCGACACCGCCGGCACGCTTTGCAAAGCCGCCAACGCTCTTAAGGAGCATGGTGCCGCCAGCGTGGTCGCCTACATCACCCACCCCGTCCTTTCAGGCCCGGCTGTTGACAACCTCAACGCCTCCGAATTGGACGAACTGGTTGTCTGCGACACCATCCCACTGGGTGACAAAGCGCGTAATTGTGATAAGATCCGCATCCTCACTATGGCTGGGCTGCTTGCGGAATCCATTCGTCGCGTCAGCAACGAAGAGTCCATCAGCGCGATGTTTGAGAACGCCTGATCAGCTAACCACCTGATTTAGTGAAAAGAATCCAGACCGGGAGCCCAGTGGGCTCCCGGTCTGTTTAGTCCGCCGGAAAACAGCCGGCATATCGAAAATATCACCGGTTCAGGACCTGGTCGCGGGCCGCTCTGGTGAAAATTGAGGTTATAACCATGTCTCAGGAATTTCTTATCGAAGCATTTCCTCGTGGCGATCAGGGGAGAGGTGCGAGCCGCCGCCTGCGTCGTGAGGAGCGTAAAATTCCGGCCATCATTTATGGCGGGAAGAAAGAAGCCGTTTCGATTTCCATCTGGCACAACGAGCTGAAAAAAGCTCTGGAAAACGAAGCCTTCTTCTCACACATTCTGACCATCGAACTGGAAGGCAAGAAAGAAAGCGTGATCCTGAAGGATCTGCAGCGTCACCCGTACAAGCCGCTGCTGACCCACGCTGACTTCCTGCGCGTTGACAAGGATCACGAAATCCACGTTAACGTACCGCTGCACTTCCTGAACGAAGAAACTGCACCGGCCATCAAGCTCCAGGGCGGCGTTGCCAACCACCAGATCAACGAAGTAGAAGTGATCTGTCTGCCGCAGAACCTGCCTGAGTTCCTCGAAGTCGACATGACTGCCGTGGAGATGGACCAGGTTGTTCACCTGAGCGACCTCAAACTGCCGAAAGGCGTTCGTATTGCGGCTCTGCTGCAGGGTGAAGACCACGACCTGCCAGTCGTTGCAATCCACAAGCCGCGCGCTGCCAAGACAGAAGATACTGACGAAGGCGAAGACGGCGAAGCGGGTGAAGAAGGCGAAGACAAGGAGTAATCGCTCCTGTACGAATGAGGGCAACGGCGGATGGCACAGGATATCCTCATGGTGGTGGGACTGGGTAACCCCGGCCCCGACTATGCGAATACCCGCCACAACGCCGGTGCCCTGTTCGTGGAAGCACTGGCCCGTGAAACGGGCCAGTCGCTCCGCCCCGAAAAGAAATACCACGGGCTCTACGCCCGAATTCAGCTTCAGGGTCTCGACCTGCACCTGCTGAACCCTTCCACGTATATGAACCGCAGTGGCCTCTCCATCAAGGCACTGGCGGACTTCTTCAAGATTCAGCCCCAACAGATTCTGGTTGCCCACGACGAGCTCGATCTGCCCCCGGGTACCGCCAAGCTAAAAAAAGGCGGCGGCCATGGCGGACACAACGGCCTGCGGGACACCATTGCTCACCTCGGCACCAACGACTTCCAGCGCCTGCGCATCGGCATCGGCCACCCCGGCGACAGCCGCCAGGTCACAGGCTATGTTCTCGGCCGCCTGGGCAAACGGGAAACCGAAGAACTCAACGCCCTGATCGACGAAATCATTCGCGTACTGCCGGACGCTGCCAGCGGCAAACTTCCCGCTGCGATGAATCGCTTGCACAGCTTCAAACCGGTATAATCCGCCCAAATTTTCCAGCACCAGCAGAGGCATTCCATGGGATTTAACTGCGGCATCGTCGGCCTTCCCAACGTCGGCAAATCCACCCTGTTCAACGCACTGACCAAATCCGGTATTGGCGCGGAAAACTTCCCCTTCTGCACCATTGAGCCTAACGCCGGCGTCGTGGCCATGCCCGACCCCCGCCTCAACAAGCTCGCTGACATCGTAAAGCCGGAAAAGGTGGTGGCAACCACGATGGAGTTCGTGGATATCGCCGGCCTGGTAGAAGGTGCCTCGAAAGGCGAAGGCCTGGGCAACCAGTTCCTGGCCAACATCCGTCAGACCGACGCCATTGCCCATGTGGTGCGTTGCTTCGAGGACGACAACGTCATTCACGTCGCCAACAAGATTGACCCGGCGTCGGATATCGAAATCATCAACACAGAACTGGCCCTGGCCGATCTGGAAACCGTCGAGAAAGCCATCAAACGGGTTCAGCGAGTCGCAAAGAGCGGCGACAAAGAGGCCAAAGCTCAGCTTGAAGTCTTCGACACCCTGCTTCCCGTGCTGAACGAAGGCAAACCGGTTCGCAGCATGAATCTCGACAAAGAGAAAATGGCACTGATCCGCGAACTCTGCCTGCTCACCGTAAAGCCAACCATGTACATCGCCAACGTCAGCGAAGACGGGTTCGAGAATAACCCTCACCTGGACACCGTGAAAAAGATTGCGGAATCCGAGAATGCAGTTGTGGTGCCTATCTGCAACAAGATAGAAGCCGAAATCTCCGAACTGGAAGACGACGAAAAATCCATGTTCCTGGAAGAAATGGGCATGGACGAACCTGGCCTGGACCGGGTCATTCGCGGCGGCTATGGCCTGCTGAACCTTCAGACCTACTTTACCGCAGGGGTGAAGGAAGTCCGCGCCTGGACGGTAAAAGTGGGCGCTACCGCACCACAGGCGGCAGGCGTGATCCATACCGACTTCGAACGCGGCTTCATCCGCGCCGAAGTGGTGAGCTACGATGACTTCGTCAAGTACAACGGTGAGGCCGGAGCCAAGGAAGCCGGCAAGTGGCGCCTTGAGGGCAAGGAATACATCGTCCAGGACGGCGACGTTGTCCACTTCCGGTTCAATGTCTGACCGCGCTGGAGCGTTCTGACGGTGAGCCTCCTGCCAGCATGCTGCAGTACCCCGGATGACCGGTGGCCCTGGCCGCAATCGTTGCCAGGGCTTGAGCTGATCAGCCTGGACTTTGACCCCGATAACCTCAAACCGGACGACTTTACGATCAGTGACATCGTCCCACCACCGTCGGTGGAAAGGGCTGTTGCCAAACGCCAGGCGGAATACCTGGCTGGCCGTTTCTGCGCCCGCGAAGGCTTGTTGCGCGCCACGGGGCAACCGGTGGTGCCAGCACTCGGCGATGACCGCGCCCCAGTATGGCCGACTGGGTGCGTGGGCTCGATCACCCACACCCGGGGTTGGGCTGCGGCGGTTATCGGCCAGCAACAGGATTACGCCGGAGTTGGCCTGGACGCGGAAGTCATCATGCCCGATGAACGCGCCCTGCCGCTTTGCCGGCAAATATTGACGCCTTCTGAGCAGGAACGATTCAGCGCCGAGCTAACCAGTCAGGCGGGTTTTTTTATTACCCTGGCATTCTGCCTCAAGGAAACGCTCTTCAAAGCACTCTACCCCCTTGTTCAACAGCGATTCTACTTTGAACACGCAGAAGTTCTGTCCTGGCGCCCCGACGGCAGCGCCCGATTGCGCCTGCTCAAAACACTGTCACAGGAATGGACATCGCACACTGAACTGGACGCATGGTTTATCCGGGAAGAGCATCGGCTTGTCAGCCTGATAGTGGTTCCGGCCTACGGACATTCTGCTTCCGGCGCGTAGCGTCAGACGCTATAAGCAAGACTTTCAGGCAGCTTTGCCCCTTTGGGTGGCCGATCAATATGGGGGCAATTCTCACACAGCTCCAACCCTGGCAAGCGGTACCGTATACAGCATTGTCGACGCTGCCGTAACGGAGAGGGGCCCACGTTACGGGGAATATACCGCACGGGACGGTACATCGGGTTTCGCTTTCCGTCTGGGCGGTACTCGGATTCTATAAGCCGCCTTCCATCTTCCAGGCAGGCCGACGGCACACCCATTTGTGTCAACGCCCCTACCAGCCATTCAATGTAATTCGCAGCATTATTCCAGAGCACCTTGCCAGACAGTTTAACCTGGCGACTCCACCCCACGACTAATGGCTCGAAATTCTCCTCCAGGAGCTCTCCAAAACGCTCAAACGGGCTCGCTGGCACCCGCTCAAAGGGGCGACCTTCATCGGGAATACGAAAAGCCTCAGGAAGACCATCGCAACCCATAATAATCTCAAGTGTGTCGAGCCCGACCGGCAATTCCCGATCCAACACGAGGTTGGCCGTTATCGTCGGAATAACGAGCTTTGCAAAATAGGTACGCGACCATTGGGAAAGCAGTGCGCGGTCATCGTCACCGGGTTGGGTACGACGATAACACTCCAGCAACCACGACAAGCCATCCTCCGTAACCAGGTCCCGCGCCGGTGTAGCGGGGCGCGTATCGTCGGGCAACACCAGGATCGTCCGGTAGTACTCAAAGTCACCAACAAACAGCGGCGCAAGTGCGGGAATGGTCATGGATAAAACAACGAAAGTGGTTAAATGGCCGGAATGGCCCGCTGATACGAGCGGACATATAATGATAATAATTATCATTATATGTTTTTTTGGTTCCCGAACAAGAGGCAACCATCGCAATCCAAGATATCCGAGCACACAAAACCTAAAAGAGGGTTGACAGTACCGGGTAAAATCCAGAAAATACGCGCCTCGTTTGGAGCTCATCCAGAACGAATTTGGCAAGGTAGCTCAGTTGGTTAGAGCACGGCACTCATAATGCCGGGGTCGGCGGTTCGACTCCGCCCCTTGCTACCAGAATTTAAAAGGTCGCGACTCACGTCGTGACCTTTTTTCGTTTCGGGGACGCCCCCGCCCTTCCCGGGAATTGAACGCGGGACGACCCGCCTCCATTGTTCCTGATTTTCCATGAGAACCACTAAAGACAGAATCCGTCAGGCCGTCTCGTTCGAGATCATCGGCCTGCTTATCGCCATCCCATTAGCCGCACTTGTGTTTGGCTTCGAGCTCGACAAAACCAGCGTCCTGGCTGCCATAGGTGCAACCATGGCAACCGGCTGGAACTACCTCTTCAATCTCATGTTCGATCACGGCCTGAAGCGGCTTACCGGCTCTACTCGTAAAACACTGAAGATGCGGTTATTTCATGCGCTCAGCTTTGAACTGGGCCTGATGATAACCTTCCTTCCGGTCATCGCCTGGTGGATGGGCATTGGGCTGGTTGAGGCACTGATCGTCGACATCGCCTTCGTGGTCTTTTATCTGGTGTATGCGTTCGTTTTCACCTGGTGCTACGACACGGTGTTTCCTGATGACGACGCCAGCCTCAGTTGAGATCGTTTCGATACCGGCACCATCGAATGGCCTTGCGCAGCTCTTCCGTCAACTGGCCATTCCCATGCTCATGGGAAACGTATAGGGAAAGGTCTACCCAGGCCGCCCTACGCACAAAATAATCGCCCTCATAATTGTCCATAAACTTGTCTACGAGCACCCAGGGAATGACCACAACATCTGCCCGGCCCAACTTGAGCAGGTAGACTGCCTGGCGCCATTCGGAGACGTGTAGAATCTTTGCGTTTTCGCCTTGAACCAATTGATCTCCGACGAACTTCCTGACGAACGCGTAGGTGAGGCCAGCCGTCTGGTTGAGGGGAGGCATCTCTTCCAGAAACAGGTAGACGTACTCTGTCTGGAAGAGTCGCCCACCGAAATCAGCGTAGCGGTCCCGTTCAGAGGTCTGGACCAGGGGAAGGCCTACCGCAACACCGCCCTTTCGCAGTTGGTAAAGCAGCTGGGCCAAAGGCATTTCAACGAACTGGAAATCGCCAGGGGCGCGCTCGAACACGCATCGGTAGAACGCGGAAAAACGCCCCTCCAACGCTCCCTCCGAAACCGTTATTTCCCGCTCTATCCCAGCAGCAATTCCGACGCGCACTGGTTCCTGCGCGTGCGAAAGATTCAAGGGCATAGCGATCGCGAGGAGGGCAATTAGTAGAGGCTGATAGCGCGCAGACTTCCTGTCCATAAGAGTGACTCGTCAACGGAGATCCATTCACACCGCAAGCTTAGTTCAATTTTTCATCGCGCTCCACGTAATGACAGGCCACCCAGCGCCCGGCCTGGTCTTGCCGTCAAGCACCGGCACTTCCCTGGCCTTCGTCATTGGCTCCGGGAATCGCTGTCGGGTCCATCCACATGGCTTCCCATACGTGCCCGTCCGGGTCGGCGAGATTTCTGTTATACATGAACCCCAGGTCCTGTAACGGGTTGATGTCTGCAACGCCGCCGTTGTCAGCGGCAGCGTTATTCATGGCGTCGACGGCTTCGCGGTTGCTGCAGGAGATGGCCAGCATCACCTCGCTGGAGGTGGTCGGCGGAATTGGGCGGTCAGTAAACGTGCGCCATTTGTCGTGGGTGAGCAACATGACGTGAATGGCCTCGCTCCAGACCATGCATGCGGCAGTATCGTCGGTGAACTGGGGGTTGTTCCTGAAACCAAGCGCCTCGTAGAAGGCCATGGAAGCATTGAGGTCTTTTACCGGCAGGTTTACAAAAATCATTGATGTCATGGTTCACGCTCTCCAGATTGTAGGTGGTAGAAACAGGTTGTTAGTGCCCTGTTACCTTCTTGTCGGTTCACCATTGCGAATTTCGACATCGTATCCACACTTTATTACGACTCCTGTCGTTCTACGTAGTGACAGGCCACCCAATGCCCTGCCCCGGTTTTGTCTTCCAGTACCGGCACTTCCCTACTGCAATAGTCCGTCGCCAGCGGGCATCGTGTGCGAAACACGCAGCCGCTGGGGGGATTCATCGGCGACGGCAGGTCGCCTTCCAGTTCCGCCGGGGGCTTGGCCCGTTCCCTCTCCGGGTCAGGGATCGGCACCGCGGCCATCAGGGCCTGAGTGTAAGGGTGCCGGGGGTTGGCGAACAGTTCAGCACGGGGGGCGTTTTCGGCCACATTGCCCAGGTACAGCACCATCACCCGGTCACTGATGTGTTTGACCACGCTCAGGTCGTGAGCAATGAAGATCAATGACAGGCCCATGTCCCGCTGCAGGTTTTTGAGCAGATTAATCACCTGAGCCTGTACCGACACATCGAGGGCGGAGACGGGCTCGTCGCAGATGATCAGTTTCGGCTCCAGTATCAACGCCCGGGCAATGCCCACCCGCTGGCACTGGCCACCGGAGAATTCATGGGGGTAACGGTTTTTCTGGTGAGGGTGCAGGCCAACGCGATCCATGATGGCATCCACTTTCTCCCTTAGCTCGGCGCCCTTGATATCCGGGTAGTGGGTACGCAGGGGCTCAGCAATGATGTCGCCGACGGTCATTCGTGGCGACAGAGAGGCAAGCGGATCCTGGAACACCATCTGCAGGCGTTGGCGACGCTTGCGCAGTTGTTTTAGGTTGAGCCCCCGCAGGTCCTCGCCCAACCACACCACCTTTCCCGCCTGGCTGGGCACCATGCCCATGATGGCCCTTGCCAGGGTGGACTTGCCGCAGCCGGACTCTCCCACGATGCCGAGGGTTTCGCCCTCGTTGAGGGTGAAGCTGACGTTGTTCACCGCTTTTAGTGGCTGCGGCAGGGTCCAGGGCCAGGCGTTGCGAGGCATAATGTCGAAGGTAACCCGCAGGTTTTCCACCGTCAGCAGGCGCTGTTGTTCGCTCATCGAATCGCCTCCCTTGGCAGGTTGCATACACGAATCCGCTCTGCCCCGAATCGCTCCGGTGGGTCGAGTTCGTGATAGCAGCGCGGCTCCGCCACGGGGCAACGGTCGCAGAATGGACAGCCCGGCGGCAGGTTCATCAGGTTGGGCGGGTTGCCGGGGATGGTGACCAGTTCATCCATCTGCTCATCAATACGCGGAATGGCGCCCATCAGGCCTTTGGTATAGGGATGGGAGGGATCCCGGAACAGGTCCCGGGTGGCAGCAAACTCCATCATCTGGCCGCCGTACATCACCAATGTCTGGTCGCAGCTGCCGGCCACTACGCCCAGGTCGTGGGTGATCAGGATAATCGCGGTATTGAATTCCTGTTGCAGCTCCTGCAACAGATCCATCACCTGAGCCTGTACCGTAACATCCAGGGCGGTGGTGGGTTCGTCCGCAATCAGCAGGCGCGGCCGGCACAACAGGGACATGGCGATCATGACCCGTTGACGCATGCCCCCGGAGAATTCATGGGGGTAACAATGAATACGGTTGCGGGCCTCGGGGATACGAACCGCTTCCAGCATCTGCAGGGATTCCTGAAGAGCCTGTTTGCGGCTGATGCCTTTGTGTTGCACCAGCACTTCGATGAGTTGGTCGCTGACTTTCATGAACGGGTTCAGGGACGTCATCGGGTCCTGGAAAATCATACCGATGCGGGCCGCACGGATCTGATTCATCCGCTTTTCCGGCAAGTTAAGCAGTGGCTCGCCTTCAAAGATCACCTCGCCATTGACCCGGGCGTTGTCCGGGAGCAGGCCCATCAGCGCAAATACCCCCTGGCTTTTACCCGCGCCGGACTCACCCACGATGCCCAGAGTCTGCCCAGCCTCCAACTGGTAGCTGAGCCCCCTCACTGCCTGCAAGGTGCCATCCGGTGTATCGAAGGCCACTTCGAGATTATTGACTTCCAGCATTGCCATAGATCGAGTTCCTGCCGGCTCAGCGGTCTTTAGGGTCAAGGGCATCCCGCAGCCCGTCGCCGAGAAAATTGAAACAGAACAGGGTGAGCACCAGCATCAGCATCGGGAAAATCAGGGTCCATGGCGCGGTCCACATGGCATCCGCTCCTTCGGAAATCAGCGCACCCCATGAGGTGTAGGGTTCCGACACCCCAAGCCCCAGGAACGAGATAAAGGATTCGAACAGGATCATCTCCGGCACCAGCAGGGTTGCATAAACAATCACCACGCCCAGCACATTGGGCACGATGTGGCGGAGCACGATCAGGAAGGGATGCACACCGACGGACATGGCGGCCTCAATGTACTCCTTGCGCTTCAGGCTCAGGGTCTGGCCCCGCACAATCCGGGCCATATTCAGCCAGCTCACCGCGCCAATGGCTACGAAAATGAGCAGTACATTGCGCCCGAACACCGCCATCAGAACGATCACCAGGAACATGAAGGGAAAGGCGCTGAGCACTTCGAGCGTCCGCATCATGATGGCGTCGGTACGGCCACCCACGTAACCGGAAATGGCCCCATAAAGCGTGCCGATGACCACCGCCGTCAGCGCTCCGAGAACGCCGACCATGAGGGAAATACGGCTGCCCTGCACAGTGCGTTGGTAGAGGTCCCGGCCGATGGGATCAAGACCGAAATAGTGCTGGCTCGCCAGGCTGGGCAAGCCATCTTCATCCAGGTTTGGCAAACTGGCCCAGTCGATGGACTCGTTATCCCAGGGTGACAGGTACTGGCCGAAGGCCGCGAACAACAGCAACAGTGCCAGCACGACCAGGCTAGCCACCGCCGCACGGTGGTTCATAAAACGCCGTCGCGCGTCACGCCACAGGCTGCGGCCTTCGGTGTAGGCGTCTTCCGCAAGGGTGTCCGCCAGTTCGCCCATGCCCGCATGTTTGTCGGAGAAAAACATCAGTAACGCACCCTCGGGTCCAGCCAGGTATAGAGAATATCCACCGCCGCGTTAAAGACGATGGTCAGTACGCCCACCAGAATGGTGACCCCGAGAATCAGTGAGTAGTCCCGGTTGATGGCACCGTTGACGAAGTGCTGGCCAATGCCGCCCGTGGAAAATACCTGATCAATGATCACCGAACCGGTGATGATGCCCACGAAAGCCGGCCCAAGGTACGACACCACCGGAATCAACGCGGGCTTGAGGGCATGACGCAATACGATCTTGTGGCGGGGAATGCCCTTGGCTCGGGCGGTGCGGATGAACGGACTGCGCAGGGTCTCTATCATGCTGCTACGGGTAATCCGCGCCACCTGCGCAATGTAGGACGTCGCCATGGCGATGATCGGCAGCACGATGTATTCCACCTGACCGCCTTCCCAGCCGCCGGCAGGCAACCAGCGCAACGTGACGGCAAACAGCAGCACCAGCAACGGCGCCATCACGAAATTGGGGAACACCACCCCGGTCATGGCGGCGGTCATCACCGTATAGTCCGGCCAACGGTTCTGTTTCAGGGCCGCAACCACACCCAGCCCCACCCCGAACACAACCACGAACAGGAAGGACCAGGCACCGATGTAGGCGGACCGGGGAAAGCTGGACTCGATCAGCTCATTGACCGTGAAGTCCTTATAACGAAACGAGGGCCCCAGGTCGCCCTGGGCGACGTTGCCCACGTAAATGAGGTACTGCTGCCACAGGGGCTTATCCAAGTTGTATTTGGCCTCGATGTTTTCCATCACCGCTTCCGGCACATTACGCTCGTTGGTAAACGGGCCGCCAGGTGCCGCGTGCATCAGCACGAACGAGACAGTGATCAACGCCAGAATGGTTGGTACCGCTACCGCCAGACGCCTGATGATAAAACTGAACATGGCTTCCCTCAGTCCGCAGTGATGTACATATCCTTGCTGTAAACAATGTTACGGGGATTCTTCTCCGGATAGCCCTTCAGGGACGGGCTCACCAGCGCCACCGTGGTGTTGAAGTACACCGGCACCACCGGAAACGCCTGCCACAGGATCTCCTCGGCCCTGACATAGTAGGGATTAGGGTCGTCGCTGGAACGGGCATCCAGCAGCAACTGGTCGTATGTTTCATTGCTCCAGCCGCCGTCGTTATTACCACTATCGCTGGTTAGCAGGGTCAGGAAGGTGGAGGCTTCGTTGTAATCCCCTTTCCAGCCAAACCGGGCGATACCATAGTTGCCAGCCTGCTTCTCGGAGAGGAAGGTTTTCCACTCCAGATTGCTGATGGTGACCTTTGCCCCCAGCTTCTCTTTCCACATCTGGCTGACCACGATGGCCAGCGCCTTGTGGCTCTCGTCGGTGTTGTAGAGCAGTTCGAATTCCAGTGGGTTGTCTTCATTGTAGCCGGCTTCCTCAAGGGCTTCGCGCGCCTCTTCGTCGCGGCGGGTCTGGGACCAGGTAGCGTACTCCGGCTGCCGGAAGTCGAAACCGCTGACGTAGGGCGGTGTCAGTGTGAATGCCGGCATCTGGTTGCCCCGGGTGATGTAGCTGACGATGATATTGCGGTCAATGGCGTAGGTCAGCGCCCGACGCACTCTCACGTCGTCAAAGGGCGGCCTGTTGACGTTGAAGGCATACATGTACGTGGCCATGCTGGGTACCATCACCAACTCTTTGGGCCGCTCTTTTTTCAACCGGGCCATCTGGGACACCGGCACCGTGGAGGTCATGTGCAGCTCGCCACTGGCGTAGCGCTGAAGCTCGGCGGACGAAGATTCGATCGGCAGGTAAACCACCCGGTCGATGATGGTGCTGTCATCCCCCCAGTAGCGGGGATTGCGAGCCGCCACCAGCTTCTCGCCGATATGCCAGGCGTTCAACGTATAGGCTCCGTTGGAAACCATCTTGCCAGGCCTAGTCCAGTCCTCGCCGTGGGCCTCGATGGCCTGGCGGGGGGCAGGAAACATCGTGTAGTGGACGGTCATATCCGGCAGGTAGGTGATCGGCTCGTCCAGGGTCACCTCGAAGGTGAAGTCGTCGACAGCGCGCACACCCAGCGTATCCGGTGTCTTTTCCCCTGCGATGATCTCGCCGGCATTGGCCACCCCGGCAGACTCGATGTAATACGCATAGTTTGAGCCTACCTCCGGGTCGACCGCCCGGCGCCACCCATACACGAAATCCTGGGCGGTAACGCGACTGCCATCGCTCCAGCGGCCGTCTTCACGGAGCTGGAATGTCCAGGTCAGGTTATTGTTCGATGAGGCCCAGGACGTCGCCATCGCCGGTTCGGTATCCCCTCTAGGGCCGCTGCGGGTCAACCCTTCGAACAGGTCAACCACGATGGCGCCACCCACGCTGTCCTGGACCAGCTGGGGGTCCAGGGAAGCAGGTTCACTGGCATTGCCACGAACAAGCACCTGCCTTTCGGCCAGTCTCTCACCGGTTTCCGGATGTTCCAGCAGACGGCTTTTCGGAGCGTTTACATCAGCGCCGGCTGGGGCCCGCCCACCATCATCTTCCGGATAATCATCACTGCAAGCGATCAGAAACAGGGAAAGCAGGACGGCCCAAGCGGCCCCCGTCTTGGAGCCAAGGGGGGGCGTTGTTGTCTGGCGGATGATGCCTGTTGTTATTTGCAGGTTTGTGGCTGTCATATCTGTTCGAACCTAGCGCGGAAACACGGAAGTCACAAGCCAATGAGGGTCAACATGAAACAATGCTCACGTTCCTGTGCCTGTGGCATACTCAATCGGGATGTTCGACCTCAACAACAACGCTTGATAAAAGGGATGCTCAACCATGAAACCGGAAACTCTCGCCCTTCACGCTGGCTTCAACGGCGATCCGACAACCAACGCCGCGACCACGCCCATCTACCAGACCACCTCCTACACGTTCGACGACACCCAACACGGTGCGGACCTGTTTGACCTGAAGGTACAGGGCAACATCTACACGCGCATCATGAACCCCACCAACGCCGTACTGGAGGAACGTATGGCGCAGCTTGAAGGTGGTGTGGGTGCGCTCGCAGTAGCCTCGGGCATGGCGGCCATCCTTTACTCGCTCCAGACCATCTGCAAAGTGGGGAATAACATTGTCAGCACCGGCCAGCTCTATGGCGGCACCTACAATCTGTTCGCCCACTCACTGCCGAACCAGGGCATCAACTGCCGCATGGTACGACACGATGATTTTGACGCGGTGGAGAAAGCCATTGATGACAATACCCGCGCCCTGTTCTGCGAATCCATTGGCAACCCGGCCGGTAATGTGGTTGATATCCAGCGCTGGGCGGACATTGCCCACAAACACGGCATTCCGCTGATCGTCGACAACACCGTGGCAACGCCTTTCCTGTGCCGGCCCTTCGAACACGGTGCAGACATCGTGGTGCACTCGCTGACCAAATACATCGGCGGCCACGGCACCACCGTAGCGGGTGTGGTGGTCGACTCCGGGAAGTTCGACTGGGCCGCCAACAAGGCGAAGTTCCCCATGCTCAACGAGCCGGACCCGTCCTACCACGGCGTGGTCTATACCGAAGCCCTTGGCGCAGCGGCTTTCATCGGGCGCTGCCGCGTGGTTCCCCTGCGCAATACCGGCGCCGCTCTGGCTCCGTTCAATGCCTTTTTGATCATGCAGGGCCTTGAAACACTCGGCCTGCGCATGGAAAGACACTGTGAAAACGCCGAAAAAGTGGCCAATTTCCTGCAAAACCATCCGTCGGTGGAATGGGTAAACTATGCCACCCTGGACGACAGCCCCTACAAAGCCACCTGCGACAAAATCTGCGGCGGCCGTGCGTCAGGCATTCTCAGTTTCGGCATCACCGGCGGGCTTGAGAATGGCGCGAAATTCATCGATGCCCTGCAACTGATCTACCGCCTGGTCAACATTGGTGATGCCAAATCCCTGGCCTGTCACCCCGCCACAACGACACACCGGCAGCTCAATCCGGAGGAACTGGCAAGTGCGGGCGTCAGTGAGGATCTGGTGCGCCTGTCCATTGGCATCGAACACGTGGATGACATCATTGCCGATATCAGCCAGGCGCTGGACAAAGCAACCGCCTGATGTGATTGCCGGGTACGACGAAAGTCGTGCCCGGAACCCCCGTGATTGTCCGTACCTGCCTTGTATCCTCCGCCGGCGCAGATTACCCTTTAGGGTCAGCCAAGCCTTTTATCCGCCGCCGAGAAGAGAGTCCCCCAGTAATGAGCGACAGTGCCAAATCACGCGTCACCAGTGGTTCAAAGTTCCGCAACGAACATGGATTCTCAGCGATCAAGGATGGCATCAAGCGCTCGGGCTCGGGCATCATCGACACCAAAACCCAGCGTAAACCGTCCTGGCTGCGTGCACGCATGCCCGGTGGCGAGCGCTATGAAGCGGTGCGCAAGAACGTCAGCGAACACCGGCTGAGCACGGTCTGCCAGGAATCCCATTGCCCGAACATCGGCGAATGCTGGGCCAACGGTACCGCCACCATTATGGTGATGGGCTCCGTGTGCACCCGCGCCTGCCGCTTCTGCGCCGTTGATACCGGCAACCCCAAAGGCTGGCTGGACCATGAGGAACCGGAAAATACCGCGAAGTCCGTTGAACTCATGGGCCTGCGCTATATCGTACTAACCTCCGTAGACCGGGACGATCTGGACGACGGCGGCGCCGCTCACTACGCAGCCTGCGTGTCCGCCATCAAGCAGCGCACTCCCCATGTCGCAGTGGAAGCCCTGACACCGGACTTTGACGCCGTCATGGCGCACGTTGAGAAGGTCGTGGACTCCGGCCTGGACGTTTTCGCACAGAACGTGGAAACCGTGAAGCGCCTGACCACCCGCGTGCGGGACCCCCGCGCCGGCTACGAGAAAACCCTCAGCGTACTGGCGCACGCCAAGCAATACCGTCCGGACGTGCTCACCAAGACCAGCCTGATGCTGGGCCTCGGTGAAACCGAAGAGGAAATCCTCGAAACCATGGACGACCTGCGGGCTATCGGCGTCGACATACTGACCCTGGGCCAGTATCTGCGCCCCACTCAGAACCACCTGCCGGTAGAACATTACGTAACCCCGGACGACTTTAATCGCTACCGCGAGATTGGCCTGGAAAAAGGTTTCATGGAAGTGCCGTCAGGCCCCATGGTGCGTTCCAGCTACCGTGCCGATCGTGTGTTCGAAAAGAATAACCTGGGCCTTGCGGTGCCAGACGTACCTGCTTCCTCCAACGCACAGCAGATTCCGGTCAAAGCGGTAGACTGAACCACTGATCAATTCCCTGGAATAGGCCTCAAACAGGGGCACCGTCGACGGACAGTTTGTGGCACACTCTGCACTCGCTTTCACTGTGTAGGGTAATTCTTACGATGTCCTGGCTTCGATCTTTCTATGACCGGCTGATTTTCCCCCGTCCTGTTCTGGTACTTCTGCTGTTTGGTGCCCTGCTGTTGATAGCCAGCCTGCGGCTGGACCAGTTCCGCCTGGATGCCTCGGCCGAGTCGCTGGTTCTTGAAGATGATCGCTCCCTGGAGCAGTACCGGGAAGTGAACCGCCGCTTCACTACCTCCGACGATTTTCTCGTTGTTACCTATACGCCCGACCAGGAATTGTTCAGCAACGAGGGCCTGGCGTTGCTGGCGTCATTGCGAGATGAGCTCGCAGCCCTGGAGAATGTCAGCTCCACCAACAGCATTCTCAACGTCCCCCTGCTCCACAGCCCAGACCTGACCCTGGACACCGTTAACTCAGAGATCAAGACCATTGACGAGGACGACGTTACTCCGGACACCGCCAAAAAAGCGCTGCTCAACAATCCACTGTACCCCAACCTGCTGATCAGTGAAGACGCGCGCACCACTGCGATACAGGTGAATCTGCCCACTCCCGAGCGCTATTTTGAACTGCTCCGGGAGCGCAACGAGCTGCGGGATAAAGTGCAGAGCGGCCAAGCCTCGGCAGAAGAACAGCAAAGACTGGAAACCGTCAGCCAGGCATTCATCGAGTTCACCGAGGCCCAGGGCGAGGAAAGGGACCGCACCATCAAACGGGTCAGGGGCATCCTCGACAGCTACCGTGACCGCGCCGAGATCTACCTGGGCGGCGTACCCATGATCGTTGCCGACATGATCCGTTTCATCCAGAACGACCTGTCCACCTTCGGTGTTGGTGTGCTGATCTTCCTGCTGTTGACCCTGGCAATCATTTTCCGCCAGTGGCGCTGGGTGCTGGTACCACTGTTGTGCTGCAGCTTTACGGTGTGGCTGGTGATTGGTTACCTGAGCTGGGCGCAATGGCCAGTCACGGTGATCTCATCCAATTTCGTGTCGTTGCTGCTGATCATGACCCTGTCGCTGACCATCCACCTGATCGTTCGCTATCGGGAGTTCCAGCACGACGACCCTGAAGCCGAATCACGGGATACGCTGCGGCACACCTTGCTGGCGATGATCAAACCCTGCTTCTACATGGCCATCACCACCATTGTTGCTTTCGGCTCGCTTACCTTCAGCGGTATCCGCCCGGTGATCGATTTTGGCTGGATGATGACCATCGGCCTGACCGTGGCCTTCCTCATCACATTTATCATCTTCCCGGCCCTGCTGGCACTGCTGCCACCGCCGGTGGACGACCGGGTTCGCTCCAACCGAATTCCCTTTACCGATTGGTTTGCGCGGTTTACCGAGCACTACGGCAAAACCGTACTAGTCGGCTCCGCCATCCTCGCGGTGCTCTGCGTCATCGGCCTAAACCGCCTGACGGTGGAAAACAGCTTCATCGACTACTTCAAGTCCAGCACCGAAATCCACCAGGGCATGATCACCATTGATGACCGTCTGGGAGGCACGACCCCACTGGATGTGGTAATCACAGACGAGAAACCACCCGAAAGCGAAGCCGGCGGCGACCCCTTTGCCAGTGATTGCGATCCGTTTGTGGAGGACTGCGAGGGTGCCGAGGAATACCGGGACACCTGGTTCACCTATCAGAAGATGGACCGCCTGGGTAAGGTTCACGACTACCTGGACAGCCTGCCAGAGACCGGCAAGGTCATGTCCATCGACACCACCCTGGACATCCTTGCCCAGGTTAACGGTGGCGAGCCCCTGAATGCCCTGGAACTGGCGTTCGTACCCTCGGCGGTGCCGGACGATCTGAAGGACATTCTTCTGACCCCCTACATCAGCGAAGAACACGACCAGGCCCGCTTCAGCATCCGCATCCTGGAGACCTCCCCGGACCTGCGCCGGCAGGCATTGCTGGACCGCATACGCACTCACCTCACTGAAGAAATGGGCTTTGAGGACGATCAGGTGAAGCTCACGGGCATGACGGTGATGTACAACAACATGCTGCAAAGCCTGTTCGATTCCCAGATCAAGACCATCGGCATTGTGTTCCTAGCCATCATGGTGATGTTCCTGATCCTGTTCCGGTCGATAAAGCTGGCGCTGATCGGCATGGCCCCGAACCTGATCGCGGCGGGTTCGGTGCTGGGTCTGATGGGCTGGCTGGGCATTCCGCTGGATATGATGACGATCACGGTGGCGGCCATCACGGTGGGGATCGCAGTGGACGATACCATTCACTACATCCACCGTTTCAAGACGGAATTTGAGAAAGACGGCGACTACCTCGCCACCATGCACCGCTGCCACCGCAGCATCGGGCAGGCGATGTTCTTTACCTCGCTGACGATTATTACCGGGTTTTCGATCCTGGTGCTGTCGAATTTCATCCCGACCATCTACTTCGGGTTGTTTACGGGCTTTGCCATGTTTATGGCTCTGGTGGGGGCGCTTACGTTGTTGCCTCGGCTTATTGTGCTGGTTAAGCCGTTCGGGGCTGAATTGTGAGCAACACTCTCCTAGCCTTCACAATTTGGTGATTGTCGCACCGATGTAGGCCCTTCCCGGAAACGCTACGAGCACATCCATGTGCGCTTGACTTCGGCCTTCCCTGGCCGAAGACATTCCGGGAAGGGCCTACACCGGCGCTCCTTGCAGACTCGGTGATATCGCGTGAGTAAGGCGATATTTTCCAGGTTGAACAAAGCGGCGGGGCGGGCCTTCAGAAACCGTGGAGCGCCAGGGATGGCGCGACCGAGCCCTACAGGGACGTATTCACGG
>OJAU01000140.1_pt1 | contig 44137 bp, 41 predicted proteins | sample 1589791 | NCBI WGS metagenome assembly OJAU01 (sample SAMN05416849, study PRJEB24817) | seawater metagenome | isolation source: Sea water | place: Canada:Atlantic | collected 2013-07 | reverse complement strand
TCTACACAGAGTAGATCGTCGGCAGCGTCAGATGTGTATAAGAGACAGCACTGGGTTATTGAACAAGAAAGTGGCCAAGAACCCGATGATGTAGTACAGAAAATTCACTCATGGAATGAGAGGAAGAAACAATTCACTCCTCGGCAAGTTGCACTCGCAATTAATACGCTGCGTCAGAAAAATTGGGTGAATATGGCTTGAGCCTCTCCATCTTAATGGGTGGCTTCGAGGTTCATATCTACGACTTGTATTAAAAGGATTTAAAAATGGAGCTCGCTATACGTGACCCAAAATATGCCTATAAGCTGATACTATTTATTTCATAGGTCAGTTATTTAACCAAAGGAAGTTTTATGGAAGAGCTCGATTTTTGGCGTTTATGTGAAGAATTGAATATTGTGCAAGCTACGCTGTTGGTAATAGGTGAGGATGCAAGTGTTGCAGAATATGCAGAAGAATGGGATGTGCAAAATCGACCTAAAGGGTATGAGGCAGCAAAAACTGCTATATGTGCGGGTTTAAGAAAATATATTCAGTATGAAAAAGAGAGTTATGAACTGGAACAACAGGCTTTTAATCTTCAAGCTGAATACCCCAATGCGCCAGAAAATGTGGTTGAAGATAAAGAGTATTTATCAACGTTGTTCACTCGTTCTATTACGGGTGTATTAGTACCGGAATCAGACCATGATATAAATGGTCATGACATGGGGTTTATTGAAGGTACGATTGATGTATATAAATCGATGGTGAATGTTGATTCGCTGAAACAGTGGTTAAGATACAAAGGTGTTTCAACGGGTTTTTTCTTTCCCGAGCCAGTTGGAACTATGGACTTTTTAGACCCGCATAATCCACGGTATGCCCCAAAGTTAGCTGCATCGGTAAAAGCATGGCAAGCCGTTACCGATGCCGGAAGTAAAAGTCCCAAGCAAGCCTTAAATAAATGGCTGTGTGAACATGCTGCTGAATTCAATTTAACCAATGATGAAGGCAAACCAATAGAACAAGCAATTGAAGATTGCAGCAAAGTGGCCAACTGGAAGCAAACTGGTGGAGCGCCAAAGACACCTAGCTAACAACCTGACTACCTATTAACCTGCTGATACATAAGGTTAATTTATGTATTTCTTTCTCGATACGCCTATTATGGGTGGGTTAATTCACTGTAATTTTACAATTTTCTACAGTAGGTTTTCGTAACTTACCCAGCTATTTTAAACATTTAAACTCCACCATTATTTGACCATGTTCAACAGCGCTCAAGGAGGCGTTAACATGGCTAATATAATTCTAAGACTTCCCACGGTTAAAATTCGTACTGGGCTATCTCGTAGTTCTATCTATTTAAGAATGTCCAATAATGAGTTTCCGTCGTCTATTTCATTAGGTGGTCGAGCCGTAGGCTGGTTAGAAAGCGATATTGAAAGTTGGTTAGATGAAAAAATCTTATCTAGCCAGTCTGTTGATAAATAGCGGACATGCTCAATTCAAATGAGCTGAGTGTATGAAGCGCTCAATGAACCCCAATAAGGCAAAAATCCATCGAAATTATACGGTGGAAGAAATAGCTGGGCTTTTTAGTGTGCATAAGAACACTGTGAGAGCTTGGTTAAAGTCAGGACTTCCTATTTGTAATGATAGAAAACCAATGCTTATTCTGGGTGCTGATTTACGTGCATTTCTGCAAGAGAAAAATTCAAAACGTAAACAGAAATGCCAACCTTGGGAGATGTTTTGCATGCGTTGTAGAAAACCGCAAACCCCTTTGGGGGGAATGGCTGATTATGTGGCTGAGAACGATGTTAGGGGACGTTTAATTGGACTATGCCCTACATGCGAAGGCGGTCTAAATAAGTACATCAACTTCTCTGCAATAGGGGAGCTAGGCGCTAAATTGGATGTTGCATTACCGAGAGCATTAAATCACTTAAACAAGATGGATAAACCCCTCCTAAACAGTGACTTTAATAAGTGAGATTAAAACATGAGTAAACACAACCCAAATAACGAGCGCATTAAGCGTAAATACTTAATATTTATGAAGGAAGCTAGGCAGCAGCAAGAGGCAACGATTGATGCAATAGCTAAGGCGATAAATCGGTTAGAAAATTACACTAAGTTTCGTGATTTTAAATCGTTTCACTTTGAACAAGCAGTTGGGTTTAAAAAGTACTTGGGTAAGCAAGAGAACCAACAGACAGGGGCGAAACTTAGCAAGGCGACAATGAACTCAACACTTAGACAGTTAAAATCATTTTTTCAGTGGTTATCTATGCAGGCTGGGTATAAGTCACGTATTAACTATTCTGACGCTGAATACTTTAACTTGTCTGAAAACGATGTGCGGATTGCAACTGCAAAGCGTAGTAAACCTGTACCAACGATAGAGCAGATTAAACACGTTCTTAGTGCTATGCCCTCAAATACATCGTTAGATAAGCGCAACCGTGGCTTAATTGCTTTTACGTTGGCAACAGGAGCAAGAGACGGTGCTATTGCGTCCTTTAAGCTAAAGCACGTCGACTTGATTGAAGGAAGTGTTTTTCAAGACGCAAGAGATGTTAAGACAAAGTTTAGTAAGACATTCACGACTTATTTTTATCCAGTGGGTGACGAGGTATTGAAGATTATCAATGATTGGGTTGATTACCTTCGCAATGAGCGTTTATGGGGTAATGATGACCCCTTATTCCCTAGCACCGATGTTAAACAGGGCAAAAATAAGACGTTTGAAGCGGTCGATATTAAAAAAGAGCATTGGTCAACGGCATCGCCTATAAGGAAGATATTTAAAGAAGCGTTTGAAGAAGCTGGTTTAGCTTATTTTAATCCGCACAGTTTTCGTAAGACGTTAGTTGGATTGGGTCAAAGGGCATGCCAAACACCGGAAGAATTTAAAGCGTGGAGTCAAAATATGGGGCATGAGGGTGTGTTGACCACTTTTTTTAGTTATGGCGAAGTACAGCCGACTAGACAAGCTGAGATTTTAAAAAAACTGGGGCGACCTCAAGATGAGGAGATTCAAGGTTTTGATATGGAAGCAATGGCTAAAATTGTTGCGCGTGAGGTCAATGGCTACCGTTATAAGTAGGGTTAGCCATTGTTTACAAGTGTAAGTCCTTTATTGCCAGTTAAGCTTGTATTGCCAGTGGAGGCTTTATCAATATAATCACTCCACCATGCCATAACAGGCTTTCTTCGGTTTAGATAGTCAGTACGATTGTATGCGTTCCGAACCTCATTTTTTCCTGTATGAGCTAATGCGGCTTCAATAATATCTGGGTCAAAGCCTTCTTCATTTAGCACAGTGCTGGCTATTGAGCGCAAGCCGTGTGCCACGAGCTGCCTATCAAACCCCATGCGTTTGATAGCTGTATTGGCTGTTTGTGAGTTGGTGTGCTTTCTTCGGTCTCTGTCTGATGGAAAGATGAACTCACTGTTGCTACTAATTGGCTTCATGAGTTCTAACAGTGAAATTGCTTGGTCGGTGAGGGGTACGGAGTGAGGCTTTTTGTTCTTCATGCGATTTGCAGGGATAGACCAAATAGCATTATCCAAATCAATTTCTTCCCAGCGTGAGCCAGCAGCTTCGCTTGGTCTAACCATTGTATGTAGTTGCCATTCAATCAAACAACGTGTCGTCAGTTTAATGCTTGCTTTAGATAAGGTTGCCATGAATAGAGGTAATTTATCTGGTTTTAGTGTCGGCAAGTGTTGTTTTATGGGGTGTTGGAATGCTTTGCTAATGCCAGCTAAAGGGTTGCTTTCAATAATGCCAGAATTGACGGCGTACACCATAACTTCATTGAGCCTTTGGCATAAACGCTTAACGGTTTCTAAGCTACCTTTTGCAGCAATAGGCTGGATAGTTTGAATCGTTTTAAGGGCGCTTATTTTGTGGATGGGTAGCTTCCCTAGGGAGGGAAAAATATGAAGCTCTAGAGACCGCCATGTGTCTTCTGCATGAGCAGTAGAAACAGTTCCTTTTTTAACTTCGAGCCATTTTGCCGCGATATGCTCAAGTGTATTAGTGTGAGCAATAGCATTAATAAGTTTTTGTTCATCACGATGTTCTTGTGGGTCAATTTCTTGGGCTAGTAGCTCATTGGCATTGGTGCGCTTAGCTCTGGCTTGAGCTAGTGTTAGTTCTGGAAAAGTACCAAAACTTAAGCAGGTGCGCTTTTTGGTATATGGTCTGTGATAATCAAATAACCATAATTTAGTACCATTTGGTTTGACGCGTAGTTGAAGCCCGCCTCCATCAGATAATGTATAAACCTTCTCTTTTGGCTTGGCTTGTTTGACTTCAGTATTGGTAAGGGATTTAGTGGTTCTCGCCATTTTAGTAGTACCAGCTATTGTAGTATCGCCATGGTACTACTAAAAGTACTACTAAAAAAGCTGGATTTTAAAGTACTTCTTAGGATGCTATAGGCATTAAAAAAGCCGCTAACCCTTGTGAGGTAGCGGCTTTGAGGATTTTTTAAGTCTTCCTAAGACCTTCAAATGGTGGAGGTGGCGGGAATTGAACCCGCGTCCGCAAGCACTCCGCCCTCGGCTCTACATGCTTATCCTATAACTTTTAGTTTAATCAGTGGCTACCCGATAGGCTAGGAAGACCAAAGACGATTTCGGTTAAGTTTTAGTACATCCGCCCCGAACAAGCTTCAATACGATCTTATGAGCTATGATGCCTGAGATGATCCGAAGATCGCTGGACGCATAAGCACGGCTCCAGTCAGACAGCAATCTACTGGTGTTTAGGCAGCGATTGCGTAGTTGTCGTCGTTTGCAACTATAATTTTTCAGATGTTTTACGAGATTCCTGAAAGCTCGGCATGCACCTAAGGTTTTGCTACCCACGTCGAAGCCAGGTCACCCCCTTTGGTTATGGTTCGATACTATACATTATGAAAGGTTCACAAATATAGTGAATAATTCTTTCATTGAGAAGAAAAAAACAGGTGGTTATGCGTTTATGTAGGCTTAATAGCAGGGATGTCAACCCGTTATTAACACAGGGAGGATGTGTTTTAGCCAAGTTCTAATTTTTAAAGGTGAAAAAAGGGGAGCATGCCTTAGATATTTTAAGTGAGGTAGCTGGTATGCCTAGCCTGAATGCTTCATGATGCGCTGTTTTTCACGCTGCCAGTCTTTATTTTTAGCCGAGGCGCGTTTGTCATGTAGCTGTTTACCTTTAGCCGAACCGATTTCTAGTTTTACGCGGCCTTTAACCCAATACATTGATAAGGGAACAATCGTATAGCCTTTACGTTCGACTAGTGCAACAAGGTTGATAAGTTCACGACGATTTAATAAGAGCTTTCGTAAACGTGTTTGCATTGGGTCGATATGAGTTGAGGCAGACAAAAGTGGTGATATATGTGCACCGGCCAGCCAGGCTTCACCATTTTTTATAACGACATAACTTTCTTTTAATTGAACACGTCCGTCACGGATGCTTTTAACTTCCCAGCCTTCAAGGACCATGCCTGCTTCGAAACGTTGTTCGATAAAATAATCGTGTGTCGCTTTTTTGTTAGATGCGATGGAATTAGGATGTGTTTTTTTCTTTTTGCTTGCCATGTCTATATTCTAAGCGAGGCGTTGATTTATCGCTATAAAAGTCAGCTAATAACTTGGTTAAATAGTAAAGTTGGGTTAATTTATTATCAATAACAAACGTTCAAGGTTTATGAGACAGATATCGCAACATGGAGAATGGTCATCCCGATTGGCCTTTATTTTGGCAGCTACAGGTTCGGCCGTTGGCTTAGGCAATATATGGAAGTTTCCCTATATTGCAGGTGAAAATGGTGGTGGTGCGTTTGTGCTTATTTATTTATTGTGCATTTTGATCATAGGCATCCCCATTATGATGGCTGAAATAATGTTGGGCCGTCGTGGAAGACAAAGCCCCATTAATTCAATGAGAACGTTGGCAACAGAAGCGAAAGCGAGCCGATATTGGTCGTGGTTAGGCTGGCTGGGTGTTATCGCAGGGTTCTTAATTTTGTCTTACTACAGTGTTATTGCTGGTTGGGCTATGGCCTACGTTGTACGTGTTGCATCGGGCGTTTTTGAAGGTGCTACGGCTGACGGAGTTAGTCATATCTTTGCCACCTTTGTGGCAGACCCAGAAAAGCTACTAGCATGGCATAGTTTGTTTATGATTGTGACGATGCTTGTGGTTGCTAGAGGTGTGAAAGGACTTGAACGAACGGTGAAGTTCTTGATGCCTGCGTTGTTGGCTATTTTGATTTTATTGGTGGGCTACGCCATGGAGCGTGGTGCGTTTGAAGAAGGCGTTTCGTTTTTATTTAAGGCAGATTTTACGAAAATGACCAGTGAAGGTGTGTTGACCGCAATGGGACATGCGTTCTTTACGCTTAGTTTGGGCATGGGGGCGATCATGGTGTACGGCTCTTATTTACCGTCTAAGGTTTCAATTGGTTCAACCACTATGCTGATTGGGTTGGCGGATACGATGGTTGCGTTATTGGCAGGCTTGGCTATCTTCCCCATTGTTTTTGCTAATAGTATGGAACCAGCTAGTGGACCGGGCCTTATTTTTCAAACATTGCCAATTGCCTTTGGGCATATGGCGTATGGTTCAATATTTGGTACGCTGTTTTTTATATTACTTGTGTTTGCAGCATGGTCCTCATCAATATCTCTGATAGAGCCAGCTGTTGCCTGGTTGGTTGAAAATAAAAAAATGAGCCGCATGCGTTCATGTATCTGGGCGGGTCTTGTCACATGGGGCGTGGGTATAGGTACGGTTTTATCCTTTAACCTAACAGCAGATGTTACTTTTTTTGGTAAAACATTTTTTGACATTTTAGATTATCTAACAGCAAATATCATGTTGCCTTTGGGTGGTGTATGCATAGCTGTTTTTGCCGGTTGGGTGATGAGTGAAGAAGATAGCGTAAAGGAATTAAGCCTTAAGCGGCAGTGGCTGTATAAAACTTGGCTGTTTTTAGTAAAATTTATATCACCTCTGGCAGTCGTTATTGTCTTCTTAAAATCAATTGATGTGATCTAAGGCGATGCATAAAGTAGAACGCAGTGCTTTAGTGCGGCATTCAGCTGCAGACATGTTTGACCTTGTCAATGATGTGGCATCGTATCCATTGTTTTTGAAATGGTGTAAAAGTAGTAAAGTACTGTCTGAAACGCAAGACAGTATGACGGCGGAACTTGAAGTGGCTTGGAAGGTGTTGCACAAAGTCTTTAGTACGAAAAATCAATTAGCGGCAGGTGAAAGCATTAAACTTGAGTTGTTAGAAGGGCCTTTTAAGTCTATGACTGGTGAATGGCGTTTTAAGCACCTTCGTGAAGATGCTTGTAAAATAACAATGGAAGTGGACTTTGAGTTTAAAAGTTCCGTTAGTAATTTTGTTTTTAGTGCCATATTTAGTCAAATATGTGGTTCACTAATGGATTGTTTTATCAAAAGGGCAGATGAGGTTTATGGGTAATGTAGAGGTGGCTTACGCAACGCCAGAAAAACAATTAATTTTAGTTGTCCCTTTTCATGATGGGTTGACTGTTCAAAAAGCGATAGATGCCTCTGGGATTTTGAAACACTTTCCGGATATTAATTTGGACAACAATGCGGTGGGAGTTTTCAGTAAGCCTTGTAAACTAGATACGCTATTGAGAGTGGGAGACCGCGTTGAAATTTATCGTCCATTAATTGCGGACCCTAAAGAAGTTAGACGCCAACGTGCTGAAGCCGGAAAAGTTACCAAAAAAGGTGCGCGTTCAGCGAATGAATGATTTGCCTTGAAATACCAAGGAAATGGATTATATTAGTCACTATGATAGTCACAGATAATAATAAAACATTAAATGCCGCTTTTGGTGAAGTGTCTGTGCGCCTTTTTGTCATTGCAAAGTCTTTTCTTCTCAGCCTAGCTCGACTGCCGCAACGCGGCTAATGAATATACCTGGCGAGGTGAAACGCAATTAGCTAATTGTATAAGTAAAAATTTGTCATCAAGATGACATTTGGAGTTTAGAAATGAGTAAAGAGAAGTTAATAATTTTTGATACAACCTTACGTGATGGTGAGCAAAGCCCCGGTGCAGCAATGACTGCAGAAGAGAAGCTTCGTATCGCTAAAGCATTAGAGAAAATGAAGGTTGACATTATTGAGGCAGGTTTTCCTATTTCAAGTGAAGGCGATTTTGCCGCTGTTCAAGGAATTGCAAGAACCGTTAAAGACAGTGTGGTTTGTGGTTTGGCGCGGGCAAACAAAGCAGATATAGAGCGTGCTGGTGAAGCACTTAAAGATGCAAATGCATCGCGGATCCATACCTTTATTGCGACCTCGCCACTTCATATGAGAGAGAAGTTGCTATTAACCCCCGATCAGGTTTTTGAACAGGCTGTTGATGCGGTCAAATTGGCAAGAAACTTCACAGATAACGTTGAGTTTTCGCCTGAAGACGCGGGGCGTTCAGACCTTGATTTCTTGTGTCGGATTATTGAGGCGGTTATTGACGCGGGTGCGACAACCATTAATATTCCAGATACTGTGGGTTATAACTTGCCAGACCAATACGGCAACACGATTCGACAGTTAATTGAAAATGTACCCAATTCAGATAAGGCCATCTTTTCAACACATTGCCATAATGACTTAGGCTTGGCAGTGGCGAACTCGTTAGCCGGTGTTATGAATGGTGCGCGCCAAGTTGAGTGTTCAATCAATGGTTTAGGTGAACGTGCAGGAAACGCAGCACTTGAAGAGGTTGTGATGGCGGTTCGAACACGGCAGGATTTATTTCCCTGTGATGTTGGCTTGGATACAACTCAGATTATGACCTGCTCTCGGTTGGTGTCGGGTATAACCGGTTTTCCTGTGCAGCCGAATAAAGCGATTGTGGGTGCTAATGCGTTTGCCCATGAGTCGGGTATTCATCAAGATGGCGTGTTGAAATCGCGCGAAACATACGAAATTATGTTGGCTGAAGATGTTGGTCTTAATTCTAATAAATTAGTATTAGGGAAATTATCTGGGCGGAGTGCATTTAAGGATCGTTTAGAAAAGCTAAACATAATGGTGGATAGCCAAGAAGAGTTAAATAATGCTTTTCGTCGCTTTAAAGATTTAGCCGATAAAAAATCTGAAATTTTTGATGAAGATATTCAAGCCCTAGTGTCGGACTTCAAAATGGAAGAAGCTTTTAGTGAAGCGATTAAGTTAGTGTCCGTTAAAGCGTGTTCGGAAACGGGGGAAATGCCTGAGTCTTGTATTACGTTAATGGTAGATGAGGTTGAGCAAACAGAAACCTCTCAAGGTGGTGGGCTTGTTGATGCTACATTTAAGGCCATTGAGAAAATCGTGACAAGTAGTGCGACGCTTCAGCTTTATTCTGTCAGTAATGTTACTGAAGGGACGGACTCTCAAGGCGAAGTTGCCGTTAGGCTAGAAAAAGCAGGGCGTATTGTGAATGGCCACGGTTCGGATACAGATATTGTGATTGCCTCAGCAAAAGCCTATATCAATGCGCTCAATCGATTGTTTGGTGATAGTGTGCGGATTCACCCTCAAGCCTATGAAGGGGTTTGAATCGACTGCCCAATAAACTAGAGGCTTTGCTTGCAGAGTAGTACTAATATTTTAATGTGCTGGCAACGCTGCAACACACGCGAAAGGCGTTCTGTTATTTAAACAGAGCGCCTTTTTTTATTTTAAGGTATTAAAGGTAATACGTCCTTTCTGATCTCGATCATTTTTTCATTTAAGGCTCAATGCGATACTCATCCGCGCCGGTGTTTTTAGCGCACCCAATAGATTGAGGAGAAGGTATGAGAAGTACTAGTATTGAGCCAGAATTAAAACATGAAGTCAGTCAATTGCTTGATGCTTACGTTCAATGTATCGATGATGATGATTTAGAACGTTGGCCAGATTTTTTTACTGAAAATTGCTTGTATAAGGTTATTCCAAGAGAAAACCATGAAATAGGTATGCCGACAGCTATTATGTGGTGTGATAGCCAAGGTATGTTGCAAGATAGAATTACGGCGTTAAGGCACGCTAATATTTATCAAGTTCAATGGTATCGCCATATCACAAGTAACCCTGTTATCAGTACAGAAGATGGTGACACTATTAAGGTGCAGTCTAATTACGCAGTTTTTAAAACCTGTAATGATGGTGAAAGTACCGTTTATAACGTAGGTCGCTATGTTGATCTCCTTGTTCGCGAAAATGGTGTTCTTAAATTTAAAGAACGTGTAGTCATTTATGACACGCATAGAATTACCACCTTGATGGTTATCCCTATTTAAGTCAGGAGAAAGATGATGAATGCAATAACACCCCCACATTTAAAATGGCCAGCTGGCACAGACCATACGGCGGTTCCTTACTCAATATTTAATAGTCGTGAAGTTTACGATCTTGAGCAAAAAAAGATACATAACGGCCCGACATGGAATTATTTATCGACGGAAGCAGAGTTGCCTGAAAAAGGCAGTTTTAAGTCTACTTATATTGGTGACACTCCGGTGGTTGTTACCCGTGGTCAAGATAATGAAATTTACGCTTGGGTGAACCGCTGTGCTCACCGAGGTGCGGAAATTTGCCGAGAGCGCCATGGCAAATCAGAAGATGGTGCTTACACATGTGTCTACCATCAGTGGGCATTTGATGCTAAAGGTGATTTGCGTGGAGTCCCTTTTCAACGTGGTCTTGGCGGCAAGGGAGGGATGCCAAAAGACTTTGCTAAGGATCAGCACAGTTTACGTAAAGTTCGTGTTGTTAATCACCTGGGCGTTATTTTTGGCACCTTTAGTGATGAAACGCCTGATATTGAAACTTATATGGGCGAAGATGTGGCGTATCATTTCAAGCGCATCTTAAAAGGGCCCATTGAAGTGATCGGCCATACTCGTCAATACATAGCTGGTAATTGGAAGTTTTATTCAGAAAATACTAAAGACCCTTATCATGCGAGTCTGTTACATTTATTTCACCCAACGTTTGGTATTTATCGTGCTTCATTAGGTGGTGGTACTATCGTAAATAATGATGTGCACTCCGTGTTGTGGGTGGAAAATAGTAAAGAAGATGAAAGTAAGTTATCTGATGTTAAGAGTGATAACACAAGAACCTATCAAGAAGGTACTTACCAGTTAGCTGACCCGTCTTTGTTAGCCGGGGCGAAAGAATTTGATGATGACACCACGACCGTGATTTTTTCGCTTTTTCCATCGTTGGTGGTACACCAAATTCAAAACACACTAGCTTTCCGGCAGATTCTGCCAAAGAATGAAAATGAGTTTGAGCTAGTTTGGACGTTTTTTGGTTATGCCGATGATACCGAAGAAATGCGTAACTTCCGCTTAAAACAATTGAATCTTGTCGGGCCTGCTGGGCTTATATCAATGGAAGATGGGGAATCAACAGAGTTGTGTCAAAAAGCTATTGTGCGAGATGGAAACTATACTAATGTACTTGAAATGGGTGGCGTTGGAACGGGTACAGATGATCACTTTGTGACAGAGGGAGCGATACGATCTTTGTGGAAAGGGTATAGGAAAATGATGGATGTATAGGCGTTAAACAGTAAATCGATACCTGTAAAGCCTTGCTATAGATAGCAAGGCTTTTTTATAGCATTAAAGAGGTCTATTTTCTGACAGTAAAAAGTGTCCGCGCGCTTGCGCAATAGGCTTATTGATATCTTCTTGCCAAGCAATAATATTACATAAAGCAACACGACTTCCTAAGCGAACAATATCGCACTTTGAGTAGGTGGTAGTGGTTTGCCCAGGGCGTAAATAATCTATAGAGACATCAATAATTTTAGGGATGTTAACGAGTTCTATTTCCCAGATTAAATGTAACAGGGCGGAATTTTCCATAAACCCAGCAATAACGCCGCCATGCAAAGCAGGGACCGCAGGGTTGCCAATATTGCTTTCCATAAAGCGCAAGCTGGATACGATGCTTTCGCCAACCATGCTGGTTTCTACACCGATTGTTTTGGCATACGGAATAAGTTCTACAATGGCCTCATAATCATGACGCAGTTTGATGTCATTTATTTTTTCTACTAAGGACATTTTATTGTACTGGGAATTGTTTGTTAGAACGCATAAAGCTACCGACGGCGGTTGCAATAGGGCTATTTATATCATCGGTATAGGCGCTGGCGCGAACAAAAGCAATGGTGTGAGTTAAATGGTAGCAATCGGCATATACGTTTATATCGGCACCGGAGGCAGCGGGGCGAATATGGTCTATTCTTAGATCCAGTGTTGCCATAGCACGTAAATTGTTTTGTGCCTGTAAAATATCAGCGCCACAGGCTGTATCAATAGCAGTGGAAACAGCGCCACTATGAATGTAGTTGTTAACACAATCGCCAATAATCTGTTTGCTAAAAGGAAGCTTTAATGTGGTGGATGTTTCACCATGGCTCACCAAGGTAATGTTTAATTTTTTAGCGTGAGGGGTTTGGTTAATTGTTTTTAAATAAGATTGGATGCTCATGCTAGGGTTTTGCTTCTGGTTCGATGCCGATGAATTTAAGTATTTTTTCCATAATACCGACTTCCTTTTTTTCTCGTTTGGGGACATCAATCACCTTGGTATCGATGGTCATCGGCTTAAACTCATTGCTAGGTTTGAAATTACCTTTTAGGCTAGCAAGACTGCCTTCATTAAAAATAACGGTAATCCGTTCTCTTTTATGTGGTTTGCCTGCCTTTCTTATATCGTAGAAATAGTCCCAACGCTCCTGATGGAATGGATCCACCAATAAAGGGGTGCCCAAGATGAATTTTACCTGCCGCTTATCCATGCCCGGACGGAGTTGGTCAATCATTTTTTGAGTCACCACATTTCCTTGATGGACATCAATTTTATAAACACCGGGTAGGGTGTCAGCAACGTCAAGCATCTTGTCGTTTAGGGTTTCTGTCGTTGAACAAGCCACCAAGGTTGAGCTTGAAATGAATATCATTATTAGAATGAGACGCTTTCGCATTTAAGATCTTCTGTGTATGATTGCAATGGTGAGATGATACATCATCTCACTTTTATATCCACCCCAAATTAGAGGTCGAAATGGAGTCAAAAGATATAAGGGCTGCTGGTTTAAAGGTTACTTTACCTCGGTTAAAAATTCTTGATATGTTGGAAAGTACTGAGAATAAACATCTGTCAGCTGAGGACATGTATAGGGCTCTTTTAGACGATGGTGAAGAAATTGGGTTGGCTACGGTGTATCGTGTGTTAACGCAATTTGAAACGGCGGGTTTAGTCAATCGTCATCATTTTGAGGGTGGTAACTCAGTTTTTGAATTATGCCAAGATGAGCACCATGACCATATTTTATGTGTGAAATGTGGCCGGGTTGATGAGTTCTACGACGAGATGATTGAGCAGCGTCAAAAAGTGATCGCTAAAGAAAAAGGCTACAAAATAACAGACCATAGTTTATATATCTATGGGGTCTGCCCATCATGCGCTAAATAGCCTTTTCCACCATTTCTTTTGCGTGGGCGATGGTTTTATCTGATAAATCAATACCACCTAACATACGGGCTACTTCATTAATTCTCTGTGTTTGATTTAAGCTATCAATTTTCGTTGTGGTTTGTTGTTGGTTTTTTTGCTTGCTGACTAATAAATGCTGATGCCCTTGAGAGGCGACTTGTGGCAGGTGGGTGACACATAGGACCTGACGGTCGCAAGCTAACTCGCGTAGGCGTATTCCAACTGTTTCAGCAACACCACCACCAATACCTGCATCAACTTCATCAAACACCAAGGTAGGTGTCGTATTGCGGCGGCTAGTGACCACTTGTATGGCTAGGCTAATACGAGAAAGCTCGCCCCCTGATGCCACTTTTCCAATCGGCGAATCTGGCATGCCTGGGTTTGTTGATATAAGGAAGACGACATCATCTAGACCATTTTTTTGTGGAGGCTGCTTCGCCAAATGGTTAACGCTTATGTTTAGTTTTCCATCCGGAAGCCCAAGTGTTTTTAAAGTGTTGGTAATGTTACGGCTTAACTTTAAAGCATGTTGCTTGCGCTCATTATGGAGAAGCTCGGCCTGCTTGCGGTAAAGTGTTTCTGCCTCAGCGATGTCTAGTTGAAGCGCGCTTAATTTCTCGTTACGGTTTTCAAGCAAGTCAAGTCGTGCAGTGAGCTGATTATATTTGTCGGAAAGTTGCGAGGGCTCAACATGCAGTTTTCGAGCTAATTCATGAATGCTGCTTAATTGCTGGTCGAGCAAGCTGAGTTTTTCTGGGTCATCTTCTTGTTGATCAATTTGATGCCTCAAATCACGACTGGCTTCTTGAATTTGAATGCTGGCTTCTTTGATTTGTTCGCCCACGCTTGTAAATTCAGGCGCTAAGTCAGCCAGTAACTCTAATTCATGCGAGACATTATTAATTTGACCATATATAGAAGCGTTTTCGTTTTCATACAATATGTCTATTTGGTGTGCTGAGGTCTCAATGATTTTACGCATATTGGATGCTAACGCGTGTTCTTGCACCAACTCATCGTAGTCAATATGGATAATATTTGCTTGCTCTAATTCATTGATTTGATATTTAAGTAGTTGTTTTTCACTCTCATTGTCTTCATTGCCATCGGTTAGGTGGTGAAGCTCTTCGGTTAATCGTTTCCAATGTGAGTATTGTTTGCGACATTCAAGAAGCAAGGTCTGAGAGGGTAAGGATGAATCGACTAATTCACATTGCTTGCCGGGGTGTAATAAATCTAGGTGTGCATGCTGGCCGTGGATGTTAATAAGGTGTTTAGAAAGTTGTTGTAGGGCTTTTAAATTAACGACTTGACCGTTGATATAAGCTTTTGAACGGCCGTCAGCATTGATGGTTCTTCGAATGAAGCAATCTCCTTGATCATCAAGGTCGTTGTCTATAAGCCATTGCTGGGAGGCCGGTAGATCGGTAATGTCAAACTCTAAGCTAAGATCCGCCTTATTAGCCCCAGGTCTCAATAACGAAGCATCTGCTCGTTCGCCTAGGCACAGTTTCATTGCTGTCAGTAAAATGGATTTACCCGCACCTGTTTCGCCGGTTAGCACGGTCATCCCTTGCTCAAGCTCGAGGTTTAATTGATCAACAACAGCTAAGCCTTTTATGTCGATGGATTTAAGCATACCTAATTTTATGTTTGAGGAGCTTTGCTCCAGTCAAGTTTTACGCGCAGAATATTGAAAAAGTCATGATTCGTTGGGTGTAACAAATGAATTTTATTTTCATGGCGACTGATGTTTATAAGGTCATCTTCAAGGATACTTGGAAGAATGACGTTATCGCATGTTAGTTGCGCCTCGTGCTTATCTCGTTGGCTAAAGCGAATACCAATTTCGCTTTTTCCATCTACCACCAGTGGGCGGTTGCTCAAGGTGTGTGGGTTAATAGGAACCAGCACAATGGCATCCAGCGAGGGGTGCATTAGCGGCCCACCACCGGATAGTGCATAAGCTGTTGAGCCAGTTGGGGTGGCTATGATTAATCCATCAGAGCGCTGAGCATTCACAAAACGTTGATTAACATAGGTTTCAATGTCGATTAAACCAGGGGATTTTAATCGGTGAATGGCGACTTCATTGAACGCTGACTGTTCGTGAATAAGCGTATTGTTACGGATGATTTGAGTGTTGAGGATAATACGTTCTTCCTCATGGTAATGGCCTTCGAGGATTTGCCTTATTTGAACATTCATCTCTTCTGGTGATATATCAACCAAAAAACCAATGCGACCTAAGTTTATACCGACGAGAGGAACCTTTTTGTCAACCAAGGCGCGAGCAGCTGATAAGAGTGTCCCGTCACCGCCAATAGACATGATGAGATCACATTGGTCGGCTAATTCACTGATGCTCATGATGTGCTCAGAGGGCAATGAGATATGGTGAGCCGTTTCTTCATCAACAACGATGTTAATATTGGCGTCAATTAACAGCGTATATAATGCTTGAACTGTTGCGGATATATCCGTGGCATTAGGCTTGGAAATCAGCCCAATTCGTTTAAATTTTGTATTCATTTTACTCCTCAGTTGAAGGTAAAAGTTTACACGAAATGTAGCGATTTACACCAGAATCTAAATCTAAATGACGGCTTATTTACTGAGTGTCGGCATTTTAAGGATCAATTTGAATTTTACGCGTGCTAAGCGTGTGTTAGATATCTAATTTTAATTGCTGGAGATCATTTCTATAGCTTTATTGATAAGGTATGCGTTGCTGAATGCCACTCGACTGTTTGGTTTATCATACATAGTGCCGAAGGGTGGAGTAATCGGTGAACTTTATGGCAAATTGAGCTTATTGTTTGGTTTTGCTGTAAAAGTTTTGGCTGGAACCTTGAAATTTAGAAAACTATCACCATTTAACTAAAACAGTTTATGCGCTTGCCTTAATGGTAAGTCGCTATCAATCAAATTTAAGTGTAAAAAAGAGGAAAGGCTATGGGGTCTGAAGAACAGACAGATCAAGAGAATATTGAACAACCAGCGGTTGAAACGGAAGAAAGTATTGTTGGTGAAATAGTAGAGGATGCATTGAAAGATGAGGCGGAAGGGGAAACTGCTGCCTCAGAAGAGGTTGATTTGCAGGCGGCGCTAGATGCGGCGACCACTCGTGCTGATGAAAACTGGGAAAAATTGTTGCTGGCAAAGGCAGAGGTGGAAAATATTCGCCGTCGAACACAAAAAGATATTGAAAAGGCGCACCGTTTTTCTGTTGAGAAGTTTGCTAAAGAGATGTTGCCAGTAGTCGATAGTTTAGAGATGGGGCTGGCATCAGTGGATGCAGCAGAAGGTGATGTTGTAGCCATAAAAGAAGGGATGGAGTTGACACATAAGCAGTTGCTAGCTTCGCTTGAAAAGTCCGGCGTTAAGCAAATTAACCCAGAAGGTGAAAGTTTTAACCCAGACTTACATCAGGCTATCTCTATGGTTCCAAGCCCTGATCATGAGCCTAATACGGTGATACAAGTCTTTCAAAAAGGTTATACGCTCAATGAGCGTTTATTACGTCCTGCAATGGTTATTGTGTCGCAACCTCAAGCACCTACAGAGACAAAGAAAATTGATGAGCAGGCTTGAAAATTAAATTTCACGCCCTTATATCGTAACTAACAGAATAGAATAAATTAAATTTCGGAGATATTTAAATGGCTAAAATTATTGGTATTGATTTAGGAACAACGAACTCGTGTGTTGCCGTATTAGATGGCGACAGCGCGAAAGTACTTGAAAATAGTGAAGGTGCAAGAACAACGCCTTCAATTGTAGCGTTTACAGCAGAAAGTGATGTGCTTGTAGGGCAGTCTGCAAAACGTCAAGCGGTAACAAACCCATCAAACACGGTATTTGCTACCAAGCGCTTAATTGGTCGTAAATTTACAGATGATGTTGTGCAAAAAGACGTCAGCATGGTGCCTTATAAAATTCTAGCTGCCGATAATGGCGATGCTTGGATTGAAGCGCAGGGTAAAAAAATGGCGCCGCCTGAAATAGCTGCGCGTATTTTAATGAAGCTTAAAAAAGATGCTGAAGCATATTTGGGTGAAGAGGTAACAGAAGCCGTTATTACTGTGCCTGCTTACTTTAACGATTCGCAACGTCAAGCAACGAAAGATGCAGGTAAGATTGCCGGTTTAGACGTTAAACGTATTATTAACGAGCCAACAGCGGCTGCGTTAGCTTATGGCATGGATAAGAAAAGTGGTGATCGTACGGTTGCTGTTTATGACTTGGGTGGAGGTACCTTCGACGTTTCAATTATTGAAATTGCTGAAATTGATGGCGAGCACCAATTTGAAGTGTTATCAACCAATGGTGATACATTCTTAGGTGGTGAAGATTTCGATTTACGTATTATCGACTTCCTTGCAGATGAGTTTAAAAAAGAAAACAGCGTAGATTTACACAACGACCCATTAGCACTTCAACGTTTAAAAGAAGCCGCTGAAAAAGCAAAAATAGAGCTATCATCTAACCAACAAACAGATGTTAACTTGCCTTACATTACGGCAGATGCATCAGGGCCTAAGCATTTGAATGTTAAATTGACACGTGCAAAACTCGAGTCTCTTGTTAATGATCTAGTTCAACGTACGGTCGCGCCTTGTGCAACAGCTGTTAAAGATGCTGGTTTATCAGCCTCTGAGATTGATGACGTGATCTTGGTTGGTGGTCAAACACGTATGCCAAAAGTTCAAGAAGTTGTTGCTGAATTCTTTGGTAAAGAGCCACGTAAAGATGTTAATCCAGATGAAGCCGTTGCCGTGGGCGCTGCAATTCAAGCAGGTGTTTTAGCTGGCGATGTTAAAGATGTGCTTTTATTAGATGTAACACCACTTTCATTGGGTATTGAGACAATGGGTGGCGTAATGACAAAGCTAATTGAGAAAAACACGACTATTCCTAGTAAGGCGAGTCAAACATTCTCAACAGCAGAAGATAACCAAACAGCAGTTACTATCCATGTTCTACAGGGTGAACGTGAAATGTCATCAGGCAATAAATCTTTAGGCCGTTTCGACCTTCAAGATATACCGCCTGCACGTCGTGGTACGCCGCAAATTGAAGTGTCTTTTGATATTGATGCAAACGGTATTCTAAATGTATCTGCTAAAGATAAGGCCACAGGTAAAGAACAATCTGTTGTTATTAAAGCATCAAGTGGTTTATCTGATGAGGAAGTCGAAGCAATGATTAACGATGCTGAAGCGCATGCTGAAGAAGATAGAAAATTGCATGAGCTTGTGACTGTTAGAAACCAAGCGGATGGCATGATTCACGCAACTGAACAATCCATTGAAGAAATGGGTGATAAGGTTGATGCCTCTGAAAAAGCAGATATTGAAGCGGCTATTGCGGATCTTCAAGAAGCTATTAAAGGTGACGACAAAGAAGCGATTGAGCAAAAAACTGAAGCCTTAACAACATTGTCTGCTAAGTTAGCTGAAAAAATGTACGCTGATGCAGGCGCTGAAGGGGCGGCTGAAGGCGCTTCTGCTGAAGCAAAGTCTGACTCTGATGCAAATGCTGATGATGTCGTTGATGCTGAATTTGAAGAAGTAAAAGAAGACGATAAAAAATAAGCCTTAAAACATTAGTTTTAAGTTACTTAACTATAGCCCGTGTTGGGCTACGACATGGCCGCCGATTTATCGGTGGCTTTGACGTATTAAAGGTTTGAGAGTCATGGAAAAAGCAGATTTTTACAAAACACTAGACGTTGCTCGAAATGCCAGTGAGCGCGAAATAAAAAAAGCATATCGACGTTTGGCGATGAAGTATCATCCGGATAGAAATACTGATAACCCAGATGCCGAGGCTAAATTTAAAGATATTCAAGAAGCATACGCTATTTTAAGTGATGAGCAAAAACGCGCCGCTTATGACCAATTCGGTCATGCGGGCGTGGATCCTTCTATGGGTGGCGGCAGAGGACACTCTGGTGGCGATTCATTTAGTGATGTATTTGGCGACGTTTTCGGCGATATATTTGGCGGTGGTGGAGGCGGTCATCGTAGCCAAGTGACTCGTGGTGCGGATTTACGCTATAACTTGGATTTGTCTTTAGAAGAGGCTGTTTTTGGGATGGAAACCAAAATAAAAATCCCTACTTCTGTTAGTTGTACGACTTGTAAGGGTACCGGTTCTAAAAGTGGTAAGTCAGGTGTTTGTTCATCATGTGCTGGTCATGGTCAAGTGCGTATGCAACAAGGGATGTTTTCTGTTCAACAAACTTGTCCAACGTGTCATGGGTCAGGATCGCAAATTACAGACCCTTGTGGTAAATGTCGGGGTACAGGGAAAACTAAAGAGCAAAAAACATTATCGGTAAAAATTCCTGCCGGTGTTGATACTGGCGATCGTATCCGCTTGGGTGGTGAAGGAGAAGCAGGAGATCATGGTGGGCCTGCTGGTGATTTATATGTTCAAGTTAATGTTCGTGAACATGCCATATTTACACGTGATGGTGCAAACTTGTATTGCGATATGCCCATTAGCTTTGCAACAGCAACACTTGGTGGCGAACTTGAGGTGCCTACCTTGTCTGGAAAAGTTAAATTAAAAGTTCCGCCCGAAACGCAAACAGGTAAGTTATTTAGGTTACGCGGTAAAGGTGTTAAGCCTGTAAGAGGAGGACCTGTCGGCGACTTAATGTGTCGCGTTAATGTTGAAACGCCAGTTAGTTTAACAGCTGAACAAAAGGCGTTGGTTGAACAGTTAGAAGCATCATTTAAAACGGGTGGCACTAAGCACAATCCACAAGAGCATTCGTGGTTAGGTGGTGTTAAAAGTTTTTTTGACAAAATGAAGTCTTAACAGGTTTAGAGTTTCTATAAAGTAAAATAAAGGCTGTAGTGATGTGTATAGCCTAGGTGATATTGATAAGGGGAAAAGATGACAAAAATAGCGGTATCTGGCGCAAGTGGCCGTATGGGACTTAACTTAATTAAAGCGTGCCAACAAAATAAGTTGGCAACACTTGGTGTCGCTATTGAGCGTGATGGCTCGCCTGCAATCGGTAAAGATGCAGGTGAAATGGCAGGGTTGAGCCAGCAGCAAGTTCACGTTGTTTCAGATTTTTCAAACCAAGCGCCTAACTTTGATGTTTTAGTTGACTTTACTCGGCCTGAGGCTTGTTTGGATAAGGTGTCTTTTTGTCAGTCACAGAAAAAAGCAATCGTAATTGGCACGACCGGATTTAGCGAGTCGGATAAAGCGCAGATAGTGTCAGCGTCAAAAAATATCCCAATTGTGTTTGCGCCTAATATGGGTATTGGTGTCAATGTAACGTTAAAACTTTTAGAGTTGGCGGCAAAAGCAATCGGCCAATCTGTTGATATTGAGGTGATTGAAGCACACCATAAGCATAAAGTAGATGCGCCATCCGGGACTGCTTTAAAAATGGGCGAAGTGGTTGCAAATGCAATGGGTAAGGCATTAGATGAGTGTGCAGTTTATGCGCGCGAAGGTATTACTGGTGAGCGTGAAGAGGGAACCATTGGTTTTTCTACCATCAGAGGTGGGAATATTGTAGGTGAGCACACTGTTATGTTTGCCGATGAAGGTGAGCGCATTGAAATCAGTCATAAAGCAACAAGTCGAATGACTTTTGCTACTGGTGCAATCAGGGCGGCTTGTTGGCTTGCCGATCAACCTCCTGGCTTATATGACATGCAAGACGTACTAGGTCTGAAAGATTAAATGCCGTCTTTTGTATTGATAGTTTTCTGTTAATATTTAAAGATAACGTAAGGGTTTATGTAAATACTGTTATAAGAATCAGTAATAAAGCAGGACATCAATACTGTTGGGAGCTGGTAATTAAAAGTATAAAGCCGGATGCCGACACATAGGAGAGAAAAGTAATGTCACAAGTTAAAACAGTTGAGCCGGCGCAGGCTTCATCGAATATTAAAAAGTACGTTCTGATTGGTGCTGGGCCAGCCTCTGTGAGGGCAGCAGAGACGCTGAGAAAAGCCGATGCAAATTGTTCAATCACGATGATTGGTCAAGAAAAAGAGTCACCATATTCCCGTATGGCGTTGCCATATTACTTAAGTGGAATGATACAAGATACGGGCACGCACCTTAGAAAAACAGCGGGCCATTTCGATGATTTGAATATTAACCATGTTATTGCAAGGGTTGAAAAGGTAGAGACTAAAAGCCATCAGGTTGTTATTGATAGTGGTGATGTCTTTGAGTATGACAAGTTGATGATTGCGACTGGTTCGCGTCCTGCAAATTGCCCTTTCCCGGGATCGGAAACAGATGGTGTGGTGAATTGTTGGACATTAGCGGATGGTCGACGAATACTTGATTCAATTAAACCAGGCTCTAAAGTAGCTTTATTAGGGGCTGGCTTTGTTGCCTCTATTATTATTGAGGCAATGCTAAAAAAAGGCGTTAATCTGACTGTTATGCTGGGGCGTACTGGCTTTATGGTTAGCCGGATGATGGATGAAACCGCAGGCAAAATGATTCAGTCTTGGTGTGAAGCAAAAGGGGTGGAGATGATCCTGCCCAGTAGTATTAAATCAATTGAGCCTGGCCCAGCTTTGAAGCGTGATGACGACAGCTTAACTGAATACGATTTGATTATTGTTGCAACAGGGGTTTATTCAAATATTGAGTTTTTAGAAGGCAGTGGTATTGAAACGGATAACGGTATTCTTGTCGATGCGGGGCTGCATACCAGTGTTGAAGATGTTTTTGCTGCTGGTGATGTTGCTCAGGGGCCAGACTTTTCAACAGGTGGAAATTCAGTGCACGCTATTCAGCCAACAGCCGTTGATCATGGGCGGATAGCTGCGGTTAATATGATGGGTGGTAACTCTACCTATAAAGGTAGTTTAAGCATGAATGTTCTTGATACATCTGGTTTAGTATCAACTTCATTTGGCAGTTGGGGCGGAGTAGAAGGTGGTGACAGTGCAGTTTTGCTAGATAAAGATAACTATAAATATATTCGTTTAAACTTTAAAGATGATTTGCTGGTGGGTGCTATCACAGTTGGTCGTACGGATTTTATTGGTGTTATGCGAGGATTGATTCAATCGGAAATACCTTTAGGGGAATGGAAAGAAAGGTTAAAAGAAGACCCCACGCTAATAATGAATGCGTATTTGTCGAAATCGCTGGATGTCGCAAAATAATTTGCTAAAAATATGCTCGTGTTGGAATGGACAATGAGGCACTTAATCCAGTAAAATTCGCGGTCATACATATTAACAATCAAAACGGGTGGTGCCAGTAAAGGTTCTTCCCGTTTTGTATATCTAAAGGTGGTGTAATTTGTCTGACAAAGCGATACTGGTTCTCGAAGACGGTAGTGTGTTTCACGGCCAATCAATTGGCGTTCAAGGCCTGACAACAGGCGAAGTTGTTTTTAATACGTCGATGACGGGTTACCAAGAAATTCTCACTGACCCATCCTATTCACATCAAATTGTAACGCTAACGTACCCGCATATTGGTAATGTCGGCGCAAATGCTGAAGATGAAGAGTCTGCCGCAGTTCATGTGCAGGGTTTGGTTATTAGGGATTTACCGTTACTGCATAGTAATTGGCGTTCAGAAGAGTCCTTATCTGCATATTTAGCTAGAAATAATATCGTTGCAATTGCTGATATTGATACGCGTAGGTTGACAAGAATTCTACGTGAAAAAGGCGCGCAACGAGGCTGTATCATAGCCGGTGAGGAAGTTGATGAGGCGCATGCCTTAGCATCAGCAAAAGAAGTGACGCCACTTAAAGGGCTTGATCTTGCGCAGCTGGTGTCCTGCAAAAAACCTTATGACTGGACAAGCCCAGTTTGGCAGTTAGGGCAAACAAGCAAGGCTGCAACGAAGAAAGCAAACTACAAGGTTGTCGCGTATGACTTTGGCGTTAAGCGAAATATTCTTAGGTTGTTGGTGGAGTCGGGCTGCGAAGTCTGTGTTGTACCAGCGAAAACGCCAGCTTCAGAGGTGTTAGCAATGTCACCAGATGGTGTGTTTTTATCAAATGGCCCCGGCGATCCAGAGCCATGTGATTATGCCATTGAGGCCATCAAAACTATTTTAAAAGAGAAAGTCCCCGTATTTGGTATCTGTTTAGGCTATCAATTGTTGGCGTTAGCCAGTGGTGCCTCAACAGTAAAAATGAAATTTGGTCACCATGGCGCTAACCATCCGGTACAGGACTTAGTAACGCAACGGGTTATGATCACTAGTCAAAACCATGGCTTTGCTGTGAATGCGGATTCTTTGCCAGCTAATTTAAAGGCAACGCATACTTCATTATTTGATAAGAGCCTACAAGGGATAGAGCGAACGGATTGCCCCGCATTTGGATTCCAAGGGCACCCAGAAGCGAGCCCTGGTCCGCAAGATATTGTGTACCTGTTTGACCGGTTTACGACAATGATGGACTCATATAAAGCTTAATTAAGCGAGCGGTCAATGAAAACGTTGACACCCTTTTGTGTACACCTGGCAATTAGCCATAAAAATTTATAAAGAGAATTATGCCAAAAAGAACCGACATAAAATCCGTTTTACTATTAGGTGCAGGCCCTATTGTTATTGGTCAGGCTTGTGAGTTTGATTATTCAGGAACGCAGGCTTGTAAGGCGCTAAGAGAAGAAGGTTATCGCGTGATTTTGGTTAATTCAAATCCAGCGACAATCATGACGGACCCCGAAACAGCCGATGCAATTTATATCGAGCCGGTTGATTGGCAGACGGTTGAAAAAATTATTGAAAAAGAAAAGCCAGATGTGCTGTTACCAACGATGGGTGGGCAGACGGCACTTAATTGTGCGCTAGATTTGGATAGGCATGGCGTGCTTGCAAAACATAATGTTGAAATGATTGGCGCGTCAAAACAAGCAATAGATAAAGCAGAAGATAGGGATCTGTTTAAAAAAGCGATGACTAAAATCGGTTTGTCGACGCCACGTTCATTTGTTGCACATAATATGGAGCAAGCATTTGAAGCCTTGGAGGATATCGGTTTTCCAACAATTATTCGTCCATCTTTTACGATGGGTGGTAGTGGTGGCGGTATTTCATATAACCGAGAAGAGTTCGTAGAGATATGTGAGCGAGGTTTGGACTTATCACCCACTAATGAGTTGTTGATTGAAGAGTCCGTCTTAGGTTGGAAAGAATACGAGATGGAAGTGGTACGTGATCGTAAAGATAACTGTATTATTATTTGTTCCATTGAAAATTTTGACCCAATGGGAGTGCATACAGGGGATTCTATTACGGTTGCCCCCGCCCAGACATTAACCGATAAAGAATATCAAATTATGCGTAATGCATCGATCGATGTATTGCGTGAAATTGGTGTGGATACAGGCGGGTCTAATGTTCAATTTGCCATCAATCCAGAAAATGGTGCGATGATTGTGATTGAAATGAACCCACGAGTTTCCCGTTCATCAGCGTTAGCCTCAAAAGCAACGGGTTTTCCTATTGCTAAAGTGGCTGCAAAATTGGCGATCGGTTACACCTTGGATGAACTAAGTAATGAAATAACAGGGGGCGCAACACCCGCATCATTTGAGCCGTCTATTGATTATGTTGTTACGAAAATTCCTCGCTTTACCTTTGAAAAATTTCCAATGGCAGATGACCGTCTTACTACGCAGATGAAATCTGTCGGTGAGGTAATGTCTGTAGGGCGAACATTTCAAGAGTCACTACAAAAAGCCTTACGTGGGCTTGAAACAGGTAAGAATGGATTAGACCCAATCGTTGATTTAAACGAAGAAGGGGTTGATGCTATTTTAAGGCGTGAAATACAACAACCAGGTGCTGATCGTATTTGGTATTTGGCAGATGCGTTTAGGAAAGGCTTTGGTTTAGAAAGTATTTTTGAGCAAACAAAAATTGATCGCTGGTTTTTGATTCAAATAGAAGATTTGTTAAATGAAGAAGCTGTTTTATCAAACAGTGAGCTTGCTTCAATTGATAATTTAACAATGTATCGATTGAAACGAAAAGGTTTCTCAGATGCGCGATTAGCTGCTTTACTGGGCGCTAAAGAAAGTGCCGTAAGGGCAGCCCGACACGAGATGAATATTCGCCCTGTTTATAAACGGATTGATTCTTGTGCAGGTGAGTTTTCGTCTTCTACAGCTTATATGTATTCTACTTATGAACAAGAGTGTGAATCACAGCCAAGTGACCGTGAAAAGATTATGGTATTGGGTGGCGGCCCAAACCGTATAGGACAGGGAATCGAGTTTGATTATTGTTGTGTCCATGCAGCGTTGGCAATGCGTGAAGACGGGTATGAAACCATTATGGTTAACTGTAACCCTGAAACGGTATCAACTGATTTTGATACCTCAGACCGTTTGTACTTTGAATCGTTAACACTGGAAGATGTGCTTGAAGTCGTGCACCTTGAAAAGCCAAAGGGCGTGATTGTTCAATACGGAGGTCAAACACCGCTAAAACTAGCGGAAGATTTAGAAGCTGCAGGCGTCCCAATTATTGGAACATCACCGGAAGCTATTGATCTGGCAGAAGATCGTGAGCGTTTCCAACAATTAGTTGAAAAGCTAGGGCTTTTACAGCCACCTAATAGAACCGCGCGAAATCCAGAACAAGCCGTACTTCATGCAGAAGAAATTGGTTATCCGCTAGTTGTAAGGCCATCATATGTATTGGGTGGTCGTGCGATGGAAATCGTTTATAACGAAGCAGAACTTCGTACATATATGCGAGAAGCAGTTAGTGTTTCAAATGATTCACCGGTGTTATTGGACCGTTTCTTAGATGATGCTGTTGAAGTCGATGTAGATGCTATTTTCGATGGTAAGGAGTTGTTAATCGGCGGCATTATGGAACATATCGAGCAGGCGGGTGTTCACTCGGGCGATTCGGCCTGCTCATTACCTCCATTTGATTTGAGTCAGCAGGTGCAAGATAGAATGCGTGTACAGGCTAAAGACCTTGCTCGTGAATTAGGCGTTGTCGGTTTGATGAATATTCAATTCGCTATTAAAGGGGATGATATTTATATCTTAGAAGTAAACCCCCGTGCATCACGCTCAGTTCCTTTTGTATCGAAAGTGACGGGGTACCCGTTAGCGAAAATTGCAGCTCGTTGTATGGCAGGGCAGTCATTAGCGGATCAGGGCACCACTCAAGAAATTATTCCTAAGTATTTCTCGGTTAAAGAGTCGGTTTTCCCATTTGTTAAATTTCCTAATGTAGATCCGTTATTAGGCCCTGAGATGAAATCAACAGGTGAAGTGATGGGTGTAGGGGATACATTTGGAGAGGCATTCGGTAAATCACAGCGTGCTGCTGGTATTGAATTATCAAATAAAGATAAAGTATTGTTTAGCGTTAGAGATGCTGACAAAGATAAAATGATTAATTTAGCCAAAGTATTGGTTTCACGCGGGAAGCAAATACTGGCTACAAAAGGGACGGCAGATGCCTTAAAGGCAGCTGGGGTTGAATGTGAGCTAGTCAACAAGGTTAACGAAGGCCGTCCTCATATTGTAGATGTGGTTAAAAATGAACCTATTCAGCTAATCGTTAATACCACAGAAGGTAAACAAGCGATTCTTGATTCATTTTCAATCCGTCGTGAATCGTTACAAAATAAGGTGACATATTGCACTACTATGGCGGGTGCTAAAGCGACAATTGATGCATTGGCAGATATTACTGTGAAAGAAGTCAGAGAGCTTCACGCATTGCAAGCACGTCATTAAGTTGTAAAAATTAAGGATTATTTATGAGTAAGGTACCATTAACTAAAAAAGGCGCAGAAAGCCTTAAAAAAGAATTGGACGAGCTAAAAAATGTAAAGCGTCCTAAAGTGACCGAAGCGATTGCTGATGCTCGCGCGCACGGTGATTTAAAAGAAAATGCTGAATATCATGCGGCCAGAGAAGAGCAGGGCTTAATAGAAGCAAGGGTTCGTGATATTGAAAGCAAATTAGGTAATGCACAAATTATAGACGTTTCTACCATGGACGCTAACGGCAAAGTTATTTTTGGTTGTACCGTTGAGCTTGAAAATATCGAGACAGAAGAGTTAGTTGTCTATACGATTGTTGGCGAAGATGAAGCAGATATAAAGAAAAACTTAATTTCCTATGCATCCCCTTTTGCAAAAGCATTGATAGGAAAGGAAGAGGGGGATGTTGCTGAGGTAAGAGCGCCTGGTGGAGTCACAGAGTTTGAAATTTTGGATGTTCGTTACGAATAAGCTTTTTTATCTTGGTTTTCTCTGTAAAAAACAGCCATAAAACCAATGCTTTGAATGAGTTCTGAGGCGGTTTTATCAGCAATCTCTTGAATGATCGCTTTTTTGTCGTCTCGATCATCAGCAGACACTTTTACCTTAATCAGCTCGTGGTGCGTGATCGCAGACTCAATCTCGTCTAATACATTACTGGTTAGGCCAGACTGACCTAGACGAACAACAGGCTTTAAAGAGTGTGCGTGTGCCTTTAGTTTCTTTTTTTGCTGATTTGATAATGCCATAGTGTTTCATTAAATTCTGTTAAGTTAGGTCGCGCATTCTACACTTAAAAGATACAAGAAGGTGCGTCTGTTTTGTAGATGTACCTATGTTAACAGTGGGTAAACAAATAATAATGCAAAGGTATGACCAAGCATAAAAACAAACAAAAGTGGCTGGATGAGCATTTTAACGATGAGTATGTAAAAAAAGCTCAACAAATGGGGCTTCGTTCGCGCGCCGTATTTAAATTAGAAGAAATTGACAAAAAAGACCGGTTATTGAGGCCTGGACAAATTGTGGTGGACTTAGGTGCCGCGCCGGGTGGCTGGTCAGAATATGCCATAAAAAAAATCACAGGCGATGGGCGAGTCATCGCGTTAGATTTATTAGATATTGATCCTATTGATGGTGTTGACTTTATTAAAGGTGACTTTAGTGACGACGAGGTTTTTGAGCGCTTACAAAACTTAATCGGTCATCAAGCAGTCGATATAGTGATGTCTGATATCGCGCCTAATATGAGTGGTAGTAAGGCGATTGATCAACCAAAATCCATGTATTTAGCAGAATTGGCATTAGATTTTGCAAAAAACAGTTTAAATAGCCGGGGCTCGTTTTTGATAAAGCTGTTTCAAGGTGAAGGGTTTGACCAGTATCTTCAAGAGGCTAAAAAAGTTTTCTCGACAGTACTGATTCGAAAACCCAAAGCTTCACGCGCACGTAGTCGAGAGGTTTACCTTTTGGCAAAGGGCTTGAAATTGTAGTAATCTAACCCCATAAATTACTGAATGAATTTTAAAAATAACAGTTTAATTGAGCACTGTCATAAACATCACGAGGGAGTAACACTTTGAACGAAATGGTTAAGAACATTATTATGTGGGTGGTAATCGCCGTCGTGCTGATGTCCGTATTCAATAATTTTGGTGGATCAAAACAATCATCAACTAGTAATTTAAGTTATTCGCAGTTTATCAGTGCTGTTAATGCAGGCCAGGTTAGTAAAGTGTCCATAGATGGGCCTAATATTAGTGGTCAAACTACGTTAGGTGAGCGTTTTACAACACGTAGTCCTGGTGATATTCACCTTGTTGATGACTTACTAAAAAATGGTGTTGAAATTATTGCCAAACCACCTGAAGAGCAATCGGTGCTTATGTCAATTTTAATATCATGGTTCCCGATGCTCTTGTTGATTGGTGTGTGGATATTCTTTATGCGCCAAATGCAAGGTGGCGGAGGCGGTGCCGGTGGTCGTGGAGCAATGTCCTTTGGTAAAAGCAAAGCGAAACTATTAAGTGAAGATGAAATAAAAGTAACGTTTGCTGATGTGGCGGGTGTTCAAGAAGCAAAAGAAGAGGTTGGAGAGGTTGTTGATTTTTTAACAGACCCTAGTAAGTTTCGAAAATTAGGTGGTTTAATCCCACGCGGAATTTTAATGTCGGGTTCGCCTGGTACAGGTAAAACCTTGTTAGCGAAGGCGATTGCTGGTGAAGCTAAAGTGCCTTTTTTCAGCATATCGGGTTCTGATTTTGTTGAAATGTTTGTTGGTGTAGGGGCTTCACGTGTTCGAGACATGTTTGAACAAGCCAAGAAAAACGCACCGTGTATTATTTTTATCGATGAGATTGATGCGGTTGGCCGTGCCCGTGGTATTGGTATTGGTGGTGGTAATGATGAGCGTGAGCAAACCTTGAACCAATTATTGGTTGAGATGGACGGGTTTTCTGGTAATGAAGGGGTGATTGTTATTGCCGCGACTAACCGTCCTGATGTTTTAGACCCGGCCTTATTACGCCCAGGTCGTTTTGATCGACAAGTGGTTGTTCCTTTACCAGATATTAGAGGGCGCGAGCAAATCTTAAAAGTGCACCTTAAAAAGGTGCCTCTCGGTGACAGTGTTAACCCTAATGTGATTGCACGAGGCACACCGGGCTTTTCAGGTGCAGATTTGGCTAACTTGGTAAACGAAGCGGCATTATTTGCGGCTAGAGCTGATAAGAAGTTAGTTGATATGAACGACATGGAGAACGCTAAAGATAAGGTGTTAATGGGCGCAGAACGTCGTTCTATGGTGATGAGTGAAGACGAAAAAAGGTGCACGGCATATCACGAATCAGGTCATGCAATTGTTGGTCGCTTAGTGCCTGAGCACGATCCTGTCTATAAGGTGACCATCATTCCACGTGGGCGAGCGTTAGGTGTCACAATGTTCTTACCTGAGCAAGATCAAATTAGTATCAGTAAACAGAAGTTAGAAAGTCAATTATCAAGCTTATATGGTGGTCGCTTAGCAGAGGAAATTATCTTTGGTGAAGAAGCGGTAACAACTGGTGCATCAAACGATATTGAAAGAGCGTCCGCTATTGCTAGAAATATGGTAACTCAATGGGGTTTTTCAGAAAAACTTGGCGCATTAAATTACGGAGAAGATGAAAATGCAATGGGGCATTCTGGTGGTCAAACTAAGATGATTTCGGATGAAACAGCCGAGCTTATTAATAAAGAAGTTCGAGTGTTTATTGATAGAAACTACGAGCGTGCTAAGAGCTTATTGACTGAAAATATTGATATTTTACACTCTATGTCAGAAGCGTTAATGAAGTATGAAACACTTGATAGCGATCAATTAGACCAATTAATGGCTCGTCAGCCAGTGAGTGAACCTAAAGATTGGGAAAATGATGATCAATCTGGTTCAGGGAAAGCGACGATAGAAGATAAAGACGCTACAGATAAGGAGTCAAAGCCGACTATTGGAGGCCCTGCTGAACAACCTTAATGCTGTGAAGAGTCGTCTTGACCAAATATTTGATCTAAAGAGCCCCCAAATTATGGGGGTTCTTAATATTACGCCGGATTCTTTTTCTGACGGAGGTTCTTTTACACAGATAGAATCAGCGGTGCAACATGCCTTGAAGATGGCTGAGCAAGGCGCCACAATTATTGATATTGGCGGTGAATCTACACGGCCTAATGCATTACCTGTTTCTACAGACGAGGAAATCCAAAGGGTGGTTCCTGTTATTGAAGGGATTCGACATAAATCGGATATTGCCATTTCAATTGATACCAGCAAAGCTGATGTTATGAAGGCTGCCATAGAGGCCGGAGCGGACTTTATCAATGATGTGTATGCCTTACAGAGACCGGGTTCACTGGATATGGCGGCTTCTTTAGGAGTGCCTGTCTGTTTAATGCATATGCAAGCAGACCCTACCACGATGCAAGATCAACCACATTACCTTAATGTGGTTGAAGAGCTGAATGATTTTTTTGCTCAGCGTATAGCGGCCTGTGAGCAAGTCGGTATTGCTAAAGGGAAGATTATATTAGACCCAGGGTTTGGCTTTGGTAAAACCTTACAACATAACCTGACATTATTGGCGAAACTAAAAGAGTTTGAGAGCCATGGCTGCCCAATATTGGCTGGCCTATCAAGAAAATCAATGTTTGGTCAGTTATTAGATAAAAAAGTCGATGAGAGATTAATTGGCAGTGTTAGTGCCGCGTTGTTAGCAGTGGCTAATGGTGCGTCTATTGTTCGTGTGCATGATGTTGCTGAAACAGCTGATGCGTTAAAAGTCTATATGGCTGTTCAGGCTGCCAAATGAGGAAACTATGACAAGAAAATATTTTGGTACCGATGGTATTAGAGGCTTAGTTGGGGAAGGGGTCATTACTCCCGAATTTATTTTAAAGCTGGGTTGGGCGACCGGGAGAGTGTTCGAGCAACAAGGGCATTGTAAAATTGTAATTGGTAAAGATACTCGTATTTCCGGTTATATGTTTGAATCAGCATTAGAGGCTGGTTTAGTTGCAGCAGGCGCAAATGTTCAGTTATTAGGTCCTATGCCAACCCCAGGAATTGCATATTTAACGAGAACGCTTCGTGCCAATGCAGGAATAGTCATTAGTGCTTCACATAACCCTCATTATGATAATGGTATAAAGTTTTTTTCTAGTGAAGGTGAAAAGCTTGCCGATGAGATAGAGCAAGCGATAGAACAAAAAATGGACGAGCCACTCATCGTTGTGGAATCGTCTCGGTTAGGTAAAGCTAACCGTATTAATGATGCGGCGGGTCGATACATAGAGTTTTGTAAAAGCACGATTTCTTCAATGATCGACTTATCTTCTTTAAAAATGGTTGTCGATTGCGCACACGGCTCTACCTATCATATTGCTCCTTATGTGTTTAGTGAATTAGGTGCGGAGGTGATTAAAATAGGTGCTGAGCCAAACGGCATTAATATTAATGATGGTTGTGGAGCAACTAACCCTCAGGCGTTAACCGAGGCGGTTTTATCCAATAATGCTGACTTTGGTGTGGCATTAGATGGCGATGGCGATCGATTAATCATGGTTGACCACTTAGGCGAAGTGTTGGATGGTGATGATATTTTGTATATTTTAGCCAAAGGTCGTCAATCAAATGGTTATTCAGGTTCATCTGTTGTAGGAACATTGATGACTAATCTAGGCGTTGAGCATGCACTCAATAGATTAGGTATTGACTTATTACGCTCAGCAGTAGGAGATCGGCATGTTATTCAGTTGATGAACGAATCAGAGTCAATCTTGGGTGGTGAAGGGTCTGGGCATATAATTTGTGCTGATAGAACGACAACAGGTGATGGAATTATTTCAGCTCTACAAGTGATTGAGATTATGATGCGCGAGAGCACCTCTTTGAATGAACTAAAAAGTGATATTCAAAAGTATCCTCAATGTATGATTAATGTGAAGCTAAGTGGTGCTAAAAAGTTTGCGATGACGGATGATATTAATAAAGCCGTTGCTTCTATCGAGAAGGTTTTAAAAGGCGCAGGAAGAGTATTGTTAAGGCCTTCTGGCACAGAACCATTAGTTAGGGTAATGGTTGAAGGCGAAGATGTGAAGTTAGTGGAAAAACTGGCGATGGACCTTAGTAAAACAGTTGAAAGCCTACTTGACGCTTAAGGGGTGAATTGGGCATGAGTGCTCGCTTAATTAAGATTGATTTATTGCTGAATAGCCGCTAACCTTGCTCGTTTTTTAAGGTAAGAAGTTTGATGCGTCGATCACTGGTTATTGGAAACTGGAAGATGAATGGTTCACTTGACTCAACAAGTGAAATTTTACGTGCAATTGAAACGACAATTGATGATAAAATAACGTGTGATATAGGAGTCTGCGTGCCTTTCGTCTATATAACGGCTGCACAAGAAATAACTAAACCGACAGTTATAACCATAGGTGCTCAAACTGTTTCAGAGTATCAGTCTGGGGCATATACCGGTGAAGTGTCGGCGCATATGTTGGAAGATGTTGGCTGTAGCTGGGTACTAATAGGTCACTCAGAAAGGCGAACACTATTTAATGAAGCAAATGCGCAGCTGGTTAAGAAAGTGCTGGCAGCCCAAATGACTGGCGTTACTCCTGTTTATTGTGTTGGTGAAACACAGGAAGAATACAAGTCTGGTGCTACATTTGATGTAATTAAAGATCAGGTTGAGGCGTTATTAAATAATAGCGCTGTAGATTTGACGCAATTGGTTCTGGCTTATGAACCCGTTTGGGCCATTGGAACGGGGTTAACGGCCTCCCCTGAAGAGGCTCAAAAGGTGCATGCTTTTATAAGAGCATTGGTTAGCGAGAGAGATATAAATGCAGCTAACATGCTTCGCATTTTATATGGCGGAAGTGTAAAACCAGATAATGCATTGTCATTGTTTGGACAAAAAGATATTGATGGTGGTTTGATAGGTGGCGCATCCTTGGATGCAAAAGCGTTTGTTTCAATTTGCCAAAAAGCGTAAAAATAAACTTGGTGGGTAAGTTCTGCCGTAATAAAACTCATACCGTTTAGGTATAGAAGGATAAGAGAATGAGTGTGTTTGGAATAGTTTTATCAGTGCATGTGGTTATTGCAGCATTGATGATAGGGTTGATTTTGATTCAGCATGGTAAAGGCGCTGATGCTGGCGCAGCATTTGGCAGTGGTGCATCCGGTACGGTATTTGGTGCTAAAGGTTCCGGCTCTTTTTTAAGTCGTTCGACAGCTATTTTGGCCGCATTGTTTTTTTCAACAAGTCTAGCGCTTGCTTATCTAGGAGGCAATAGAGCAGCACCTGAAGATATTATTGATGGCTTGACGGTTTCACAACCAGCAAAATCAACAGAAGCTACGCCTGCGGACTTAATCAACAACCTTGTGGAACCAACAGATGGGCTGGCTAAGCAAAATGGTATGAAGCCTGCTGATGACCTGCCCATTCCTGATTAACTGAATGGATTTGCCGAGGTGGTGGAATTGGTAGACACGCTATCTTGAGGGGGTAGTGTCCTATGGACGTGCGGGTTCAAATCCCGCTCTCGGCACCAATAATTATAAGCATTAAAATTCATTGATGAGTAATCAATTAACAATTGTTATCTTTCTGATTTTTTCGATTCTTATGGCTAATTTGCCATGGTTAAGCGATAAACTTTTTTGTATTAGACAAATCGCGCATAAATCAGGCTGGTTTCGCTGGTTTGAATGGCTATGTTGGTATGTGCTGACGTTCAGTGTTGGCTTTGCTTTGGAATACAAAATAATGGGAACAAATACTGCGCAGAACTGGGAGTTCTACGTGGTTACAATATGTTTATTTGTTGTCTTTGCTTTGCCGAGCTTTATCTATCATTACGATTTAAAAAAAATTCTTAAATCTCGAGAAAAAGAATAGCTTAATACCGCCTAGCTAATAAGGAATGATGGTTTTTAAGTAAAAAAAGTCGAATATCAGCTATAATTCATCTTTTTTATTAAGGAGATTGTTAGAAATGAAAGCACCTGTTCATGTAGCCGTTACCGGCGCCGCTGGTCAAATTTCGTACTCATTATTATTTCGTATAGCATCTGGCGACTTTTTAGGCCCAGATCAGCCAATTTGTTTACACCTATTAGAAATCACACCTGCTTTAGGTGCGCTTGAGGGTGCGGTTATGGAATTGAACGATTGTGCATTTCCTTTATTACAAAGTGTTTCAATGTCTGATGATGCTGAAGTTGCCTTTAAAGATATCGATTTTGCATTCTTAGTGGGTGCTCGTCCACGTGGTCCTGGTATGGAACGTAAAGACTTGTTGGAAGCAAATGCGGCCATCTTTTCGGTACAAGGTAAAGCCTTAAATAAAGTTGCTAAACGTGATGTTCGTGTATTAGTGGTGGGTAACCCTGCAAATACAAATGCATTGATTGCGATGAATAATGCACCAGACCTTGACCCACGTAACTTCACAGCAATGACACGTTTAGACCATAATCGTGCGATGAGCTTATTGGCCGAAAAAACGGGTAATCATAATACGGACGTTACTAAGATGACAATCTGGGGCAACCACTCAGCAACACAATACCCAGACCTTCACAATTGCTTAATCAACGGTGAAGATGCGTTATCTAAGGTCGATGCAAGCTGGTATGCCGATGACTTTATTCCTGCTGTTCAACAACGTGGCGCTGCCATTATTAAAGCACGTGGCTTGTCAAGCGCAGCGTCTGCTGCCAGTTCTGCATTAGACCATATGCGTACTTGGGTGCAAGGAACAGCAGACGGCGATTGGGTGAGTATGGGAATTCCAAGTGATGGAAGCTATGGTATTGAAGAAGGTTTAATTTACTCATTCCCTGTGACTGTTAAAGACGGTGACTATTCAATCGTTCAAGGTCTTGAAATTAATGATTTCAGTCGTGAAAGAATGATCGCAACGGAAAATGAGCTTAAAGAAGAACGTGATGGTGTAAAGCACCTGCTTTAATTGTTCTATGCGTTTAAAAAGGCCATGCATTTGCATGGCTTTTTTTTTGCGTGTTATAAGGGGGTAATTCTAAAAGAGAAAACATAATGATCGAGATGACAGCGTCAAAAATTAAGGATTCATCTTGTGTTTTTGCCGTCAACGAGAAGGGGCAGTCGATTGAAATTGAATTGGTTGAAGAACGTGCGCTAACCATCTATATCGATAAAAAAGAAATAGTAACCTTAATGACGATGGGGTCTTTTCCTGAATTGTTGGTGTTGGGTTACCTTAAAAATCAAACCTTCTTTGAGACTATCGGAGATATAAAGGTACTTCAAGTTGATTGGCAAACCAATGCTGCAGTGATTGTATCGAGTAAAAAGAACCCTAATATTGAGAAATTAAAAGCACGTCGAACAATTACTTCAGGGTGTGGACAAGGCACGATGTTTGGTAATGTTGTTGAGAGTTTAAAGGAGCAGGTGTTAGCCAAACGTAGTATTGAACAATCTGTATTGTATTATTTGCTTAATCATTTTGGGCAACGTAACCAAGTCTATAAAAAGGCGGGTGCTGTTCATGGTTGTGCGCTTTGTAAAGGTAAGGAGGTATTGTTCTTTGTTGAAGACGTAGGGCGTCATAATGCCGTTGATACTATTGCTGGACATATGTGGTTGAAGGGTATTAAAGGTGATGACTGTGTTTTCTACACAACAGGGCGTTTAACCTCTGAAATGGTTATCAAGGTCGCGCAAATGGGTGTGCCTATATTATTGTCTCGTTCTGGGGCCACTAAGATGGGGTTTGAGCTTGCCTGCGAGTTTGGTGTAACTTTAATTTCGCGAGCAAAAGGGCAACATTTTCAAGTTTTGAATGGGGCCGAGCGGATAGTGTTTGATGTAACAGCTTAAGTTTAGGCTGTATTTTCATTCGGCTTACGTAGCAACGCTTCGGCGTGCACTAAATCCTCATGACAATTAATGTTATAGAAAGGGTCAAGCAAGCTATCACTGAAGTCTGGGAGGGAGACTTTGTAGCGAGATGTCCATAAATCAATTTTACGTATATTCTCCTTGCTTAGTGCAGCTTCCAGGTCATCAAGTAGCCTAATTGGCCATAAGGCAATAACGGGGTGTGTGCGACCATTTGAAGTAGCGCAGGCAATATCGGCGGTGTTTTCAAGCATTGATTGACAAAGCCTGGAGACTAAATTTTGGGGTATAAAAGGCGTATCAACGGGCACAGAGGCAATCCATTGTACACCGGGTTGATGCTTTCTTACCCACTGCATGCAGGCTAAAAGCCCGGCTAAAGGTCCTAAGAACCCTTCTAATGAATCTTTAATAATAGGTAAGTCATAAGAAGACAGTTGCTGGCTCTCCTTGTTGCTACTAATAATAATTGAGTCGCATTGAGGAGACAATCGCTCTAATACGTGTTCAAAAAGAGGCTTATGAGCGAGTTGAATGAAGCCCTTGTCTTGGTTGTTCATCCTTCTCGAGAGACCACCTGACAGGATGACGCCGATAATTTTATTTGAGTTGCTGGGCATTAAATTGGCTCTACTTTGACAGCTGAGAACTTGTATTCAGGTATTTTTCCAAAGGGATCAAGATCATGACTGGTTAATAAATTAGCCGCTGCTTCGACGTAAGCAAAGGGGATGAATATGAGGCCAGTTTGTACTTTATGGTCAACACGAACCTTGATGTTAATAGATCCTCGGCGGCTTGAAACGCAAACCATGTCGCCTGCTTGTACCTTAAGCGCTGAACAATCGGTGGGGCTCATTTCAACAAAAGCTTCTGGTTCGAGTGTGTTGAGTACTTCACTGCGTCGAGTTATTGCGCCAGTGTGCCAATGTTCTAGTAGTCTGCCTGTTGTCAGAATAAAGTCGTATTCGGTGTCTAATTTGTCATTAGCCGGCAAAAAGCTTGCAGGGATAAATTTTCCGCGTCCGTCTTCAGTGGGGAAACCATCGGCAAAAACGATATCGTGACCAGCTTCCTTAGGGGACGGGCAAGGGTAGGTGACGGAATGCTCTTGCTCAAGACGTTCCCAGCTGATGTTAGCTAATGAGGGCATGGCTAACAGCATTTCTTGATAGATATCTTTTGGTGTTGAATAGGGCCACTCTAAACCTAAACGCTGAGCGATCTGATGTGTAATCCACCAGTCAGCTTTTGCATTGCCTGGTGGTTCAACAGCTTGTCGCCCCATTTGTACCTGTCTGTTTGAGTTTGTTACAGTACCATTTTTTTCCGGCCAGGCGGTAGCAGGTAAAACAACGTCTGCAAACATAGCTGTTTCGGTTAGAAAAATATCTTGTACAACAAGGTGCTCTAATTTAGCCAGTGCTGCACGGGCATGGTTTAAATTAGGGTCTGACATGGCGGGATTTTCCCCCATGATGTACATGGACTTAATGCTGTTGCGATGTATCGCATGCATAATTTCAACGACTGTTAAGCCTTCTTTGGGGTTCAAGGGTGTGTCCCATAGGGATTCAAAAAAGGTTTGTGTTTCACAGTCACTTATTGGCTTGTAGTCGGGGTAAAACATTGGGATTAAAGCAGCATCCGAGGCGCCTTGAACATTATTCTGGCCGCGTAGAGGGTGGAGGCCTGTGCCGGGGCGTCCTATATGACCACACATTAAGGCTAATGAAATAAGGCAACGCGCATTGTCTGTTCCGTGTGTATGCTGTGAGATACCCATACCCCAAAAAATAATGGCAGATTTGGCGGTTGCATATTTCCTTGCAACTGTTTTGATGGTGTCGGCAGTTACACCGCAAATACTCTGCATTTTTTCAGGCGCATAGTCTTTAAGGTGTGTAGCAAACAGCTTAAAACCAGAGGTGTGTTGATCAATATAATGTTGATTATAAAGTTTTTCATCAACAATCACGTGCATGATGGCGTTCAGTAAGGCAACATCTGTGCTCGGTGTAAACTGTAGCATATGCGTTGCTTGTTGTTTTAACGCTTGAGCCCTAGGATCCATCACAACCAATTCGGTACCGCGCTCGACAGCTTGTTTAAAAAAGGTTGCTGCAACGGGGTGGTTTTCACTTGGATTCGCGCCAATAACGATGATCAAATCGCTGTCTTCAACTGCCATAAATGGTGCGGTAACGGCCCCTGAACCAATTGTTTCCATGAGTGCGGCAACGGAGGAAGCATGACATAAACGTGTGCAGTGATCGACGTTATTAGTGCCAAAGCCGGCTCGAATTAGTTTTTGGAAAATATAAGCTTCTTCATTAGAGCACTTTGCAGAGCCAAAGCCAGCCAGAGAATCAGCACCATGCTGTTGTTTAGTGTCTGAAAAACCTTTCGCAGCAAGATTAAGTGCTTCTTCCCAAGAGGCTTTTCTAAAATGCGAGTAGGGGTTAGCTGGGTCGATATTAACGCCTTTTTCGATACCCTCTTTTCTGATTAGCGGTTCGGTAAGTCGCTGTTCAGATGTAATGTAATCAAAACCAAAGCGGCCTTTTACGCATAAGCGGCCTTGGTTAGAGGGGCCATTAGCACCTTCGACAGAGCAGATTTTGTTATCGTTAACCTTTAAGCTAACTTGGCAACCTACACCGCAATAGGGGCAAACGGATTGTACTTGTTTGTCTGTCTTAGTGACTTTGGCTGAAGCAGGTGAGAGTGCATTAGTTGGGCAGGCTTGAACGCACTCACCACAAGCAACGCAGGTGGATTGCCCCATTGGGTCGTCAAAATCAAAAATTATTTTTTCATCATGACCTCGCTCAGCTAGACCAATCACACCATTAACTTGAATTTCTCGGCAGGCACGAACGCACAACGTACAATGAATACAGGCATCAAGCTTTACAGAGATGGCTGGGTGAGATAAGTCGGGGGTGTTAGTTACTTTTTTTGGAAATCGTGAAGGCCCAATCTCCATGGATTGCACCAAATTATCGAAAGTTGATCCCGCAATCGTCTGCTGATTTACATCGGTACTTAATAATTCGATGACAAGCCGACGAGCTGCTGTGGTGCGTTTACTCTGTGTGTGAACGACCATATCATCGCTGGGGTGTCTGCAACACGAAGCGGCGAGTGTGCGTTCGCCATCAATTTCAACCATGCAGGCCCGGCAGTTGCCATCGGAGCGATAACCGGGCTTATTGTTAAAACATAAATGCGGAATAGTGGTGCCGAGTCGTTTAGCGACTTGCCAAATTGATTCTTCAGGTTCAGCAGAAACCTTTTTGCCATCTATTACAAATGAAACTAAATTGCTCATTTAGACCTCATCGCCGAAATATTTAATGCTCGATAAAATTGGGTTTGGAGCGGCTTGGCCTAGTCCGCAGATTGATGCGTCAGCCATTGTTGTACATAACTCTTTTAATAGTGGTTTATTCCACTGCTGTTCGGATAACAAGGAGCTGGCCTTTTCACAGCCAACTCTACAGGGGCTGCATTGACCGCAACTTTCATCATTAAAAAATGCAAGTAGGTTTTGACTCGTTGCCTTGATGCTATCCTTGTCTGATAAAACAATAATGGCATGCGAACCTATAAAGCAGCCGTACTCTGTTAAGCTGCCAAAATCTAACGGAATATTGTCTAAGGATGAAGGCAAGATACCACCAGAGGCACCGCCCGGTAGGTAAGCTTTAAATGAATGTCCCTTAAGCATACCGCCTGCTAAATGAATTAATTCGCGAATATTGCTGCCAGCGGGGGCAACAATGACACCGGGTTTGTTGATACGACCTGATACTGAAAATGTGCGCAAGCCACTGGCCCCATTTTTACCTTGTTGTGCAAAGTGCTCACCGCCATCAGTTAAAATTGTGGGAATCCAGTACAAGGTTTCAACGTTTTGTACTAAGGTCGGCCGACCAAATAAACCGTGATGAGCAACATAAGGCGGGCGTTGGCGGGGAATGCCACGTTTACCTTCAATTGATTCAATCATTGCAGATTCTTCGCCGCAAATGTAGGCGCCAGCGCCGCGCCTAATCTCGATATAATCTTCTTTAATGATCTTATGATTAACGAGGAGTTGAATTTCGTTGTGCAATAATTGATGGATAGCAGGGTATTCGTCGCGCAAATAAATAAAGATTTTATTAGCATCAATAATATATGCTGCGATGAGCAGGCCTTCTAAAAATTGATGTGGCGCGGTGGACAAGTAATGTCTGTCTTTAAATGTGCCGGGTTCGCCTTCATCGGCATTTACACAAAAATACTTAGGAGCGGGCTCGGCTTTTACAAGACGTAATTTACTGGCAGTAGGAAACCCCGCCCCACCTAAACCTTTTAAATTGCTTTTTTCAATTTCGTTAATAGCGTCAGTGACGCTGAGAGTTTGTTTGCTCAGCGATGCGAGTAATTGATACCCGTTTGCGTTTATGTATTGTTCATAACGTTGGTATGTAGGCACATTGGCCTGTGTCAGGTTGTTCTGTGCAGCGTACAGGAGCGAGCTGGAGGTTACCTGACCGAGATAATTTTTGCCGACAGCAGCAGCGGGTGCTTGGTTGCATAAACCCATGCATGGGGCGGATGTTATTCGAATGTTTTCTGGGTTTTGCTTGTTTAATTCTAGTATTAAATTATCAGCACCGGCCAGACAGCAGCTTAAGGACTGACATACACGAATTGTGATAGGCGGTGGTGCGGCCTCATTTTCTTTGATGACATCAAAATGATGATAAAAAGTGGCAACTTCATAGACCGCCGCTTGAGGTAATTTTAGTATATCTGCCAAGGCCATTAAGTGCTGTTCGCTGATATAGGACCAAGTATCTTGTATAAGGTGTAAGTACTCGATAAGAAGGTCTTTTCGATGTGGTTTGTTAGCAAGTAATTGCTTTATCGCTTGTTGAGCGTTGGCATCGAGTTGACGTCCTTTCTCAGTAAATTTCCCTTTACGCTTTTTTTTATTACCAGGTCTGACGATATGGCTTGGATCATTGGGCATAAATAATGATGAGATCAGTGGTGACGTAGCTATCAAAGATACCACAAAAAAGGCCATGCAAGAGCATGGCCTTTGAGGTTAACGTTTATGATTGACGTTATTATTTTAGTTGCGGCCCAGCAGCTACGAGAGATTTTCCTTCTTCGTTATCTGTGTACTTTTCGAAATTAAGTTCAAATAAGTGAGCAAGCTCATGGGCGCGTTTTTCCCAATCAGCTTCATTTTCATAGGTGTTTCGTGGGTCAAGAATGTCCGTGTTAACGCCTGGTAACGCGGTTGGTATTTCTAAATTGAAGTAGGGAATATGTGTTGTTTCTGCTTCTTCAATTGAACCATCAAGGATTGCATTAATGATAGCGCGGGTATCTTTAATTGAAATTCGTTTTCCCGTGCCGTTCCATCCAGTATTAACCAGGTAGGCTTCGGCATTAACAGCCTCCATACGTTTCACTAATTCCTGTGCGTATTTGGTGGGGTGTAATGATAAAAATGCTGCACCGAAGGCCGCTGAGAATGTTGGTGTTGGCGCTGTAATGCCTCGTTCAGTACCGGCTAGCTTTGCAGTAAAGCCAGATAGGAAATAATATTTAGTTTGCGCGGCTGTTAATTTTGAGACCGGCGGTGTTACGCCAAACGCATCGGCGGTTAAAAAAATAACCTTTTTAGCATGGCCACCTTTTGAAACTGGCTTAACAATATTGTCAATATGATCAATTGGGTAAGAAACACGCGTGTTTTCGGTTTTAGAATTATCAGCAAATTGAATGACGTTATCTTCAGATAAAGTAACGTTTTCTAAAAGAGCATCGCGACGAATAGCACCATAAATTTCAGGTTCGTCTTCTTCGCTTAAATTGATAACTTTAGCATAGCAGCCACCTTCAAAATTAAACACGCCATCATCATCCCAGCCATGTTCATCATCACCAATCAATTGACGGTCTTTATCGGTGGATAGTGTTGTTTTGCCTGTTCCAGACAAACCGAAGAACACTGCAACATCGCCATCTTTACCAACATTAGCAGAGCAATGCATTGAGGCTATACCGCGCAGTGGAAGCAGGTAGTTCATCATGCTGAACATGCCCTTTTTCATTTCACCACCATACCAAGTGCCACCGATAAGCTGCATTTTTTCGGTTAGGTTGAAAGCAATGAAGTTTTCTGAGTTAAGGCCGTGCTCCTGCCAATCGGGGTTATTTGTTTTGGCACCATTTAAAACAACGAAGTCTGGTTCAAAATCAACCAATTCTTCTTCTGTTGGGCGAATAAACATATTTTTTACAAAATGTGCCTGCCAAGCGACTTCAACAATAAAGCGTACCGCCAAACGGGTATCTTTATTGGCACCACAGTAGGTGTCTACAACAAATAATCGCTGACCAGATAATTGTTTAGTGACAATATTTTTAAGGTGTCCCCAGTTTTCTTCTGATAAGGGTTTATTATCATTTTTGCCTTGGGTAGACCACCAAACGGTATCACGTGATACGTCATTCATCACGATGTATTTATCTTTTGGTGAGCGTCCAGTGAAAATACCGGTATCGACTGCAACAGCACCTAAGTTAGTTACAGTTCCCTTTTCATAGCCTGTTAGATCGTCTCGAGTTTCTTCTTCAAATAAAAGGTCGAAAGAAGGGTTGTAGATAACTTCGCTAGGGTTGGTTATCCCGTATTGGGTGAGGTCTATGGTGTTAGACATTGTTGGAGCTCCGGTATTATTAAGTTAATTTGTTGTTTTCGATTACTGCGTAGGCAGAATGATTGTGTATGGATTCAAAGTTTTCAGCTTCTAGGGTATAAGCTAAAATTCGCTGGTCATCGTTAAGTGCACTAGCAATATCCCTTACGACATCTTCTACGAATTTAGGGTTGTCGTAGGCGAGCTCTGTTACGTATTTTTCATCAGGCCTTTTTAATAGGCTGAAAAGTTCACTCGATGCCTGCTTTTCAACCAGCTGGATAATGTCTTCAGCGCAAATATTATCACCAATTTTTGCGGTAACGGTGATATGAGAACGCTGGTTATGCGCGCCATATTCAGAGATTTTCTTTGAACAAGGGCATAAGCTGGTAACGGGGATGACTACTGTAATTTTGATTTTTTGATCACTTTTTGACCAGTGCCCGTCAAGCTTTATTTGATAGTCTAATAAGCTTTTAACGCCAGTAATAGGGGCAGACTTGTTAACAAAATATAGGAACTCTGTGGTTAGGTAACCTGTTTCCGCTTCAAGGGTGTGGGTCATTTTTTCTAATAATGCACTGAACCCCTTAATAGATAATTGCTGGCAATCTTCATTCAAAAGGGCCACAAAACGTGACATATGAGTGCCCTTTTGATGATGAGGTAAGTTGACAGACATGTTAAAGGTGCC
>OJAU01000138.1_pt1 | contig 44860 bp, 34 predicted proteins | sample 1589791 | NCBI WGS metagenome assembly OJAU01 (sample SAMN05416849, study PRJEB24817) | seawater metagenome | isolation source: Sea water | place: Canada:Atlantic | collected 2013-07 | reverse complement strand
ATCTACACAGAGTAGATCGTCGGCAGCGTCAGATGTGTATAAGAGACAGGCCCGATCCCGCCCGATTCTTCCGACACATAGATGGCGCCAAAGCCCAGCTCTGCAGTCGACTGGATCACATCGCGGGGGAAGTGCTGTTTCTCGTCCCACTCCCCGGCATGGGGTGTAATGTTGTCGGCAGTGAAGCGCTGCGCCATATCCTGGATCGCAAGCTGGTCTTCGGTAAGTTGAAATTGTCCTGTCATGCTTTGACCTCTAGCGCCCGTGCCGGGCCTTTTCCATATACAGCAAGGCCATCCCCAGCCTCAGCCCATCGTGGGAATGATGAAAGCATTGCCTAGATCGGCACTGCCATCGGGCCAGCGCTGGGTGATTTTCTTGGCCTTGGTCCAGAACTTCAGGCCTTCCATACCGTATTGGTCGGTGTCGCCAAAGCCGGAGCGTTTCCACCCGCCAAAGCTGTGATAGCTGACCGGTACAGGGATCGGCACATTGATGCCGACCATACCGACATTTACCCGGTTTGCGAATTCGCGGGCCGCGTGGCCGTTGCGTGTGAAAATTGCGACGCCGTTGCCATACTGGTGCTCGCTGGGCAGGCGCACCGCGTCTTCGAAATCCTTCGCGCGGACGATCTGGAGGACGGGTCCGAAAATCTCTTCCTTATAGCTTTCCATGTCGGTCGTGACACGATCAAGCAGGGTGGGGCCGACGAAGAAGCCTTTTTCATGCCCTTGCAGGCTGAACCCGCGCCCATCGATGACGACTTCGGCGCCTTCCTTCTCGGCAGTATCGATCCAGCCTTCGACCCGGGCCTTGTGCTCCGGTGTCACGACCGGGCCGTAATGTGCATCGGGATCGTTGGAGACACCGATGCGCAGGGCGTTGATCGCAGGGATCAGCTTTTCGCGCAGCCTGTCTGCCGTGTCTTCTCCTACAGGAACGACCACCGGCAGAGCCATGCAGCGCTCGCCGGCAGAACCGAAAGCGGCCCCTGCCAAATCGTTCACCACCTGATCGAGATCAGCGTCCGGCATCACGATGCCGTGGTTCTTCGCCCCGCCAAACGCCTGCACGCGCTTCGCATTGGCAGCGCCGCGTTCGTAAATATATTGCGCGATATCAGACGAACCGACGAAGCTGATCGCCGGGATATCCGGGTGGTCGAGGATGGCATCGACCATTTCCTTGTCGCCATGAACAACCTGCAGCAGCCCTTCTGGCGCGCCTGCTTCCAGAAACAGCTCGGCCAGACGGATCGGTACGGACGGATCACGTTCCGACGGCTTCAGAATGAAGGCATTGCCAGCCGCGATGGCCATGCCGAACATCCACATCGGGATCATCGCAGGAAAATTGAACGGCGTGATGCCAGCGCCAATGCCCAGCGGCTGGCGCATGGAATAGACGTCGATCCCGGGGCCTGCGCCCTGCGAATATTCGCCCTTCAACGCTTGCGGGATGCCGCAGGCGAACTCGATCACTTCCAGCCCGCGCTGCACATCGCCGTGGGCATCGTCCACGACCTTGCCGTGTTCGCTGGAGAGCAATTCGGCCAGTTCCTGCTTGTTCTTTTCGACCAAACGCTTGAATTCGAACATCACGCGGGCGCGTTTCTGCGGATTGGTGGCGGCCCATGCGGGCTGCACTTCCTTCGCTTTGGCTACGGCGGCGTCCAGAGTATCTGAATTGCCCAGCACCACTTCGGCCTGCACCTCGCCCGTCGAAGGGTTCCAGATCTTGTGGGTCCGTCCTGTAGAGGCAGGCGTCCCTCCGGCTATAAGATGATCGATCTGGCGCATGGGTTATCTCCGATTGAATGTCTGGGACGTATCTAGCCCACACTGGCGCACGTACAAGTCGCACATGTGATAGTTTTCATTATGTGCGGGTCTGAACGCGCCAAACTGCGTGAGAGATGCGATACAAGACACAAGTGCGGAGGAGCAAGAACACCCTTGCGATGTGTCTGCCCTGTCATCTCGGCAATGGCTGATCCGGCGGGTTCCTGCCCACGGTGGCCTTCGTTATCGGGGCGGTATTCCTGCCTGTTATATTTCGCCGCCAAATAGACAATTGACCGCTACCGGCTGCTGCGGCAAAGGCTCGCCGCCGACGGACACAGGCGGGTGTAGCTCAATGGTAGAGCTTTTGCTTCCCAAGCAAGTGACGAGGGTTCGATTCCCTTCACCCGCTCCAGCGCCGCCTTCCCAAAACATCCCGGAAGCGCTATAAAACCCTTGGAAACCATAGGGTTTCTGGCGTTCGGTTGTCCTGCATTTGCCCGCTTAGTCTCGCCAAATCTCGCTGATTTGGGGGCCACATTGGGGGCCATACAGGTTTCCGCCAATTCGAGTGGCCCCCAATCTGGGGGCCACGTACCGGGTAAAGGTCTGAAAATATGGCACTAACAGACGTTGCAGTTCGCAAGGCTAGACCTAAGGCGAAAGCCTACAAATTGGGCGATTCGTTAGGGCTCTTCCTTTTGGTTCAGCCAAGTGGCGGCAGATTGTGGCGAATGAAGTACCGCGTTGATGGACGCGAGAAGAAACTGGGGCTCGGAACCTACCCGGAAATCGGGCTGGCAGAGGCCCGTAGAAGGCGCGATGCTGCACGCGAGGCTCTAGCGCAGGGAAAGGACCCTTCGCGCGAAAAACAGCGCGAGAAGGCGCGTAAGAAACTTGGCGCTGAAAATACCTTTGCGTCTATCGCCGACGAGTTCTGTGAGAAGCGCAAACACGATGGCTCGCGAGCATGGGCGCCAGCTACGGCGAAACGCTGCGAATACCTGCTATCGGTCCTCAACAGCTCGATAGGCAATCTGCCGATCGCCGATATCGAACCTGCCGACATCCTAACAGCCGTTCGCCGGATCGAGAGTAAAGGCAAGCTGGAAAGCGCGAAGCGAACCTTGCAATTGGCAGGCTCGGTCTTCCGCTATGCTATCGCGACAGCGCGCCTCAAGTCCGATCCGACGCGCGACTTGAGGGGTGCCCTTATGAACCCCACAGTGACACACTATGGCGCAGTACTCGACGCAGCTGAAGCTGGAGAGCTACTGCGGGCAATCGATGGGTACGTAGGTCAGCCAATCACCAAGCTGGCAATGCAACTCGCCCCGCATGTGTTCGTGAGGCCGGGCGAGCTACGGCATGCCGAGTGGAGCGAAATCGACTTCGATGGCGCTTTGTGGACGATCCCGGCGAGCAAGACGAAGATGCGTAAGGATCACCTCGTCCCGCTCTCACGCCAAGCCCTCACGATCTTGGAAGAGGCCTACCGATTGACGGGGCCCGACGGCTATGTCTTCCCGTCATTCCGAACCCGCAGGCGTCCCATGAGCGATAACACGATCAACGCTGGACTGCGCCGCCTCGGTTACACAACCGACGAAATGACCGCCCATGGTTTCCGCGCGATGGCCTCCACGCTGCTGAACGAGAGTGGCAAGTGGAACCCAGACGCAATCGAGCGCGCGCTGGCGCACGGAGACAGCGACAAGGTCCGTGCAGCCTACCATCGCGGTGCCCACTGGAAAGAGCGCGTAAAGATGATGAAATGGTGGAGCGACTACCTCGATCAGCTCCGCGAGGGAGCAGAAGTGGTGCCGATCAAATCAGCAAAACGCTGACGGATTGCGCCAAAAATCGTAACTCTCCTGCGACCCGCGAGAACGCGCAGAATTATGTCGCGATTACTGTAGCTTATCGCAGAGTGAGTTGTCTGCGGTTCGGCGTAAACCCGCTCAACTCTTACACGAGTTGATTCCGCCCAAAACGCTATTTTAACGCAAAACCATAGACTTACCTCCCGAAATCGCGGGGTAGGGTGTGCTCATGTTCCCAGCTGCGTCGTATCGTCCAGGACCGCGCGAGAAAAAGCTTCAAGCGCTATGCTAACTTTCCAGATGAGCAAAAGCCATGCTGGCGCTTGAGGCCGCTTTTGGGTCGCCATAAGACCCTCCGGATTCAGCTTGCGGGCGCCAGATAGCCGCCACAAATGGTGCCCAACTGCGCTAGTCTCTTTCACCTGAATAGCTGTCATTGGTTTATCAAAACACGCATCAGGGATTGCACCTCGCTCCGCTTCAATCGCGTAAGTGATAAGACTGTCCGAAGCCAAAAACTTGCAATTTCACGACCCTTTTGCTATTTTAAAGGTTGGCCTTTGCATAAGCCAGCTACCCGTCGTTGCGAAGCTGTTGACAGCACTGTATCTATAATTTTTTCACTTTCGGCATTTTTTCGAGCTTGAAAGGCGGTTGACGGGTGACGCTCCTATTCAAGTTAGGAGAAGACAATGTTGAATGAGAATGTTCGCCCGTCGTCTATCGACGGCATCAAGCGCCTTGCCACGCAAATTAAGAAAGATAAGGGCCTCCAGCATGCCGCAGCATTGGATATGGCTGCGAAGGCTGCTTCTTTCGAAAATTTCACACATGCCCGTCGATCCCTTTCTAGCCAAGCCAGTCTATCGGCGTCCAAGAACCAGCTTTTCATCACAATCTACTGGCGAGAAACCAAGCCGTACCGGCAAGGCCGGGAAACTTTACAGGTCGATCTATCGAAGCCGTTGCTGAAATTGTGCAGCAAATCGGAATTGAAATTGGCAAGGGGGCTCTGGGGCCGCTTAGTCGCTCCAGACCATATTGTTCATGATACGGTCGCTCAATCTCAAGAGTTTGCCAGAGGCGAGATTTGCAAAGCCGTCAGAACACTTCGGTTTATGGAGGCAACGGGATTGCGCCCTTCAGACGACTACCTCGCGGCGTATCCAGACCGACATCACGACAACAAGCTACCGGACAGCGATCATGCCACAGATTGGTATGATCCAAAAAATGGTCAGTTTGTGCTGGTCGATGAGCCATATTCGCCAGCCGTTGTAAGTGAAAGGCGAGCCGCATGGGCGCAGCAAAATGGCTGGCATCTTCAAGCTTCGAAATGGCCGGGTATCTACTATCCGTTCAGTTGCAGCTTTTTCGTCGCGACAGACGCTTCGAGTGGATATGATTTCGCCGGGCTGATGAAGAAGATTGATAGCCTGGCAGCGCCTCTGGTTTCGAAAGATTGGGACGGAACGTCTGCTCCAAGTCATGAGGTGTTTGCCAGCCCGATGGCGAAGACGCCGCAGGATATTCGTCGTGCTAGATGTAAGGGGACCATCATCCGGGAAGCTAGCCAAACCACAACTCCATATGGTGCATTCGGCCACGAGAGACGTAAGCCAAGGGCCAAGATGCCCATCCCGTCGCATATTGAGGCCGGGAATATGATCAAGTCGGTGCTGGCATCACCGCATAAGCCGTATTCGGTTAACCGACGGATGGATTCGGTCCGATCTACATTGGAAGACTGGATGAGCAATGAAATCCGGCGAGACGAATTGGACGGCCCAGAGTTCTTCGATGTCTACTATCACGATGCTGACGAAACGGGGCCAATTGCAGAGGCATCGAAAACATCAGAAGGGCTCATTCGGATTTTGGAAGAGCTGAAAGTAAAGCTCAGCGCGCACTATCCAGACTGCTCACCATTGCGGCAGCAGGTCGGCAAAATCGAAACATCAATAAAGATCATCAGCAGATATATCGAAAAGCGTAAAGCCGCATGATACGAACGGGCTGCCTCTTGCTTATCGAGATGCGGCCAATTCGCAAAGATCAAGCTCGGTTCAAGCTGGCTTCGATCAATAGAATGATGATGACAGCCGAAATATTTGCGCAAATTCGACATTAAATCAAAAAGAGCGTTTCACGAGCGCATCATTACGATGCTGTTTCGCTAAGGAAAGCAATATGCGCTGATCCCGATATCATGGACATATGTCGCAATCGCAAATTTGATTGATACGGGCAAAGTTGCACCGGTCAAGGTGTTAACTCACATGTTACTTGTGTAGGCAAACGGGGAAATCAGCTAAGTCGACTGGCACCGCATGCCAAAATTGTGGTCATTCGCCCTTGCATTAAGGCATCCTCAAATCCGCCGTCTGTTTATCGCAAAAGCAAGCAAGCGGATTTGCCTGATTTGAGCAGAGGAGCACCTCTTAAGTCTATTCGCTTGCTGAAGTCGGGATATGAGTTCTACGGTCGATGAAAATAATTAGGTGAACGAGGGGACTGGCTTGCGAGACAATTCATCTGCTGATTATATTTCGGGAGGAGCACAATGGCGACAACTACCGGTAATTCGAACAGCAGCAGCACTGAGGGCAGTCTGTCGACTACAGGTCACACATCAGGGGCGGCTGAGTCCTCGCCTCAATGAGATATGATCTCGAGAGGATCAAGGCAATCCCGATTGCCAGGGTTGCAGCGGATCTCGGTTTCGTTCTCTCGCCGAGCGGATCTGGGCGATGTCTCCTACCTGGACATCCAGATCAACGGCCCTCCTTCTCGCTACGTATGGCCACCAACGGTTTCTCATGCTTCGGGTGTCAGCGCTCCGGAAGTGTTATCGATCTCATTATGGCGATGGACAATATCGACTTCTCGGCAGCTTGTCGCTGGCTGGATGCTCATTATCTCAATCGCACCGTAGCCCCGGCAAGGCCACGCTCCCCCCAATCGATCAACCAACAATATTCCTCTGTTGCGGAAGAATCTTCGCCTTATGCCTTCGACCCCGAGGTCTATGGTTGGATTCTCAACCAATCGCCGCTTGCCGAGAGCGGCAGAGACTACCTCCGACAAAGGGCTTTCAGCGCTGACACAATTGCACATTTCCGAGTTGGTCAGATTGGTGAACGCACTGCGTTGTTCAGACGCGCGATGTCGAAATTTGGAATGGCGCGTCTGGATGGAGCAGGTCTTGTTATGCAGGGGCGCTACGGTCCGCTCCTTTGCTTGCCCTCGAACTATCTCCTCTTTCCTTTTTTGCAAGAAGGTACAGTCGCCTACCTCCAGGCTCGTCGCGCAGACGATGGCAAAGACTATCGCTGGTTCTGCCCAGCGAAGCTCCTACCGCCAACTTACAACCTAGACGCGCTCGCGCAACCAGGATCGACGATAACGATTTGCGAAGGGATCACTGACGTGCTGTCGGCGCATGAGCTCGGGATGCAGCCGATCGGACTTCTCGGGGCGATGCGCGACCTCGGACCTAGCGTAATCGATCGACTAGTAGGGCGCAACATCGCGATTTTTGCCGACGCCGATCGATCCGGGTACGGACTTGCCAAGAGGCTCAGTAGGCGTCTTGCCGCGCGTGGCATCACCGTAGTCACCAAGAAGCTTCCACCCGAGGTGAACGATCTGAACGACTATCTCCGATCCCAGCGAGGCATTTCATGACTTGGTTCGAACTTCTCCTTCTGCCTGAAAACCTGCTCTGGGCATGGCGCAAGGTTCGACGCTGTTACCGAATGGCAGACGGGCTTTTCGATCAGGCCGAGCTTGCGGCCTTCGAACTGAATCTCGAGGGCGAACTGGCTTCCATTCGGCATGACATCGAAACAGGGAGCTGGAAAAACAGGCCCATCAGGTTGGTTCCTCAGCCGAAGAAGCCGGATAAGGAGGGGAAGCCTCGGCTACGGCAATACTTCGAGATCGCTGTGCGCGATCAAGTCGCTTGGGTCGCTCTCGTCAATGTTCTGGGACCGGAGTTGGACCAGAAAATGCCAGCGTGGAGCTATGGGAACCGACTGTATCGTGCTGCATGGTATGAGGAAGAGACTGAAGAAGGGCGACATTCCAAATTGAATATCGGTCCCTATCGGCACTCAGCGGGTTATCTTTATCGCCATTTCAAACATAGCTGGCCGCTTTTCCGACGCCACATCTCGCTCACCGCGCGCAAGATGGTCGGCGAAAACATTGAAGAAAACGATCTTGATGTGGGCGAACGCTTGGCGCTCGAGCAGGGCGACCGACTCGCCTATTTTAATCCATCGTTTTGGAGCCGTCCTGCGTCTAGCGACGATACGCTCTATGCTGCATCGCTTGATCTAAGCAAATTCTATCCGTCGGTGCAGATCGACGCGATCCAACGGGGGTTCGATACACTTGTCGAGGGGTTTGTTGACGAGCCTCGTCTCTCCGAGCTTCTCACTACAATGCTTCGCTTTGAGGTCGACGACGACGGCCTGGACCAAGCGTTCAGGCCCAAAGTCGAACCTATAGCGCCGGCTGGAGCCTTCGATGGCATTCCGACAGGCTTGTTTGTCGGTGGCTTCCTCGCGAACGTCGCTATGTTGCCGATCGATCTTGAGGTCGAGAAGCTGTTACTAGAACACCGCGACGTCGCTCATTTTCGCTTCGTCGACGACCATGAGTTTCTCGCGTACGATTTTGACCGACTCTTAGATTGGATGAGCGAATATGCTAACCTGCTCGCACGACATGGCATCGGGGTGGAAATCGAGCGCGAGAAATACATTCCGGCGGAGCTGAAATGGCTACTTCACCCTGACGAGACAGAACCGCCAATGGCGCTGTCAGGGATTCGAGCAATCGCAATCGCTGCGGCATCTGTTGATGGTCGCAAACCTACTCAGTTAATGACGCGGACGCTAGCGCAGGTTTCGATGTTGGCGGCAACCGACTTTGACTTGCTGACCGATGCTGGTCGCGCCCAGCGGCTCGAGCAACTCGAATGGCTGTTGCTCGCCAACATTCCCAATCACGAGATACGCGGCGATACCCGTATGGCTTTTGCCGCTGCGCGAATTTCCAATCTCACGCCTGCCTTGTTTCGTCCCAATGAGGAGCTCTTATTCGAACACCGCCGGTTGCAGGCTTTCATCCGTGGCAAGGCTCCAAATGATTTGGATCCTGCTCTGGTCAAACCGTTTCTTGACCGAATTGCTGAACTCGAAAAAACTGAGCAGGAAAGTTGGCGTGTACTCATTAAACGTCACTTCGGGCTGCTCTTCGAAGCTTTTGCCACTCACCCCGACAAGGCTAGGCTTTTTACGCGTTTGCTCGATTATTGCAGAGTGACCGGGCATGATGGTTTCGAACGAATGCGTCGCTGGATGTTCGATCACGCTGACGACGAGCACAAGTTCCTGCAATCTTATCTGGGAGCGATGGCATTGCACGTCCTCGCCGGGCATGTACTAACCGCCAGCGTCGCCTTATCTAGGCCTGACATGCTCCACCGCGAACGAGATGCAGCGCGAGCGTTTCTTGAGAATTTGCTGCGAGCCGATCTCGAGGCGTTCGTCCCCCAAGCGAATGGAATTGAGCGACTGCAACGGTTTCAATGGAATGCGCGTCGAGCATTCGAAGCCGCGCTCGTTCTTGGTTCGGCCGAGATCGCGGCGAAGGACGCTTTGCTGTCAAATGAGATGTTGAGTCGGGCGATAGGTGCCGAGAGAGCGGCATCACCCAGCTTCGCAGTGCTACTTGATATGACCGGAGTGCCGCTGGGCGTCTGGTTTCACTGGCTGTTCGCAACCACAGGCGCACATCCCATGCAGCCGCCCGTCTATTGGGCGACGGCGGCCATGAATTACCAACCAGACCGCTCCGAGGATTGGAACGGCCTGAGACGCTACCCCCGCCACCTCCCCCCTGCAGCCTGGAAACGCTTGGCCGAGGATCCGTTACTTCTCAAGAGTGACGATGAGGGCTGGCTACTCGATGCAGCACGGGCGCAACCCGACAGCTTTGCTGCCCTGCCGAACATCGCGCCAATCATCGGCGACGTTCGTGCAAGGGCAACTGACCAGCGAGCGACGCTTTCCCTCGTTGAATGGACCGAAAAGACAGCCGCGATGGACCTTAGTGATCCGCGCAGATCGGAATGGACGGCATTAGAGATTCTTCGGCAAATCCTTGAACCGATCTTTGATCCCGAAGGACCTGATATGGATTATCTCGACAGGCTTCACCCTGAGGACGTAGGCATTCCGCTCGAATGGCTACCTGCTGACTGGAAGGCACTGCCGGAGGCAACCGACTCGGGAGAAAAGATGACATGGGGAGCTTGGCAGAGGCTGATACGCAGCAAAAGAGTCGACCCCTCTCCCGGATTGAGAGACTATCGCTATCATGAGGTGGCATCCGCCGAAGACCGCGCGTGGCCACGCCGACTACGGGCGCTCGGTCAGATACTCTGGGGCATGTTACGGCAGAGCTTTGCCCTACCGTCGGCTTGGAACATCCGCGGCCAAGAACGAAGCCTAATCGATATCGTGGCCCGCGATGTCGAGCGGCTTCCGATCTCGTCCTTCACCATCTCTATCCTTCGGGCATGCCTGCTTCCACGAAGCCGAGAAAGCTCGATGCTGACACAATTTCCGATGTTGTTCGGGAATGCGAACGGGCAGTCGGCCGATGACACCGAGTTCGATCAGCTTATCGACGGTCCAGGCACCCTACTTGACCAGATCAAGCAGGCACAGGATGTACTGCAAAAGAGCCAGATGACCGTGCTCGAGCATGAGCCCCGGCAGCTTATTCCGGTCCGACTGCGGCAGATGGGCGCTTTTATCGATGGCATGCCGCAAGAGGATGAACTCGGATTATGACAGCTCTGCCCAACCCGATTCGCGCTCCGCTTCTCAAGATCGGCATCATCCAGACCTCGCTCGATCCTGCCGCCGCTTGGGCGGCTGGTCCCAAGATGTCTCCGTGCGAGGAAGAAAGAGCCATAACGGAGATCCGGGGATTCTTCGCGGCTTTCCACCAAGAGCAACCGCCACCCGATATTATCGTGCTGCCAGAACTTGCAGTGCCCACCGGGTACGAAGGGACCTTGCGAAGAATGGCTGGGAAGATGCAATCGGTCGTAATTGCTGGTCTCGACTATCGCGCAGGAGACAAGCCCGGAGAAGTGCACAATGAGGCGCTGCTTATAGTTCCTAAGAAATGGCGCAATCGGAAGATGGGGGCCAAGGCAACGACTCGTCGGATCGGCAAAACTTATGCGGCACCAGAAGAGGACAAGAAGCTCAAGAGTGTCTCGTGTGAGTTCAGGCGTGATCCCTCAGTTTGGCTGTTCGATGGAGACGAGATTGGAACGTTTGGCGTGATGGTCTGCTACGACTTCCTCGATCTCGAGCGGATCGCGATGTATCGTGGCAAGGTCCAGCACCTCTTAATTCTGGCGCTCAACAAAGATGCGACGTCGTTTCGCCATGTCGCTGAAGCGGTCGCGCGCATGGTCTTTTGCAATGTGATCATTTGCAATTGCGGGCATTTTGGCGGTTCGCTCGCTGTGTCTCCTTACCGACTTTCCGAGCGCCGGACGATCTATCAGCATGCTGGACCTGGCCTCGCTACCGCTCAGATCATCGAATTGCCTGTCGAAAGGCTTCATTTGCATCAGAGAGGAGGCGACCCTCTCAAGGACGGCATTAAGGAGTTCAAAAGTCTGCCGCCTGGTTACCAATTCTCGGTGACCTTACTTGAAAAGCTGGCGAGTATCGCCTGATGACGCTTCGCGATTTCCTCAAATCTCGCGCTGGTGGCTCTGACGATGAAGGAGAACGCCTCGCTCAGCGGCTGTCCCAGATTCCCGGGTTTCGAGTCTTGCGCGAACTCAGTTCCGATGGACTAGTTGATGCGCTCGCCCCCCGATCTGCGGACATACATATTGTCGCAATCGTAGATACGGAGACGACAGGTTTAGATCCTACGACGGATCGGATCGTGGAAATTGCGATCGAACGACTGAGCGTCGATGGAGGCGGCCGGATCATCGAGATGGAACGTCCACGTTCCTGGCGTGAAGATCCTAGGCGACCGATGCCCCCAAGACTGACATTGCTCACCGGGCTTACAAACGCAGACCTCACTGGCTGCGCTTTTGATGATGAGACTATAGTAGCGCTGCTCGGAAAGGCCGACGTCATCATCGCGCACAATGCGGCCTTCGATCGTCCATTCGTCGACCTTCGCTTTCCAAGTGTGCAGGGCAGAGCTTGGGGTTGCAGTCTCTCCCAACTCGATTGGCTAGCTCTCGGTTTCGACGGACGTTCGCTTGGACATTTGGTGCTCCAAGCCGGCTGGTATTTTAAAGGGCATCGCGCCGAACAGGATGTTCATGCCTTGGCCACGCTTCTCGGCACCACAGCAAGAGACGGACGCACGCTATTGTTTCATCTTCTCGAACGCTGCGATCGTCCAAATTTTCGCATTGCGGCTGTTGGGGCTCCCTTCGACGCCAAGGATTTACTCAAAAGCCGTGGATATCGATGGGATGCGACACGCCGTCATTGGTGGCGCGAACTCGATGATGCTTCACTTGACGATGAAAAGGGCTGGCTCGACCGCGCCGTTTACGGTTCGTCCGGCAAGCATCCAAGTGTGACAAGGATAACCGCTAACGAGCGATTTTCCTTATAGTTGCCTAGCTGTCTTAACTTGTAGGAGTATGTCCGACAGCTATTCGAAAGTCGCCGCCATAACCTACCGCTCCAGAGTGTCCTATGCTGCTGCGACCCCAGACAGGCTGGTATCTCGCCTGCTTTCAGGCGATCGTCGGCGAAGCTCCGACGACCACGATGAACGCGCAAAGCTGCCACTTGCCGCGCTCAGTCGCCGCGCGGCTATCTCTCGAGACGTGTTTTCCGGAATGGCTGAACCAGGCATCTGCAAATCGTGGGCAAACCGCGCGCAAATGAAGATCTGGCGAGCACACCGTACCCCGCGAATTCGGGTAATAAGCCTATGATATATCTCTGAAATAGCGTTTTGGGCGGAATCAACCCGTGTACGAGTTGAGCGGGTTTGCGCTGAGCCGTCGACAACTCAAACTCTCGTAAAATAATGAAAGTTAATGATAATTTTCGGCAAAAGCGCGAGTTGTTTGCGATCCGCCGAGTTTCTATTCCTGTCATGTCTTAAAGCCGCGCACCACTCACTTACGAGTTCCCCATGGGAAAGGTGACAAGCTAGAGCTAGCAGGCTAATTAAATAGCGTTGCGGCGGGCGTAACCGTCCCAACCAATCTCGTGTTTTTCCACAGAAGCGCGGGCAGGTGGGGGCCAGATTGGGGGCCTTTTATTTCTCGGGTTCAGAAAAATAAAACAAGTTCAATTGCTTGCTCGGCCTATTGGTTTCCCTTCACCCGCTCCAAGCGGTGTATTCGATGGCCTCCTGCGCCGAGGTTCGCATTCGCTCTATCAGGTTTTTTCTGCGCAAGTGTTCGGGCGGGTGATCGTCGTTTGAAAGCTAACGGCCCTTTTTTCAGGCTTCCTGAAGGCTCTTCATATCGATCACGAAACGGTACTTCACATCGCTTTCTTCCATCCGGTCATACGCGGTGTTCACATCCTGCATGGCGATCATCTCGATTTCCGGCGCGATATTTTTTTCTGCGCACAGATCCAGCATTTCCTGCGTTTCTGCGAGGCCGCCAATCCCGCTTCCGGCCAGCACCTTTCGCCCCAGAAACAGTCCGGTGTGCACTTCCGGCATCATATCGATCATGCCGACCAATACCTGCACGCCGTCAATTCCGAGCAGATGCAGGTAGGGCGTAACATCATGGCGCACCGGTATGGTGTTGAGCACCATGTCAAACGTCGCAGCCTGCGCCTTCATTGCCGCTTTGTCTGTCGTGATCAGAAAATCGTGCGCACCCAGTGCAATGGCATCGGCGCGCTTGTCTGCGCTTCGGCTGAGCACGGTCACTTCCGCACCCATCGCCACCGCAAACTTCACGCCCATATGGCCAAGGCCACCAAGGCCGGCCACAGCTACCTTGCTGCCGGGGCCAACTTTCCAGGTGCGAAGCGGCGAGTATGTCGTGATGCCCGCGCATAGCAAAGGTGCGCAATGTTCGCTGCTTAGGGCTTCCGGCACTTTTAGCACGAATTCGTCGCGGCATACGATACGGGTGGAATAGCCTCCATGCGTCTTGCTGCCGTCGCGCCGGTCCGTTCCGCCATAGGTACCGACCATGCCTTGCTTGCAATATTGCTCCAGTCCCTGCTCGCAGTGGGAGCATTCCATGCAGGCGTCGACGATGCAGCCGATGGCTACCCGGTCGCCGATCTCGTGCCGCGAAACGCCGTCACCCAGAGCAGCGACCGTGCCGACGATTTCGTGGCCCGGAACCACGGGATATGTCGTACGGCCCCAGTCGTTTCGCGCAGTGTGGAGGTCTGAATGGCAAATGCCACAATGGCTGATGTCGATCAGCACATCGTCTTCACGCAGACCGCGTCGAACTATGTCCATCCGGGCGATGCGGCCTGAAGAGTCGGACGCGCCGTAAGCCCTGGTCGGATATTCGTTGGTCTGGGTCATTTGTTTTCTTTCGCGGTTTGTTCGCTTCGCTCACACCTCCGACGGACAGCCTGATCGGCCGGCGCGCCGTTGCCCTTGCGGAGCCTTTCGGCTCCGCCCCACTCCGCCAGTCTCTACTTCGGCGGCATCCGTATCGCGCCGTCGAGGCGGAACTGGTGGCCGTTGATGTAGGTGTTACGGGCAATCTCCACGATCAGACTGCCAAACTCCTCCGGCTCACCGAGACGTTTGGGGAAGGGGACACTGGCGTTGAGCTGGTCCCACACCTGCGGATTGCGGTCTTTCATGCCCAGCATCAACGGCGTCGCAAAAATGCCCGGCATGACCGAATTCACTCGGATGCCCATATCCATCAGGTCGCGCGCCATCGGCAGGATCAGGCCGTTCACCCCGCTCTTGCAGCTGCCGTAGATCACCTGCCCGATTTGTCCATCCTGAGCGGCGACACTGGCAGTCAGTACGATGGCGCCGCGTTCGCCGTCTTGGTTCAGCGCCTCGGAATTGGCCATGCCGAGCGCGGAGTGGCTCGCGATCCGGTAGCTGGAAACCAGAATACCTTCTGCTCCATAAGCATAGTCTTCGGTTGGCAAGCGTTTGTAGCGCCCGTTTTCCTTGTCCCAGCCCAAAGTCTTGCCCCGGCGGCTGGTCATCGCGCAGTGGACCGTAACCCGCTCCTGACCGTGAGCTGCGCGGGCAGCGGCAAAACCATCTTCAACCGATTGCTCGTCTGTAATATCGACATGGTGGAACGTGCCCCCCACTTCCTCGGCGCAGGCAGGGCCTTTTTCGGTGTCGATGTCGAAGATCGCCGGTTTCAGTCCCTCTGCTGCCAAGGCTTTCGCGCTGGCAAAGCCGAGGCCCGATGCGCCGCCGGTCACTACTGCTGCCATTCCCTGCTGCAATTTCATCCTGTTTCTCCTGCTGTCGATGTCATACCGTTTCACAATACTATAATATGCAACCATCATACACTAATTGGCCCTGCGTAAAGGGTGCAATTGAACAGGATCCGCGCGATGACCCACTTCTCCCATGCCGAAAATCTCTCTTTCAACCGTCGCCGGTTTATGGCCGCCACGGGCAGCGCCTTTGCCGCGCTGGGTGCGAGCGGGTGCAGCATGGCTTCGGCAGACAGCAGGATGGGAGCGGGCGATGTGGCAAGGGCTGGCCGCACGCAGACAGGTTATGGTGCATTGGTCAGCGACCCCGACGGAATGCTCGATCTGCCGGAGGGCTTCTCCTACCGCGTTCTTTCGCGATTGGGCGATACGATGTCCGACGGGCTGAGCGTACCGGACAAGGCTGACGGAATGGGCTGTCTCGATCTGGGCGGCGGCAAGATCGCGCTGGTGCGCAATCACGAGCTGGTCCCGGGCGACGAGAGCGGCGGAACGCTGAGGCATGGTTATGGCACACAGGAAGGCGCGATCGTTCCCGGTGGAACGACAACGCTGGTGCTAGATACGAAAACTCTTGCACTGGAGAAGGAATATCGCAGCCTGGCGGGCACTATCCGCAATTGTTCGGGCGGGGTAACTCCGTGGGGCAGCTGGCTTACCTGCGAAGAAGCGCCGACCGGCCCGGGCCAGAAATACGGGGAGGGTCTGGAGCAGAACCACGGTTGGGTATTCGAAGTGCCAGCCGGTGCGGGGCGGCAGGTGGATGCGGTGCCGCTGAAGGCAATGGGCCGGTTCAACCACGAGGCAGCATCAGTCGATCCGCGCACCGGTATTGTTTATCTGACAGAGGACCGCGACGATAGCGTGTTCTATCGCTTCCTTCCCGCAGAGCCGGGCAATCTGGCCGCCGGAGGCCGGTTGCAGGCGATGGCAGCTGTCGATGGCACGACCGACAGCCGGAATTGGCCCAAAACAGATATGGCCAGCCGGATGCGGGTGTCTGCGCCCAAGCAGGTGCGCTGGATCGATCTCGACAATGTAGAGTCTCCGTCAGATGATCTGCGCACCCGTGCTGCAGCGCAGGGCGCACTGCTGATTGCGCGCGGCGAGGGGCTGCATATGGGCGAAGACGAGCTGTATATCTGCTCGACCAGCGGCGGCACCGCCGGTCTGGGGCAGGTATTCCGCTTTATGCCCGGCTATAATGGCGCAGCCGACCGGTTCGAACTTTTCTTCGAAAGCGAGAACAGGGACCAGTTCAACTATGGCGACAATCTGACAGTCGCCCCGTTCGGCGACCTGTTTGTGTGCGAAGATCAATATACCGACGTCGTCGACAATTACCTGCGCGGCATTACACCTGCGGGACAGGCATATGCCTTCGGGCGGCTGCACCGGCAGACGGAGCTTGCAGGAGGGTGCTTCTCTCCCGACGGAAAGTGGTTCTTCGTCAATATTTACAGCCCGACGATTACGGTTGCGATTACCGGGCCGTGGACCTGATTTCGTAGCAGGGACCGTATGCCGAGCTTTTTCTTTGCCTTTCTTGCGGCGCTGCTGATCGGCCAGGGTGCGCGGGACCAACTGCTGGTGGCGCGCATGGCCCGGGAAACCGGACGCGGTATCCTGTTGGCCGGATGGTCCGCAGCGATTCTCTCTGCCACCGGTATGGCATGGGCGGGCGCGGTGATTGCGCAGATATTGCCAACCTCGGGCCGCCACATGCTGGTTGCCTTCGCGCTGCTGGCTGCGGCGGCAGAGCTAGCGTGGCCCAACCGCGAGAAGGCGATGTCCGAGCCGACCTATTCTACCTTTGCCGGCTTTCTTGTATTGCTCTCGAGACAATTGGGTGATGCGTCGCGTTTCGTAATCTTTGCGCTGGCGGCGGCGACGGCCCTGCCGGGTCTGTCGGCCGTGGGGGGCGCCCTGGGCGGTGGGGCGGCGCTGACTTTTGGCTGGGTTCTGGGCGAGCGACTGGCAGAGGATGTGCCATTGCGGTGCATTCGGCTAGGGCTCGCAGCAATCACCTTCATCGCAGGAATTGTCATCGCCCTGACAGCGCGCGGTATCGTAAACTGATCGACCAAAGCGATTAAAGAGACCGGCTTTTCGCAGGAACCGGCTCGCGCTTTGCCTCGTTATATTACGCAAACGCTCACACGATTTGAAAGGATACCTTTATGGCCGACGCTGGCGATAATTCGAAAACCGCACTCGTTCAGGAACTCAACGGGCTTCTGGCCGACCACTTCGCACTGTATATCAAGACAAAGAACTTCCACTGGCATGTGGCCGGTCCGCGTTTCCGAGATTTGCACCTGATGTTCGACGAACAGGCAATCGAGGTGCGCGACCAGATCGATGCCATTGGCGAGCGTGTGCGCAAGAACGGCATGATGACGCTGACTTCGGTAGGCTCGGTTGCGGAGCATACGCAGGTTGCAGATCAGAACGATACGGCTCTGACAGCCGATGCGATGGTGAAGGAACTGCGTGACGATAACGCCGCAATGGTGAAGCGCCTGAAAGGTATGAAGGAACTGGCTGAGAAGGCCGGGGACAATGCAACCGATGGTATGCTGGATGACTGGACCGATATGGCAGAGGAACGTGTCTGGTTCCTGTCGCAAGTGCTGAAGTAAACCGCACTTCTGAGTTTTTCAGAAATGCCCGAGCCAAAGGCCGTTTCCGGTTCGCCGGATGCGGCCTTTGGTTTATAGGTCGTCTCTATGGCGAATGTTGAAATGATAGATGGTGCCAGTGCCGCGCAAGTGGCCGACTGGCTGGAGCAGCAACTGAAATCGGCGCTGTCTGCCTCGGACAAGTCGCAGGCGATTACCGTGCCGGGTGGCTCCACCCCTTTTCCTATTATGGAGCAATTCGTCCCGCGCAACCTCGACTGGTCGCGCGTAATAGTCTGGCCGGGGGATGATCGCGTGGTGCCGGAAGATCATGAAGCTTCCAATACCGGAAAACTTCGCGCCATATTCGAGCCTGTCGGCGCCGAGGTGGCGGCTCTGACAATTATGGAGAAGATACCGCGCTTTTCGTTATGCTGGCTCGGCATGGGCGCAGACGGCCATCTTGCCTCGCTCTTCCCCAACACCGATCCACAGGTAACCGCGCCGCAATCGGTAATACGGCTGACGCCCGATCCGCTCCCGCCGGAAGCTCCTTTCGACCGGATATCGTTGACCATTCCCAGCCTGCTGGCCAGTGATACGATCGTGTTCACTTTGGGCGAGAATCCTGAAAAGCGCAGACTTTTCGAAGCGGCTGCAAGGGGCGACAACGATTTACCTATCGCGCGTTTTCTGGGTGCGACCGATCAGAAAGTGACATGTTTCACCTGATCCAATCGCTGGTCCCGCGCGCCCTTCACCGGGCTGCGTTACGAATTGCGCACACCGTCCGGCATCGCTGGCGGCGCTGGCGCAAGGTGCAGTTGGAAGGTATTTCGATCATCGCCTGCAACGCTGCAGGAAACATCCTGCTGGTGCGTCATGCTTACGGTCCCGATGTGTGGACCCTGCCCGGCGGCGGGTTGAAGCGCGGGGAGGATGCTGTTGCGGCGGCAGTGCGCGAGACGCACGAGGAGGTGAGTGCCGTGCTGCATGATGCGCGGCTGATTGGCCGGGTGGCGGAAAGCCTGTCCGGATCGCCTCATACGGCCCATGTGGTGACAGGCTGGTTGCAGGACGTTCCGGAGCCCGACCGGCGTGAAATTGCACAGGCGCGGTTTTTTGCGCGCGATGCATTGCCCACTCGGCTCAGCGGTTTGGTCGCGGCGCGCCTTGCCCTGTTGGAATAGAAATTGGAACATGGGCTAGAACAGAGCCAGCTGCCCGGTTTTGCCGTCGGAGCGGCGGGCTTCTTCGTCGCTATCGCGTTCCAGATTGGACAACGTCAGGCCCATCAGCCGGATCGGGCGCGGCAGAGGCAGTTCCTCTTCAAGCAAAGCACGGCCGAGCTTGGCAAAAGTCGCCTTGTCTTCAACCAGCTGCGCGACCGACTGCGCGCGGGTATGCAGCGTAAAGTCGTTGTATTTCAGTTTTAGCGTAACTGTACGCCCCTTCGCCTGCGCCCGTTCGATCCGTTCCCATACGATTTCGATAATTCGTTCAAGAGTTTCGCGTAAAGCTTCGCCTTCATGGATGTCCTCTCCGAATGTCCGTTCCCCTCCGACCGACTTGCGCACCCTATTGGTGCGCACCGGGCGCAGGTCCACGCCTCGCGCCGCGCGGAACAGATAATCGCCAAAACTGCCGAAGTTCTGCCGCAGCCACGCTCGGTCCTTTGCGGCCACATCCGCGCCGCTGGCAATGCCCAGCCGGGCCATCTTCTCTTCCGCTTTGGGGCCGACGCCGTGGAAACGGCGGATGGGCAATGACTGGACGAACGCTTCGCCTTCGCCCGGGCGAATTATGCAAACTCCGTCGGGCTTGTTCTGGTCGCTTGCCAGCTTGGCGAGAAATTTATTGTAGCTGACGCCTGCGCTGGCCGTCAGTCTGGTTTCATCCCGGATACGCCGCCGTATCGCCTGCGCCGTGGCGGTGGCAGAGCCGATGCCTTGCAGATCGGCAGTCACGTCCAGGTAGGCTTCATCCAGACTGAGCGGTTCGACATATGGCGTGAAAAATCTGAATATCTCGCGGATCTGGCCGCTTACCTCTCGGTAGGCATCGAAGCGAGATTTGACGAACACCAGATCCGGACATAGCCGCTTTGCCGTTACGCTGGGCATGGCGCTTTTCACGCCGAATTTGCGCGCCTCGTAACTGGCGGCGGCAACCACCCCGCGCCCGCTGGATCCGCCCACCGCGACGGGTCGGCCGCGTAGCGAAGGGTTGTCGCGCTGCTCCACACTGGCGAAGAAGGCATCCATGTCGATATGGATGATCTTGCGCGTGCCGGACGCATCTTCGTGCTCTGTATTATCTTCAAGGTCCGCGCCGTATTCCATCGGACAGGAAATAGCGGAACCGGTTGCAAAGCGGAACCTTCGACGCCAATTGCAATTGTGCAGGTGCGAAGGAACGTAATGGCTAGAGATGAAACAATGCCTGGCCTGACGCGGCCGCCCGCTTCTGCGGCTCTGCGCCCGCCAATTGGCGAACGCCAGCTTATCTGGATGATGGCCCTTCTGATGGCGCTCAACGCCTTTGGCATCGATGCCATTCTGCCTGCGCTTGACGCAGTTGCTCTGGATCTCGGTGCGCAGGGCAATGACCGGCAGTTTGTTGTTGGTGCCTATCTGCTGGCTGCGGGTTTCGGCACGCTGATCCCGGGCGCCTTTGCCGACCGGTTCGGGCGAAGGCCGGTTCTGTTTACCGCTCTTGCCGCCTATATCGTGCTATCGGCGGCCTGCGCACTGGCGACCAGTTTTGAAATGCTGGTGGCACTGCGCGCCCTGCATGGATTCTTTGCGGCCGGCATCATCGCCTTGCCCCCGGCGATCATCCGCGACCGCGTGGGCGGTGATAAGATGGCCCGCATGATGAGCCTGATTTTCGTGATCTTTCTGCTTGTACCCGCTGTCGCGCCCAGCATCGGTCAGGGCGTGCTGGCTCTGCTGGGTGACTGGCGCTGGATCTTCGCTGCAATGGCGGCCGCAGGTGTCGTGATGAGCGCGTGGGTCTATACCCGGCTGCCCGAAACCCTGCATGAAGACGACCGGCAGGAAATCTACATCCCCCTGATCCTACGCAACATGAGGAGCGCTGTAACCTTGCGCGAAACCGTCGGTTACACGCTGGGCAGCGCGCTGGTGTTCGGAGGCCTGTTCGGTTTCATCAATTCCAGCCAGCAATTGATCGGCGAGGCATTCGGAGCCGGAGACCGCTTTCCGCTGATCTTCGCGATTTGCGCCGGATGCATGGCGATTGCGAACTGGTCGAACAGCCGCATTGTTGAACGTTTTGGCGCTCGGCGGGTAAGCCACGCTGCTCTGTTCGCCTTTATCGCGGTTGCTGCAGCGCAGCTTTATTATGCCAACCAGCCGGATGAAACGCTGTGGGTTTTCGTTCCGCTGATGGCTGCCAATATGAGCCTGCTCGGATTTATCGGAGCCAATTTCGGTTCGATCGCGCTGCAGCCTTTCAAGCATATTGCCGGTGCGGCTTCCAGCGCGCAGGGTTTCTTGCGGATGACAAGCGGCGCGGCGTTGGGCGCGTTCATCGGTTACAGTTACGACGGGACGGCTCGTCCGCTGGCTATGGCACTTTTGGCGACGGCCATTCTCAGTCTGATCTTCGTTCTGATAAGCGAGAAGGGCGAATTGTTCGGAAGGCCTCGGCCGGAAGAAGATTGAGGCAGGCTACGCCCTGCTCTCCAGTTTACCGTATCGGTGCTGCTGAGCGACCTTCTTGTCGTGCCCCATCTTTTCGGCCCTTTCCTCGGGGGGAGCGGGGAATCACGTCTCATCCATTTCTTCAGGCTTAACCACACACAGCACCGCTTCCACCTGCACTTGCCCGCCCTCGCTGGCGGCAAGCTGCGTCACGGTCCCGTCGAATGGCGCGGTGAGCGCATGCTCCATCTTCATCGCCTCGAGCACCATAAGGCGTTGACCGGAAGAGACGGTGTCGCCCTCGGTCACATCGACCGCGATAACCTTGCCCGGCATGGGGGCGAGAATGGCGCCGTCTGCGGCGGAGGCTGCGCCGCCTTCGTAACGTGGCAGCCTAACTACGAAACTCTCGCCGTTCTTCGTTACCAATGCAGAGCCAGGTGTTGCTGACGATGAATAGGTGTGACCCCCGAAATAAGGGACGTTAGAAACTTCGGTGTCTTTGCCGTCGGCTTGGACAAGCAAGCTGCGCCTAGGCTGTGCATTAAGACGAAACCCCTCGAGATGCTCATTGGCCCGACTATGATAGCTATCGTTGCTGTATTCTTCGATCAGATGGCGTGCGCCTTGCCCAAGAACTTCTTCGTCTGGCTCGCCCGATGGGATCAGGCTCTCGCCCTGATCGCCTATGAAGCCAGTCGTGAATTCGCCAGACTTGAAGGCATCGGAGTTCGATGCGCGATAGAGAAAGCCTGCATTCGATTTCACCGGCCAAACTGCCGTACCTTCCAATGCGTCAAGCATCGCTGAAATCGCATCGTTGCGATTGTCTTCATGCACGATGATCTTCGCAATCATCGGGTCATAAAAAGGGGAGATAACGGAGTGCTCTTCGACTCCGGAATCTACTCGATACTCTGTATCCGGAAGCGCGTATCGATCCAGCCGCCCCGTACTCGGCAAAAACCCTTTCGCCGGGTCCTCGGCATACAGCCGCGCTTCGATAGCGTGGCCGTTGATGCTCAACTCTTCCTGCTTCAGCGGGATAGGCTCGCCGCTCGCAACGCGGAGCTGCCATTCCACCAGATCGACGCCGGTGATTTCCTCGGTCACCGGATGTTCGACCTGTAGACGGGTGTTCATTTCCATAAAGAATATGCGGTCCGCTCTCAGCCCTTCGCTGGAGTCGGCGATGAATTCGATCGTGCCTGCGCCTTCGTAATCGACTGCCTTTGCGGCGCGCACGGCGGCGGCGCAGATGCCTGCGCGGGTGGCTTCGTCCATACCGGGGGCAGGCGCTTCCTCGATCACTTTCTGGTGGCGGCGCTGGAGGCTGCAATCGCGTTCGAACAGGTGGACCACGTTGCCGTGGGTGTCGCCAAACACTTGAACCTCGATATGGCGGGGACAGGTGATCCACTTTTCCAACAGCACTTCGTCATTGCCGAAGCTGGCCTTGGCCTCGCGGCGACAGCTTTGCAGGTCGACTTCGAAGTCTGCGGCGGCCAAAACTTTGCGCATACCCTTGCCGCCGCCGCCGGCAACGGCTTTGATCAGCACGGGATAGCCGATGGTGTCGGCTTCGGCTTTCAGGCGCCCGACCGACTGGTCCTCGCCCAGGTAGCCGGGAGTGACGGGCACGCCCGCCTCCATCATCAGCGTTTTTGCCGCATCCTTCAGGCCCATCGCCCGGATACTTTCCGGCTTTGGCCCGACCCAGATCAGCCCTGCATCCAGTACGGCCTGTGCAAAATCGGCGTTCTCGGACAGGAAGCCATAACCGGGATGGATCGCGTCTGCGCCCGTCTCCTTTGCTGCCGCGATGATTTTCGCACCGACCAAATAGCTCTCGGCAGCGGGGCTGGGGCCAATATGCACCGCCTCGTCGGCTGAACGCGTGTGCAACGCTTTCGCATCGGCATCGGAATAGACCGCAACGGTGGCGACACCCATTTCGCGGGCGGTACGCATGATGCGGCAGGAAATTTCGCCGCGATTGGCGATCAGAAGCTTTGAAATCATAAGCGCAGGGTTAGTCCGGCTGCGCTCGTTTCACCAGCCCTTGATAGGCCTCAGATCGGAGCGGGTGTATTCGGGCCATTGTGCCGGAGGGGAAGGGCGGTTGATCACGGCGTCTCCCAGAGCCGCTGCGACATGGCCGATTTTGGCCATGCGGCCTATGCGGGTCCGGCTATCCCATGCCAGTTGCCCGCGGCTGCGAACCTTCCGGCCGATTGCACCATAAATGCGCGCAGCAGCGTATATTGCCCATCGATTGCGGAAGGATAGCCGCGCTGCACCCATGCGCGCAGCAGCCTCGTACACTTCCATCAGATCGACCATCCGCGCGGACACTGCGGCAAGGGCAAACCGGTTGTCGGGATCGGCAAAATCGCCTGAATCCAGACCTGCATCGGCCAGCCATTCGACTGGCAAATAACAGCGTCCGCCAGCATCGTCCTCTACCACGTCCCGCACGATATTACTCAGCTGGAACGCTATGCCCAGATCGCAGGCACGGTCATAAACATCGCTGTCGTCGGGGGCCTGCATCACCCGGGCCATCATCACGCCGACGGCGCCTGCTACATGATAGCAATAGCGTAGCACGTCTTTCTTGCCCTTGGGCCGAAACTCGGCGGCGTCCATCGCAAAACCGGCAATTACATCGTCGGACATATCCTTGTTCAGGCCCATTTCCGCAGCGACCAAACCGAACGAATCGAAAGCTGGATCGGCGGTGGGCTGACCCTCAAGTGCCCGGCGGGTCAGCACGCGAATCGCCTGCACGCGGTCTTCTATTCCGGCCTGATTGCCCAATGCGCCGCCCATGTCCTGACCATCGGCCAGATCGTCGCACCGCCTGCACCATGCATATAACAGCCAGACACGCTCCCGCGTTGCCTTTCGGAACAGCGTCGATGCCATAGCAAAGCTGCGCGAGCCGTCCGTGATGGCCTGACGCGCTTTTTCGACCAGAGCCTCACGATTGCGTCCGCCACCGTGAACGCGCGGCGTAGACCGCATATCGTTCAACAAGGGACGGTTCTGGGTCAAAGATCCTCGGCCTTCATACGGAATATTGGCGTATGTGGCTGATAATCCGCCATCGCGCCAAGCAATTCGGACATGGTTTCCCCAGCTATCAATATGTTCTGATGGGCAGGGCGGACAAAGCCGACCTCGGCCATTTTCGCATTGAAGGCGATCAGATCGTCGTAAAACCCGAAGGCATTGAGCAGACCGACAGGCTTGGTGTGATAGCCAAGCTGCGCCCAGCTTATCGCTTCCCACAGCTCGTCCATTGTACCCACACCGCCCGGGATGGTGACGAAACCGTCTGACAGGTCGGTGAAACGCTGCTTGCGCTCGTGCATACCGGCGACCATGATAAGCTCGCTGCAGGCGGTATTGGCAACTTCGCTGCCCGCCAGCGCTTCGGGAATTACGCCGATTACTTCGCCGCCTGCATCCAGCGCGCCGGAGGCGAGCGCGCCCATCAGACCCAGCCGCCCTCCGCCATAGACGACGCCAATGCCGCGCTGCGCCAGTGTATGTCCGGTGTCGCGGGCGAGCTCCATGTAGCGGGGGTCCGCCGGGGTGGCAGAGCCGCAATAGACAGCGATACGTTTCATGATGTCACGCTTTCCAGCATATCTTCGATCATCAGTCCTGCCGTCGCCTTTGCGCTGCCGACCACGCCGGGGATGCCTGCGCCCGGATGTGTGCCTGCGCCGACGAGGTAGAAATTCCTGATCACGTCGTCGCGGTTATGTCCGCGGAAATATGCGCTTTGCGTCAGCAGCGGTTCAAGGCTGAAGGCACTGCCCAGATGCGCGTTGAGATCGGATGCGAAATCGCTGGGGGCGTAACTGAACTTGGTCACGATACGGTCGTGAATATCGGGAATCAAGCGGCGACCGATCTCGTCCAGAATGCGTTTTTCCAGTTGCGGGCCGATAGTATCCCAATCGACCTTAAGCTTGCCCATATGGGCCACCGGGACCAGCGCGTAGAAAGTGCTTTTGCCCGGAGGTGCCATGCTGGGATCGGTCACGGTGGGGTGATGCAGATAGATGCTGAAATCCTGGGGCAGAACACCATTGTCGTAGATGTCGTCCAACAGACCCTTGTAACGCGGCCCGAACAGGATCTGGTGGTGCGCAATGCCTGGCCATGTGCCTTCCAGCCCGAAATGAACCACGAACAGTCCGGGCGAATACTTCTTGCGCTTCAGCCGTTTGCCCATTTTCCAGCCGCGCTGGCTGCGGCCCAGAAGGTCGCGATAGGAATGCATGATGTCTGCGTTGCTGGCTACGGCATCGAAATCGGCCTTGAAGCCGCTTTCGGTCTCGACGCTTCTGGCGACGTTGTTTTCCTCGTGCACCTGTATGACAGGGTCGCCGACGATCATTTTGCCGCCAAGCCGCTCGAAATGGCGGATCATGCCGGCGATCAGACGGTTGGTACCGCCTCTGGTCCACCACACACCGCCGTCCATCTCCAGCTTGTGGATCAGGGCGTAAATGCTGCTGGTCTTCATTGGATTGCCGCCAACGAGCAAGGTATGGAAGCTGAGTGCCTCGCGCAGCTTTTCCGATTTCACGAAACTGGAAACCATTGAATAGACGCTGCGATAGGCCTGCTTCTGCGCCAGAGCCGGGGCCGCCTTCATCATCGATTTGAAATCGAGGAACGGGACAGTGCCCAGCTTCACATAACCTTCTTCGTAAACGCCCGCGCTGTATTCGAGGAATTGTTTGTAACCTTCGACATCGTCCGGGTGCAGTTTGGAAATTTCAGCAAACAATTCTTCGTGATCGTTCGTGTAATTGAAGTTCGTGCCGTCGGGCCAGTTCAGGCGATAAAACGGAGCGACGGGCATCAGCTCGACGTCCTGCGCCATGTCATGACCGCTCAGCTTCCAAAGCTGACGCAGGCAGTCGGGATCGGTCACCACGGTTGGCCCACCATCAAAGGTGAAACCTTCCTTTTCCCAGTAATACGCCCTGCCGCCCGGCTTGTCCCGGCCTTCGATAACGGTCGTCTGGATACCGGCGCTTTGCAGCCGCATGGCCAGTGCCATACCGCCGAAACCGGCTCCGATTACGCAAGCGGTCTTGCTTTCGCTGCTCATGAAGAAATATCTTTCTTTGGATGCTGCGCGGTCAATGGTTCGCGCGAAGAGAGGAGAGCGCCGACAGCGCGAGATACGGGAACGGGCGGACGGCCGGAAAGTATCCGCGCCTTGTCACCCAAAGTGCTGCGGGCGGCATAGAACCGTTCGATCAGCGGTTCGGGCAAGCCGTAGAACCGCTCGAATATGCGGTAGCGATTGTCCGGCTGCGCGGCACCGAAAAGCATCTGGCCGAGCATCCGGTAGAAACCGGTTTGTCGCCACACGCGACGCGCCTGCGCCTCCAGCACGGAGGCCAGCTGGACGCCGGCCAAATCTGCATTCTCTGCCACCAGCTGCGCTGTCTGTGCGGCATGAGGCAGGGTGTAGCTGGTCAGCGGATGGACCATGCCGCTGCGCGCGCCTGCCACAGCCACACCGGGCGTGCGGGATGCTGCCTGAAACGCTGCGAAATCGCCGCCAGTGATGACTGGAAGAATGCCTGTTTCGCCGCCCAGTATCTCTCCTTCCCAGCCGGCATCCGTGCAATAGGCATCGATTCGGGAAGACAGCACGCCGCGGTCCAGCACTGGCTCGTCAGCATAGTAGGTATCTTCCACAAACAGTTCGTTTGCGCCCAGCGGCAGGGTATAGACAAAGCGATAGGCCCCGTGCTGCGGAACGGCGGCATCCATGATGACCGGGCGCTCGACGCCGTGGGGCCGGGCTGTGCGAAGATGTCGGCCCATGAATACCTGCCATCCTCCCCGCAGGGAGGTGCCGGGCACAAACCCGCGGCAATCGATTACGGCCCGCGCGGTGAATCGCGTGCCGTCGTCCAGATCGATTCCGCAGGCATCCAGTGCGCTTATTGGCGAGCCCGGCTGAATGCAATCCTGCGCAAGTTCGCGCCGCAGAGCCGTGTCGAAATCGGATGAGGCGAGAGAGAAATAGCGCGCGCCGAGTGTGCGTTTGCGCGCAGGGAACCGGACATCGTACCCACTCCATTCGGTTTTGCGAAACGGAGCCAGCAATTTTGTTGCAGCCTTGTCCAGATCGCTGCCAAACCAGCTCCATCGGTGATTGCCGCCCAAGACGTCTTCGGCTTCGACCAGCGCGACAACCAGTTCGGGCCGCGCACGGCGAAGAGCCAGCGCAATCAGCCCGCCTGCCAATCCGCCTCCTGCTATGGCTATATCTACACGGCGACCTTTCATCTGATTCCCGTTCTACGGCGCGGCAGGGGCATGGGCAATTGGGCTTTAGGACCCTATAGTGCGGAACGCTATCGGCGATGCGCCGTTCTGTGTCCTGACACCTTAGTTTGAAAGTTCCTTACAATGCGATTTCGTTCACCTTTTTTGCTGACTTCTTCCCTCTGCCTCGCGCTGGCTGCCCCGCTTTCCGCTCAGGATGCGATTTCGGCGCAGACAGGCCCGGCATCCCAGAATTCAGGCCAAAACTCAGGCCAGAATTCAGATGGGGCGACAGAGGGACCTCCGGTCGGCGAAACCGTATTCGATGGCGACTTTCTGACTATCGGCCTCGGCGTTGGGCTTTCGCCCAGCTATACAGGTTCGGACGATTACGCCGTGTTTCCGGTGCCGGTCGTTCAAGCCAGCTACAAAGGTATAGATGTCAATCCGCGCCCGGCAGGTCTGGCGCTGGACTTCGTTCCGGATTCTGACACTGGCGGCCCTTCTTTCGATGCAGGTATCGCAGCGCGTCTTCGCAGTGACCGTGTTGACCAGATTAAGGACGATGTCGTTCTGCGCCTTGGCGAACTGGACCGTGCGGTGGAAGTCGGCCCGACCGTGGGGATCAGTTTCCCGGGCGTGCTCAATCCGTACGACAGCATCAGTGTAAATGTTGATGCAATGTGGGATGTGGCCGGAGCGCATTCGGGCATGACGGTGAACCCTTCGGTAACGTATTTCACGCCGCTCAGTCGGGGCATAGCTGCATCGATTACCGGCAGAGCCACTTTTATCGATGATGATTTTGCCGATTATTACTTTAGTGTCAGCCCGGCCGATACTGTCGCCAGCGGCGGCGTACTGCCGCAGTTTCAGGCAGAAGGCGGTTTGCAGAGCCTGGGTGTGAACCTGTTTGTAGCAGTCGATCTGGATGGAGATATCGCCAATGGCGGCCTGGCACTGGTCGGCGTCGGCGGATATTCGCGTCTTATGAACGATTCCAAGGACACCCCGCTGACCAGCATTCGCGGTAGTGCGGACCAGTTTGTGGTCGGCGCGGGCATTGGTTACACGTTCTAAAAACGCACCTACGATACGAAATCCAATAAGGGGCCGGAAACTGCATGTTTCCGGCCCCTTATTACTTAATCAATCTTTATCGGAACCCAGTTCCAGAGCAGGACGGCTGGGCGGTAATTCCGCCTTGCGATCGCCTGATTTCAGATAGGCATCGAACCAGCGCAGCATGCGCTTGTTGTAATCGTACCGGCTGGCCGCCTTTCGGTTGCCGTGGCCTTCGCCCGGATACAGAACCAGCCGCACTGGAGTGTCCGGCTTTCGCACCTTGATATTGCGATACAGTTCGTAACTCTGGCTGGGCGCGACACGGGTGTCGTCTGCACCGTGCATGATCAGGATCGGCGTTTCGGCCTTGTCGACGTGGTAGATCGGGCTGACGTCCAGCATTCCCTGCCAGTCCTCCCACGGCCATTTGCGGCTATGGACATTGTACATCTCGACCGGAATGTCGGTCGTGCCGAATTTGCTGATTTGGTTGGAAATACCCACGAACATAACGGCGGCGGCATATTCCTCGCTCAACGCGGTGGCACCCCATGCACTGGCGTAACCGCCATAGGATCCGCCGGTTATGCCGGTGCGGTCTGGATCGGTGATGCCCTCGGCCACGAGATGGCGCTTCGCATCTACGATGTCATTGAATTCCTTGCCCGCATAATCGTTCTGGTGGGCTTTGGAAAAGGCCGTGCCGTAGGCGGTGGAGCCGCGATAGTTGGGGTAGAATACGGCATATCCTTCGCCCGCGCCCATCTGGCCGGGGAGCGAATATCCGGTCAGCCAGCCATTGGAATAGTGGGCTTCGGGACCGCCATGCACCATCATGATGGTTGGCGCACCGCCAAGTGGTTTGCGGCCCAGAGGTTCGATCAGGATACCTTCAATCTCCGCCCCATCGCGAGCAGTGTAGGTCAGCGTGCGCTGCGTGCCGAAATCGATGTCGGACAGCCATGAATTGTGCGTGGTCCAGCGAGTGAATGCTCCATTGGCGTATTGATACAATTCTGTCGGATGACTTGGGCTTTCCGCCTTAACGATCACCAGATCCCCGCCAGCCTCGATCCTTGTCAGGATCAGGTCGCCCGGATCGGCTTCTTCCGCAACTGTGCCATCGGGGTTGTAAACGCGCAGCAGGCTTTGGGCACCCTGATGGATGATCGCGGCCAGCCGTCCGTCGGAAAGATATTCCGCATCTTGTGTGGCTTCGGCAGCGCCGGCATTCAGCGCGCGGTATTGGCCGCTGGTGACATCGACCAGATGCAGGGTTGTTTCCGCCGGATCGTTGATGTCGACACCAGCAATCATCGACAGGGTTTTACCGTCGGGGCTAATTTCGACATCCCCCAGCTTGCCAGGTGTTTCGACCACCCGTCTCACCTCGCCGCTGTTTAGATCGAGCACGTTCACCCGTTTTACGGTATAGCTGTCATCCACATTTGGAGTGGGGGCGGTATCGATGATGGCGGTTGCGTTGTCCGATGCGATGCGGATGGCGCTGACATAGCCGGGAATGGCAAATTCCTGAGGCTGCGGGTCGGCAGAAGTCCCATGCATCGCACCCCCCATCGCATTGACTTTGGCACGATAAAGCCGGTTCAATCGGGCTTCTTCTTCATAAACGATAGCCGTGAAACCAGCGTCTGCTTCGTCTTCACGGCCTTCATCCTCTTCTGCGCTTACCAACATATAAATCGACGCGCTGTCGGGCGACCATGCGTGGCTGCGGACATCGGCATCCTCTACCAGCGCCAGCTTGCGCTGCGCCCCGCCATCGACGGGAATACCCCATACAGCGCGGTCTTCATCATCTTGAGCCCAGACGAAGCTGAGCATCCGGCCATCGGGCGAAAACCCGATATCCGACGGGCTGACATCGTCAGGCAGGAAACTACGGACATTGTCCTTGCCGAATGCAACTTTCAGCTCCTGCTTGAAGCTGCCGTCCTCCTCGCCCTCAGTAACGTCGGGAAGACGCGCCGTAGTGAAGGCGACGCGTCCGCCATCAGGCGAAACGGCCAGTGCGCCGACAGTTTCCAGCTTTGCCACGTCCTCCGCCGTCATCGGCCGGGCGAAGGCAGCAGCAGGGATCAGCAAGCTGGCAGTCAGCAATGCGGTGCGCAGGGTTCTCATGGACATCCTCTCGATTTGTCGTTCTATTGCATCGCGCTATAGCGAACAGGAAACGGGGCGCAAATGCGCGAAGCCATGACGGGGGGTGAATCCATGAAAATCACACCGCAGATCTGGCAACTGCGGCCCTACTGACAATTGGTGCTGGGCGGAATGAGCGCCAGCGAAGCTCTGGCCAGCGTTACCACCCTGGCCGCCGAAGTGATCGGTCTGGAGAACGAAATCGGACGGTTGGATCCAGGATAGTCGGCGGACACCATCGCTTTTCCCAGCAACCCTCTGGCCAACGGAACAGTGCTTGAAAATGTCGATTGGGTGATGGTGCGGGGAACGGTTATCGAGTGACGGCTATGATTTGAGCGCTCGCCCTTGGTCGGGCGGGTTCCGCTTTTGATAGATTGCAGGCTCGCCCGGTGCATTCGAAGCCCTAGGGGTAAGCAAATTGCTGCAGTGTGCTGTGTGCACACTATGCAACTCGTCCACTGGGGGAAACCATGAAACTGATCCGTACTGCTCTGCTTGCCACTGCCGCAATGGCGCTTCCTGCCGTACCGGCGCTGGCCGACGCCCATATGCAGGGGGAAAGACATTCCGCAGAGTCGGCAATGACCGAAGGCGAGAAGCTGCAGGCGCTGTTCGAGGAATCCGACGAGCGTAGTCTGACGCTGAATCCGATCAGCGGGTTGTTCCGCGGCGATATGCGCCGGGCGGACCGTTTGGGCGACTTCCTGACCGATAGTTTCTTTATTGCAGCGCGTACCGATACGCAGCTCAACATGGCGCTGCTCGACCAGATCGACCGGAGCAAGCTGAGCGAAACGGACCAGCTGGCCTATGACGTGTTCAAGTATAATCAGGAGCAGGGCCTCAAGGGTAGTACTGATGAAATTCGCGCGCTGACCGAAGTGCGCCCGGTAAACCATTTCAGCGGCTTCCACACCTTCTACCCGACCTTCGCTAGCGGGCAGAGCGCGGCGAAGTTCAACACTGTCGAGGATTACGAGAACAACCTCTCCCGGCATCAGGATTACATCGCCATCGGCGATCGCTCGATCGAAAAATTCCGCGAAGGGATGGAAACGGGGGTTCTGGAAACCAGTCTGACCATAGACCGTGTGATCAAGCAACTGGATACGCAGCTGGAGATTCCACTGGAAGAATCGCAGTTCTGGGCTCCAGTCAGGGATATGCCGGGGGATTTCTCCGAGGAAGACAGAACGCGACTGACAGCCGAATACCGCACCGCCACGCAGGCCATCTATGACAGCACCGAACGGATGCGGGATTTCCTGCGGGATGAATATCTTCCCGCCGCGCGCACCACTGTCGGTTTGAGCGAGATGAAAGGCGGCGAGAAGCTGTATGCGCAGCTGATCGAAAGCACGACTACGCTGCCCCTGACTGCCGATTACCTGCACAATCTGGGTCTGTCCGAAGTGGCCCGTGTGATGGAGGGGTTTGAAGAGATCAAACAGGAAGTCGGCTTCACCGGCACGACTACCGAATTTTTCGACTACGTGCGCACAGATCCACAGTTCAAACCGGAGAGCCGCGAGGTACTGACGCAAACCTATTATGATATCGGTGAAACGGTAGATGCAAAGATTGGCGATTATTTCAGCCTGCTTCCGAAAAGCGAATTGCTGATCAAACCGTATGATCCGGCGATCGAACAGTTCAGCGCAGGTGGGTCCTACCAGTCCGGCGCGCCCGACGGTTCGCGCCCCGGCACCTTCTATTTCAACGCCTACGACCTACCCAGCCGACTGACTACGGGCAATGTCACATTGTATCTGCACGAAGGGGCTCCGGGCCATCACTTCCAGATCAGTCTGGCGCAGGAGAACGAGGATCTGCCCGCCTTCATGCGCTTTGGCGGGAACACTGCCTATGTCGAAGGCTGGGCGCTGTATTCGGAGACGCTGGGTCACGAGATGGGCCTGTTCGACGATCCGTGGGCCCGGTATGGCACGCTGCAGGACGAACAGCTGCGTGCTATGCGTCTGGTGGTCGATACTGGCCTGCATTCCAAAGGATGGAGCCGCGAGAAAGCAATCGAATTCATGCTGGAAAATTCCGGCATGACCCGTACGGAAGTGGTTGCCGAAGTGGAACGCTATATCGCCATCCCCTCGCAGGCGCTCGCCTATAAGGTCGGCGCCTTGAAGATCCAGGAACTGCGCGCCGAGGCCGAATCTGCGCTGGGCGATGATTTCGATATCAAGGAATTCCACGCACAGATATTGGGTACAGGCGCCCTGCCGTTGCCGGTGCTTGAGGCCAAGATCGACCGCTGGATTGCCAGTCAGCAATAACAGCAGCCTTCCTTGCCATTAATAAGGGGGCGGGGGCTGTGATGGCTCCGTCCCTTTATAGTTGCACCTGATTTTCCCGTTTCGGACCAGATGGCGCTTGCTCATTCTGTGGACAGCTTGGCGGTGTTATAACAGTCGTTTATACACCGTATACATTGACGACAGGGGACACTTCGCGATGAAAACACTTCTTTGCACTTCCGCCGTAATTGCCACGCTGACCACTGCCGTCGCGGCGCAGGATCCGGCTACCGGAAGCCTTAGCCGGACAGACTTCATCGCCCAGATGGATGCCCAGTTCACACAAATGGACATCGACCAGAACGGTACCATCACCGATGCGGAAATCGAACAGCGCCGGCAAAGTTTGCAACAGGCCGCCGCGCTGCAGCTCAATCAATCGGTTTTCCAGCAGCTCGATCAGGACGACAATGGGGCACTTTCGCGGGAAGAATTTTCCGCACTGGCCAATCCCGCTGCGGTGGGTGCCGTCCCCGTTCCCACGGTTCAGGAGTTTGACCGCGACGGAGACGGCGCGATTACGCTGGTGGAATACCGCATCCGAACGCAGGACAATTTCGATGCGATGGACCAGGATCGCGACGGGATTATGTCCCCCGCTGAAATGCAGGCGGGCGGGGTGCCTCAAGGTTAGGCGCGGCAACTCTTGATGACAAAGGCACCGGAAAGTACTTTCCGGTGCCTGGTTGTTTCAGCAAGCTTGCGAAGTCAGAACTCGCCCGCAATCCCTGCGCGTACCGCAGTGCTGTTGCCGCCAGCATAACTGACCCCAGCAGTAACTGCGAAATCACTGTCCAGGCGGTGCATCAGGCCAGCGGAAAAGCCGACTTCGCCGCGATACGTCGCGACATTGCTGGCGTAACTGGTCTTGCCGGCCTCGCTGCGGAAGTGGGGGTGGGCCGCCGCGGCGATGGAGGCGATGCCGCGCTGGGCGTCGCGATCGATGGTTTCGGTCAGGTCGAACAGAGTGCCGACCTGTCCCAGAAGGCCGGCAAGCGACTGGTTCAGAGAGCCGATCTGGGTGTCGAGTAAATCGATCCGGGTGTTCGCAGCGGCCAGCCCGTTTGCGGTGGCAAAGGAAGCGCGTCCCAGAACGCCGCTCGTATCCACGGTAAGCCCATCGACAGGGCCTGATTGCGCATTGGTAGAGGCTGCGATGTCGGCGATGACAACCGAACTCCCGGCGCCGCCCAGCATGATCCGGTTCTCGGCGCTGGTCATTGCATTCGCCCCCACGGCAGTAGAGCCGGCGAAAGCCGCAGGTGCGCCTGCGCCAATTGCAGTCGCCCCTGCTGCGCCTGCCGAAGCAAGGTTGCCGACGGCCAGAGAGCGCTCCCCTATTGCGCTCGTATTCGCTCCCAATGCGATGGCGTCCACCCCGGTTGCGGAAGCTGCCGCTCCGCTGGAGTTTACGTCGATATACTTCATGCCTGCCCCGAGAGAGGCAATCGCAGCTTCGTTCGCCCCGAGGCGGGCGGTATTGTCGGCGATGTCCGCCGTGTTCTGACCGATCAACGCGGTGTTCCCGGCGATGGCAGTTTCAACCGCGCTGATCCGCGCAGTGTTGCCAGCTATGGCCGCCTGGTTCCCGGTCGCCAGCGTATTTGCACTGCCTGCTAGCGCGAAGGCCTCGTCGGCGGTGTTCTGCGCCGCAGCAGCTGCACCGGTTGCGCCCGCAATTGCTGTGTCGAGCTGGCCGACAGTGGCAGCGTCGCTTGCCGCGATGCCATTTGCCACATTCACCAGACGACGCTCGTTGCCCACGCTACCGAAAGAGGCCGTATCGGCCTCTGTGGCGATGGAATTGAAGCCAAGAGCAAGAGAGTTGACCGCTTCGGAAGTAGTCAACGCGTCGGAACCGATGGCGACCGAGAAATCGCCATCGACCCGTGCTCCAGATCCATCGTCGTTCTGGTCGCCACCTATCGCAACGGACCCGATGCCCTGAGCCAAGCTTCGGTGGCCCAATGCAGTCGACGCAACCGCCAGAGCATCTGCGGTGGTGCCGATGGCCGTGGCTCCGAACTGGTCCGCAATCGCCCCGACGCCCACAGCTGTGGAGCTACGACCACTAGCATTGGCGAGCACACCAACCGCTACGCTGAATAGGCCCTCAGATGATGAAAAACTGCCAATCGATGTGGATTGTTCGCCACTGGCTTGAGCGCTGTTCCCGAAGGCTGACGAAAATTCGTTTGTCGCATCGGAGTCGTTACCGACTGCCGTCGACTGGAGGCCAGAAGCAACCGCCGCAGTCCCTATCGCACTGGAAAACGTACCTGTTGCTGCGCTGTTAGCTCCCAATGCAAGAGTTCCCTGATCGGTGGCCACGGCATCTGTCCCGACTGCTGTCGAAAAATCTCCGCCAACGATAGAGCGAGTTCCGACGGCAGTTGATTCTTGGGTAGTCGCAAACGCATAAGCGCCAATAACTGTTGCGTCGGTACCAATCGCTCCTGCCTGTATGCCAACAGCGATGTTCCCCGTATCGCTCGCAATTGTGTCAGCTCCGAGTGCCAAGCTTCCCAAACCGGTTGCGCGTGCAAGGCTGCCTAGCGCGCTGGAAAAATAACCGCTTGCCTGAGCGGCAGTACCGACTGCGGTAGATTGCGAACCTCTGGCAGCTGCTTCATTACCAACAGCTGTACTGAAACTGCCGCTTGCCTGTGTTGCATACCCGACCGCTGTGGCGGCTAAGTTGGTCGCAGTTGCATTGCTGCCAAGCACACTTGCCCGGTTGGCGTAGGCGAGTGCGCTGCTTCCAAAAGCGATACTCTCGGTGCCATACGCTAGCGAGAGAGCACCAATCGAAATGGAAAGTTCGCTAATTGCGACTGCATCTATGCCTATGGCGACCGCTTGTTCGGCTCCGGCTACTGCGTTCGCACCCAGAGCCACTGCGCCGGTTTGCAACGCTCTGCTGTCTGTGCCGATAGCGACTGCCAATGTTCCTGCCATTGCGCCGAAACGTCCGAAGCTGTCGTCGTCATCGCCGTCTGCACCAATCGCTATGCCTTGCGTGTCTGCAAAGGCATATGTCCCGCCCGCAACGGCGCCATCGGTTGCGCTCGCGCGGTAACCCAACGCCGTCGCCTCAAAGTCGGCGCTCGTTTCGGCACCGATAGCGGTGGCCAAAAGATCGCCGGAGGAAAAAGGATCACCCGCCTGCGCATCGTGGCCAACCGCTGTCGACAACCCAAGCGCTACAGTGTCACCGCCCAATGCGACTCCGCGAGCATCGTTGGCGCGTGCGAAAGCGCCCAGTGCTATTGCGCGGTCGCCATTCGCGCCCGCAAACAACCCAATGGCGATCTGTCCCTGCGTTCCGCCCAACTGGTCGAAGGTCGAAGAGCCGAAGCCGATGGCGATGGAATTGATCGCGACGGCGCTTCACGAAGAGCCTATAGCCGTTGCGCGATCGACAGGTGCAGAAGCATTGCTGCCAACAGCTGTCGCGGATGTTCCGGTTGCGTCTGCATCGACGCCGCATTCCAGCCCGTCGTCAATCGTACCAATAACGCCGTCCGGCCCTGCTTCGGCATTACAGTCCGGTGTGGCATCTGCCCATGCAGGCGTTGCAACAATGGCAAGAGCAGTTGATGCGAGCAGCATTGCGCTCGACTTCAGAGATGAAGCGATCATTTTGCAGAACTTTCACTAAAGACGAGCGCCCCTTGGCCTGCCGGAAATTTTCCTAATCACCTGAATTTCAAACTTTGCAATACAAATTCACGGCATTTGCGAATGCGCTTGCACCCTCGCCATTGAGGGGCGATCGAAAGATGCTTTTTCCTCTCTCAATTGAAAAAAGAACACTTGGTGCGGCAATCCAGCGCTTCCCCTACAAAAAAGGGCGACCCGTAAAGGCCGCCCCTTTCCGTGATGAGTGGGCGGAGCAGCCTAGAAGCCGAACAGCACCGTTGCGCGTGAGCCGATGTCGCCATCGGCGGTGTTGCCGCTGATCCCGGCCGAAAGGTAGATATCCTCTGCAATCTGGCCGGTCAGGGAGCCTGCGATTGCCTGCTCACCGCGGTAATTGGCTACCGACATGGATAGGGAAACCGCCTTGCCTGGGGCAACGGCAGGCCCGCCCATCGCCATGGCCGCCGCGATGCCTCCGCTGGAACGTTCGTCCAGATCGCTCAGGCGGAAGTCCAGATCGGCGAAGCGGTTTTCCAGAGTGCCGACCCTGTTCGCAAGACCGCTGAATTGCGCATCGGTAACAGCGGCGATGTGATCGACCGAAGCCTCCACGGTGCGCAACTGGCTGTTGGTGGCCACCGTCTGACGGCCCAGCGTGCCGTTGCCATCGATTGTGACTACGTCGACGGGCCCTATCTGAGCGTCGGTAGAGCTGTCGATGTCGGCCACCACGACCGAGGATCCGGATCCGCCGAGCGTGACCTGGTTCGCTGCAGTGGATGCAGCGCCCACACCGATTGCGGTTGAATTGTTGAAACTGGCCGAAGCCGATTGTCCGATGGCGGTGGAATTGGTGCCACCAGCAATGGCGCTTTCGCCAACAGCGGTAGAGGCAGTCCCGCTTGCATTGGCCAGTCTACCTACGGCTGTGGCCCGGTTGAGACCGGCATTTGCCAACAGTCCGATTGCGGTTGCGCCATTCCCGATTGCCTTTGCCGAGTTACCGACAGCAGCGCTATTCTGGCCAACGCCTTCCGCCTGAAAGCCGAATGCAGCCGATGCGATTCCGCTGGCAATAGTGTTGGCTCCGTAGGCCGACGCGTTCTCGGCGGATGCGAAAGAGGACACGCCAACTGCAGTAGAAGCGATGCCGGTTGCATCCGCAGTATAGCCCAAAGCCGTACTGTCCGTCATCGAGGCAACGGCGCTTCTGCCGACCGCACTGGAACGAACGCCCGAGGCATTTGAAGATGCGCCGAGCGCAGTGCTTTCAGCCGCTGTCGCCGCGCTGAAATTGCCGAGCGCAACCGTGTTGGTTGACGACGCTTCGGTTTCCTCACCAATTGCAATGGCGTTTGTTCCTGTCGCTTCCGCAAGCTCGCCTATCGCAATCGAAGTCTGGTTCGTTCCCGAATTGGCGCGGTCTCCGATGGCTATTCCGGCCAGGCCCCCTGCAACGGCTTCAATGCCCAAGGCTATGGAATTTGTCCCCGAAGCAGTAGCATCCACTCCAAGAGCAGTTGATCCCACTCCGATGGCACTGGCGCCATGGCCGACGGCGCTTGCGTCCGTCTGATCTGCTATCGAAGCTCTACCGATCGCCATTGACTGATCGCCAGACGCTAGCGAAGTACTGCCGATTGCAAGGGAATTTATGCCTGTCGCGTCGGCTGAGAACCCAACCGCTGTCGCGTTTATATCAGCAACGGTCTGTCTTCCCAATGCAGTGGACGCACCGGACAATGTCGAGGACCCGCTGCCGCATTCCAGTCCGGCGCTTTCTTCGCAGGCCGCACCAACGCCCTGCGGCGCTTCGTCAGCAGCGCCATCGATGTCGCTCCGCCGGGTCGCCAATTGCTGCACGTGACTCAGAGCCAATTGTCCGCCGGGGATCGATCTGGAGATGTCGGCAACTGCGGCGTCTGGCGAGAGGGTTTCATCGCACGGTTCGAGCGCCGTATTGCTTGCTTCATCGGAGTTGCTTCCGGGCGCGAGGCATTCCGCATCCTCTACTGCTGCAGCAGGCTGTGCGCTGGTGGCAAAGGCGATGGCGGCGCTGGCTACGCCAATAAGAAATTGAGTACGCATAAAATTTTCCCTCTCGTGGACCATGATGATGGTTGCCCGAAAGGGGAGCCTGCGACCGCGGTTATGTTCTGACGACACCCCTCGGTTGCAGCGCGGCATGCGCCCAATATAAAGAAAGAGTCAAAGGTTATTCGTTGTACAAATCCGACATTTAACAGTTATATCCTTGAAATATTTAAAATAATAGTTTTTCAATTTGCTTTTTTCTCTTTCGTCTTAGGACCTTTTGTCCTTTTGGTGGCCGCCCTCTCGATATTCAAATACAAAAATCCGGGCGGACCACTGGTCCGCCCGGATGACTTTGCGATCGGTTGGGGGGGTTAGAACCCGAAGGCAAAGCCTGCCTGTGCAATGACTTCACCGTGGCCGCTATTGCCGGCAATGCCAGCGCCCAGCGCAAAGCTTTCGCTGACGCGGCCCGTAACAGATGCTGCGTAGCCTTGTTCGCCATTATAGGTGGCGACGTTGCCGCCGATCGTGAAGGTTTTACCCGGCATCGCAATCGCGCTGCCCAGAGCCGCTGCGGCTGCGATCCCTCCGCTCATGCGCTCGTCCAGATCGCCGAGCTGAAAATTGAGGTCCGACAGTCCGGCCTCGAGTGATCCGACCCGTCCCGACAGCGAATTGAATTGCGCGTCGCTGACAGCTGCGATGCGGTCCACTGACAATGCAACAGTTCGCACGGAACCGGAGGTCGCCACTGACTGACGGCCCAGTGTACCATTGGCATCCACCGTCACTGCATCAACAGGCCCGACCTGTGCGGCAGTGGAACTGTCGATGTCGGCGATGACAACCGAAGATCCGGCGCCTCCCAGCGCCACCTGATTCTTCGCAGTGGTTGCTGCGCCTTGTCCAATCGCAGTGGAGTTGTTGAACGAAGCAACTGCGCCTTGGCCCACAGCAGTCGCGCTGCCGCCGCTAGCAGTGGCCAATTCGCCAATGGCCGTGCTGGCATTGCCGCTAGCTGTACTCAACCTTCCTACAGAGGTTGCGCGCAGCGATGTGGCTTCCGCCTGAAACCCGAAAGCAGAAGATCCGTTGCCCAGCGCCTTGGCTGAAGCACCGAACGCCGAGGCATTCTGCGCTTCGGCAGAGGAAAAGCGGCCGAAGGCGGATGCATTCTGTGCAAGGGCTTGGGCCCGCTGACCGAAAGCAGACGCGTTCAAGGCGCCTACCGTCGCGCCCTGTCCAACCGCTGTTGCATTGATAGCCGATGCCGTACCCGAAGCGCCGAGGCCGGCGATAAAGCTTCCCGAAGCGGCAGCAGTTGCTCCTTGGCCGATGGCAATCGCATCATCGGTTGTCGAAACCGCTCTGATTCCTATGGCAATTGCGCGTGATGCATTAGCGTGCGCCATGCTACCAATTGCGATTGAATCATCACCGCTGGAAACAGCCGAAAAACCGAACGATGCCGCCCGGGCACCTGCCGCGGAAGCTGCGCGGCCCACGGCGGTGGCGTTATCACCGCCTGCGTCTGCAAGATACCCGACTGCTGTGGCGCCATTTCCCGCCGCATCCGACGAACTACCAAGTGCTACGGCATCATTACCGATAGCAGCAGCTAGAGCGCCCATTACCGTGGAATTGTCACCTGCTGCGGAACTTTGATAACCGAACGTTGAAGAAGACAGCCCTGATGCTTGCGACTGGAACCCTACTGCCGAGGCAAATTCCGCGCTCGCGACAGAGGATGCACCTATTGCAATGGTGCCATTCTGTGTGGCGCTGGCATTATTACCCATTGCCGTTGCATTATCGGCCGTCGCCTGACTGTCTGCCCCAAAGGCACTTGAGCCAGTTCCCGTCGCAGTCGCATTTGCACCGACTGCTGAAGAAGACTGCCCATTTACGGTCGAGTTGGAACCGACCGCAGTGGTAGAATCGCCCGTGGCCTCTGCTCCTTCGCCGAAGACCGTCGAGTTTTCCCCATCGCCTTCGCAAAGGAGTACGACATCAAGGCCTAACAGGTTTACCAGGGTACTATTGATATCGAGTACGCATTCCTGTGCCAGCGCTTCATCTGATGGTATATTAACCGCGCCGATAATTGCAGCTGCGGATAGTGTCGACATAATAACGCGTTTCATATTTATCCTCCCCAGGATTATTTTCCATTCTGGTAGGTTCTCTTATGAAAAGCATTGTTTGTAATGAAGTTTGTTGCTGTATAAGTAGTATTACTAAATACCAGATTGGTGAGTTGATATGGCATCAAACGAAACTAGAAATCTATAAAGCCTTTCCCCCCCCCGGCTGATTTTGCAATCCATCTGCGGGGCACTTTTTTTGGCAGAGGCGCGCCTGCGTTTTTTGTCCACGTCAAGCAACTTTACCGCGCGAACCAAAGCGTTTAGACAGGTCGCAACCCCGGGGAGCGTGCGCACGCTGAGAGGGGCGTTTCGCAGCGCCCGACCCGTTGAACCTGAACCGGCTAGCACCGGCGGAGGGAAGGGCGGCGACCATCACAGGACCGCCCCCGGCTTCCCCCTGCTCTTTGCTTGCACAAATAGGAGGAGATTGCGCCGTGGCCGAAACTGCCGACACTTCAGCATGGATTGCTCTGTTCCTCGGCCTGTACATTCTTGCTGCCGGTGTGGGCGAATTGCGCAGTTCCGGCACATGGACGCGGCTGCTTGATTCTTTCGAGCAGACCCCTGCCGTCGCTTTTCTATCCGGTGCATTCACTACGGCACTGGGCGCGGCAATCTATCTTGCGTCGCCGTGGCGCCCGGGTGATGTGATGAGCATGACCATCTCCGTCATCGGCGGACTGGCCGCCGTGAAGGGACTGGTCTTTATCGCTGCGCCTGACCGGATGGCCGGCCTGGGGCGCAAGCTGATGACACGCCATTCCGGCTCCATTGCAGGCATATCCGCCGTAGTGGGCGCTGGCTTCGTTATTACCGCAGTCTCGCGGCTCCAGAGCATCTGAAATTCACCTCAAGAGGATACCCATCATGGCCGACATCAATTCCCCACTCGAAATCGGCGTTACCACCGGGCCAATCCGCGGCAGCCGGAAAGTTCATATCGGCGCGCGCACTGGCAGCGGTGTGCGGGTTGCTATGCGCGAGATCGATCTGGAGGGAGGCGAGGATCCTGTGCGGGTCTACGACACCTCTGGCCCCTATACCGACCCGGCAGCCACCATCGATATTCAGGCGGGTCTGCCGCAGATGCGCCGCGAATGGATCATGGCGCGCGGGGATGTAGAGGAATACGATGCCCGGGCTATCAAGCCTGAAGATAATGGCCAACTCGGCCCTGATCGCAGCGGCGGTGTCCCTCCATTCCCTGTCAAACACCCGCGCCCCCTGCGGGCCAAGGCAGGTGCCAACGTCAGCCAGATGCACTACGCCCGCCAGGGCCTGATTACGCCCGAAATGGAATATGTGGCTGAGCGCGAGAACCTTGGCCGCGACATAATCCGTGGCAAGATTGCCGAGGGCGAAAGCTGGGGCGCGGAAATTCCCGAATTCGTCACGCCGGAATTTGTCCGCGACGAGCTGGCGCGGGGTCGCGTGATCATCCCCAACAACATCAACCATCCCGAAAGCGAGCCGATGGCGATCGGGCGCAATTTTCTGGTCAAGATCAACGCCAATATCGGCAACTCTGCTGTCGCATCCGATGTCGCCAGCGAAGTGGACAAAATGGTCTGGTCCATTCGCTGGGGTGCGGACACGGTTATGGATCTTTCCACGGGGCGCAACATCCACGATACCCGCGAATGGATCATTCGCAACAGCCCAGTGCCCATCGGCACCGTGCCGATTTATCAGGCGCTGGAGAAGGTCGGCGGCGTGGCCGAGGATCTGAATTGGGAAGTCTTCCGTGACACTCTGATCGAGCAGGCGGAGCAGGGTGTGGACTACTTCACCATCCATGCCGGCGTACGCCTGCCCTATGTTCCGATGGCGGCAAAGCGCGTCACAGGTATCGTGTCACGCGGCGGCAGCATCATGGCGAAATGGTGCCTGGCGCATCACAAGGAGAGCTTCCTCTACGAGCATTTCGACGACATCACCGAGATCATGAAAGCTTATGACATTGCCTATTCGCTGGGTGACGGCCTGCGCCCCGGCAGTATCGCCGATGCCAATGACGAGGCACAATTCAGTGAACTCTACACGCTGGGCGAACTGACCCATCGCGCTTGGAAGGATGATGTGCAGGTCATGATCGAAGGGCCGGGCCATGTGCCAATGCACAAGATCAAGGAGAACATGACCAAGCAGCTGGAGGTATGCGGCGAGGCGCCGTTCTACACTCTCGGCCCCCTGGTGACCGATATCGCGCCGGGGTATGACCATATTACTAGCGGCATCGGCGCTGCGCAGATCGGCTGGTACGGCACTGCGATGCTTTGCTACGTCACGCCCAAGGAACATCTGGGCCTGCCCGACCGCGACGACGTGAAAGTCGGTGTGGTGACCTACAAACTGGCGGCCCATGCCGCCGATCTGGCGAAGGGCCACCCGGCGGCACAGATGCGCGACGATGCCTTGTCGAAAGCGCGGTTCGAATTCCGCTGGCGCGACCAGTTCAACCTATCGCTGGACCCGGATACGGCTGAGGAGTTTCACGACCAGACCTTGCCCGCAGAAGGCGCGAAGACAGCCCATTTCTGCTCCATGTGCGGCCCGAAATTCTGCAGCATGAAGATTAGCCAGGAAGTGCGTGATTTTGCCAGCAAGCAGAACCAGTCGCCGGAAGGTTTCCTCGCGTCTGAAAAACTTGGCGCAGAAACCGCCGAGGCAAGCCGGAAAGCCGCCGAGGCGGGGATGAAGGAAATGAGCCAGCTTTATAAGGAGAAGGGCGAGAAGCTGTATCTCGCTGAAGAGGATGCCGACACGCTTATCACGCGTAGCGACGTATAGGCACCGTGTCAGCGGAAACGAAATCGGGGCCCGATACACCCGCCGCGCAGATCCTTGATCCGGAAGTGGAACGCCGCGAACGCCGCCGTCTGCCGCTGATCGGGTTGGGGCTGTCGGTGGTCTATGTAGCAGGCGTGGCGGTGTATCTGATCGTGCAGGGGCAAAACCCTGCCGATCTGCGGCTGAATGAGCTGGGTGACTTCATGGGCGGCCTATCCAGTCCACTCGCTTTTCTGTGGCTGGTCCTCGGCTTCTTCCAGCAAAGCCGCGAAATCAGGCTTTCGAACAAGGCACTCCACCTGCAGGCGCAAGAAATGCGCCGGGGTGTGGAGGAGCATCGGCGCTTGGCTGGCGGTACAAACGATGAAGAGAGGTAGGAGTGTTTAGCGAAAGCGTGTGGACAGAAATTTGCTGGTTAGAAGTACGCTTTTCCTCTAGCTGATCCAGCCATTCGCCGCGGCGAGACACAAACTACCGATAAAGGCAAAGCCGCCTGAGAAAAGCATCCGGTCCCTGAAATTCAGGTCCAGAATATGGTCGGGGTTCGCGGGTTTGTGATACAAATTGACCGCTTCGCCCAATTTATAGGGTTTTGACCGGCCGCTGCCACCTTTCGCGCGGTGTAGTTTCCCGCCCGCGTCGAACTCAATCTTGGGAAAATAGACCGTATGGCGGGTGGGTCCGCCAGTTGTCTGGGCCTTTGACCATTCCGCGTTGTTGCCGACAACCACTCCGCGAGCTTGCGACCAGTTGCGGACTATCCATGCGAAATGCACGATACTGCCCCAGCCGACGAGGCTGAGGAAAATGCCGGCAATCCATGCGATCATTGTTTCGGTCATGCCGGCACAATAACTTGCTGTCGCTTAAGCCCCGTTAAGACGGGCGGGTCTTTTCGCCGGCAATTCGAACCGTAATACAGCACGGCTGCGCAGTGGCCTGTTCGATATCTGTCTCTTATACACATCTGACGCTGCCGACGATCTACTCTGTGTAGA
>OJAU01000137.1_pt1 | contig 45445 bp, 39 predicted proteins | sample 1589791 | NCBI WGS metagenome assembly OJAU01 (sample SAMN05416849, study PRJEB24817) | seawater metagenome | isolation source: Sea water | place: Canada:Atlantic | collected 2013-07 | reverse complement strand
ACACACAACAATGTATAATCGCAATTACGGCGGATTCGACTACGTCCGAATCCACTCGGAATTGCGAGCGTCAGTGCCAAACCGAAAATTAACGCATATTAACCCGTAACTGACGGTTATACGAGACCGTTACCCACAATTATGAGAAAAATACTGCTGACATTAATAATCTGCTTTTTGAGTCTAATTAATTATGCTCAAGAAAATATCACATCTGAATTAGAAAAAATTTATGGAGACGAAAAATATGATTTGATTATTTCCGAGCATTCTGAAAAAGTAAACGACTATCCCGCAAAAGCAGTTTACTATGTTGCTATGGCTTATTATATGAAAACGAATGACAATAAAGTATTGGAATTAATGGATTTGTCTATTCAAAAGGACAAAACCGACCCTGATGCATATTTTATTAAAGGAATGACTTTTAATTATATGGGACAATTTGACAAAGCAATTGAATCTTTCAGTAAAGCAATCGAATTAGATTCCACAAACTCAAATTACTTCAGCGGTTTAGGAGATTCATATATTAGTCAAGAAAAATATAAAGACGCACTAACAGCATATACTACTGCAACTGAAAAAAAAGAGCCGATTGACCGACCATTTACAATGATTCCACAAATTTATGCTGAACTGAATCAACCTGAAAAGGCTTTAGAGGCCTTTTATAAATCAAAACAAACCATATCAAAAGAATCTGATTCATATATAAACGCATTATATAATATCGGACTTTACGAGTTTCTAAATAAGGAATTTGAAAAATCCGAAATTGCTTTTAAAGAACTAATTGAATTAGTACCAAATGATTATCATTCAATTTCAAAGCTGGTTCAAGTTTATTATGGGCAAAAAGAATATGAGAAAACTAAACCTCTAAAAGAAAAATTATATAAGGCTTATAACCAAGGCAAACTCAAAGACAATTTAAAAGACCAATTTTGCTTTGACCAATTTGATTGGGAAGATAAGTACATTTTTGCGTTTGAAAGGTTTGCAGAAAAAGAAGGAAAACTTTATTACAAACACATTTTTCACGTAACAGACAAAGAAAATGGAAAAACCAAATTTACCATTCAAACTGAGAACTCGCCAATTTCAGTTGAGTTAGGTGGACCAAAATATGTTCTTGGAATGGATAAAAATGGAACTCATTCAACATTCAGATATGGATTTGAAGAAGACTTCAATTACGAAGATTTAAAAAAGACAGTGCTTCTTGTCCTTGAAAAGAAAATTAAGGCTGGAGCGAGTTCAAGACCAACTAAAAAGAATAAATAACTAATTGTGGGTAACAATGGCTATAAGTAACTGCTTGTTCTCGCCTACTTAAGTGCTAACTCATGCAACTACTCATGGCCGAGACCATTGTGGCACATTTGACCAAAAATCTATGAAACAAAAAATTACTCTACTTTTATCCTTATTCTTTTCACTTGCAATTTACAGTCAAATTGATTCAACAAAAATTGCCTTTATTGCATATTGGTCAATAGGCGATGATTACGATTTTAAAGTATCAAAAGTCAAAAGAGAATGGAAAAATGATGTGTTAACCAAAAAAGATTCATCGCAGTATATTGCAAATTTTAAAGTTTTAGATTCTACAGAAGAATCATATAAAATTCAATGGACGTATAAAAACAATATTGTAAGTACATTTCAAGAGAAAGCTGAAAAAATATTCGAAGACAAAGAAGCTGTCAATCAAATTCTCAAAAAAAATGACCTCTCAAAAGTAATTTATAAAACAAATGAACTTGGAGAATTTATTGAAATTTTAAATTGGAAAGAGTTAGGAGAATCAACAAAATTATTGCTGCAAGAAATGCTAAATAATTTTGAAAAAAAGAATCCAGAAAAAGTTAACGAATTAAGAAATGCTATGAACCCAATTATTGATATATATAGTTCTAAACAAGGTCTCGAACAATTGGCGATTAAAGAACTTCAATATTTTCACTCTCCATTTGGACTGGAATACGATATTACAGAGCCAATTGAATATAAACAAGAACTTCCGAATGTTTTGGGAGGTGAACCAATTTTGGCAGATGCTACGCTAACCTTTGAGGAAGTAGACTTTGAAAATAGCTTTTGTTCATTGAAAGAGGAGACTGTCATAAATCCAGATGATACCAAACGAGTAGTTCAAGAATTATTCACGAGAATGAAAATTGACGAATCAAAAACTGACAACACTTTCGATAATGCAGTTTTTGATATAACAGATTTAAACTACTATCAATATTATTTTTATCCAGGAGTACCCCATTACATTTATGGAGGTAGAAAGTTCGTTTTAAAAATGGAAAAAACAGACATAGAAAAAATTGAAGAACTTTATATTGAGTTAATTTACGATGAATAAAAAAATGCCAAAACAACATATATAGCTCATTGCAGCTTGTTTTTCGTAAAGATCCAAATACAAAACCAAATCAAATAATTTAAAATATAAATGTACAAATGAAAAAAATTACAATTATCAGTTGTTTAATATTACTAACTACCAGTGTTTTTGGGCAAGATAGTACCACAGAATTTGGTATTAAAGGTGGAATAAATTACTCAAAGCATACCCCAAATATTGAAGTTAACGGTGTAGAAGCGTTAGATTTTAATCGAAAAGTTGGTTTTTATGTTGGGGGTTATGCTAATTTTGAGATTTCAGATATTTTAAAGTTGCAACCTGAATTACTTTTTGCATTGCAAGGTACAAACACCTCAACCGAAATCGAAATTAGAGAATCTGCTGATCAAGCACCAATGCTCGCCGAATTTAAAACAAGCGTTACCGAATCAACTATTTCCCTTCCAATAATGCTCCAACTATATCCGTCAGAAAATTTTTATTTTGAAATTGGTCCGCAATTAGGATACATTGTAAGTAGAAAGGATAAATTTACAGAGAATCCATTTTCGGAACCAGGAATGCCATTAGGGATTAGTGAAGGTTGTCCAAGTTGTGATAAGTTTGATTTTGGTGCCGCTTTAGGTATTGGATATAATTTTACAAATCAAATTGGAATTAATGCTCGATATTTTGCTGGACTAATTGAGCGAAACAATACAATAAAATCATCTGTTATAAATCTGGGCGTTAATTACAAGCTGTAAACTATTGTAACAACGTATTTAAAATACTACTATTACAGACTTTCTCAAAGGCTTATGTGTATTTTTGCAGACAGACAAATTTTTAAACTTGGCTCTTGTATAACCCGAAAAGTCAGCGTCTTTTTATACGCTACGTTTCATATACATAACTGTTGTGCGCAATAAAAAATACATGAAAATGAATAAGCGACAAATTAAAAAAGTACTTGAAAAAACATTAAACATTAAGGTTAGTCGTCTAAAAAACAATGAAGGAAAAATGACTTCCTTAGTTATTAATGAGGCTATCAATTTTGAAAAAGAAGTTATTTTTATTGCAATTCCCAAGACTGGTACAACTTCGGTAAGAACACAATTAAAGCAACCTGGAATACCGATAATTGAGAATCCTCATTTAGACATTTCCCAAATTCAAGACTTAATCTATATTTATTTACTTAAAGAGAACCTTGGAACAAACAGGACTTTCCCGAATGGCAATATTGCAAATGATGAAGAATTAAGACAAGAGGCAGAGAAAATATTTAACTCTTTTTTTAAATTTTCAGCAGTTAGAAACCCATGGGCGAGAGCAGTCTCTTTATACAGTAGAAGAGAAGGCATAAAATTAAAAGATAAAATTACTTTTGACGAGTTCTGTGAAAACCACTTCTACGCAAGTGATACATGTTTCCACCCAACCTTGCATAAAAATCAAATAGACTGGTTGACTTCAAATAACGGAAAACTTTTAATGGATTTTGTGTATAAAGTTGAAGAGTATGAGAATGCTATTGATGAGATTAGTAAAATAACTAATGGTCGCTTATTATTAGATAATGTTAAACGAAATGTAAACCCAAATTCAAAGTCCAGTGACTATCGGAACATGTACAATGATAAAACACGAAAAATAATAGAAAAACGATTTGAAAAAGATATAGATTATTTCAAGTATACATTCTAACAATAAACTAAAGCATACACATTTTGTATAAGTAATGGCAGTCACCTTTTTCAGCCCTACAATTTTTATACAAGACCATTATAACACACTATGAGAAAAGCCCTAATAATATTAGTAATTATTCTAACTTCAAATATAACCTACGCACAATTTATAAAGGAAAAATCAATCAATGCTCAAATTGGGTATGGGCTGAGTGCGCCGTACAATAGTAATGATGATTTCGTCAATGATGGATTTTTTGCACAAGGAGAGTTGGTGCTTAAGGTCACTTCCTGGGTTGAGTTTAGACCTTATGTAGGTTTCATTTTAACAAGCTCAGATGGAAAAGACTTAAATGACAATCCAACTGATGAAAAAGCGGAATCAAAGGCCTTGTTGCTTGGCGGAAAGGCAAGAGTTAGGGCACCAATCCCTTGGGTAGCGCCTTATGTTGAAATTGGAATAGGAACTTCGATTGGAAAATTTAATACACTAACAGCGTTTGATGACATCGATAAAGGCGGAATTATTTACCATATTCCCTTCTCATTTGGAGTGGAGTTGGGAAAAAATAATAACGTTGATTTAGGGTTTGCTTATTACTTTCAGCCATCTGTTGAACAATTTGTTGGAGCGTTGGCTGTTGGAGTCACATTTCCGTTGAAAAATTGAAGCTAAAATAAAAATGCCGGATAATAATATATAACCCTAATTACGACGGATTTGACTACGGCTGAACACAATCGGAATTATCAACGTCAGTATCAAACTGAATAAATTCGTACATTTATCCGAAACTGGGGTTCTACGAGACCTTTAGAAAGTATTATAAACAACCTGTAAAGATTATATCATTTAGGTTATCTAAATTCGCTGGAGCGTATTTAAAATGTTTCTTTTTTTTACGTAAAGACCAGGCAGCTGTGCCAGCAAAGATAACAATCAAACACCCAATGAAGTTTTGTGTAGAAATTACACAAAGGTTTTAAAAAGAAATTTGTTATGAACAATTTAGCTACTAATTTAAAAACCATAGCAAACAAGACCCCCATAATAAAACCAGTTAAAGATTATCTTGTAAGTAAAGTAAGGGACTTTCAATATGAAAAGATAAAATCCGATTCCGCTAAACATATTTACCAAATCTACGGTGTTAGAAGGTCGGGGAATCATGCCATCATTGAATGGATTATAGAAAACTCCCCTTCTAGTGGCTTTTTCTGTAATGATGTTTCCCTTAATCATTCCCCTAAAAGTGCTAGAAGGAGAAAAGCTTTTTATGGGGAAAAGCCAAATATTCTAATGGTTTCTTACGAAAATATTAAAACTGATTTTATTAATAACATAACCTGCAATGATGTTGGGGAATACAAGAATTTAAAGAATATACTCATTCTTAGAGACCCTTTCAATCTTTTTGCAAGTTGGTATAATTGGGAAATGTTTTTTGGGGAAAAATTTAGAGAGAATAGTACATATAGAGAATCAGTTGTTGACACTTGGATTCAAAATGCCAAACTATATTTAGAATTACAGCAGATTAAGAACCCAAACCTTCTAGTTATTAACTATAACAGCTGGATGGCAAGTGCGGACTACCGAATTAAATTGTCCAGGCAGCTCGAAATAAACGAGACTAATAATTTATATGACAAAACACCCGTTTTTGGGCAAGGTAGCTCGTTTAAGAATGATTCCGATCAAGAACTTACGCGACTGAACAGGTTTTTGAAGTTTAAAGATGACCCTGTATTTAGATCAATATTCAATAATGAAGTATGGAGCCTTTCCAATAAAATTTTTGGAGAAATCCAAAACTCAAACGTGCTAAAACCATAGGTAAACAAGGTAGATATGAACCGTGAAATTCAAGCCTATAATAACAAGCAAACAGCTACTGACAAAGAAATTTGCGATCAGCTCGCAATAACAATTAATAGCGAATTATCTGAAGTTGAAAGCAAAATATGGCACGCCCACCCTGTCTGGTTTATAGAAGGCAACCCTATTGCAGGATACAGCAAGTTAAAGAACTGTATACGCTTAATGTTCTGGAGTGGGGCAGATTTTGAAGAAGAAAACTTGAAACCCAGCACGGGTAAGTTTAAGGACGCGTCTATTCGGTATACTGCCATAGACCAAATAAATTTAACTGATTTAAAAAGATGGTTACAGAAATCTAAAGAAATACAATGGGACTATAAAAACATTGTAAAAAGAAAAGGAGAATTAATAAGATTGAAATAATATGAAAACTACACCCGAACACAATGACCGAATGGCAAAACTAACATTTGCATCGGTATATCCACACTACATTACAAAAGTTGAGCGTAAAGACAGAACCAAAGAAGAACTACATCAAGTAATAGAATGGCTAACGGGTTTTGACAAGAGTGATTTGCAAACATTGATCGATGAGAAAGTGACCTTTAAGACATTCTTTGATAAAGCAACATTAAACCCAAACGCTACGCAGATAACAGGTGTTATTTGTGGTTATAGAATAGAGGAAATTGATAATCCGTTAACAAAACAGGTTCGATATTTAGATAAATTAGTTGACGAATTAGCAAAAGGCAAAAAGATGGAAAAGATATTACGCGGTGAATAAGTACTACTAAATACTGTACACAAAATTACTATCTAAATTACAGCTGAAGTAAAAACAGGTATCGCTTACTCTCTTTCACACAATATACCCCAAATAGTAATAGCCTGCTCAGCAGTATTTACTTTTACCTTGTTTTCATTGAGCACTTCTACCTCATCAGGGTTGTTGTATTGAGCATCAAACAAAGCAGTTGCATCAAAACCATTACTTAAAAATTGAAGTGTTTTCCAACTACCCTCCCCTGTGTATGTTCCTTTTTCGGAGCGTACTACGGGTTTGTCATTGGTTTCCGGTTGTGGGATGCTTTTAAAGTTTAGCTGGAAGGTATTATTTTTAAAAAAGACCAAGGAAATAGCAGCTACGCCATTACCTAAACTTTTATAGGCTACGGTCTGCTCACTACCAATGGTAACCTCAGCAATATCTTTCTTACTGCCGCAGGAAGTTACTACGGCAGTAAGAAGTATGATGGTTATAATGGTACGCATGCCTATCGTATTAGCTTTTTATACTTGATACGTTTTGGCATGACATCGCCACCCAAACGTTTCTTTTTGTTTTCTTCATAGTCACTAAAGCCACCTTCAAAGAAATAAACTTCACTGTTTCCTTCAAATGCTAAGATATGCGTACAAATACGGTCTAAGAACCAACGGTCGTGAGAAATGACCACAGCACAACCTGCAAAGTTTTCTAGTCCTTCTTCTAACGCTCGTAAAGTATTTACATCTAAGTCGTTTGTTGGCTCATCAAGTAAAAGAACATTCCCTTCTTCTTTAAGAGTCATTGCTAAGTGCAAACGGTTACGTTCCCCTCCAGATAGTTTAGAAACAGTTTTATTTTGTTCGCTTCCACTAAAATTAAAACGACTTAAGTAGGCACGGCTATTCACTTGCTTACCACCCATCATTACTAATTCTTGTCCGTCACTAAAGTTTTGCCAAATGCTCTTTTCAGGATCAATATTGGAATGCGACTGATCTACATAGGCAATCTTCGCTGTTTCTCCTACTTCAAAAGTACCTTTATCAGGTTCTATCTCATCCATAATCATTTTAAAGATGGTGGTTTTACCTGCACCGTTGGGGCCTATAATACCTACAATTCCAGCTTGTGGTAACTTAAAGTTAAGGTCGTCATACAATAATTTATCGTCAAATGCTTTTGAAACACCTTTGGCCTCAATCACATTTGTACCCAAACGCGGTCCGTTAGGGATATAAATTTCTAACTTATCTTCAAGTTTGCTTTGATCTTGGCTCAATAATTTATCGTAGTTATTTAAACGTGCTTTTTGTTTAGACTGTCGTCCTTTAGGAGCCATCTTTACCCATTCTAGCTCGCGTTCCAATGTTTTTTGACGTTTACTAGCTTGCTTCTGTTCTTGCGCCATACGCTTGGACTTCTGGTCTAACCAAGAAGAGTAGTTTCCTTTCCACGGAATACCTTCACCACGGTCTAATTCGAGTATCCATCCGGCTACGTTGTCTAAAAAGTACCTATCGTGTGTTACCGCAATCACGGTTCCTTTGTATTGTGCTAAGTGGTGTTCTAACCAGTGTACACTTTCTGCATCTAAATGGTTGGTAGGCTCATCGAGCAATAGAACATCTGGTTGTTGTAATAGCAGACGGCATAATGCAACCCGACGACGCTCCCCTCCAGAAAGGACACTTATCTTTTTATCTTTCTCAGGTGTACGCAAGGCATCCATTGCTATTTCTAGCTTGGTGTCCAATTCCCACGCATTTGTAGCATCAATTTTATCTTGGAGTTTGGCTTGCTTATCCATAAGCTCCTGCATTTTGTCTGCATCTTCATACACTTCTGGCAGGCCAAACATATCATTAATTTTGTTGTATTCATCCAGAACATCAACCACTTCCTTCACGCCTTCTTTTACCACTTCCATCACGGTTTTATCTTCATCCAGTTCGGGTTCTTGCCCTAACATCCCTACACTGTAATTGGGTGCAAAAACTACATCACCTTGATAATTCTGGTCTTTCCCAGCGATAATCTTTAATAAAGTAGATTTACCGCTTCCGTTCAATCCTAAAATACCAATCTTGGCACCGTAAAAGAAGCTTAAATAAATGTTTTTAAGTACCGGTGTCTGTGCGCTTGGAAACGTCTTAGTTACACCGGACATAGAGAAAATTACTTTTTTATCGTCAGACATTGTTCTGTTTTCTTTTTAATTCTTTTTCTAATTAATTAAGTGGTACCACTCGTTGTGTAAACCTAATAATCGCAGTAGGATATCAAGTTTCCTATTTGAATGGTTATTAAGATATTCATATCACCAAAAGGATTTTTTGCATTAGATTTTTATGTTCTACGATCATAAGGTGACGAGCTGTTACACTCTTCCTTTTAGGGCATTAAAAACCCATGCAATGGCAAAGAAACCAATTCCTACGGAAGCAAAGCCCCAACCAGCTACATCATCATATCTAAAAGCGCCCATAGCAATTAAAGCAACGCCTACTACTATCATTATAAAAGTGGCCCACGCCAATACGGTATTTTTATTCATCATATTTGTTTCATTCTTAACATATGTTTCAGTAGTATACCTAATTTAATTGGGTCATACAACTTAAGCACATATTTGCTGTAACTTATTAGCAAAGACAAATATCGGTAATAAAATAGAGATTTACCGTACCAAAATGTCATAGTTTCGTATTTTTGGGGAAATTGCAATGACTATTATGGACATGACTTTTAATAAAAACGAAGATCACAACAAACTATCCGTTTCCGAACTTAAAAAGAGACTTGCTAAAGTTAAATTAGGGGGTGGAGAAAAACGAATAGAAAAACATCACGCCAAAGGGAAAATGACAGCTAGGGAACGAGTTGATTATTTACTTGACCCAAAAAAGCCCAGTATTGAAATCGGTGCTTTTGCAGGAGATGGTATGTACGAAGAGCACGGCGGTTGCCCAAGTGGCGGTGTGGTAGTCAAAATTGGTTATGTAAAAGGCAAACAGTGCGTAGTCGTTGCAAATGACGCCACGGTTAAGGCGGGAGCTTGGTTCCCGATTACCGCAAAAAAGAATTTACGCGCACAGGAAATTTCCATAGAAAACAGACTACCAATTATTTATTTAGTAGATAGTGCGGGGGTTTACCTTCCTATGCAAGATGAAATTTTTCCTGACAAGGAACACTTCGGAAGAATTTTCCGTAACAATGCCGTAATGAGCAGTATGGGGATAACTCAAATTGCTGCTGTAATGGGAAGTTGCGTTGCCGGAGGAGCTTATTTGCCCATTATGAGTGATGAAGCATTAATAGTTGATAAAACAGGAAGTATCTTTCTTGCCGGAAGCTATTTAGTAAAAGCGGCTATTGGCGAAAGTATTGAAAATGAAGATTTAGGTGGTGCAACTACCCACTCTGAAGTAAGCGGAGTAACCGATTATAAAGCTGAAGATGATAAAGATGCGTTAAACAAAATTCAAAATATAGTTTCAAAAATTGGTGATTTTGACAAGACAGGGTTTAATAGAGACAAAGCTGCCAAACCAAAAGAAGACCCTAAAGAAATCTACGGAATACTACCAAAATCACGTACCGAACAATACGATATGCGTGAAATAATACATCGTTTGGTAGACGACAGTGATTTTGAAGAATACAAAAAAGGCTACGGTCAAACTATTTTAACGGGGTACGCTCGTATTGACGGCTGGGCCGTTGGTATTGTTGCCAATCAACGAAAACTGGTAAAAACTACGAAAGCTAAAACCAAACCTAGCGAAATGCAGTTTGGTGGTGTGATTTATAGCGACAGTGCCGATAAAGCCACTCGATTTATAGCAAATTGCAACCAAAAGAAGATTCCGTTGGTCTTTTTACAAGATGTAACCGGTTTTATGGTAGGTAGTAAGAGTGAGCACGGTGGCATTATAAAAGATGGAGCCAAAATGGTAAATGCTGTAAGTAATAGTGTGGTTCCAAAGTTTACTATTGTCATAGGTAACAGTTATGGCGCTGGTAATTATGCCATGTGCGGAAAAGCCTACGACCCAAGATTAATAGCTGCCTGGCCCAGTGCCGAATTGGCTGTGATGAGCGGGAATAGTGCCGCCAAAGTATTATTGCAAATTGAAACCGCTTCGCTTAAAAAACAAGGTAAAGAGATTACACCTGAAGTGGAAAAGGAATTGTTTGATAAAATTAAAAAAAGCTACGACGAGCAGATTTCACCCTATTATGCCGCCGCCCGTATCTGGACAGATGCTGTTATAGACCCATTAGACACTCGAAAATGGATCTCAATGGGTATTGAGGCTGCCGACCATGCCCCTATTGAAAAGAAATTTAATATGGGAGTGTTACAAGTTTAATTTCTCTATTTGGCTAATTATTAGTAACTTAGTTACGTCATAAACCTAAAAACAGGTAGCCATGGGAACTATTAAATCACTGAATAAATGGGCGAATAAAAACACATATTACCCATTAGATCTTTTACGGATAGCCTTAGGTGTTTTTCTTTTCATTCAAGGTATTAATTTTATGAGCAATGTTGAAATGCTGATGGAGTTATTTGAACCCATCGAAAGTTATGGCGTTGGCATGCTTGCTTTACATTATGTTGCACCAGCACATTTTGTTGGTGGTATTTTAATCACATTTGGTTTGCTAACCCGGTGGGCAGTAATAGCTCAATTGCCAATTCTCGTAGGAGCTGTATTGATTAATTTTATTGGCACGATGCAAGCTGGAAATTTCATATTAGCACTACTAGCATTAATATTATGTATTTTCTTTGCTTTCTACGGAAGCGGAAAACATTCTGTAGACTATTATCTAAAAATGCAACAATAATAAATTGATTCATAAAAAAGGAGCGTAAAAACGCTCCTTTCTTTTAGTATATTTTTTATTTATAACTCTTTACTAGTCTAATAAATTCAGCTCGATAGCCTTCCTCATCGGTTCCTCTGCCTGCTTCGGCTAATTGAATGACATCCTCACTGCTTTTGGCTTTAATGAATTCTGAATCACGCAATTGCTGTCCAAATAACGCTACAGCAGCAGAAAATTGAAAATCGGTTGAGGTTTTCTTAATATCAACATTGCTATCTTTCAACGTTTTGACAATTAATTTACTTTTATCCCCGTCCGGTTCTTTATATCTAAACTTTACTGTAAGCAACTCATCCGTTTTTGAATTGGAAACTTTTGTATCGGTATATTTTAAATCGTCAATATCCTTTAAATATTCACTTTTCACCCCTACTGGGATCAGCTCGTATAGAGCGGTTACGGTATGGCCACTCCCTAATTCGCCGGCATCTTTGGTATCATCATTAAAATCTTCATCGTTTAAGAGTCTGTTTTCATAACCAATTAATCGATACGCTTGTACTTTTTTAGGGTTAAACTCTACTTGTAGTTTTACATCTTTAGCTATGGTATAAATGGTTCCGAAGAATTCTGTACCCAATACTTTCTTCGCTTCTTGCATGGTATCGATATACGCGTGGTTTCCGTTGCCTTTATCAGCTAAAGTTTCCATTTTAGAATCTTTATAATTTCCCATACCAAAACCAAGACAAGTTAAAAACACTCCACTTTCTCGCTTTTCTTCAATTAAATCTTCCATCGCTCTATCACTAGATGCACCTACATTAAAATCACCGTCTGTTGCAAGAATAACACGGTTATTACCATCTTTTATGAAATTTTCCTCAGCTATTTTATACGCTAATTTAATCCCTTCACCACCTGCAGTAGAACCCCCAGCTCTTAGCTTATCGATAGCCTCCATTATTTTTTCTTTGTTGTTACCGTTGGTAGGTTCTAAAACAGTACCCGCGGCTCCTGCATATACTACGATGCTAACTTTATCTTCTTCCCGAAGCTTATCGACCAACACACCCATAGCTGACTTTAGTAATCCTAATTTGTTTTCTGAATTCATAGAACCCGAAACATCCAATAAAAACACTAAGTTACTCGCTGGTGTGTTTTCAGTTGCAATGTCTTTTCCTTTTAAGCCTATTTTTACCAACTTGGTGTTTGTATTCCAAGGGGAATTGGCGACTTCAGTAATAATTGAAAAAGGTTCGTTACGTTTGGGTTGTGGGTAATTATAACTGAAATAATTGATCATTTCTTCAATCTTCACGGCATCTTTTGGTATTTTCTGCCCGTGATTGATCATTCGTCGAATGTTACTATACCCGGCTTTATCCACATCTATAGAAAAAGTAGATAACGGTGCAGTTGTTACCATTTTAAAAATGTTTTCTTCAATCTTATCATAGGACTCGTTGCTGGATACTTGATTATTTACTGGGTAAGGTGCAGGGGTATATTGAGCGTTAGAAGTAATTCCTCTAACAGCCATTTTATTCACTTCCATTGCTGCTGGCGGAGCACTTTCATCCTCCACCACTTCTATTGCCTCATCTAAAGAAACAGAAGGTTTCATTTGTACATCAATAGGCTTTTTACCTTTTACTTTTCTTTCTACCGTTCCATAGCCCACGTAACTGAATTTTAATTTTTGGCCTATTTCGGCTTTCAATTCATACTTTCCATCTAAATCGGTTTGTGTTCCATTACTAGATCCTTTAACTATTACATTGACTCCAGTTAAAGGAAGGTTGCTTTCATCGGTTACTGTTCCGGTTACGGTTATTTCTTGTGCCTGCAGTGTAACAGCTGTCATTAGCACACAAATAAGGGTTGCAAATGTCTTCATAGAGTTCTGGTTTTAAGAGTGATTCGTCAATTTTAATAGTAAACTATCAAAAATGAAACCAAAGTTTAAAACCCGGTTATTTTAAAAGGAAGAGAAAAGAGTTATTTATACTTCTGAAGAATTTCTAACAATGCAGCCCGCTTGATTTTTCCGGTTTCGGTGTAGGGAAATTTTGATAGGCTAATTACTTTTTTGGGACGTTCGTATTTTGAAAGTACTTCAAAAGCTTTAGAGTAATCAGGAATAGAATCAGATTTTGTTTCAATAACTAAAATTACACGTTCGCCCAATTCATTATGCTTTTCCGAAGCAACGATAAAAGGTTCCATTATTTTTTCGGAAAGTTTTTCTTCTATCTTTTCAGGAAATATTTTAACACCACCGCTGTTAATTACATTGTCGTAGCGCCCCATCCAAACAAAGGAAGTTGGCGATTGTAGCGCTACCACATCGTTGGTAATCACTTTTTCTTCGGAAATATCCGGTGCAGAAATAATCAAACAATCTCGCTCGTCTTGTGAAAATTTCACATTGGGCAATGCCGAAAATGTTTCGCTACGTGCAGGACCATTAATTCGTCGTACCGCCACGTGTGTAATAGTTTCGGTCATTCCATACGTACCAAAAGCTTCGGTGGAAACTGACTGTAAAGCCTCTTCCAGTTCTTTTGAGACAGGTCCGCCACCAATGATTATTTTTTTTACTTTATTTAAATCTTTTAATGAATAATGCACTTGATACGGAACCATCGCCACAAAATCATAGTCATTATCATACTGTGTTAATGCATCTTTTTCTGGAGCCACTACGTGCAAATTCCAACCCATCACCATTGCTCGTACCAGCATCATTTTACCGGCAATATAATTAGCCGGTAGACATAATAATGCCGAAGTACCTTCCCCTAACTTAAAATAGGCAGCCGTTGCTTTTGCGCTATTGACCATTGCCTTTTTTGATAATTGGATCTTTTTTGGTTTTCCGGTAGAACCTGAGGTTTTTACTTTTACAAAGTCGGTATCATCCAACCAAGCTATTATAAAATCGCCTATATGGATTTCATATTCGTCCCCCTCATTCTGTAAGCTTTTTGCAAAGGCGAATAACTCCTCCTTTGTGTCATATTGAAGACCATTGAAGGTAAAGGCCGAATGAAAAGGGAGTTCCATAAAGTTTAAACTAAGATTCTATAATTTCTTCGGAAGGTTTTATGGGTGGCGTTACTTTTCCGAAGAGCTTTTCGCTCCAATTGGTCCATTTGTATTTCCAAGCCATGATACCTATAAAAACCGGGTACATAACCAAGACAGGAACTAAAATATCAAATCCTGCCGTGGGGTTTGAAATATCTTTTAAAATAGAATTGGTCTGAAATACCGTCCAATCTGCTGTTACCAACAAAGCAGCGATTAAATTATTACCGGCGTGAAAACCAAGGGCGAGTTCCATTCCTTCGTCCATTAAGGTTATAATTCCTAAAAAGAAACCAGTACCAATGTAATAAACCATAATAATATTACCCAATTTATCAACCTCTGGATTAAAAAAGTGAAGTCCGCCGAAAACTACTGATGTAATAATCAATGGCAACCATCTGTTCTTTGCCATCACACCGATACCTTGCATTAAATACCCACGAAATAGGTATTCCTCAAAACTGGTTTGCAAGGGAATCATAAGAATTGCAATAACCGCTAAAATTATAAACGGTACAGCTTCAAATTGAACCACGTAATCATCGGGGTTTCCGTAATAATCAATTACCGTTAAAACAATTGTTGTGATAGCTATTAATAAAAATGAAAACCAAATACGCCCCCAATCTACTTTCTTTCTGCTTGTTGTTGCAGCAACTAAAGGCTGTTTATGAAGATATTTTACTACCACCACTACAGCAATTAACCCAAATACAAAACTTAAAAGCATTAAAAACAGTGTCAAATTAGAGTCTAAAACCGTCATTAAAGTAGCCGGATCGTCTAAGGAAGTAATATCTCCCCCTTCTTGCATTAATTTGAACGCGGCAATTAAAGCAAAAGGAATTGCTCCTAATTGAGAGACTAAAAAAATTACAATAGCGCCAACCACATAGCGCCAAGAATCGTGTAAGTAGTTAAAAGCTTGCTTTATAAACATTAAATTTCCGTTTTATTTTTATTCGTTTAGTAAGGACAGGTCCCACTGTTCGTTAGTATCATATTGTATGCTTCCGTTACATACTTTTAGGGGTGAATCTATATTATTGGTGTATAAACTACCTGTTCCTAAACCTTGTGGCAAGGTAACTTTTTTTGTAAAAGTATATTGCGAAATAGCGTTTAAACCTACATTGCTTTCTAAAGCTGAAGTTATCCACCAATCTGCCCCCATTTGTTCGGCCAAATCAATCCAAGTGTCACTGCCTTGAAAGCCTCCAATTAAACTTGGTTTTAAAATAATGTATTGTGGTTGTATGGTTTGTAAGAGCTTCTTTTTTTCTTCGGAAGAAAATACGCCTATTAACTCTTCATCCAACGCAATAGGAAATGGTGTTTCTTCACACAATCGTGTCATTTCTTGCCATTGCCCTTGTTTGATGGGCTGCTCAATGGAATGTAAATTTAACTCTGAAAGAATTTTTAGTTTTTCTAACGCTTCAGAAGGAGCAAAAGCTCCGTTAGCATCCACTCGTAGTTCTATTTCTGTAGCAGAAAATTCTTGTCTGATGCTTTTCAACAGTTCAATTTCAGTATCGAAATCGATTGCGCCGATTTTCATTTTTATACATTGAAACCCTTCTTTCAGTTTTTCTGAAATTTGCTCTTTCATAAAACTTTTATCGCCCATCCAGATAAGTCCATTTATTGGAATGGCTTTGAAGCCTTTTGAAAATTCAGAAGGGAAAATTTGAAAAGGATCATCTGCCTGAAGTGATTTAAAAGCAGTCTCCACCCCTATTTGAATGGATGGAAATTCGGTTAAATTATCATACAAATAATCTTTTCCTTTTTCAATATTATCACAAACCCACCTCAGCTTTACTTCATAGTCAGGGCGGTCGTCAATACTTAAGCTTCGTAGAATTCCGCATTCGCCTACACCCCATTTTCCCTTTTCTTCAAGAATTAAAAACCAGGTTTCTTTAGTACGCAAAACGCCCCGGGAAGTTCCGCTGGGACGTTTAAAATTGAGGATGTGTTTTTTGTAGCTTGCCTTCATCTATAACTCTATCGATTCGCCAACGTCTAACAACATCAAATCTTTATCTGCATCGTAAAATTTCTTTTTGGCTTCTTCGTGATCAATTTCTATATAGCCAAACGTATCATAATGTACGCCCAATACTTTGTCACATTCTATAAAATCGCACGCGATAATAGCATCGTCTACACCCATCGTGAAGTTATCGCCAATGGGTAAAATAGCAAGATCCAACTTGGTTTGCATTGGGATGAGTTTCATGTCCATTTTCAGCGCTGTATCGCCTGCAATGTATATATTTTTGTGTTCACCCTCGATTACAAATCCGCCAGGTTGTCCACCGTAACTACCATCTGGAAATGAACTGGTATGAATAGCATTTACATATTTTACATATCCAAAATCGAATTGCCAACCTCCGCCATGATTCATGGGATGAACGTCAAAGCCTTTTTCTTCATAATGATTGGCAATTTCAAAATTACTAACGATAGTCGCACCTGTATTTTTAGCAATAGCTTCCGCATCGAGAATGTGATCTTGATGTGCATGTGTTAGTAAAATGTAATCCGCTTTTAACTTGTTGATATCAACTTTATCTTTTGATAGGTCATTTCCTGTAATAAAAGGATCTATAATTAAATGTTTTCCGCCAACTTCAATGGCAAGACTGTTTTGACCGTAGAATGTAATTTTCATGGGTGTTGGTTTTTTCTTTAAATATACTAAGCACAGTAAAGAAAACCGTTAAAGTTTTTCAAAAAAAAAGCTATAAGCTCACTGTAATTAAAAAAAGTATAGAAAATAAGAACGTACTTAAGGCTACTTTCTTCAATTCTGGGTCTAATAACGGTGGCGAATCGTTTTTATACACCTTGACCACATTTAAAAATAAGGGTATAAATGCCACTAACGGGATGAACTCCAATATCGTTTCTGCTTTCAGTAAAAAATACAGTGATGCAACAATAAAACTTCCTATTATTAAGGAAGTATGATAATGCTTTACCTTCACGGCACCTAAAACGACTGCTAGCGTATTTTTATTTACTTTGGCATCAGACAGGCGATCCCGCATATTGTTTAGATTTAAAACTGCTGCGCTTAACAATCCTATTACTATTGCTGGCATAGCTACTAAATCTCCCAAACTTTTGCTGTATAAAAAGTAACAGCCCATTACTCCTAATAAACCAAAGAATAGAAATACAAATAAATCACCCATCGCTCTATAACCATATGCTTTTTTACCAACCGTATAGGTAACAGCAGCTATAATAGCAGCAATACCCAGGTTAAAAAAAATAAAAGAAAGCAAAAAGTTTTCATTACCAAAAGCACTAAAGATTAGCATAGTAGCAATTAAAAGTGTTAATGCCCCAGTAACTATCATCCCTATTTTTAAGTCTTTCGCTTTTAAAATCCCGCTTTGCATCGCTCGCATAGGGCCAACTCTATCTTCATTATCGGTACCTTTTACGCCATCGCCATAATCATTCGCGAAATTAGATAGTATTTGAAACCCCAATGTTGTTATAATTGCGAGAATACAAATAGAAAGGTTAAAATTTTCTTCGGAAATAGCCACAGCACTTGCTGTAAGAATTCCTGAAATGGATAATGGAAGTGTTCTAAGTCGGGCTGCAGAAACCCAGGCACGTAATTTTGTCATGCAATCAATGGTTTTAATGCTGCAAAAATACAGTTAAATAAAAAAACCACCTCTAAAATTAGAGATGGCTTTTTCAATCGATATTAAACTACTTAAAACTACTCAACAATAAGTTTTTGTGAAATACCTTCTTCGTTTTTCACTATATACGTCCCGCTTGATAAGCTTGATGTATTAATAGAAGCCACATTAATCGCTTCAATAACTAAACGTCCGCTTATATCAAAAATGCTATAACTTCCTGGTTTGCTAACAAATACTTGGCTATTAGCTGGATTGGGGTATAATACAAACGACGCTCCTGAAGTAATACCAAACTCTGGTGTTGAAAGTATCACATTATCTAACGTATACATACTTAGCGTAGCACTTACTTCATTTGAAACAATAAGCATCGCTTTTCCGTTAGGGCTTTCTTCAGCAGTTACATAAGCAATCCCTTCTGGACCTAAATCGCCTGCTTCATCTCCACCTTCCACAGCATCTCTACTGTTTACATATTGTAAGAATACTGGATTAGCAGGATCTGTAATATTATAAACCATAACACCTCCTATACGCTCCAATAATATAAAAGCGTAGAATTCATCATTAATTTCTTGAACCAATACACCTTCTGGCTCAGGACCTTTATTATCACTTCGGTTTTTCAGGTTGTTATTTTCATTACTTGCATTAAAAATAGCTCCGTAAACAGGATCGGCTGCAGTAATAACTTCAAAATCGTTACCACTATCGAAAACTAGGTTTCCTGTTTCCGCTTCAAAAATACTGAAGGAACGACCTCCGAAAATGTGAATCTCTTCAAACAACCCATCACCATTAGCATCTCCAGAACCATTTGTTACGGCTATTTGAGACAGATTTGAGTCTAATTCTAAAATGTCAATATTACTGAAGACTGCAGGGTCTAGCGTATAATCGCTATCTCCAATTTTTCGTTCTTCTTCAAACGTATCATACTCACGAGCATCACCTTCGTTTGCTGTAACGATGTAACTTGTACCGTTCACTTCGTAAAAGGAAATAGCATCTGGCATATACATGCCTTTTACTGGCCACGAAGCATTGAAGATAAAATCTGTTTCGTCTGAAAGGTCTAATGAATTTTCAGGAAGACTATGATCTTTTAATCCGAAAGAAATAACATCTGTAATTTCCATAGCTACAAGATCTACAATTGCATAAGCGTTGTTTTCCTGAAGCGTTACATATGCTTTTTGAGAATTAGCCGAAACAGCTATATATTCAGGCTCCAAATCTTGTGAAACGGAAGCTCCCGGGCCAAAAATACGAACACCAGCATCAATTAAATCTGCTTCAGAAGCATCGAAAGCATTAAAGTTAAGCGTCGTTACACTTGCTTGTGTAATGGAAGCTAAACCTCCACTTACATCAATTACTGAAATGGTTCCTTCAGGATCGATTGAATAATCATCACTTGGCTGACCTTCGTTTGCTGATAATAATAGGTTTCCATCGGGTGAGAATGTAATCATATCAGGTAAAACACCAACCTCAACAGCTACCGGGTTATTCCCATCAAGGTCTGAAAGTACCACCAAACCATTATCTGTTACAGGATCTACTGAAACAGCAGCTGCTACGATACCATTTTTAGTCGCCACACTCTGTACACTCACTCCACCAAAATCTGATACATTTACAGTAGCTAACGGCTGAATATTTTCAGGATCTGAAAAATCTACTACTTCTATTGAAGCTGAATTGGTTACATATAATCGTTGTGTACTAGCATCGTAAGCAGTGATTTCGGCAGTACCATCGGCATCTACCAAATAACTAGCGAGGTAATTAACGTCTAATACCGAAGCATCCGTTTCTGGAACCACGGTATCATTATCTAAAATATATACTGAGTGAACATCATTCCCTGAAACAATTGCATTGATTGCATTCTCTAATTCAATTACAAAAAACACATCGCTGTTATCATCTGTATTGTCTAGAATAGGAATTGTTATGGTTTGAGCAGCATCACTTCCAACAGGAAAAGTTACTGTTTCGGAAGCAGTAAATGTAAAGTCAGTTCCTTCAACTGCTGTTCCTCCGCCATTTAATACTACATCTACAGTAGTTTCAACAGCTACAGTTTCTGAAGGGGCTACTGTGATTGTTACTTCTGTTGCATCTTCAGAAACTGAAGTATAAGCTTCATCAAAAGCTATAACAGTTTGTGAAACAGCTAAACCATCACCTGGGGAAGCAATATTAGGCACATCATTAGCGTCTCCACCTTGAGCAATAGTTTCTACAGCGCCGTTTGCGTTACCAACTACACTAAAAGCAACTAGTTCAATATCGTATGACTGACCATCATTAGCATCGGTATCTGGGTATGTAGCATTATCAATTGGCGAAGTGCTCGCAGGATCGCCTGCCCATAGTGTTACAGCATCCCCACCAGAACCTAAACCAGCACCGTCTGTATACCCTACTTGAACACCTGTTAAATCTATTACGGGATTCCAAACATCTGTAAAGGTGGTAACATCTGCCGTGTTATCTGTAATTAAAACAATTACTTTAGCACCTGGCTGAATTTCAGTAATTCCTTGAATGATATCGGCATCGGCTGGTTCAGCAGACTCATCATCGTAATATAAATCTTCACTTACACCACTTTCCCAAGCTACTGTTCCGTTATTTGTGATTTCGAACCAATCTGCTGTTAAATCGGTTCCGCTTTGTCCTGAAAAGATTTCAGTAATGATAAGTTCGAATGATGCTAAAGAAGCACCATCACCTGGTGAAGCAATATTAGGCACATCATTAGCGTCACCACCTTGAGCAATAGTTTCTACAGCTCCGTTTGCATTACCAACTACACTAAAAGCAGCTAGTTCAATATCGTACGACTGACCATCATTAGCATCGGTATCTGGGTATGAAGCGCTATCAATTGCCGATGTGCTCGCAGGATCGCCTAACCATAAAGTAACAGCATCTCCGCCGCCACCTAAACCGGCACCGTCTGTATACCCTACTTGAACACCTGTTAAATCTATTACTGGACTCCAAACATCTGTAAATGTGGTAACATCTGCCGTGTTACCTGTAATTAAAACAATCACTTTAGCTCCCGGTTGAATTTCGGTAATTCCTTGAATGATATCGGCATCGGCTGGTTCAGCAGATTCATCATCGTAATATAAATCTTCACTTACGCCCGCTTCCCAAGCTACTGTTCCGTTATTTGTAATTTCGAACCAATCTGCTGTTAAATCGGTTCCGCTTTGTCCTGAAAAGATTTCAGTAATGGTAAGTTCCAACGGATTTGCAGCAGGTTCTCCTTCAAACTTGATATTATCAAGGTAAAGCGCTTCAGAAGAAGAATTGGTGCGTACTTCAACAACTAATTTTGCTGTAATGTTATCAGGTACTGAAATGCTTTCAGTTATCCAAGCACCTTCAATGCTTAAATCATTAATATCAGTTCCTTCCGTATTAAGGATATCGATCTCAGTACTATTTGTTTCATCTATAACGTAAATACGAATGCGATCATTGCTACTTTCGTTTACAGTACCGTCACCTTCATAACCGGTTTCGTTTACAAAATAATCAACCGATATAGTATTGTTTGTATAACCTGTAAAGTCTACAGCGTCAAATTCAACAATCATGTTTCCATCCGTATCAGACATTTGATAACCTTGAATTCCGTCGGTGTAGTTTGTTACATCGCCCGTAAAATCGGTTACACCTACAAAATCACCATCTGTTAATCCGCTACTTGGCGTATCATAAGGTTCATATTTGGCATCGAAACCTATTTCAGTAGCTACTTGTGTAAAGTCTACCGGTGCCTCATCTGTATTATTAATAAGGTCGTGTGCAACCGAAGCGTCTCCCGTATCGGTATATTGACTGCCAATAGCAGGCTCTTCAAAACTTGTTTCTGCTAGGGTCTCAATTTGTGAAAATGCAACAGCTGTCATTAAAAAAGCTGCAAAAAAAGTAATTTTTTTCATTATAAAAGTTAGTTTTAATTTTCAGCTAAAGTAGTAGTAGGATGTATTAGCAGTATTAGCTGAAATTTAAATTAAAGTGAAGAATTCTAATCAAAATGAAGTAATCGTTGAGGTATATTAATTTTAAGTAAAAAAATAGTTAAAGAGATTGTTTTAAATTAAATTTCTATTTTTATAGCTACTAACTACTCTAACCCCATATTATGAATTCTACCTATCATTTTGGCTTACTTTTTTTACGTTTAACATTTTCAGGGATGATGCTTACCCACGGTATCCCAAAGCTACTGAACCTCATTCAAGGTGATATTCAGTTTGGCGACCCTATTGGTTTAGGACCTACCGTTTCTTTAATTTTAGCTGTAATTGGCGAAGCTATTTGTCCTTTACTTATCATTCTAGGGTTAAAAACACGAATTGCAGCTATCCCTACCATAATTACTATGGCAGTTGCTGCTTTTATTGTTCATGGAAGTGACCCGCTTGGCACTAAAGAAATGGCTCTGCTTTACTTATTTGGTTTTACAGCAATCGCGTTATTAGGTTCGGGACGATTTTCGTTGGATAGAAAGTGACCGATAAAGAAAAGGCGATTAATTGAAAATTTTGACTAACATTTCTTTTAACAAGTCGCCTTGTTCAATATTGGCAGCACCTACACCTTTACTTTTCATATCTACCTCGCGAATGCTACCAATAATAGCACTCACTTTTTTCATAGGATAGTTGCGAGCTGCTAGTTGGTAATCTTTAATAAAATAGGGGCTCACTCCTAGTGCTCTTGCAGCTTGGTTTTTATCACTCAACGCGTGATATTTCAAAAGTTTTGAAAAGAATGAATACATGAGTGCCACCGTCATAACCATTGGATTATTTTTCGGGTTTTGCCCAAAGTACTGAACGATGGAATATGCCTTTTTAATATCGCGTGCACCAATGGCGTTTTGTAGTTCGAAGTTATTAAAGTCTTTGCTTATCCCAATGTTACGTTCAATAAGTTGTGGGGTTATTTGCTCACCAGGTTGTATAATGAGTTGCAGTTTTTGCAGTTCGTTGTTTACCTTGCTTAAATCATTACCCAAAAACTCTGTAAGCATTTGCGCGGCTTTAGGCGTAATAGTATACCCTTTTCCCGCTAAAACTCGCTTAATCCAATCGGGAACTTGATTTTCATACAATTTTTTACTTTCAAAAAGAACACCGATTTTTTTAATTTCCTTGGCTAGCTTTTTTCTAGCATCTAGTTTTTTATACTTGTAGCAAAGCACCAACACCGTAGTGGGTTGTGGATCTTTAACATAGGCTACCAGATTCTCAATGGTTCGGGAAAGGTCTTGTGCCTCTTTTACAATCACCACTTGCCTTTCGGCCATCATGGGGTATCGTTTGGCATTACTCACAATCTCGTCGATAGTGACATCACGACCGTACAGAACCATTTGATTAAACCCTTTTTCTTCTTCTGAAAGAATTTTATCCTCAATATAATTTGCGATACCATCAATATAATAAGGTTCTTCGCCCATTAAAAAGTAAACGGGTTTTATGTTTCCACTTTTTATATCGTTTATGATGGTTTTGGCTTTATCTAAGGGCATGCTTAAACGTGAGGCTTTTGATTTATAATTTATTTGAAAAAACGCTTCGGGCAAATTTTGAACCTACTAAAGGAAACTGTTACTTTGCTATATGCATCAGTTAAACTTTCAAAAATATCAGTTTCGTTTCAAAAGTAGCGAAAACAAAACATTGATCTTTGACGAAATTAGGAAAAAATTTATAATCCTCACTCCTGAAGAATGGGTTAGGCAACATGTAGTTCAGTTTTTGATTTCAGAAAAAAAGTATCCAAAATCATTAATTAATGTTGAAAAGCAACTTAAGGTTAAGGATACGGTAAAAAGATATGATGTGGTAGTCTATAATCGAGACGGAAATATCTTTTTAATTGTAGAATGCAAAGCGCCTTCAATTCCTATAACACAACAAACTTTTGATCAGATTGCACGTTACAACTTGGTAGCCAACGCTACGTATTTAATGGTCACCAATGGTTTAGAACATTATTATTGCCAAATGGACTATGAAAATGAAAAGTATATTTTTTTAAGGGACCTTCCTGTTAAGTAAGACATTGGAATCAGTCTTGATTCTTTAATTTCATTTGATATAAATCAAAACCCTGTGCCCAGAAATTCTTTTCAATATTTTCTAATGTAAAGCCCATTTTTTCGTAGAATTGATACACAAGTTGGCTCGTTCTCACTTCAATTAACTCTACTTTTTGATTCCCTTTTAAGTGATTAATGCGATGTTGTAGTAACTTCTTACCTATTCCTTTTCCTTGTGAATTAGGATTAATTATATCCCACGAAATTCGGGCAATTTTTTCTGTAGTAAGGTAATTAATTCCGCCAGAGCCAATTATTCTATTATCTTCTTCAACTACAAAATAGTCTTCTATTTCGTGCTCAAGGTAATGATCTAGATCGTTTTCTTCAGAAGCGTCAAAAAATTCAGGAATGTTTAATTGTAAAAGCTCTAGTACTTTTGGTTTATCCTTATATGAATATTCTCTAATCATTCTTTTAAATGATCTTTAATTAGCTACATCGCTAATAAACTTAATTCGATAAAGACGCAATTCTTCTTCATCATAATCACCATCAAACTCTTCCATGGCTTCGTCTATCTTATCATTTTCTGCTTCTAGAAAATATTCGTGTATTTCTTCTTGCTGATCTTCATCGAGTACATCTTCTAACCAATAGTCTATATTGAGTTTTGTACCACTATAAACTATGGCTTCCATTTCTCTTATAAAATCGTCCATATCCAACCCTTTACCATTGGCAATGGTATCTAAGGGTAGTTTTTTATCTACATTTTGAATAATATATAGCTTTAAGGCGCTATTGCTTCCTGTTGACTTTACAACAAAATCATCGGGGCGTAGAATATCATTTTCTTCAACATACCGCTCAATTAAAGCAATAAAGCTTTTTCCAAATTTTTTCGCCTTGCTTTCCCCTACTCCATGAACATTGGATAACTCTTCTAAGGTTATAGGATATTTTAACGCCATATCTTCTAAAGAAGGATCTTGAAAAATCACAAATGGTGGCAAATCCTTTTTGTCAGCGACTTTTTTACGTTCGTCCTTTAATAACTTGAACAAGTTTTTGTCGGCTGCTTCCCCAGATTTTTGATTGGTTACAATAGCATCATCATTCGCTTCTTTAAAACTATGGTCTTCGGTCATCATAAAACTGGAAGGGGATTTCATAAAGTCTCTTCCCTTATCCGTTAACTTAACCACCCCGTAGGTTTCAATATCTTTTTTAATGTACCTTGCAACCAACAATTGGCGCAACAAAGCCATCCAGTAAGAAGGTTCTTTTTCTTTTCCTGTACCAAAAAAAGGTTGTGTGTCGGTTCGATGCGATTTAATCATAGCATTGGCTTTACCAACCAATACGTTTACTACTTCTTTGGCTTTATATTGCTGTTTGGTTTTTTCTACAATACTTAATAATAACGCTACATCTTCTTTGGCTTCATGTTTCTTTTTTGGATAGCGCATGTTGTCATCCATATCACCACCTTCTCCAGTTTTATTATCAAATTTTTCACCAAAATAATGAAGTATGAATTTTCTACGGGAAATAGATGTTTCAGCAAACGCTACAACTTCTTGTAATAGGGCGTGTCCAATTTCCTGTTCGGCAACAGGTTTGCCACTCATAAATTTTTCGAGTTTTTCAATGTCTTTATAGCTATAAAAAGCCAAGCAATGTCCTTCACCTCCATCACGACCTGCCCTACCGGTTTCTTGGTAATAGCTTTCAATGCTTTTAGGAATATCGTTATGTATTACAAACCGAACATCTGGTTTGTCTATACCCATACCAAAAGCGATAGTAGCCACCACAATATCGGTGTCTTCCTTTAAAAACATATCTTGGTGCTTCACCCTTTTTTTAGCATCTAAGCCTGCGTGGTAGGGTACGGCCTTTAGACCATTTACTTGCAGGGTTTGGGCAAGTTCTTCTACGCGTTTTCGGCTTAAGCAATAAATAATACCACTTTTGCCTTCGTTCTTTTTAACAAAACGAATAATATCGGCATCTACATTTTTGGTTTTTGGCCTTATTTCATAGTATAAATTAGGTCGGTTAAAAGACGCTTTAAAAGTATTGGCATCTTGAATACCTAGATTTTTTAAAATATCTTCCTGTACTTTCGGTGTTGCTGTTGCTGTAAGACCTATTATAGGGATATTATCGCCAATGCGTTCTATAATTTTTCGTAGGTTTCGATATTCAGGTCTAAAGTCGTGTCCCCATTCACTTATACAATGGGCTTCATCAATTGCCATAAAAGAAATGGTCTGTCCTTGCAGAAAGTCAACATATTCATCTTTTGTAAGTGATTCTGGTGCGACGTAAAGTAATTTGGTAATACCATTTGCGATATCACTTTTTACTTTTTTAACCTCGGTTTTATTTAATGAAGAGTTTAGTACGTGAGCAATTCCTTCTTCCGAAGAAAGCGAACGCAACGCATCAACTTGATTTTTCATTAAAGCTATTAAAGGCGAAACTACAATGGCCGTGCCTTCTTCTATTAACGCGGGAAGTTGATAACATAGGGATTTACCACCTCCAGTAGGCATAATAACAAAGGTGTTATTGCCACCAAGGATACTTTTAACAACTTCCTCTTGAAGTCCTTTAAAAGCACTGAATCCAAAATATCTTTTAAGTGCTGCGTATAATTCGGTATCGGTCACGCTGCTATTTAAATTTTAATTAGTAATAAAAGGAAGTAAAATTAAATTGCCATAACACAGGAACAATTGTAATTTTGCAACCAACAATGTAAAACGTATCTTTAAACAGATGTTTAAGCCAGTTAGTGCATTTTGCATTTTCAATATACTAAATTCTGAAACAGTTTCAAACATTCAAAAGCTTAAAATTTGAACAAAGAACAACAAATTATTTCTGTAGCAAGAAAAACCATAGAGACTGAAAGTGAAGCTATTGCAAATTTAGCCCCTTTAGTTGACGCTGAATTCGCTGCTGCGGTAGACTTTATTTTTAACTCACAAGGAAGGGTTATCATTACCGGAATAGGCAAAAGTGCAAATATTGCCACAAAAATAGTTGCCACCCTAAACTCTACTGGTACACCCGCTATATTTATGCACGCTGCCGATGCTATTCACGGTGATTTAGGCACTATCCTTAAAAATGATACCGTTATATGTATTTCAAAAAGTGGGAACACGCCTGAAATAAAGGTGCTCGTCCCACTAATTAAAGCAAGTGATAACAAGTTGATAGCCATAACCTCTAATAAAGATTCGTTTTTAGGTCAAAAAGCAGATTATGTTTTGCACGCTTATGTTGAAAAAGAAGCTTGCCCAAATAATCTTGCCCCTACAACAAGTACAACAGCACAATTAGTAATTGGTGATGCTCTGGCAATGGCATTATTAGATTTACGAGGATTTTCTAGCAAGGATTTTGCAAAATTCCATCCGGGAGGATCTTTAGGAAAAAAATTATACTTGCGAGTAAGCGACCTTACTTCATTAAATGAAAAGCCACAAGTACATCCTGACACCGAATTAAAAGATGTTATTGTTGAAATTTCAGAAAAAATGCTTGGTGTTGCCGCTGTTATTGAAAACGGAACGATTATAGGCATCATTACCGATGGCGATTTACGTAGGATGTTAAGCAAAATGGACAATCTAAAAGGGATAACAGCAAAAGATATTATGACCAAAAACCCGAAGAAAATTGAAAACGATGCGATGGCTGTAGAAGCCATTAAAACGATGGACGATTTTGGCATTACACAGCTATTAGCCGAAAAGGATGGAAAATACGCAGGTGTTGTCCACATTCACAACCTTACTAAAGAAGGCATTATTTAATGGCAAAACGACTTGAAAACCCCAACCCTGGAAAGGAAATGTCCTTCTTGGACCACTTAGAAGAACTTCGCTGGCATTTAATACGCTCAACTGCTGCGGTGGTGATTGTTGCTACGTTAGCCTTTATTGCTAAAGACTTTATTTTCGATGTTTTGTTGTTTGGGCCAAAAAGTGCCAATTTCCCAACCTATCGCCTACTTTGTAAAGCAGCTCAATTTATAGGCATGGACAGTTTTTGTTTTGACGAATTACCGTTTCGTATTCAAAGTAGAACGATGTCCGGGCAATTTTCAGCCCATATTTGGACTTCGATCACTGCGGGGATTATTGTAGCTTTCCCGTACATTGTTTATGAGTTTTGGAAGTTTATCAGTCCAGGCCTTATGCCTAATGAGCGAAAAAACAGTAGAGGGTTTATTTTTGTAGCTTCGTTTTTATTTTTTATTGGTGTTTTGTTCGGGTATTATGTAATAACACCACTTTCTATCAACTTTTTGGGAAGCTACCGTGTAAGCGAAGAGGTTTTTAATGATTTTGATTTAAGCAGTTATATTTCATTAGTGCGCGCTTCTGTATTGGCCAGCGGGCTTATTTTTCAACTACCTATTGTTATTTATTTTTTAACTAAAGTAGGCTTGGTTACTCCTGAAGTATTACGCAAGTATCGCAAATTTGCACTGGTAATTGTATTGATTATTTCAGCAGTAATAACTCCTCCAGATATTGCCAGCCAAGTAATAGTGGCCGTTCCAGTGGTTATATTATATGAAATAAGTATTTATATCTCAAAAGCGGTAATCCGTAAACAAAAAAAACAAGCTAAGAAAAATGGAAAATAATATTGTAGAAGAATTCAATGCATATCGTTCAAAAATGAACGACGCGATATTACAAGATAACAATAAGATTATCAAACGCATTTTTAACCTGGACACCAATGCTTTTTCTGAAGGAGCACTACCTAAAAAAACCAAAGAGTTAATTGGCTTGGGTAATTCTATGGTATTACGCTGTGATGATTGCGTGCGGTATCATTTGGAAGCTTGCTATAAGCTTGATGTTACAAAAGAAGAAGTTGTAGAGGCTTTAAGTGTATCATTACTTATTGGTGGCACTATTGTAATTCCACACTTACGAAGAGCGTATGAATATTGGGACGCTTTAGAAAAGGCTTCAAAATAATCAATTCTTTCTAGTGAAGGTATTTTAAAAGGTTGGCACTGCTAACAATAGTTAACAAAACAATAAGACAGCCAACCTTTTAAAACCCTTGTCAAATCGCTATATTTGCAATTCTGAAAATGTAAGATTAACCTCCAAAAACCGAACAATCGCAATGACAAAAGCTGCAAAAATTATATATACAAAAACGGACGAAGCCCCTTATTTAGCAACACATTCATTACTTCCAATAATTGAAGCCTATACTGCGCCTTCAAACATAAAAATCGAAACTAGAGATATTTCGTTAGCAGGAAGAATTTTAGCACAGTTTTCTGAATATCTAAATGAAGATCAACGTGTTAACGATGCACTTGCCGAATTAGGTGAACTTGCTAAAACACCAGAGGCTAATATTATCAAACTTCCTAATATTAGTGCTTCTATGCCTCAATTAACTGCAGCTATTTCTGAATTACAGTCTAAAGGGTATAACTTACCAGATTACCCAGACGACCCTAAAAATGACGAAGAAAAGAAGATTCAATCTCTTTACAACAAAGCAAAAGGAAGTGCTGTAAACCCAGTATTGCGAGAAGGTAATAGTGACCGTAGAGCTCCAAAAGCTGTTAAAAACTACGCAAAGAAAAACCCACACCGCATGGGTAAATGGAGCAGTGATTCTAAAAGTCACGTTTCAACTATGAGTCAAGGTGATTTTTTTCACAATGAAAAATCAGTTACAATCAATACCGATACTAGTGTAAATATTGTTCATACCGATGCAAATGGAAAAGAAACCGTTTTAAAAGCTTCAATTCCTTTATTAAAAGGTGAAGTAATTGATAGCACCTATATGAGTAAAAAGGCTTTATTAACCTTTTTAAAAGAACAAGTAAAAGACGCCAAAGAGAAAAACATCTTGTTTTCATTACATATGAAGGCAACGATGATGAAAGTGAGTGATCCAATTATTTTTGGACATGCCGTGCGCGTTTATTTTGCTGAGTTGTTCGACAAATACGGCGACACTTTTAAAGAATTAGGAGTTGATGTAAATAATGGTTTTGGAGACTTATTAAACGAAATAGGAAGCCTTCCAGAAGCAAAACGTGAAGCAATCCTAAACGACATCAATCGCATTATGGATGAAAATCCTGACCTAGCAATGGTAAACAGCGATAAAGGAATAACGAATTTACACGTGCCAAGTGATGTAATTATCGATGCTTCTATGCCGGCGATGATACGTACTTCTGGACAAATGTGGGACAAAAACGGGGATACCAAAGACACTAAAGCTGTAATTCCAGACAGCAGTTATGCACCGTTGTATCAAGCCACAATTGACTTTTGTAAAAAACACGGAGCGTTCGACCCAACTACAATGGGAACCGTTAATAATGTCGGTTTAATGGCTCAAAAAGCAGAAGAATATGGTTCGCACGATAAAACATTTGAGATTTCTTCAGAAGGAAAAGTAAGCGTAGTTGATGCCAACGGAAATACCTTAATGGAACATACCGTTTCCGAAGGTGATATTTGGAGAATGTGTCAAGTAAAAGATTTACCGGTTCAAGACTGGGTAAAATTAGCTGTAAGCAGAGCGCGTGCAACTGGATGGCCAGCAATTTTCTGGTTAGATGAAGATAGAGCTCACGATGCGGAGTTAATTAAAAAAGTAAATAAATACCTTCCAGAGCATAATACTGAAGGTTTAGATATAAAAATACTTTCTACAGAAAAAGCAACCGAATATACATTAGAGCGAGTAAAAGCCGGTGAAAATACAATCTCAGTTACTGGAAACGTACTGCGTGATTACCTAACCGATCTTTTCCCTATTCTAGAATTAGGTACCAGTGCAAAAATGCTTTCCATTGTTCCATTAATGAATGGTGGCGGGTTATTTGAAACTGGAGCTGGTGGTTCTGCGCCTAAGCATGTTCAACAATTTTTAGAAGAAGGACACCTTCGTTGGGATTCTTTAGGTGAGTTTTTGGCACTAGCGGTTTCATTAGATCACTTAGGCGATACGTATAACAATGAAAAAGCAAAAGTACTAGCCGAAGCTTTAGATGAAGCCACTGAAATGTACTTAGACAATAAAAAATCGCCGTCAAGAAAAGTTAATGAGCTTGACAACAGAGGAAGTCATTTTTACTTAGCCTTATATTGGGCACAGCAATTAGCAAACCAAGATAAAGACGATGTACTTAAAAATCGCTTTACCCCTATTGCTAAAAAACTTTCTGAAAACGAAGAAGTGATTGTAAATGAATTAAACGCTGCACAAGGTAGTGCAGTTGATATTAATGGCTATTACAAACCAGACGTTGATAGCGTCTATGCAGAAATGCGGGCAAGTAAAACACTGAACAATATACTTTTAGAAATTAAATAATTTACTTAAAAAGCCTTCAAAATAATTGAAGGCTCTTTTTTTTTCATCAATCATAAACTCATCATTAAACTTGAAAAAATTATTTTTATTCTACTTTTTTCTTGCTAGCATTTCTTTGTTTGCCCAAGAAAAATTCACCCTTAGCGGTACCGTTTCGGCAGTAGAAAGTGGCGAAACACTTATTGGAGTAAACATTCTTATTCCTTCATTACAAACTGGAACGACTACAAACGAATATGGCTATTATTCCATAACGTTACCTAAAGGGGAATATGAAATTTTTTACAGCAACCTTGGTTTTGCTACCCAGCAAACTACGTTATCACTTTCAGAAAATATTCAAAAGAATGTTTTTTTAGAAAATAGTACTGAATCACTAGACGAAGTATTGATAAAAACTGATGTAGAAGCACTAAATATCCGAAAGCCCGAAATGAGCATTAACCGTCTTTCTGCAAACACTATCAAAAAAATTCCGGTTGTTTTGGGTGAGAAAGATGTTATTAAATCTATAAAATTACTTCCCGGCGTTACGGGAGCCGGCGAAGGTTCTAGCGGATTTAACGTGCGCGGTGGAGCGGCCGATCAAAACCTTATTTTACTAGACGAAGCTACACTTTACAATAGTGATCACTTATTTGGTTTCTTTTCGGTTTTCAATCCCGATGCCATAAAAGACCTTACACTCTATAAAGGCGGGATTCCGGCGCGATATGGCGGACGCGTTTCTTCTGTATTGGATATTTACCAAAAAGATGGAAGTAAACGTAAATTTGGTGCGACGGGTGGTATCGGCCTAGTAGCGAGTCGTTTGTTGTTAGAAGGTCCTATAAAAAAAGATACCGCTTCCTTTTTAGTCGGCGGTCGTAGCAGCTATGCTCATCTTTTTTTACCCTTGTTTGACAATGATAATGTGGCGTATTTCTACGATTTGAACACTAAAATCAGTTATAACCTGAATGAAAATAACAAACTTTTTCTCTCAGGATATTTTGGACGAGATGTTTTTGATATTGCCGATAGCTTTTCGAATAGCTTCGGAAATACGACTTTAAACCTACGATGGAATCATCTTTTTTCTGAAAAATTATTTTCTAACCTCTCATTAATCTATTCAGACTATTATTACGGCTTAGAACTGAGTTTCGTAGAATTTGATTTTGATAGCGGTATTCGAAATTTCAATCTGAAATACGATTTCACACATTTTCTATCAAATAACATTGAATTGCGCTACGGATTAAATAGTATCTATTATAAATTCAATCCCGGAGATATAAAACCTACTACCGAAAGTTCAGGAATCAACCCGTTTAAACTAACCGACAAATACGCTTTTGAAAATGCTGTCTACGCAGAAGCCGAAATAGAACTGACCGATAAACTTGCTATACAAGCCGGTTTACGACTTTCAACATTTAATAGATTGGGTCAAGATGAATTAAATATCTATGCAAACGATAATCCCGTTGCCTACGATGAGAATTTAGATATTTATCAAAAAGCAACGCCAATAGATACGGTTTTCTTTAGTAGAAGTGAAACCATAAAAAGCTTTGCTAATTTAGAACCGCGCTTTTCCGTCGCCTATCAATTAAACGAAACATCATCTGTAAAAGCCAGCTATAACAGGACGGCACAATACATTCATTTAATAAGCAACACCACCGCCCCTACCCCTTTTGATATTTATGCCCCAAGCGGAAAATACATAGAACCGCAACTGGCCGATCAAGTAGCTGTAGGTTATTTTAAGAAGTTCAACAACTATTCTTTTGAAATTGAAAGCTTCTACAAAACCGTAGACAATCGGTTGGATTATGTAGATGGTGCCGATTTAATTGCCAACAATGCCGTAGAACAAATTTTGCTAAATGGTGAAGCCAGAGCATATGGATTGGAAGTTTTGTTCAGAAAAAACGAAGGAAAATTACAAGGTTGGATTGCTTATACGTTATCAAAAAGTGAACAACGCACACCCGGGAGAACACCTGAAGAGATTGGTATTAACAACGGACAATGGTACAATTCCCCTTGGGATAAAACCCACGATATTTCCATAACGGCGCAATACGAATTATCTAACAAATGGTCTTTTGGTGCTAATTTTATCTTTCAAACTGGGCAACCTGTTACTTTTCCGAATGGACAATATGAATTTAACGACCTAACAATACCGGTTTACGAAAGCAGAAATAGCAGCCGTTTAAATAGTTTTCATCATTTAGATCTTTCAGCAACCTGGACACCGAAGCCTAATTCTACCAAAAGATGGAAAGGCGAATGGGTTTTTAGTATTTATAATGTCTACAATAGAATGAACGCGGCTTCTATTTCGTTCAGGGAAAACACTGATATTAATCGTAACGAAGCTGTTCGGCTATCTATTTTCGGTATCATCCCAGCGGTAACGTATAATTTTAAATTTTAGATGATGAAGAAATTTTTAATAGGTATTATTTGCCTCGGAATATTAACTTCATGTGAAGAAGTGGTCGATGTAGATTTAAATGAAGGAAAACCAAAGTTGGTTATTGATGCCGAAATCACTAAAAATATTGAAGATAATTCTTCTGTTGCACGTGTTAAGCTTAGCACCACAGTTCCGTTTTTTGATAATGAGATAAATCTTGTAAATGATGCTACGGTTACCATCACAGATGAAAACGGTACAGTCTTCACTATAGAAAATACTTCAGAAGGAATATATGAATATCAGGATTTTAACCCGCAATCTAGTACAGATTACACGCTTGAAGTAGTTTATAACGACGAAGTCTATTCGGCTACTGAGCAACTGCAATCTGTCGTTCCATTAGAATTTGTAGAACAACGAAACGACGGTGGATTTGATGGAGAAAGCATTGAACTAAAAGCCTTTTTTACCGATCCCGCTAACATTGAAAATTATTACTTTTTTGAAGGATTATCTTCCAGAGGCAATGTCTACGATGCTTTTGATGATGAGTTTTTTGATGGGAACCCCATTTTCGGTTTCTATGTGGTTGATGATTTAGAAACGGGAGACGAAGTAACTTTTTACTTGCATGGCGCTAATGAGCAATTCTATAACTTTATGTTTATTTTATTGCAACAGGGAAGCGATGACAGCGGCGGTCCATTTGAAACCCAACCCGCTACCGTTCGAGGTAATCTCGTGAATGAAACAAACCCAGATAATTTTCCATTGGGCTATTTTCGTATTTCTGAAACTTCTATTTTAAATTATACGGTACAGTAAAAACGCTAGTAATTGTAAGTATTGTAACTTTGCAGCATGACCTTTAAAAAAATAACCGAAGCAGATTCTCATTACGATCATCTAGAAAAGATGAGTGTTTCTGAATTGTTACATAACATAAACAAAGAAGATAAAACGGTTCCCTTAGCGGTTGAAAAAGCTCTTCCAGAAATAACCATGCTAACTGAAATTGTTTCAAAAAAACTAAAAAACGGAGGTCGCCTTTTTTATATTGGCGCTGGTACTAGCGGACGATTAGGAATAGTAGACGCCAGTGAATGCCCACCTACTTTTGGAGTCCCTCATGGAATGGTAATCGGCCTGATTGCTGGTGGTGACAAAGCCATTCGTGATGCGGTGGAATTTGCCGAAGATTCTGAAAACCAAGGTTGGGACGACCTTAAAAGTCATGATGTTTCAGAAAAAGATGTGGTAATAGGCATTGCTGCCTCAGGGACTACCCCTTATGTAATTGGCGCATTAAAAAAATGTAACGAAACTAATATTGCTACCGGTTGCATTACCTGTAACGAAGGAAGCCCATTAGCAACTACAGCTAAATTTCCGGTAGTAGTAATTGTCGGACCTGAATTTGTAACGGGAAGTTCTCGAATGAAAGCCGGTACTGCTCAAAAATTAGTATTGAACATGATTTCCACCGCTGCAATGGTTCAATTAGGACGTGTAAAGGGCAATAAAATGGTAGATATGCAATTGAGCAATAATAAGCTGGTTCATCGAGGTACTAAAATGATTATGAGCGAATTGAATATTTCATCGGAAGAAGCTTCAAAACTATTACAACAACACGGAAGTGTCCGAAAAGCTATAAAGAATTACAAAAATTGAAAGACACCAACCAAAAACATACCAATAAACAGTTTCTAATAAAAGGTCTAAAACGGCTCGCAGTAGCCCTACCGTTATTGGTTTTAACCACCTATCTTTTCACTTTCGCCTTTTTAAATAAAGAAACAATCCCTTTATACATCGTTTTACCGCTCGCCATTCTTGCCATGGCAGCAACAATTTATCTTCTTTTTAATGGGATAAAATGGATATTAAGTGCTCTTTTTGGCAAAAAATAGTGCTAACATTATTATATCCTGTTTCTAAATAAGGCTCAGAAAACTTGTCTGCGCTACATTAAAAATACTTTTATACCTTTATGTATAGATTGCATTGGTATGAAAACCATCCATATACAAACACTTCTATTTACTTTTTTTCTTGCATTTATTTGCATTACAGTAAGTATTGCCCAAGAAGATAATTTAACAAAAAAACAAGTTTCTTTTCGAGAATTGACTGTTAAACAAGGTCTCTCACAAAATAGTGTGGTAAGCATTGCTCAAGATAGTACTGGGTTTATGTGGTTTGCTACTCAAGATGGACTTAATAAATATGATGGTAATAAGTTTACCCACTACGATAGGCAGTTTGAAGATATTACAAGGCCCAACTTTAGCAAACTTGGTAAAATTTATGTTGACAAAGAAGGAGGGCTGTGGATTATATCCAGTACAGGTGTTTTGGAAAAATACAATGCAACCAATGATACATTCGAGCTAGCTTCTAACATACAAGAAGCGAGTGTTCTATATCAAGATAGCAAAAAAGAGTATTATCTTGGCACCTACGGAAATGGGTTGTATAAAATTAATCCAGAACGTCAAGATACCATACAACTTCTAAAGAAAAATCATCTTTCAATTAATAGTTATGATATTATTGAATGGCAAGGGAATATCGTTGTTTCCACTTCAGAAGGCTTACTTCAATTAAAAAATGGTGAATATGCATTCATTGAGAACAATAGGTTTAAAAACAACGCTTTTAGTGCCCTTTCAAAAAATAAAGAGAATACACTTTATGCAGGAAGCTTCGGTAATGGTCTTTTTATAAAGAAAAAGAGTGACACTATTTTTTCAAAGTTTTTAGGTTTTGGTGTTAACTCATTTCCGGAAAATTTGAATATTCAAGATTTATTAATTGATAAGCAACAGCGACTTTGGGTAGCTACCTATGGAAACGGTGCCTATTTAATAAATTTTGAACAACAAACCATTCAACACTTTACAGCAAACAAAACAGATCCATATGCCTTACATTACAATGATGTGTTGTGTCTTTTTGAAGATTTTACTGAAACAATTTGGCTGGGTACAGATGGAGCAGGTCTAAGCTTTTACGATATGCACTTGGTTAAGTTCAATGTACTGACCAACAACCAGACCCCCCCAAACATTCATGTAGACGTAGTTAGAGCTATTACCGTAGATGAAAATTCAATATGGCTTGGTACTTCCGGAAAAGGATTAACAAAAATCACATTATCAAAGAAAGAATATGAAACCTTTACTGAAGCTAATTCAAACTTATCCAGTGATAGGATCATGAGCCTTTGTAAGGATAAAGAGCGCATTTGGATAGGCCATCAAAACAAAGGGCTTCAAGTATTGGAAAACAATACGATTAATACGGGCAAGCAAACAGAAGATTTTACCATTTGGAAAATTTATAATCACAACGATAACCAGCTATGGCTTTGTACTAGAAACCAAGGTCTTGTTTTATATGATAAAAATGGACACATTGTAAAGAAGTTTGATGTTGCAAATTCAAATCTACAAAGCAACAACATCCGTACTGTTACAAAAGGGGACAACAACACCTTATGGATTGGCACAGAAAACGACGGAGTGTACAGGCTAAATTTACAGGAAGAAACGATAACCAAAATAACTATTATCCAAGATAATATTAAATGTCTCTATTATTCTAAAAATTTACTTTGGGTAGGCACCAATGGAAACGGTTTAAAACTATATAATATAGCAGAAAAGAATGTCCATACCTATACCAAAGAAAGTGGGTTACCAAACAATGTAATCTATGGCATCTTACCGGATGAGCAAAACAATCTCTGGTTAAGCACCAACCAAGGTTTAACAAAAATAAGTACCGATGCAAACTACCGCCCCACAATTGAAAATTACAGTAACTATGATGGCTTACAAGCCTTAGAATACAATACAGGGGCTTATTACCGTGACGATAACGGCACACTATACTTTGGCGGGCTGGAAGGTATTAATTGGTTTCAACCCAGCCAATTGACCTTTAATCTTAAAAAGCCGAAGACAGTTATTACTAGTTTTAAGGTATTCAATAAAGAAAGGAAACTTCTGCAAAATAAAAAATTCCCATACAGCCAAAATACGATGACATTTGGTTTTTCTTCATTGCACTATTCGCAACCCGAACGTAATCAATATAAATATAGGTTAATAAACAATGATCCTGAATGGATTGCTTCGGGCAATGACAACGTGGCACATTATACCAATTTACCTCCAGACGATTATAGGTTTCAAGTAATATCCAGTAATTACGATGGGGTTTGGAACAATCACCCAGCCACATATTCCTTTACTATTTTAAAACCCTGGTATGCCACCAATCTTGCAAAAGCTGTGTATTTGCTTTCTGCTTTGTTACTTATGTACGGCTTATATGCTTATTTAAAATGGCGATGGCATGTACAAGCTCAGCTAAGGCTAGAACATGAAGAAACAGAACGCTTAAAAAAGCTGGATGAGTTTAAAACAAAACTGTATACCAATATTTCACATGAAATACGTACACCGCTCACTTTAATTTCTGGTCCTGTAGAGAATCAACTTAAAAAACCCAAGTTAAGTAAAGAAGATAAAAAAGAACTAAGCCTGATACAGGAAAATTCAAATAGGCTTATTCGGTTGGTAAACCAAATGCTCGATTTATCATTAGTAGATTCAGGTGAAGTAAAGTTAAAAGTAACTAAAGATAATCTAACGGCTCTTTTACATCAAATTGTAGCTGCTTTTCAGTATATAGCCGATAAAAAAAGCATCAACTTAACCGCTGACATCAAAATAATCGATGAAGCCTGGTTTGATAGGGATATAATAGAAAAAGTGGTCTCCAATCTTTTATCAAATTCGGTGAAATATGCTCCTGAAAATTCTCAAATAACATTAAAAACTTTAACAGAGGGAGACACCTTAAAGCTTTCTGTTTGCAATAAAAACAATACTCAAAATAGGTTGAACGTTGAGCAAATCTTCAAACGGTTTCATCAAGAAGATAATACTTCAGAAGGTGTAGGTGTTGGCCTTGCCCTTACAAAAGAACTAGTAAACCTACATAAAGGCAACATTAGCGTTTCGGAAAATGATAATTCTGAAATAATATTTACTGTCAAAATTCCTATAGCTAAAAATGCTTTTTCAGAATTTGAAATGAATAAAAAAGAAAAAGCTTTAGAAGAAACCAAAACGATACAAAAAAAGGAAGATGATCAAAACAAGAAGGCTGTATTAATAGTAGAGGATAATGCTGAAATACTAAGGTACATAGCTTCAAGCCTCAATAAAACATACCATATATATACAGCGAAGAATGGAAAACAAGGAATTGAAATAGCCAAAAAAGAATTGCCCGATCTAATCATTAGTGATATTATGATGCCAATTACTAATGGAATTGAACTCTGCAACATATTAAAAACAAACCCATTAACCAGCCATATTCCCATCATTCTGTTAACCGCAAAAGCAGGTGAAGAAAACGAAATTGAAGGTTTTAAAACAGGGGCCGATGCCTATATAACAAAACCTTTCAATATCGAAAAACTACGTATACGTGTTGAAAAACTGATTGAAAGCAGGCAAAAACTGAAAGAACATTTCGGCAATACCTTCGACTTAAATCCAGAACTCGCCATAACATCTACCGAAACAGACTTTCTAAACCGTATGCAAACAGTTCTTGATAAGCATATAACAGACCCTAAACTTACCAGTGAAGAATTTTCAAAACTTATGCATATGAGTCGTACTCAATTGCATCGCAAATTAACATCTATCGTGGGCTTAAGTACAACTGCTTTTATACGCTCGCAACGATTAAAAATAGCCAGCCAATTATTAAAAGAATCTGATAGTACTACTTCAGAAATTGCCTATCAAGTTGGCTTTAACTCTCCTTCATATTTTACACGCTGCTTTAAGGAGGCATACGGACATACTCCAACCGAATATGCGTCTAAAAACACATAAAACAAATAATTTTTCACTCTTGAAACATTTGTAACAGCCTCTGTTACATATCTTCAAGGCCAAGAGCAAACACTTTTATAGTTTTATTCCTAGAAAAAGAAACTACTCGGAACAGTCAAAAAAATAGACTTTAAATACGAGTAACCATTAACCTTAAAACTAAATTAGTATGAAACCGTATTTTTCACAAACCGTAATAGCTTTAATTGTTTCAGCATTATTGATTTCCTGTGGCTTAACAGATGATGACGAAGCAGTCTTAGCGCCTTCTTTAACATATTCTTCTACAAATGTAACAGCAACTTTTTTTGAAGAAGGTAATTCCTCTGCACCAACTATCAACTGGAATGGAAACCAAGGCACAATTTCCCTTGCAAATAATATAGAAGGGCTAAGTGTAAACAGTACCACAGGTGTAATTAACTGGGATAAACAGTTAAAGCCTGATGATTACAGTTTTGATATTATTGCTACAAATAGTGCCGGCCAGACCATCGTAAGTTTTAACCTGAACAACCCTTTGCAAGGCACCTTTACCGGAACCTATAGTGAAACAATATTTTATGAATTTGAATTTAACGCTGATGGTACCGTAGAGGTAAGGGCAGATAACCCTGATAATCCAAATCTGGCCCAAGGAACTTGGCAACTTAACAATGACATACTTACGGCAGACTACACCTATGAGAATGTTAATGACGAGTTTTCCGTTTCTGGAACATTAAACCAGTCAAACACCCAAGCGGTCTATACTGGTAATTGGTATAACGGTCACGGTGCAGAGGAAGGTAATGAACGAGGCGAATTCGAAGTTGTTTTAGACTAAAAAAATTAAAATAGGATTCCAAAATGGTTTTAAAAACCATAGGATTCTTTAAAAAAACATTTTAGGAATAGAAAAACTTATAATTCTTGAATTGGACTATACCGACAAGAAAAGGAAGAAAAATAACATACAAATAATTTGTACAGAATTAAAGAAAGAAACCGTAGCACTCTATAAAAAAGATTGCAAATCTGGAAATTAATACACCTGCATCATGAACTATACAAAACTAAATCTTCTGCTCTTTATTAGCCTAGCTATTCTATTAAATAGTGGTTGTGGTGAAAAAAAGAATTCATCAGCAAAAGAGCCTAAAGAAGAACCAATCATCACCGTGGAAATCTTAGATAAAATAGAAGCTGAGCAAAAACCAATAACCGATAAACTTAAAAAGATTACACCTATAGGCAGTGAGGATATGGATACTTGGATGCCGGGTAAGTTGGGCAACTTAAATCGTGTGACCTATAAAACCAATGCAATTCCAACGTCATTCACCTTTGTTACAATAGCAAGCTTTAAAAGTTTGAATGATAGTGACCAATTAGATATCACTCTTATGGATGGAGCTGGTCATATGGGGAGTATAACGATTAGCCCTTTCTTAGATTTAGAACGCATTACTCGCTCAACATCAACCGATAAAGGGTTTCAAAAAACAATAAACAAAAACGGTACGGTTTACTTTCAAAAATATAACAAACAAGACGACACCTATATTTTACAATTTACAACTAACGATCGATATCTTGTTAAAATCGAAACGCAAAATATAACTGAAAAATCGCTTTGGAAATATGCAAGTCAATTTCATTTTAATGCACTTCCTGGAATATAAAATTTAATGATATGAAAACGATATACATACTTATTACAGCCTTATTTCTATCCACAGCATCTTCCTTCGCACAAATAGAAGGAATATTTGGTGATATAATAGAAGAAGTTCAAGAAAAAGTGGGAGATGCCCAACAGGACGCAGCCGATACGGCATCCATGAAAGAATTTAAAAATGAAATTAAAGAAATACTCGCTGGCATAAACGGACTCGACAAATATTCTTCCGAGTTAAAGTGCATTTATTTAATAATAAAATTAGCATCACTTGATCAAGATTTAGAAGTTAGAGCACAAAATGCGGCACTTTGTAAAGAGCAATATGATTTATATGGAATGCAACTCATGGTAAAGGCATCCTACACGGGTATTGGGTACTGTTATGATTCAATAATCGAATTATTAGAAGAAAATAGTGAAAGACATAGAACACCTGAGTTTAAACAATTATTAAATGAGTATGAAGCGGTTAGTAATATCGTGCTATCATGCCTCAGTGGTGGTATTGCACAAGAAAATCTTGGTGACTGTATTGAATTCAAAGGAAAATCTAAATTAGAAATTGATTTTATAATTACGTTAGGAAGTGCACTAACTACATTTGATAGCTTTCAGGAGGGAATGAATGATCCTTACTATAATACAAGCCGCGAAGTTAGAGATTATATTCATACTTTACTTGGGTTTCTCTTCGGTCATTACAATCCCGTTGCAGCGCTAGCACAATCGATTGAAATTGGTGCTAACATGAGTGCCCTCCCTTGCAAATAGCAATGGTCAATGGTGAATATAAAAGTTCAACACCTACTTTAAAAAAATAACCAATGCACATGAAAAGAAATTTATTCAAATGAAACCATTTATTACCATTCTCATACTATTATATGGAAGCGTGTCCTGTTTTCAGCAACAAGAAACAATTACCGAAATTAAATTAGGGTACTCTTCAGCGATGTGCCAAGGATATTGTGACTATACCTTTATCGTAAATGAAAACTCGAAGGAAATTATTCAAACACCAGGAAAAGCAATACCCAGTCCTGAACTAAAAGTAAAAAGAGACACCATCAATCTCACAACAGAAGATTGGCAGCAGATAAGACAATCATTTGTATTGGACTCCATAAGGGCATTGCCCAAAATAAACGGATGTCCCGGTTGCGATGATGGTGCTATAGGTTCTTTACAGGTAATTTCTGAAAAAGATACCATTTCAATAAAATTTGAAGGGCCCGACCCACCAAATAGCATTGTACCGCTTATTGGTTTAATTACAAAAGAAACGTTTAAAGAGTAGAGAAAATGAAAAAGATATATTTATTCATATTAGCGCTAATCTTTGCTTTTATTATTACTTCCTGCAAAAGCATTTACCAAGATGTAATAAAAGGGATGACTGAGAAAATTGCCCCAAAAGAATCAAAAAAACCACAAGCAACCGCACAACATGGTAATTATTCCAGTTTGCCTGAACGGGTTGGGTTTTATCCGGACAATACTCTCAATAGCATTAATTTTCCAAGCTGGGCAACTAAAGAACTAGGTGTAACCATAAGAAAGAAAAGACAAATCAATACTAGCGAGAAAAGTTTAAATGTTTACTATCAACAATTTTACAATGGATATCCAATAGAAGGAAGCAGTTACATTCTCCATGTTGATAACGGCAAAGCAACGTATGCAAATGGATTACTGTTCAATAACATTTCTGTTTCAACAGAAAATAATATTTCGGAAGAACATAGCAATCAAATAATACATCAAACCTACCCAAATATCGAAATATTAGATACAAGTAATCCTTTTATTTTAGCCCTTCCAGGCTTAAAGCAGAACAAGTTTTGGTTCTGTTATAAAACATTAATTTTTAACAATAAGGACAAACTTCCATATAAAATATATGTTGATATAAATACAAAAAAAGTTTTAATGGTAGAACCAGCGTTGCTCTCTATCACCAATCCGGGACAGGGAAAAACTGTAGAAGGGAAAGTGGTGTCTTTTAATACACAATACATAGACGGTCTTACCAAAGAACAAAATAACATCACGATAGAATATCTTGAAAAAGGTTATAGACTTTTTGACACTATAAGAAACATTCATACCGTAACCACAAACAATCTTTCTTTTTTTAAAGAGATGAAGTTTGAACCCCAAGAAGATGGTACTGTTAAATATACAGGATATCGAAAAACGCTTTACGAAAACGACATCATCGAAGAGGATAATATTTGGAGTAATAATCCAGCTGCCGTAGAAGCACATTGGGGTGCTTCGGTTACGTATGATTATTTTAAAAACGTACATAACAGAACAGGAATGGATGGTAAAAACGGCTATTTAAAATTAGGTGTCAATTTCTCGAGTAATTATATAGGAGCACATTATAATCAATATAGAAAACATCTTCTTTTTGGTGATGGCAAAAATAACAACGATCCGGTAACAAGCCTCGATGTAGTTGCACATGAATTTACACACGGTATTACCTACACCTTTGCCGATATGAACTATAATGGGGAGCCAGGGTCAATAACCGAAGGGATTTCAGATGTTTTTGGAGTAGCTGTCTCGTTCTATGAAGGTAATGGTGATTGGAGTATTGGGGAAAGGGTAAAAAATGCTAATTTCAGAAATATTAGTGACCCCAAATCTAAAAATAAACCTGACACCTATGAGGGCGATTATTGGATGGATTACCCAACTGAATTTGCACTTGATTTAGATTTAAATATTGGTAAAGGAAGACATACCAATAGTACGGTGCTTAGTTATTGGTTCTATTTACTTTCTGAAGGCGGAAAAGGTGAAAATGATAATGAGGACCTATATGAAATAGAAAAAATAGGTATAAAAAAAGCTACTGATATTGTTTACAAATCTTACCAAGATCTTATTCCAACTATAACATTTAAACAGTATCGGGAAATTACCATAGCAACTGCAAAAAAACTTTATGGAACTTGTTCAGATGAAGTAAGAGAAGTAACCAATGCTTGGTATGCTGTAGGAGTTGGAGACCCATTTTGTGAATGTTTTGAAGGGTCTATTGTAGTACACGTAAAAAATAATAGAGGAGAAAGTAATAGTATGAAAATTTATTTTAAAGAAGATAAAACAGCCTCTGAAATGATTTCTGACGGAAAAAGTTTTATTCAATACACTTCCCTCTATGATAGATACTGGCATTTAAAAGGCTATCCAGATTTGGACCAAAGCGGAAGCCTAGCAGGAGTAATAATGAAAAACATTGTACAACGTAAAAGTGTTCATTTAATTAAACAACCCAGCTTATTTAAAGATAGAAAAGAATATATAGCATACCGAAACAAACATAAAACAGGGAACACAAAAGAACTTGAAGGTTATCAATTACAAGAGTACATTCTGGAAGGCACCCGTTTTTGGGCTACTGAAGATGTCTGCTTGAGTATTACAAATATGATGAGTACATTAGGTTCGTTCTCTGGAAGTATACACAAAAATATGCGACAAGTATTTTTCGGGTTTCCAGTGGAAATCTATTATCAAAGCAGTACAATCTGGGTAGACAACATCAAAGAGCACTCTGTTGATGATAGTTATTTTTCGGGATAGCTTTATTAACTCATTCTTAAAAAGTAAGTGCATAAAAAAAGCCCCCCATCGATATGATGAGGGGCCTTATAAGAAGGCGGCG
>OJAU01000131.1_pt1 | contig 46965 bp, 39 predicted proteins | sample 1589791 | NCBI WGS metagenome assembly OJAU01 (sample SAMN05416849, study PRJEB24817) | seawater metagenome | isolation source: Sea water | place: Canada:Atlantic | collected 2013-07 | reverse complement strand
AAAGTGCTTTACAACCCGAAAGCCTTCTTCACACACGCGGCATGGCTGGATCAGGCTTGCGCCCATTGTCCAATATTCCCCACTGCTGCCTCCCGTAGGAGTCTGGGCCGTGTCTCAGTCCCAGTGTGGCTGATCATCCTCTCAGACCAGCTATAGATCGTCGCCTTGGTAGGCCATTACCCCACCAACAAGCTAATCTAACGCGGGCCCATCTAAAGGCGATAAATCTTTGGTCCGAAGACATTATCCGGTATTAGCAGTCATTTCTAACTGTTATTCCGAACCTAAAGGCAGGTTCCCACGCGTTACGCACCCGTGCGCCACTCACTCCGAAGAGTTCGTTCGACTTGCATGTGTTAGGCATGCCGCCAGCGTTCGTTCTGAGCCAGGATCAAACTCTCAAGTTTGTGTCACATACTAAACAAGCACGGGGATAACCCCGTTAACCTGCTTGGCATGAGCTTCAAGGAGCCGATACCTGCACTGTCAAACGTAATGGATACGAATGAACATGCATCATCAGGGCCAGACGTGGTGTCCAGCCAAGATGTGGCGTCGGCTTAATTTAACCGGTATTCGGAGCCTTAAAATCCCCGAACCGGGCGCCGTCGCCCACATGTCCCTTCATCAAATACTAACAATGTCAAAGAGCCCACCAGACACAAATGGCGGACAGCAATGGTTTCCCCGATTTACACCGGGGGACCGGCTATCCGTTTATGTTGGCGACCGGTCGGTGAGAGGCCGTTGAAGCGTCCTCGTTGCGTCCGGTGAGAGGTCATATATGCGGGGGTCTGATTCGCGTCAACAACTGTTTTGCAATAATCTTACAAAAATCTGCTGACCCGCCCAAAACCACCGCATGATGATCCTGCTGCCCCACCGATATGGGGGCACGCCACGCGATAACAAGGCCCCGGTAACCTTTGCATCCCGCAGGTTCCCGCCGCTGACTGCAAATCCTTCACCTTTTCATACTAACGCATCCGCATTGTGACTGCCGCCCTGCCCCCTACCGATTCATCCAATCCGGGTTTCACCACCCGTGTGCGGTCGGCTGTCGCGTGGCGCTGGGGCAGCCAGCTGCTTGCGCAGATCATAACATGGACCTCCACCCTGATGGTCGTGCGTCTGCTGGAACCGGGCGATTACGGCCTGTTTGCAATGACGCAGGTGGTGATCGTGGCGCTGAACTTCCTCAACGGGCACAGCTTCGCCACGTCCCTTATTCAGGCAGACACTGTGGACGAGCGGCGAATCGGGCAGGTGTTCGCCATGCTGCTGATGCTGAATGGTGCGCTTGCCACGGGGCAGCTGCTGATGGCGCCTATCGCGGCAGACTATTACAACCAGCCGGAAGTCGCCTCCATGCTGCGGGTCCAGGCGCTCATCTTTCTCACCACCCCCTTTATAGCGATGCCCACCGCGCTGCTTTCGCGGCGACTGGAATTTCGCAGTCAGGGCCTGGCCAATATGGTGGGCGCCATCACTGCCGCGCTGACAGCGCTGGGGCTGGCGTGGTTCGATTACGGTGTGTGGGCGCTGGTCTATGCCCCCATCGTCGGCTTTGCATCGCGGGCCATGATGCTGACGTATGCAGCGCGGCTGCTGGTGTGGCCGGTGTTCGATATGCGCGGGGCAGGCGATCTGATCGGTTTTGGCGGCGCGCTGACGATTTGCCAGCTGTTCTGGATCATCCAGAGCCAGAGCGACATCTTCATCGCCGGCCGCCATTTCGATCTGCACGATCTGGGCCTGTATTCAGAAGCGCTGTTCCTGACGCTGATCGTGACCGGCAGATTTCTGCCGCCGATCAACGAGGTCGCCTATCCCGCCTATGCCGAGGTGCATAAGGCCGGACGCTCTATCGCGCCCTATTTCGTGACCACCCTGCGCACCGTCCTGCTGGTGACCGCGCCTGTATATATAGGTCTGGCGCTGACGGCGGATGAAGCGGTGTACACTCTGTTCGGGCCGAAATGGACAGAGATGGCGCCGATCGTCGCCGGGCTTTCGCTCGCAATGCCCCTGATGGCGCTGCAAATCGTGTGCAGCCCGGCAACCAATGCAATGGGCAGGCCGTCCGCGTATCTGACCACCAACGGGTTTGGCGCAGTAGTCTTCCCGGTGCTGTTCCTGATTGCGGTGAATGCCGGGCCGATGGGGCTGGTCCATGCATGGTGGGTCGGCGCACCGGCCCTGTTGCTGGTGACACTGGCCATGACCTTGCCCAAGGTCGGGGTGCGGTGGTCACAGCTTCTTGTCGCACTCGGCCCCTGCCTGCTGGCGACACTGGCGATGGCACTGATGGTTTTGTGGATTCGCCCCGCCCTGCCCGACTGGCCGCCGCCTGTTACCCTGATCGTGATCGGGGCGCTGGGGGCAGCCACCTATGCCGGGGTGCTGCTGATTATTGCGCGCCCCGCCCTGCGCGAGATCCGCGCCTTTATCCTGCACCGCGATCTGGAACCTGCGTAATATGAGGCTGCCTTCCCTCACCAGACCGCAGACCTTCATGGCGGCGGCGGGCGTGATCGCCCTGCTGTCTTTCATCGAGCTGCTGCTGGCGAATCGCAAGTTCGGCCTGTTCACTGGCGGCTTCGGCCAGTCCCGCGCGGTCGATGCGCCGGCAGAGATTGCGCTGTTCGCCATAGGGTATGTCTGCGCGCAGGCCTTTATCGGCATAATCGCGTGGGCCCTGATCGCGCGGCTCAACCGCAGCGGGTCAAACCGGCACCTGCTGTTCCACTTCATATTTGCCTTTGGCGGGATCTTCGCCGGGATAATGGCCCTGCGCTATCAACTCGCCAGCTATTTCAGCGATGCGATGAGCTTTGGTCTGCTGAAGCAATTGGGCGGTGGCAGTCTGGGTGATGCCATATTGTATGGTCTCAACGAAATTACGCTGGGTGTCGGCGCGCTGCTCTTAATCGTACTGGCGTACTGGCTGGTCTGGCGGTGGGTGCGCCGTCATCCCGGGGAACAAACGGATTCGCGCACCAAGCCTTCGCGCGCAGGCTGGAAGACGATGGGCGTAGCGGCGCTGTCGCTGGCCATCGCACTGTTTATCATTCCGCGTTCGGGCGGGGACGCAGCCTTCGGCCTCAACCGCACCCAGGTCTGGAGCGCCGGGGGAACCGCTCTCGATACCGCGACCGATTTTGACCGCGACGGCTACGGCCTTGCCGCAATCATCCATGACGATCACCCCTTCGATGCAGCCCGCCACCCACTGGCGCTGGATATTCCGGGCAATGGCGTGGACGAGGATGGCTTTGGCGGGGATTTGAAACTGGTGCCTGTGCCAGAGCAGCCCGGCGCCGCTTCTATTAAGGGAGAGCGGCCCAATCTGGTGATCGTCGTGATGGAAAGCACACGCGGCGATGTTCTGGGCAAACGGGTAAATGGCAGGGAAGTCGCCCCCCATCTCAATGTGCTGGCGGCCGGCGGCAGCGCCGCGTCATCCATCTTCAGCCATGTTGGCTTTACGACCGAATCGCTCAAATCGCTTTTCTCCGGATCGCTGCTGCCGCAGCCGGGCAGCCCGTCGCTGTTCCGCGATCTGGACGAAAGCGGTTATCGCATTGGCGTCTTCTCGGGTCAGCCAGAGGATTTCGGAGGAATTTCGGAAACCGTCGGGATGCGCGATGCCGCCGATATCTATGTCGATGCAGAAAGCCTGAAGGAAAAACGCGCGTTCAGTTTCGCTGCGCAGGGGTCTTTGCTGGTGGCGGAGAATCACCTGCTGGCCGCATTCGACGAAAGTTTCGGCACGGCTGATGACTGGCAAAGGCCGGTTTTCGCCTATTTCAACTTTCAAACTCCGCACTTCCCTTATGCGCATGACGAAATGCCCAATCTGATCGAGGACAATCCGATCGTGCGCAGCGCGATCTCGGCCAAGAACGCGGATCACGTCCGGCGCAGCTATTGGAATGCAGTTGCGGCGGCGGATTACTGGCTTGGCGAGTTGATCGACCGGCTGAAGGCGCGCGGCGAGTGGGACAATACGCTGCTGGTGGTGACGGGGGATCACGGGGAGGAATTGTTCGATGATGGATTTCTGGGCCACGGTCACCGTATCGGCAAAGCCCAGAACGAAACCTTTCTGGTTGTGAACCGCCCCGGCGTCGCCCCGGCGGGCCCGCTCGGCCTGTCCGATCTGCGCGGGATCATCCTGTCGGCAATGGCCGGGGAAAAGCCTGTCCAGCCGGACTTGCCCCCCTTCCTGCAAATCGGGCCGCTGGATGAACCGACCGCCATCGGCCTGGCAGCAGACGATGGCACAATCGTCAGCATCCGGCTCGACACCCATGCCGTGTGCTTCCAGCCCCAGAACCGCTGCACCCCCTACGACCAGCTATCGGGCGATGATCTTGCGCGGGCCGATGCCGTCGTTGCCCGCTGGGGATCGGAACGCTGGGCCCGGCGCGCTGCTCGCTAAAACGCGCGCAGGATAGGATAGCCCTGCGTCCATATTGGCCCTGTCTTCCCTGCCATGCTAATCTGCTAGCGGGGTAGATACGGGAGAGACATATGACGTGCTTTCAACGCATTGTATCGGGGATCGCCGCAAGTTCAGCCGCCGCCGGAGCCATGCTCTCGCCCATTGCCGCGCAAGCCGCGCAGAGCACGGCGCAGACCATCCGCTCTCTGGAGCAGCGGATCAATGCAATCGAGGGGGATATCCTCGCGATCACCCGCGACAGACATCACCGTATGACGGTGCCGGTACAGATCTCCGGCGAAGGTCCGTTCGATTTCATGGTCGATACCGGAGCCCAGGCAACCGTCGTCACTCCGAAACTGTCCGAGCGTTTTGCCATGACGCCCACCGGCACGGCCACACTGGTTGGCATGAGCAGCAAAGCTCAGGTGACGATGGTCGATTTCGATGGCCTGCAATTCGCCGGTCGCCAGCTAGACAATTTGCGCTCCCCCCTGCTGTTGGAGCGGAACATTGGGGCGGACGGCATTCTGGGGCTGGATTCGCTGCAGGGCCTTCGCGTCATGATCGACTTTCGCGACCGGACGATGACGGTGGGTGATGCCTTTGAAGACGACAGTAGCGACGGCTTTGAAATCGTGGTGCGCGCACGGCGCAAGCTGGGGCAGATGATTATTACCCACGCAGAAGTCGACGGGGTAAAAACCGCGATCATCATCGACACCGGCGCGCAAGGGTCTGTCGGCAACATGGCGCTGCAACGCCGGATGCGAGGCCGCACCTCCGGCCAAACGATCGCTACCGATGTGAACGGCGTCACAACGTCCAGCGATCTGTTCACCGCGAGGCAGGTGATGATTTCAGGCTTGGCCCTTTCGCGCGTGCCGGTATCCTTTGCCGACGGGCCTGCCTTTGCCGCGCTGGGTCTGGATAAACGTCCGGCACTCATTCTGGGCATGCAGAGTTTGCGCAGCTTCGACCGGGTGGCGATTGATTTTGCCAGCCGCCAAATTCTGTTCGATTTGCCGGTCGGTACCCGCAAGCGCACACGCGGCAGGCGGCCGATTGCTGCGGGTTCGCAGCGCGGTAATCTGTAAAGGTCTGCCGCACGCGATACTCCTTTATCCGCGGACGAAGGTCATGCGTGTGTAGTTATAGGGCTTCCAGCCGCCTTGCTGTCGGCACCTGCGTGCACCACATAGGCTGCCGTGCCACCCGATACCGCCATGCCCGAACAACGCCCGCCCGCCGATAGCTGGGGGACGATACGCCGCTTCCTCCCCTATTTGTGGCCAAAGGACCGGCCCGATCTGAAGGCGCGCATCATCGGCGCACTGCTGATCGTGCTGATGGCCAAGGCCGTCGTGCTGACCATGCCGCTGGCGATGAAAGAGGCCATCGACGCAATGACCGGCGCCAACGATGGCGCGGATTTCGGAGGGCGTGAAACGGTTCTGTGGGTCGCGCTGGGTTTCGTGCTTGCCTATGCGGGTGCGCGCTTCACCTCCGTCGGTTTCGACAATTTGCGCAATGTGGTGTTCGAAAGGGTCGGGCAGGATGCCACCCGCGCACTGGCCGAAGACGTATTTTCCCGCCTCCACCGCCTGTCGCTCCGCTTCCACCTTTCGCGCCGCACAGGCGAGGTGACAAAGACGATCGAGCGCGGGACGAAGACCATCGATTCGATGCTCTATTTCCTGCTGTTCAACATCGCCCCCACCCTGATCGAGCTGACGGCGGTGGCGATCATTTTCTACACTTTGTTCGGATGGGAACTGGTGGCGGCTACTGCCTTCACCGTCATTCTGTATATCGCGATCACCCGCTGGATCACCGAATGGCGGGTGCAATTGCGCGCAGAGATGAACCAGCTGGACGGAACCGCCCTTTCCCGCGCCGTAGACTCGCTGCTGAACTACGAGACGGTCAAGTATTTCGGGGCCGAGAAACGCGAACAGGACCGCTACGCCTCCGCCACTACCGATTATCAGCAGGCTGCAATTAAAAGCGAAAACTCGCTCGGGCTGCTGAACATCGTCCAGTCGCTGATTACCAATGCTTTGATGGCGGGGGCAATGGCCTTTGCCGTGTGGGAATGGAGCAAAGGCCGTCTGACTGTCGGCGATCTGACTGCGATCAATATGTATTTGATGCAGCTGTTCCGCCCGCTCGACATGCTCGGCTGGGTCTATCGCAGCATACGCCAAGGGCTGGTCGATATGGCGGAGATGTTCCGTCTGATCGACACGGAGGTCGAGGTACAGGATGCGCCCGGCGCCCCGGCCCTGATCGCTCAGCCGCCTACCGTCGTGTTCGACAATGTGGTGTTCGGTTACGATCCGGAACGGACGATTCTTCACGGTCTCAGCTTTGAGGTGCCCGCCGGTTCACGCACCGCAATCGTCGGACCATCGGGTGCAGGCAAATCGACCATCGGGCGCTTGCTCTTCCGGTTCTACGATCCACAACAGGGCCGCATCCTGATTGCAGGGCAAGATATCGCCGAGGTTCAACAGGCTTCCTTGCGCGCGGCCATCGGCATCGTCCCGCAGGACAGCGTGCTGTTCAACGAAAGCATCGGCTATAACATCGGCTATGGACGCGGGGACGCAAGCGAGGCTGAAGTGCTGGCAGCTGCACGCGATGCCGCAATCCTGCCTTTTATCGAGACCCTGCCCGAGGGCTTTGACACTCAAGTCGGCGAGCGCGGCCTGAAGCTTTCTGGCGGAGAAAAGCAGCGCGTCGCGATTGCCCGCACCCTGCTGAAAGATCCGCCAATCCTGTTGTTCGACGAGGCGACCAGCGCGCTCGATTCGCGTACCGAACAAGCCATATTGGCAACGCTGGACCGGGTGGCTCAGGATCGCACGGCGCTGGCCATTGCCCACCGCCTGTCCACGATTGCCGATGCAGATGACATTCTGGTCCTCAACGAAGGGCGGCTGGAGGAACGCGGGACACACTCACAACTGCTGCGCCGTGACGGCCTTTACGCAGAAATGTGGGCGCGCCAACAGACCGAGGATCAACCGCAGGACGTGGCCGCCCAATAGGGCGAGAAAAAGCGAGCGCTTGTGCTGCATTGCAGCAAAGACTAGGGCGCGCTTTCATCGTATTCTTGTCGTTCCTCTTTGGCGGAATGGCCTAAGCAAAAACTTCAGGCACTTTATCATGACCGCAATCGCTGCGACCAATGCGTCGTTCAAGCAGGACTGGTTCGGCAATATCCGCAAGGATATACTCGCCGGTATCGTCGTATCGCTGGCGCTGATTCCGGAGGCTATCGGCTTCAGTATCATCGCAGGCGTCGATCCGCGTGTGGGACTGTATGCCTCCATCGCGATTGCTATGGTCATCGCCTTTACCGGTGGCCGTCCGGGCATGATCAGCGCTGCTACGGCAGCGGTAGCCGTAGTGGTGGTCCCACTGGTGCGCGATTACGGTGTCGAATACCTGTTCGCCGCGACTGTTCTGATGGGCATTTTCCAGGGAATCGCGGCATTACTGCGGCTCGACCTGCTGATGCAGTTCGTCAGCCGCAGTGTCATCACCGGCTTCGTCAATGCGCTCGCCATCCTCATTTTTATGGCGCAGCTACCGCAGTTGATGCCCGGTAATGAGGGTGTCAGCATGCTGACCTATGCGATGGTCGCAGGCGCACTGGCGATTATCTACCTGCTGCCGAAACTCACCACTGCCATACCCAGCCCCTTGGTTGCGATCATCGTGCTGACCGGGCTGACAATCTGGCTCGGCGCACCAGTCAACACTGTGGCAGACATGGGCGAGTTGCCGGAGGGTCTGCCTTACTTCATCATTCCCGACGTTCCACTGACACTGGAAACGCTGCAGATCATCCTGCCCTATTCACTGACGATGGCGGCTGTCGGCCTGCTTGAATCGCTGCTGACCGCACAAATTGTCGATGACATGACGCATACGGGCAGCAACAAGCAGCGCGAAAGCTGGGGCCAGGGCGTTGCGAATGTTGTCGCAGCATTCTTTGGCGGCATGGGCGGCTGTGCGATGATCGGTCAGTCGGTCATCAACGTGACAAGCGGTGGGCGCGGGAGGCTTTCCAGTTTCACCGCCGGCTTCACCCTTCTGGTGCTGTTGTGGCTGCTAGGCCCGATTGTGGGACAGGTGCCAATGCCGGCGCTGGTCGCCGTAATGATCATGGTCAGCATCGGGACATTCAGCTGGAATTCGATCCCCAACCTGCGCGTCCATCCGTGGCAGAGCAGCGTGGTCATGCTGGCAACGGTTATCGTCGTGGTTGCTACTCATAATCTGGCACTGGGCGTGCTGGTCGGCGTTTTGTTGTCGGGGATATTCTTTACCGGCAAGGTAAGCAGCATGTTCGGTGTGGTGCGCACACGCGAAGCCGATACGGCGACCTATATCGTCACCGGCCAGATCTTCTTTGCCAGCGTAGACCGGTTCAGCGAATCCTTTGGCCGCGAAAGCGCTCGCCCCGATCCGGCAGACCACGTCATCATCGACGTTACCCGCGCGCATTTCTGGGATATCACTGGCGTCGGTATGCTCGATAAGGTTGTCGAGCGGATGCGCCGCAATGGCCGCAGCGTTCAGGTAATCGGGCTGAACGAGGCCAGTGCCGATCTGATCGACAAGTTCGCGTTAACAGACAAAACGGGCGTGGAAATCGGGCTAGCGCCCCACCCTTAGGCAGGCACTGGCTGATCAGCGCCCTGACTGCGTCGACGGCGGGTCTGGAATGCAAAACGGGCTGCCTTTCCGACGTCTTTCTGAAACGATGAATTGACCACACCACCTACCAGCGAACCGACAATCGGGACGATCATGCCTGCGCGCTTGCGAAAGCTTGCAAATGCGACAGCGCGGGAAACCCGCTCTACCGCCTGATCGATAATTGGCGTGATTGTTTCATGGTCCGCTTCAATCAGGGTGCCATCAGGGCCGATTGCATTTTCGAGGTCGGCAATCCGCTGTGTACGTAAATCAGGATCGTCCAGGGCTGCCAATTCGAGTATCTGGAGGCGGAACAGTTTTTCGTTTGCTCCGGCACCTTCAAATCCGAACGCACGGCCCGTGTCGCGTATTGTCCGCAATGCGATCGCAATAGTGGCCGGGATATCCGCGCTCATCGACACGGCACCGCCAAGGCCCGCCGCTGCGCCCGTACTGGCACTGATAGATTGAGCTGTGCGGGAAACAGTTTTGGCAGCGCGATTTGCTGCTTCGATGTCATAAACATCGTGATCGAAACGAACCAGTTGCGCCGCACCGACCGTCCGGTCGAGACCTTTAAGAACCGCCTCTACAAGTGATTTGGGAACCACCGCAGATAAAGCCTTGCCAAATGGATGGGTCAGCCTTTCAATTCCGCGCCCGAGGCGTGATGGCTTGGATGTGCGAAACTGCTGCTGCTCATGATCGATGTTCATGAAATACCAATGTATTATCGCAGCAACAGTTCCGCTGGAAACAGCTTTCTTGATGCTAAAGAATATACTTCGACAGATCTGTATCCGCAGCCAGATCGGTCAGTCGCTCACGCACATAGGCCGCATCAATGGTAATCGTCTCACCCGCATGGTTCTCTGCGTCGAAGCTGATATCTTCCAGCAAACGCTCCATCACGGTTTGGAGGCGGCGGGCGCCGATATTTTCGACGCCTTCATTTACCTGAGCCGCAATTTTCGCCACTTCGCGCACCGCGTCTTCGGTGATGTCGAGTGTCACATCTTCGGTGCCGATCAACGCTTTGTACTGGGTCACCAGATTGGCGCGGGTTTCGCTCAGGATCGCGACGAAGTCCTCTTCGGTCAGTGCGCGCAGTTCCACCCGAATCGGCAGGCGGCCCTGCAATTCGGGCAGCATATCGCTGGGCTTGGCCACGTGGAACGCGCCGCTGGCGATGAACAGCACATGGTCCGTTTTCATCGGGCCGTGCTTGGTGGAAACCGTGGTACCTTCGATCAGCGGCAGCAGATCGCGCTGCACGCCTTCACGGGACACACTGCCGCCGCGCACATCGCTGACGGCAATCTTGTCGATTTCGTCGAGGAAGACGATGCCATTGGTTTCGGCATTCTCCAGCGCGACACGGGCCACGTCGTCCTGATCCATGCGCTTCTCGGCTTCTTCATCGACCAGCCGGTCCCACGCTTCGGGCACCTTCATCTTGCGGCGCTTGGATGCACCCTTGCCCATCGCCTTGCCGAACATCTCGCCCAGATCGATCATGCCAACATTGCCGCCCATGCCCGGCATATCCATCGGCATGGAAGGTGTTTCCTTCACTTCGATTTCGACTTCGGTGTCGTTCATCGAATTGTCTGTAATACGTCTGCGGAAGCTCTCGCGGGTCGCTTCGCTGGCATTGTCGCCCACGATAGCATCCAGCAGCCGGTCCATCGCTGCCTCGCTGGCAGCTTCGCGCACAGCTTCACGCCGGCTGTCCTTTTCCAATCGGATCGCGTCTTCCACCAGATCGCGAGCAATCTGTTCGACGTCGCGGCCGACATAGCCGACCTCCGTAAACTTGGTCGCCTCGATCTTCACGAACGGGGCATCGGCCAGCTTCGCCAGACGGCGGCTGATTTCGGTTTTGCCGCAACCGGTGGGGCCGATCATCAGGATGTTCTTGGGCGTAACCTCGTCGCGCAATTCCTCGCCGAGGCGTTGCCGCCGCCATCGATTGCGCAGCGCCACCGCGACGGCTCGCTTGGCATCCTTCTGCCCGATAATGTGCTCGTCCAGCGCGGCGACAATCGCCTTGGGAGTAAGTGATTCTGTCATGGAATTTCCGAAATGAAGGGGTTTAAACTGTTTCCAGCGTCACCTGGTCATTGGTAAAGACGCAAACATCCGCCGCCACGGCCATTGCCTTGCGCGCGATTTTTTCCGGATCGTCTTCATAATCCGACAATGCACGGGCCGCTGCGAGGGCATAATTACCACCCGAACCAATAGCCGCGATGCCGCCTTCCGGCTCCAGCACGTCGCCATTGCCGGTCAGCACCAACAGCGTGTCTTTATCGGCCACAATCATCAACGCTTCCAGATTGCGAAGATATTTGTCGGTCCGCCAATCCTTGGCGAGTTCCACAGCGGCCCGCATCAGCTGGCCATTATACTGGTCCAGCTTGCGCTCCAGCCGTTCGAACAGAGTGAAGGCATCGGCGGTTGCGCCTGCGAATCCGGCGACGACCTTTCCTTCGCCCCCGTCCTTGGCGCCAATCCGGCGCACTTTACGGGCGTTCGGCTTCATAACCGTATTGCCCATGGAAACCTGACCATCACCTGCGACGACGATTTTATCGCCGCGCTTCACGCCGATGATGGTGGTGCCGTGCCACGGGGTGAGGCCATGGCTGTCGTTGGAATTGCTCATGCGCCAGATATGGGACGCAGCGCGGCGGTATCAAGCGAACCGATACGGAATTAGCCGCCCGGAGCACCCGCCGCATTGACAGTGCCGATATTGCCGAACAGGTCCTCGAGGAAACTGCGTTCGCGGCCCAGCGTCGGTGTTTCATTACCATCGGGCGTCAGGTAAACCACCTGCTCCATACCAGTTGTGCCGGTGGATACTACATTGCCCGCGCCGTCAAATTGCACAGCAAACACAGCATGCTGCTGGATCCGCGGCCGTACGAAAGGCTTACGCCCGGTCGTGCTGGACACATAATACCACGTGGGCGCGCCATACTGGCTTTCGAAGCTGGGACGTCCCAGAGTTTCTTCAACAGAGCGACGGTTATCCAGGCCAGGCTGGATCGCACTGGTCAGTTGATCATTGGGTATATAACCCGCACCTTCCGTGATGGAGGTGCAGCCTGCCGTGCCAATGGCCATCAGGCCAAGCGCCGTTGCCAGAAGCCGTGGTCTAAGACCCTTGCGAAGGTTCATCACGCTATCGATCCTTGCCAATCCGTACGTCAGTCAATGCCATCCCCGGCCCGTCTTTAAGCGGGCAGCCGGTCGGCCTATATGGTGTTAAGCCCGCCTTACGGGTGCATCGCGCCGCTGGCAATGTATGCCGGTATCGCAATCACCTTAGTAGACTGCCAAACCCTGCTGCCTTTGCATTGAATTGCCGATGAACGGCCTGCAAAACTTACCTTTCAATGGAGCAATGCTGCCTCATGTCCTTCTTCTCCAAACTGTTTTCCCGCGCGCCCGATCCGAAAGAGGAAATCCGCCCACTTTGGCACCGGCTTGTGCGCCTTGCGCGCGATCCGGCATGGTATGCGGAATGCAAGGTGGCTGATACGCTGGAAGGCCGCTTCGACGTGCTGAGCACGATGGTGGCACTGGCTATGCTGCGGTTCGAACAGGACCCTGACACCATTCCGTCCAGTGCAAGGCTGACCGAATTATTTGTCGAAGATATGGAAGGTCAATTGCGCGAGGCAGGCATTGGCGATCCCACGGTGGGCAAGAAAGTAGGCAATCTGGTCAGTGCCCTCGGCGGTCGCACTGGCGCGCTGCGCGAAGGGCTGCGTGATGGCGATACAGCCTTGGCCGCAGCGATGGACCGCAATATTACATTCAACGAAGGTGGCTCGGCAGAATGCGTGGCAGTGAAGGTCCGTAGACTTTCAATCGTGATGAACGGGATGCCCTATCACCACTTGCTGGATGCGGAGCTGCAATTATGACTGACAGGAAGCACCCGGAACCAGAACTTTCGAGGCCTATCCAGTTACGCCATATCGACGCCCGACCCGTCTTGGTGAAACCTGCAGAAGCAGAGCGCAAAGCCCTGGCCACGCGCTTCGGCATACCGTCGATACCTGCGCTGATTGCCGAAATAGCATTGCACCGCGACGGCGATAAGGTCCGCGCACTGGGCACCATGCAGGCTGATATTGTCCAGAGCTGCGCCGTGTCGGGAGAAGATTTTCCGGTCCCCATTTCTGAGGACATCACGCTGGTGTTCGTGCCAGCGAGCAAAGCCAGCCCCGCCGATGATGACCAACCGATAGAAATCGAGCTGGAGCGCGAGGAACTGGACGAGATCGAGTATGAAGGCGACACAATCGATATCGGCGAAGCTGTCGCGCAGACCCTGTCGCTGGCTATCGATCCCTACGCCGAGGGGCCGAAGGCCGATGCCGTGCGCAAAAAAGCCGGCCTGATCGAGGAAGGCTCGCGAGGGCCGCTGGCCCATATGCTGGAGGCCCTGAAAAAGGACTGAGCGGCCTTGCGTGGTACGCGGGCCGCTCAATAAACCTTCTGCCGATTGTATCCTGCATCAGAACGGGATGTCGTCATCCAGATCGTCGTAGTTGGAGCCGCCACCGGAACCACCACCACTGGAACCGCCGTTTCCTCCGCCGCCCTGATTCCAGCCACCGCCACCTTGGCCACCGCCATAATTGCCGCCACCGCCAGACCCGCCGCCGTAGCCTCCGCCTCCGCCTCCGCCGCCACCTTGGCCACCGGCTCCGTCGAGCATCGTCAGCGTGCCATTAAAGCCGCGCAGGACGATTTCGGTCGAATAGCGGTCATTACCCTGCTGATCCTGCCATTTGCGAGTCTGCAGCTGGCCTTCGACAAAGACCTTGCTGCCCTTTTTCAAGAAGCGCTCGGCAACGTTGACTAGACCTTCGGAGAAAATCGCTACCGTGTGCCACTCGGTGCGTTCCTGACGTTCACCGGTGTTTTTGTCTTTCCAATTCTCGGACGTGGCGATGCGCAGGTTGCAGACCTTGCCACCGTTGGAGAAACTGCGGACTTCCGGGTCGGCACCCAGATTTCCGATGATCATTACCTTGTTGAGTGACCCGGCCATGTAAAATTCCTAGCTACAACCCCAGAGCGAGGGCGCTCCAGTAGGTGATTCCCGCGAACACATACGCGAGCGCGAACAGATAGCCCAACATGAAGAGCGGCCATTTCCACCCATTAGTTTCGCGCCGGGCCACAGCGATAGTGCTGAGACATTGCGGGGCGAAGACAAACCACGCCAGAAAAGCCAGTGCGGTTGGCAGGCTCCAGCGCGCGGCAATCTGATCGCGCAGGGCGGCTTCCGTCTCTTCCTCGCCGTCCGCTTCGACTGCATAAGTGGTCGCCAGACTGGAGACAGCTACTTCGCGCGCGGCCATCGCGGGGATCAGGGCCAAAGTCATTTCGCGGTTAAAGCCGACCGGCTCGAACACCGGTTGCAATCCGGTGGCGAGCTGTCCAGCGAAGCTGGCGTCCAGCTGACTTTCGCCCGGCTCAGCCTTAGGGAACGTCAGCAGCAGCCATAGAATTACCGTGGCAGCAAAGATGATGGTACCAGCACGGCGCAGGAAGACCCATGCCCGCTGCCACAGGCCGATCAACAGATCCTTTAGCGCTGGCCACTGATAACGCGGCAGCTCCATAATGAAGCCCGATGCCTGACCCTGCGTAACCGTACGCCGTAACACCAAGGCTACGAACATCGCCCCGACAATACCGGCAATATAGAGCGCAAACAGCACCAGCCCCTGCAGACCGATGCCTAGGCCGACGGTAGTGGTAGGAATAACGGCGGCGATGATGACAGCATAGACCGGCAGGCGGGCAGAACATGTCATCAGCGGAGCGATCAGAATGGTGGTCAGCCGGTCCTTCGGATCGGCAATGCTGCGGGTCGCCATAATGCCGGGAATGGCGCAGGCGAAGCTGGACAGAAGCGGGATAAAACTACGGCCTGACAGGCCCACGCCAGCCATGAGCCGGTCCATCAGGAAGGCCGCGCGGGCCATATATCCGGTTGCTTCCATCACGAGGATAAAGGCGAACAGGATGACAATCTGCGGCAGAAATACGACGACAGAGCCGACACCCGCAATTACACCCTCGGTCAACAGGTCGCGGAAGAACCCTTCAGGCATGATCGCCGTGACCCATCCGGCAAGGATTTCAGTCCCTCCTTCGATCAGCCCGATAAAAGGATCCGCCCAAGCGAACACCGCCTGAAAAACCACGAAGAGCAATCCAAACAGGATGATCGGGCCAAGCCATGGATGCAGCAGCAGCCCGTCCAGGCCGGAGCGGACACGGTGGCCCGGGGTGCGAGAGACAATCGCCCCTTTCGCGATATTCTTGGCTGCCAGACGCCGCTCTATCAGATCGGTTTGCGGACGCGCGTTTAGGGCTGAGCCCTCTGCCGTAGCCGCGTCGACCGCAGCTACCAGATCTTCCAATCCGCGCTTCCGCACGGCTACCGTCGATACTACGGGAACCCCGAGCGCCTGAGACAAGGCAGCCGGATCGACAGTCAGTCCATCCCGTTCCGCCAGATCGACCATGTTGAGCGCGACCACGGTCGGGCGGCCCAGCGCCAGCACTTCCTGCGCAAACACCAAATGCTGTTCCAGATTGGCTGCATCCAGCACGATGACCAGCGCATCGGGCGCGGCCTCGCCGGGAAATTCGCCATGCACCACTTTGCGCGTAACCTCTTCGTCCGGGCTGGATGCATCGAAAGCATAACTGCCCGGCAAATCGATCAGTTCGACATTGGTCCCTGAAGGCAGCGCCCAGCGGCCGGCTTTGCGCTCCACCGTAACGCCCGGATAATTGGCAATTTTCTGCCGCGCACCGGTCAGTTTGTTGAACAGCGCACTTTTGCCTGCATTGGGATTGCCGACAAGGGCAACGCGGCGCGGCTCGGTCATTTGGACTGCGTCCTGATAGTTTTAAGAAGAACGGGCGGTCGGCTGAACAGCCATCGCCGCTGCGTGATTGCGGCGCAGGGCCACGGTCGTGCGACCAATGGTGATCGCCAGCGGATCGGCTCCACCGAAAACACCGCGATAAGCCACAGCGACTTCCGCCCCGGTATCCAACCCCAGAGCGCGCAATCGCTTGGCATCGCCGGGCGCAAGGCAAGTCCAGTCAATATCAGTGATAATGGCCGTCTGGCCGGTCTTCAGGGTGGCAAGGCTCATGAATGCATGCTGCCATGCAGAGCGCGATATTGCAAGTGATTATCAATAGAGGCTTGATCCAGACATCCGTTCTTCAGGCCCTGCTCCTGATCAGCGTGCGGGATACCTCAACCGTCCGAGAAAGCGCGTGACGCTGAATGTTTCACGATCGGATCTCAGAAAACGTCCTTTTACCTTTTCGAACTGCATCACGTTGTCGATACGCCGATCCAGAAACTCCGCCGTGGCCACTTTGCCTTCGCTCTCGTCATTGACGAAGCTGGTCAGAACAGAGGCGTAGAGCGTCGCCAGAATCGCGCGCTTCGTATAGTGATTGTAATCGGTCGCTTCGTCACCCGCCTGTCGCCACATCAGGTCGGCACTGTTCCATCCGGTTTTAAGCGAAAGTCGTGCATTTTGCGGCATGGCCATTATCGACATTGCCCGGCGCAGAGCCTCTTCCCGACCCTCCACCGCTTCCAAGCGGAACGCCACCAGCGCACGAATGCGCTCGCGGATTTTAAGTCCGGCCAATTCGTCTTTCGGCAGTTCAACCATCATCTGCGCGTCGATCGTTTCGATCCAGGCGGTGATCATCGCCATAGCGCCGCTGGACTTTGCATTCCGTTTGAAGGCCAGCCGCGCCACAGCGGGATCGACTCCCTCGATCTCCGCCGCCATCTGCAAGGCATCATCGCTCCACCCGTCGAAAATCGCCGAGTCAGCGATGGCAGGGGCCAGAGCGAGGCGAAGTTCAGGCAGCGTCAAATTTTCAGGGTTCTCGATCATGGATCAGAAACTAGGGCCGTAGGTTCGTTGTTCCCCGGTGCCTGACCGCGCTTCGTCGGCAGCAGTAAATTCATCCACCAGACGTTTCGATCCAATCAATTCGGCGTAATCGCGCGCCGACCGCCCAGAATTATCGTTGCGATCAGCGTCAGCGCCGTTTGCCAGAAACAGGCGGACCATCGCAACATCGCGTCGGTGGACAGCGCCCATCAGAGGCGTTTCCCCGGCAGTACTGGCGACATCGACCCGCGCGCCGGCATTGATCAGCGCCGCAACGCCGTCAAGATGGCCCAGATTGGCGGAGATCATGATCGGGGTGACGCCTTTCACATCGGCGATATTGGGGTTGGCCCCGCGATCGGTCAGGAATTTGATCCACACTGCATCACGCCGCGCAGCAACGATATGGACTGCGGTTTCGCCGGACGTCAGATCGCGGGTGTTGATGATGGTCTGGCCAGGAGTATCGAGCAGATTCGTGACTTTCGTTCCGTCCCGTTCTTTCACGAGTTTCAGGAACTGGTAGCCATCGGAAAACATCCCCTGCGCTGAAGCAGGCGCTGTCATCGCAGCAAACGAAACAGGCAGCATAGCCAGGCTAATGCCCGCCGCGATGCCCAGTTGAATTTTCCGGAAAGGTGCCTGCGCACTCATTGTATAATGCCCCATATTCGACCACATAATGCGTGGGAAATGTGCCCACGCCATCTCTTTTCGTTCAAACCCAATTAGCAAAGCCTGAACCTGTCCGCCATGACCAAAAGTCCTATTACCTGTTTCGCCTGGTTCACTGCACTTGCCCTGGCAGCTTGTTCGCCGCAGACAGATGCCGCGTCCGGCGAACCGCCATTGCAAGGCGCAACGATTGGCGGGGACTTCGAGCTGGTGGCCGAAACGGGCGACAAGGTAAGGTTCTCCGATTTCGACGGACAGTATCGCACGGTTTATTTCGGTTATGCCTATTGCCCCGATATATGCCCGACCGATAATCAGCGGGCGATGGCAGGCCTACGCGAATTCGAGCAAGCTGAGCCAGAGTTAGGCGCAAAAATCCAACCGCTGTTTATCTCAATCGATCCTGAACGCGATACACCGGAAGTCGTCGCCGAATTTACCGATGCATTCCATCCGCGGTTACTGGGATTGACCGGTTCGGCAGAGCAAATTGGTGCTGCCGCGAAAAAATTTGCCGTTTATTATTCGCGCGGCGAAGATGCGCCCGGCGGCGGCTATCTTATGGACCATTCCAATGTGACTTATCTGTTCGGCCCCGACGGGTTGCCCATCACCACTCTGCCTACCGATCTGGGCGCGGAGGCGGTGGCACAAGAGCTGGCCAAATGGGTGCGCTAAGAGACCGTTTCTGGCAGCGCCCACTGGCCGATCTAACCGAGGGCGAATGGGAAGCGCTGTGCGACGGATGCGGGCGCTGCTGTCTTCACAAAATGGAAGATTGGGATACCGGTGCAATCGAGGACACGAATGTCGCTTGTACCCTGCTGGATACAGACACTGCGCGTTGCTCCGATTATGCGAACCGCAAGGCGACCGTTCCCGATTGCCTGCGCCTGACGCTGAAAATCGTTGAAGATGTGCGTTGGCTGCCCGACACCTGCGCCTATCGCCTGCGGGCAGATGGCGATCCTTTGCCTGAATGGCATTATCTGATCAGCGGAGACCGCGAGGCCGTGCATTTGCGCGGTACAGGCGTGGCTGGCCGCGTAGTGAGCGAGGACAAGGCAGGTCCTCTGGAGCATCATATCGTCGACTGGTCGGAAAACGGATCGGACCAGTGATCGATTGGCTCTGGCGCAATGGCACGGAGGAGCCTGCTGCGCATACTCTGGTGCTGGGCGGCCGAACACTGCCGATTGCCATTATCCGCCACCCGACAGCAAAACGCCTGACGCTACGCCTTGCCCCTGACGGGGAGAGTGTGAAGGTCACTATTCCGCGATGGGGACTAACAGCCGATGCCCTCGATTTTGCCCGATCCCGGACTGAATGGCTGAATGCGCAGCTGGCTAAACGCCCCGCACGGGTTGCCCCCGTTCCCGGCGGGACAATCCAGTATCGCGGGCGGGAGCTGGCCATCGAATGGTCGGCCAAGGCCCCGCGCCGAGCTGTCGCCGACCATGAGCAGATCTATCTGGGTGGCCCCGAACACAGCATAGAGCCACGTTTGAAACGTTGGCTGCGCGAAGAAGCAGTGGCCTTGTTCGAAACCGATGCGGCCGACTTTTCCATAAAGGTAAATCTGCCTCCGCCACCATTATCGCTCAGCACCGCGCGCCGCCGCTGGGGCAGCTGTGCCAGCGACGGGACCATGCGGCTGAATTGGCGGCTGGTGCAAGCGCCCGATCATGTGCGCCGCTCGGTTGTTGCGCATGAAACCGCGCACCGCGTGCATTTTGACCACTCGCCGGCGTTCCACGCCTTGCTGGCCAATCTGTTCGGGCCGGACCTGCCTGAAGCCGACCGCTGGCTGCGCGATCATGGGCAGACACTGTTCAGCACGTTCGGGTAATTGCACCGCGCCTGACGCCTTAAGCATCGATTTACCGTATTCAGCTATGATTATGCGATGACTTCCCGTTTCTTGCTGCTGGCACACTTGCCCATCGCGCTACTCATTGCGCCATCCGCGTTACAGGCTCAGCGCGATTGCGGCCGGTGCGAGACACAGCAGAGCACCGAACCAACGTCGGAGGACTGGCTGTCTGCCCCTGCAGAACGTGCCCAGAAGAACGCCAACAATGGCAACGGTCGCGGCGGAGGCAATAACGGAAACGGCAACGGAAATGGTGGGCCGAACGATGGAGGAACCGATGAAGGCGACGGCGGCCCCGAGCAATCGGGATGTGGCAACGGCGTCGGCGGAGGTAACGGAAACGGTACGATCGGCAATGGCAACGGCCAGGCCTGCGGAGATGGCTCCGACAATAATGGTGGTGGCAACGGAACCGGAAATGGCGGAAATGGCGGCAACACAGGCGCGCCCGAACTGTTTATCCAGAATGAGATCAATTTCGGCCGCCTGATCCGGCTGGGCAATGGCAATTCCAGCGTCCTGCTCGATCTGGAAAGCGGGCAGAAAATCACCGCTGGCGGGCTGGACGATTACGGAGGCGTTTCGATGGTGGGGCGCGCCACGGTGATCGGGATACCGAACAGCGAAGTTCAGGTGTCGTTTCCGAACCGGATAACCATGCGCGATCCGCGTGGGGGAATTGCCGAATTGCGCGAATTTAGCACCAGCCTGCCCATCATGCCCCGGCTCGACAACAGCGGCACGCTGGAATTCAGCTTCACAGGCAAACTTACGATGACCGACACGATCGGAAATGGCGGGGACTTGCGGGGACGCGTGCCAATTACGGTCGAATACAATTAAGAAAATACCGCCGCGCTACGACTGACCCGGCGGTGTTCGCACTGGCGCGTCGCGGCTTCTGCTCCTATCTTGGCACAATGTCACTCATATCGCGCTTCAATCCGGCCCCGGCTGCGGCGGATTTCTGGACCGAATTCCGCAAGCCCCAGCCCTATCGCGTCCCGATCCTGCTCGCGTCTTTCGCGGCCACCGCCGTGTTAATCTTCGCCTTTACGCAGGAAAGCGTTAAAGGCCCGCCCGTTCGCCCGGAAGTGACCTACATCACGTCCTTCGCGCCTGATCGCACGGACGAGGAAATCCGCGCCGCAAATATCGCAAATCAGAAACGCAAAGACGAGATTGCCGAATTGATTGCCCAGCGCGAGGAGCGCAAACGCGAAATGTACCGCGCACTTGGCCGCGCATCGGGCATGGATGTCGATGCCATCGAAGCCGAAGCCGCAGCCGACCGCGCCGCCGCAGAGGCCGCCGAAGCAGCGCAGCGCGAGCGGTGGCAGGCGCAGCAAGGCACGGAAGAAACAGCCGCCGAGGCCGACACGTCATCTGCGACGGAATAGCTGCAGGGTGAGTGGACCAGCCGACACCCGCTGGCTGCAAGCCACAGCGCGTCTGGCCCTGCGCGGCAGACCCGCCAGCACTCCCAACCCGTCTGTCGGGTGTATTATCGTTAGCAATGGCATGGTCGCCGGGCGCGGTTGGACACAGGCCGGTGGGCGTCCCCATGCAGAAGCGATGGCTCTGGAGCAGGCCGGCGCTGCTGCGCGAGGGGCCGATGTGTACGTCTCGCTGGAGCCGTGCGCCCATATATCCCGTCGCGGGCCGTCCTGTACCTCGTTACTGTCAAAAGCGCGGCCTGCACGCGTTTTCATTGGCCATACCGATCCCGATCCGCGCACTGCCGGACGAGGCGCTGACGCCCTGCGCGAAGCCGGTATCGATGTGATCGAAGCGAATTGTCCCGTCAGCGCCGCCAGCCTCGCAGGGTATCTTACCCGTAAGATATTCGGCCGCCCCCACGTAACGCTTAAGCTGGCCAGCTCTCTCGACGGCCGTATTGCTCTGGCCGATGGCACCAGCCGCTGGATCACCAGCGAGCCGGCCCGCGCCCATGTCCATTCGCGCCGCGCTATGGCCGATGCTATATTGGTCGGCGGCGGAACATGGCGAACGGACAGGCCCGCTCTCGACGTGCGGCTACCCGGGCTTGAGGATCGCTCCCCCCGGCGCGTGGTTCTTACCTCGCAACCGGTCGAGGGTGCCGAAACCATCTCTACCCTGGCCGATATTACTACGCTGGAGGCCCAGTATCTTTACGTCGAAGGCGGCGGACAGGCGGCAGCCGCCTTTCTTGCCGAAGATCTTGTGGACCGGCTGGAACTCTACACCGCTCCTATAGTAATCGGGGCCGACGGCGCGCCGATGCTGGGCGATCTGGGTCTGACCGATTTAGTCCCTGCACATGGCCGATGGACACTGTCCGAACAGCGCCAGCTTGGCAGCGATTCCTTCGTCGCCTATGACCGCATCCGAACGTAAAGGAACGACAGCAACCCATGTTCACCGGTATCATCACCGCCATAGGCCAGATCGAAAGCGTAGAAGAACGCAGCGACCTGCATATCCGCATTGCCTGCCCCTACGCGCCGGAAGACATGGCCATCGGCGCGTCCATTGCGTGTTCCGGCGTATGTCTGACAGTGGTCGAGCGCGGTGGCAGCCAAGGCGCCGCATGGTTTGCCGTCGATGTCTCTGGCGAAACAGTGGCCTGCACGGCCGGTGATCAATGGACAGAAGGCCGCAAGCTGAATCTGGAGCAGGCCCTGAAACTGGGTGACGAACTGGGCGGCCATCTGGTGACCGGCCATGTCGACGCAGTTGGCGAGGTTGTCCGTATGGAGCAGGAGGGCGGTTCATGGCGTCTGGATATTCGCGCACCAGCAGACATCGCACCCTTCGTAGCCGAGAAAGGATCGATCACCATTGATGGCGTATCCCTGACCGTAAATGCAGTGAAGGATGAGCCCGGAGGCCATGTGGTTTTCGGCCTCAACATCATTCCTCACACCGGCGAAGTTACCACGCTTGGATCGTTGGCAGAAGGGCGCACGGTCAATCTCGAGATTGATGTGCTGGCGCGCTATCTCAAGCGGATGGAAAGCCTGCGGGCCTGATGCAATCATGAAACGTGCTGGTCGATCCTGCAAAGCGGCAAAAATCTGAGCCGACTCCGTTCACAAAGCAGCAGAGCCGCCGGGCGTTCGAGGAAGGATCGTCGGAGGCGCCGGATAACTTTCACTTCCTGACACCTGTTTCAAATGCCCGAAAGTTGGGGCAGTACAGCACAAATCCGGTCGTCGTCAGTTATCGGGCCATCTGACCTGCAGCGAAGCAGCCGCGATCAATTGCATAGGTCAGATGCACCACGCGGCGGCCCTGATAGCGCTCCAATTCGTAATGATCTGTGCGCACCGCCCCGATGGCTTCCAGTGCGTTGCGGGAACGGTAATTGGTATCGCCGACCCGGAAGTGGACCTGCACCACATGATTGAAAGCGTGCGCAAGCATGGCGCGTTTCATCTCGGCGTTGATGCCCTTCCCCCAGCAGTTGCGGGAGAGGTAGCTCCAGCCAATCTCGACACAGCCCTGGTCTTCGGGAACAAAGCGACCGTAGCGGGTGGAGCCGACGATCTGTTGGCCCTCCTTGCGCTCTGCCACCAGCCCACCGCCGCAAGCCAGTCCTTCGTCGAAGAAAACATCGAAGACATCCCGCCGCCATCGGTCATGGATCGGATGCTGTTCCCAAACCATCGGATCGGACGCGACAGCGTATAAAGCCTCGCGGTCCGCCTCCTCCATCGGCCGAAGCACCAGCCGCTCTGTCTCGAGGGTTGGCTGCCTGTCCACTTAATTGTCGATCATGTCGGCTTAGCCAGCCACGTCGGCCAGAGCGTCGATGAACTTCTCGATATTGCCACTGGTCAGGCCGGCAATGTTGATCCGGCCGGAGCCAGCCATATAGACAGCGTGCTTGCTGCGCATCAGAGCGATCTGGTCCTTGTCCAGCTTCAATATGGCGAACAGACCGTTCTGATCTGCCAGCGGGGCCAGGTTCAGCCCTCCCACCCGGCCATCTGCATCGGCCAGCGCCTCCCGCATTTTGCGAAGGCGCGCCCGCATCGTTTCGATCTCGTTCTGCCAGTCGGCCACCAGCGCATCGTCCTGCAGGATGATACGCACCGCCGCACCGCCATGATCGGGCGGCATTGACCAGTTGGCGCGGGCCAGAGCATTGGCATTGGACATGATCGCATCCAGCTGCCCGCCATCCCGGGCCATCACGTAGAAGGCACCCACCCGGTCCCGGTACATTCCGAAGTTTTTATCGCAGCTGTACGCAACCAGCGCTTCCGGCACGGCAGCAAGCACCGTGCGAATTCCGGCAACGTCTTCCTCCATGCCGGCGCCCAGCCCGTGATAGGCACTGTCTATGATCGGGAGAATGCCATGAGTGGCCAGTGCTTCGGCAATGCGCGCCCATTCATCGGCCGAGTAATCGACGCCGGTGGGATTGTGGCAACAGGCATGCAACAGCACGACATCGCCTTCGCTGGCACCTTCGATGGCCGCAATCAGGGCATCGACATTGGCGCTGCCGTCTTCGTTGGCATGATCGAAGAGAACAGCTTCCAGCCCGATATCGCGCAGTATCTGGACATGGTTGGGCCAGCTGGGCGATCCCAGATGGACACGGGCGGCGCCTGCCTGTTTGGCAAGGGCGGCAGCCAGTCGGACAGCACCGGTGCCGCCAGGCGTCTGCATACCGCCGATACGCCCGCCAATGTCGTCATTACCGGTGCCGAAGATGTAAGGCATCAATTCGCTGACGAACGCCGTGTCGCCTTCGGGGCCCAGATAGCTCTTGGAGTTTTGTTCCTCGATCAGGCGTTGCTCTGCCTGTTTGATCGACGTGAAGACCGGGGTAGCCCCTTCGTCGGTGCGGTATACACCCACACCAAGGTCGATCTTGTCCACCCTTTCATCAGAGGCATAGAGTTTGATCAGCGCAAGCAGCGCGTCGGGTGATTGGGCTTCGAGACGGTCAAGCATAGTCTCAGCCTTTGCCGCGACCGCTTGACGCCCGCAACCTTTAATGGGTCAAGCGATGCTTGGGTGTCCGCTAATTACGGTTCGCCCAAGGACTTCGTGCGATCAGAAGGGCAGCCAGCGCTGCTTCTTGGAAAACTTCATATAACCGGCATTGATACCCAGGCGCAGGCCTGCGCCCACCCGGATTGGAATGAGCACCGTATCCCCTTTACGCAGGTAGCTGGCAGTTAAGCCGCCCAATGCGTAGGCTTGACCTTCTCCGGCAGGGAAACGCTCGTAAAGCTGTTCGCTGTCATACAGATTGTAAACCAGCACAAAGGTGTTGCCTGCATTCGCTCCGGCATCAAATCCGATCGACGGGCCGGTCCAGTATACCGGACGTTCGCCCTCAACCTTGTGATACAAAGTGCCCGATCCGTAGCGCGCACCAACGATAAATGCCCCGCCCGCTTCGCGCCCGACAATGTAGCCATTGGGCTCGCCCTGCTTCGCCAACAGATCCTGAATCATCTTGGCAACACCTTCCGCGCCGTCACCAAAAACGCCCTGTGCCGCCCCGATCAAATCGTCCTGCTTGTAAGTCGCCCCCTGCGCTGCCGCGACTTCGGGATTTCCGGCAGCTTGGCCGGCAGCGGTTTCGGCATCGGTAGCGGTCACGACAGGGTCGGCCCATTCGTAGGCGACTTCGGCTTCGGCACCGGTGGTATTCGGAAACACGTCGGCAACGTTTGGTTGAGAAGCGGGTGGCTGGGAAGCTGGGGATTGCTGGGTTACGACCTGCTCGTCAGCATAGACCGGAGCATCGCCGGGCTGTTCGCCCAGATCGCCGTCTATGCCGGCACCAGCATTGGGATCAATCGTTTCGAACCCCTGGGCGGCCAGAGGCGAAGCGGACAGGACTAGCCCTGCGCCCACCGCGAAAACCGCATTGCGCCACTTGCTTATGATGTCAGTCATTTTTTACCCCGTCAGCGTTCGCTGATTACGACAAATCTGCCTTTCGTAATTTCATAGAGAACCCTTCGCGGTGAAGCGGCAATGAATGCGCGGCCAAACGAATCCAAAACACGGTGAACCGAGTCCCAGTGGCGTAGAAAACGAGGGGCCCATACTGTGCTTGCCCACTGCCGGAGTGCCCGCTATAGCCCGCCGCTCGCCGCGATGGTGATGCGGAGACGTGGGTGAGTGGCTGAAACCAGTTCCCTGCTAAGGAACCATAGGAGTAATCCTATCGAGGGTTCGAATCCCTCCGTCTCCGCCACCTATACCATCCCAAGAGATCCCAGAAAGTCCCTGAAAGCCGCAGAATTCTGAGGTTTTTCGGACTTGCATCGGAATCTCTAGTTCTTATTTTGTTCTAACCATTCCCACACTTTCTACCCACCATTGTGGGAGCAGATGTGGGAAGAGAACCAGGATGGATGGCCATGGGAAAACTTTCCGCTGCTCAGATTCGAGCTCTCACTAAACCGGGCCGCTACATGGATGGCGATGGCCTATCGCTGCTGCTCACCGCCCCAAAAAAGGGGTATTGGGTGCTGCGCGCGACCATAAACGGACGCCGAAGGGATATCGGCCTAGGGCCGCTAGACTTGGTGAAATTGGCTGAAGCGCGCGAACTCGCGATCGACATGCGCCGCGATATTCAGCGAGGCATTGATCCGATCGAAGAGCGCAAGCGCCAGAAAATCGAAATCCTCACGTTCAGGGCCGCCGCAGAGAAGGTCCACACGGAGCAGAAAGCAACCTGGAAGAACGGCAAGCATCAGGATCAGTGGATCAAGACGCTCGAAACCTATGCCTTCCCGAAGCTTGGCGACAGACTCGTTAACGACATTGAGGGACCGCTCATCCGTGAAGTGCTTCTCGATTTCTGGCTGGAAAAGCCGGAGACTGCTCGCCGCGTAAAGCAACGGATCGGCGTTGTGCTCGATTGGGCGTATGCGAACGGAATGCGCGCGACCGAAGCGCCGATGCGCTCGCTGAGCCGTGCCCTGCCAAGACAGCCCAAGCAGGACGGCCATTTCGCTGCGATGCCCTATGAGGATGTCCCAACTTTCTTGAAGCATCTGCACAAGCGAATGAGTGTCGCACGGCACGCGCTTGAGTTCCTGATCCTGACTGCCTCTCGATCGGGCGAAGTGCGGGGTGCTAAATGGGCGGAGATCAATCTGGACGCAAAGCTTTGGACTGTCCCTGCGGAGCGGATGAAAGTTGGAAAGGAACACGTGGTCCCGCTGACCGATGCGGCAATCGACGTGCTCGAACGTGCCAGACCTTACTACGCTGAATGCAGCGATCTGGTCTTCCCCGGTCGCAACGTCTTGCGCCCGATGTCCGACATGACGCTGCTCAAGATCCTCCGATATGCAAAACTGCCCTTCACCGTGCACGGCTTTCGATCTGCATTCCGAGATTGGGCGGCGGAGAAAACCAGCTATCCTGGCGAGGTCGCGGAAGCGGCGCTAGCACACACGATCACCAACAAAGTGGAAGCCGCCTATCGCCGCACCAACTACCTGGAAAAACGACGCGAGCTTATGCGCGAGTGGTCAAACTTTTGCCTGAAGGGCTAGAGCCCAATCTCGAACGGCTTGATCCGCTCTTTGGTCAGCTCAGGTGCCTTACCTCGTTCAACCTTCGTTTCCTGGTTGGCCGCTTGGATATGGCCTGCGCGCCGCCCCTTGGCGGCCGCCAATCCAAGTCTCTCGGAAACCTCCGCCGCTGATGCCTTCTCGCCCAGATTGGTCGAGATACCTCGCCCAACCTTGTCCCGGTTGTCGACAATCAACGTGAGTTCGTCCCGCAACCGCGTGATCGTGACGAGAAAGTTGCGCTGCGACAGCAATCGCCGCTCGCGGCTGTCGAGGACAGCAATGCCCTTATCTGCTGTGAGGCCCTGCGCCATGTGGGCGTTGAGCGCGTAGGCTAGGTCGATCCGCTTCAACATCGGGTCATTCGGCTTTAGCTTCTGTTCCATGCCGCTGGACGTAGTGACTGTTACTCCGTCCTGATTGATCGCGGTGACTGTTGCCCGGTCTGCATTGATCATTCCGCGTTTGTGGTCGCTCGCCGTCCAACGGATGGCGTCCCCGGTATACAGGTCGAGATCCTTCTTCTCGAACAGCTGTAATGTTTGGTCGCTGCCCTTCGCCGACAACCTCGCTGGCGCGAAGCGGCGAAAATGCCCTCGCTCATCGCGAAGCGTAACAACACCTTTATCGGTATCGACGGCGGCGACCTCATGGCTTCCACGTCCGAGACCATGCCGCGATTGGCGGCTTGCCACTTCGAGCACCATGCCCGGCGCGTAATTGCGCGCGTAGCGCAATTCCTCGCGGGTCGCGTTCACACGGGATAGAACTGTAAGCTGTACGCTTGTTGGCCCAATTTCTCCATTGGCGGTGAGGCCGGTCTGGACTGCGGTATTGATTTCAGAGCGCAGTCGGCGGCCCGCCGCAAAGATCAACGTGTGTTCGCGCTCGGCGGGCGGAATGGACAGCCAGCGTTCCGCTGCAACGATTGCGCTGTTCTCCTGGACCTCGACAATGTGATCCTTGAGATGATCGAGGGCATCGCTGGTTTTGCCCGACTGCGCCGCCTGCTGCGCCCTTTTCAGAGTATCGGAGCGGGCGCGAAGATTGTGGTCCATGCGCGCCGTTTGAGTCCCAGCACGCTGCGCCAGAGCGAACGGTTTACCTGCTTCGACAGCCCCCAACTGCTTTTCGTCGCCCATGAGCACGAGGCGATCGACCTTCAGTAGATTGGCAAGCCGGATCAGGCGGTCCTGGTCTCGGGTAGAGACCATTGAGGCTTCATCAAGAACGAGGACGGTGTCGCGAAATTCCTCGCGCGTGGTTGCCACTTCCGCTTTGCCTGCCCAGCCATCCAGCAGCTTGCGATTCTGCCCGAGAAAGCGATGCAGGGTCATCGACGTAATGCCGGTATCCTTCGCGAGCATGCGCACCAGCGTGTTCTGAACACCCAAGCCGATGACTCTCTTACCGTGCTCTTCCAATAGCTGATTGAGGGGCCGCAACACGCTTGATTTACCGGCCCCGGCCACACCTTGGACTGCTACCACGCGATTGCTCGAAGACAGGATCAACCGGCCTGCTTCTTCCTGACCGGCATTCAATTTCATGCCGTAGTTGATAGCTGCCGACGCCTGCAAGTACGGCCCGGCGGTCTCGGAATCGAGGATCGGACGGACTGCGCCGTTCCCTTTCTCGATTTCCGCCAGCATGCGGGTCTCTAGCGTCAAGGCATCTGATGTCGTCAGCCACCCTTTCTGCGCGCCACGCCCGCGCAAAAGCGCGCCCTGCTGGGCAAGTCGCCCAATGCGCTTCTCGACCAACTTCATCGTTGTCGGCAGGCTGAAATCGAGCGCAGCCTTAGCAAGATCAGTTGCCGTAAAGGCCGCCTCTCGTTCGGACAAATGCCGCACCGCCGATGCGACCGCATGGGCCGCCGCAATCTCTTCACGGCTCTTCATATGGAGCCGCTTAGGGATCAGGGGATCGCCTTCTTTGATGCCCATTCGCTCGGCAAGGCTGGCGACCATTGCCTTGCCCCGTTCAAGTAAAGTGGGGCGATCATTTGCCCGCTTTGTTGCCGCTACAATCAGCTCATGCGAACGCAGTTTGGCGTCGCGCACCATGCCTTCAAGGTCGAGCCCCTGGTCCCAGGCCTGCCCCTCCCATTGGGCCATCAAGGCACCGCGATCGACATCGCTTTGTTTGGCCTGCCGGGTCGCCAGCGTCGCCACCACACCCGCCTCAACCCCGCCTCCGCGCCGGGCTTCAAGCACTTCCTGCCGCCGCGTCGAGAAGGCCATCACTGTGTCACGGTCGATGCCCTTGGCTTCAAAGTTGCCGTGCTTTCCGAATTCACCGATCCGGTAGCCAAGCTTCTCGACCTCGATCCGGAAGCGCGCCATTGTCATGGCATTGAGCAGCGTGTTGTGCTGCCACAGCTTGTCGTTGCGTACCGCTCTCCACTTCCCGTCCTTCTCCTGCGTCATGTTTGCGACGACCGCATGGAAGTGCAGGTTCGGTTCCTGATTGCGGTTAGTGTCGTGCTGGAACAGGGCAACGGTCAGGTTGTCGCTCGCATGAAGTCGCTCCTTCCCGCCCTGTTCAATGCGATACTGGGCCGCATTCTTCTCCGCCCATTGGAGCGTTTCGACGACCGCTGAACGGTACGCGTCAATGATCCGCTGATCCTTGCCGACGAGTGCCAGAAGCGACCAGCTCTTGGGCAGTGAAAAGGTCAGATCGGTCCCGGCCCGGTGGTATTGGCCCTGGTGTCCGATACGCTCGCCATTGGGCAGTTCGCCGCGCAGGATTGCCTCGAACGCCTTGGCATCGACCATGCCCGAAAGACCCAGCTGCTCGGCACCTTTACCGACCCAGATGCCGGACCGATCAGCGTCCGCCTTGGTGTAATAATTGTCGTTGGCGAAGTAGTTGGCAGCACCGCCCGCCGAGCGCACATTGGCAACCGAAAGCATCGCTCAGCGCCCCTCGCGCTTCGCGGCTTTGCGCTCGCGATATTCGCGGATACGTCGTTGGTAAGCGACCACCACACGATCCCGCAATTCCTTGTCCTTGTGTGTGCGAAGCCAGCCGTCGAGGGCGATCTTGGTGAAGAGCAGATCGGCTAGAACCTGATCGCGGAACGCCTCGTCTTGGGGCTGCTCGAGAGCCTCGATGACGGTGAGCTTCAGCCACTGGCTGACGCTCATATGCGCTGCATCAGCAGCGGCTTTAACAAGGGCATGAAGGTCTTCGTCGACATAGCATTGAAGGGTAAACCGCACGGCGTCACCTGACGTTTGGCCGCCCCTCCTCGGCCCAATGATCCCTCTAGACTAACATCAGTCTACAGCAGCGCGCACGCTGTAGGAAAACGCCATTTTCATTATAAAAATTACTGGCTTAGTGGCGCACAACTCACATGTGAGTTGCAAATCGCGTAGTGACATCAGATGACATTACTTGGCAACAGAGGCCAAAATGGCAGCGAAACCCGCAGAAATCCTCGCCTCCCAAGCTCCGGATCCCCGGGTACGGTGTGCCCTCCAATTTCCGACCATCGCCCTGCTCGACCAGTCTCATGGGGCGTTTTCAAACTGACGAGAAATTCACTTCCTGCCAAACGGAAACGCGAGCTCGAATGGCGATTGAATTCAGACATTAGAACATAGCCAGCCAATCTTCCTCATGCCATAGATCAGCGATGATCAAGCTAACACTGTCACAACTTACCGGCCTTCTGTTCAAAGCCTGCGACGAGCTTCGCGGGAACATGGATGCCTCTGAATACAAAGAGTACATCTTCGGCGTGCTGTTCCTGAAAAGGTGTAGCGACTTGTTCGATCAGCAGCGTGAAAAGCTGGCAAAGGATCTTCGAGCTCGCGGGCTTGATGGTGATCGGCTGGATGCCGCGCTCAACAACCCGGATCAGTATATTTTCTTCGTGCCGTCAGAAGCGCGCTGGGAAACTGTTCGGCACCTGAAAGAAGATGTCGGCAACGGACTGAATACTGCGCTCGGTGAGCTTGAGCGCCACAACAAGGATCAGCTCGAAGACGTGCTCGAGCACATCAACTTCAACCGCAAGATCGGCCAGCGAACCCTTAGCGACGACACCCTTGTCGACTTCATCCAGGTCTTCGAGAAGATCCCGCTGCGCGACGAAAACTTCGAGTTTCCTGACCTGCTTGGTGCTGCCTACGAATACCTCATCAAGTACTTCGCGGACTCTGCTGGCAAGAAGGCCGGTGAATTCTACACGCCCGCTGATGTAGTTCGCACTATGGTCGAAATCGTCGACCCCAAACCGGGCATGTCGGTCTATGATCCAACGGTTGGTTCGGGCGGTATGTTGATCCAGTCACGCGACTATATTCGGGACACCGGGGGCGATCCCTACGACCTTACTCTGGCCGGGCAGGAGAAGATCGGCACCACCTGGTCGATCTGCAAAATGAACATGATCCTGCACGATATCCAGTCGGCGGATATCCGGCAGGAAGACACCATCCAGCACCCGCAGCACCGCGACAAGGACGGCGAGCTGATGCGGTTCGATCGCATTCTCGCCAACCCGCCATTCAGCCAGAATTATAGCAAGAAAGACATGGATGCGACCGGACGGTTCTCCGTCTGGATGCCGGAAAAGGGCAAGAAAGCGGACATGATGTTCGTCCAGCACATGCTTTCCGTGCTCAACGTGAAAGGCCGCATGGCGAGCGTGATGCCGCACGGCGTTCTGTTCCGTGGCGGGGAAGAGAAAGAGGCGCGCAAACAGTTCATCGACAAAGGCTGGCTCGACGCGGTGATCGGCCTGCCGTCATCGCTGTTTTACGGCACCGGTATTCCAGCCTGCTTGCTCGTAATGAACAAGGAACGCGCTGCCGAGCGTGACGATGTGCTGTTCATCAATGCTGACCGGGAATACCGCGAGGGGAAGGCGCAAAACTTCTTGCGGCCGGAAGACATGGCCAAGATCGTCCACGTCTATCGCGCTCGCATAGACGAGCCTGGCTATGCCCGCGTTGTGCCGCGTAGCGAGATCATGGGCGAAGACTACAACTGCAACATCCGCCGCTATGTCGACAACGCGCCGCCGCCCGAACCACAGGACGTCCGCGCGCATATTCATGGCGGCGTGCCGACTTCCGAAGTGGATGGCCTAGAACGGTACTGGTGCAACTATCCCGGCTTGCGGGAGAGCTGCTTTGCTACCCGCGCTGGTGACCCAAAGTACCGCGACTTCGCTGACACCATTGATACTCGGCGGGATATTGCCGGGCTGGTGCGCGAGCACGAAGGCGTCACCCAGACTCACGCCGCTTTCATGGAACGCCTCGACCATTGGTGGTCCAAGAACCTGCCGACGATCCAGCAGATCGAACCGGGTGATGGCAAGCAAAGTGGTGGCAATGTCTATGCCGTGCGCCGCGCGCTGATCGCGTCGATCGATCAGGCATTTGGCGATCAGACGCTGCTCAATGATTTCCAGTTGCGGGGCGCGATGGCCAAGGCGATTGACGGGCTGAAGGTCGATTTGAAGTCAATTGCCGCGAGCGGCTGGGGGCCTGAGCTAATCCCTGACGACGATATCCTGCAGAGCCAGTTCCCCGAATTGATCGAGGAAATGGCGGTCAAACGCGCGCGGATTGATGAGCTGGCCGCGCTTTTTACCGCTGCCGATGATGAGGATTTTGAGGACGAGGACGACACCGGCGTTCTGGGCAGCGAGATCGTCTCCTCGCTCAAGGAAGAGGAGAAGGACGCGAAGGTCCAACTCAAGCAGCTCGTCAAGGAAGCCAAGGAGGTCCAGAAGTCTATCAAGGCCGACATCGACCGGCGCGATGCCTGGCCTGATTGCTGGACCAAGAGTGACTTCGGAATTGGCGGAACACAGACCAAACCCGATCTCGAAGGCGCTGGACGGACATTTGGAGTCGCCCGCGACGCAGAGGTCGATCCTTTCCTTATCGCTCCAGTGGAGAGGCTGGCTCATGAGGGTGAAGAACTGGCTTTGCGCTTGTTCGACATTGGCAAACGTCTCGCCGCGCACAAGGCGCTGGAGGAAGAGGCGAAGGCGCTGAAGGCGGAGCTTCGCACGGCGGAGAAGAAGAAGGACGAATTGGTCGAACAGGCGCGCACAAATATCAGCCGCGACGAAGCGCGCGATGAAATCCTCAAGCGGTTCCACCGGATCGTACAGGCCACCTATCGCCATTATCTGGAGGCGGACCGCCGCGCGGCGACAGCGACCATCGAGAATTTGCACGACAAGTATGCGGTTACGCTGCGCAACATCGAGGACCAGCGCGCCAGCGCGGCGAGTGAGCTGGACGGGTATTTGAAAGAGCTGGGGTATGTCTGAGGAGTTGCCTCCTGGATGGTCAACTCAGCCGCTTAGTGAACTGGCACAGATCGTCAGTGGCGGTACTCCTGCACGAACGTCGGTAGAATTTTGGGATGGCGGAACGATCGCTTGGGCGACTCCGACCGACATCACTGGCACCCAAGGGAAATACATTTCTGAGACTGCGGAAATGATCACAGACAGAGGTCTGAGATCGTGTTCTGCCTCCCTTCTGCCCGCTGGGACCATCCTGATGACTTCGCGTGCAACCTTGGGCGAAGCCAAGATATCAAAGGTGCAAGTTTGCACCAACCAAGGCTTTAAATCTTTAATTGCCAATCCCGGAGTTTCGAACGAGTTTCTGTATTACCAAATCCATCGGACTAAGGGCGAGTACGCCCGCTTCGGTTCAGGCAGCACATTCCTAGAGGTAGGAAAAAAGGACACAGCGGCTTTCCCGGTACTGATCCCCGAAAAGCCTTTGCAAGATACCATCGTTCAAATTCTCGATCTGATCGACTGCCAAATCGAGGCGACGGAGGCGTTGATTGCGAAGCAGGAGCGGCTGCGCGCCGGGTTGATGCAGGACCTTTTCACGCGCGGCGTGGACGAAAACGGCGAACTTCGCCCACCCCGCGAAGAAGCCCCGCACCTCTACCACGAAACTGAACTTGGCTGGTTGCCGAAGGGTTGGTCTCCGACCCCGCTCTTCCAGCTTATCGACCCGTCCCGTCCAATCTCCTACGGCATTCTGATGCCCGGCCCTCATGTACCGGACGGGATCCCAGTTATCAAAGTGAAGGATATTCGAGGAGGGAAAATTCTTGAGTTGGGTTTGCGTCGGACTTCTCGACTGATTGATGCGGAGTACGCCCGATCACGCCTGCGCCCTGGAGATATCCTTTTTACTATTCGAGGAACCGTGGGTCGACTAGCAACCGTTCCAGAAACTCTGACAGGTGCAAACATTACGCAGGATACAGCGCGCCTGGCTATGACTGGGTGCGACCCATCATTTGCGCGATACTTTTTGGAAAGCGCCTCTGCGACGAGATTTGTCGCCGCAAACACACTTGGAAATGCTGTTCAAGGAATCAACTTGGGCGAACTCCGGAAATTGCTCATCCCGAATTTTGATCCATCTGAGCAACGTGAATTAGTAAATTGCATCTTGCGTCACGATGCTCTCAACGACCAACTCAACTCAGAGTTATCGTCTTTGCAACTTCTCAAAAACGGCCTCATGCAAGACCTGCTCACGGGCACAGTCTCGGTCGAGCCCTTGCTGGAGAAGGAGCCAGCATGAGCGAATATGCCCATGTCGAAAAGCCGTTGCTGGATCAGCTCGAAGGGCTGGGCTGGACGGCGATTGACCTGGGTAGTGGTATCCCTACCGATCCAGAAAATTCCCTGCGCACCAGTTTCCGCCAGCTGCACTTGCCTGATATCTTCCGCCAGTCGATCCGCGCGCTCAATCGCACCAAGGACGGCGAAGAATGGCTGACCGATCGACAGCTCGACATGCTGGTGGACGACATCTATCGCCAGCCAAATCGCAGCCTCCTCGAAGCAAACGAGGCGGTGCAGGCCTTGCTGTTCAAGGCGCAGGTCGACCGCAACGAGATAACAGGCGAAGAAGACCCAACTGTCCGCCTGATCGATTTCGCCAACCCCTCCCGCAACACATTCCACGCGATCAACCAGTTCCGCGTCGATACACCGGGCTGTGTGAAAGGCTTTATCATACCGGATGTTGTGTTGTTCGTGAACGGTCTGCCGCTGGTGGTGATCGAGGGCAAGATTGGCGACGCCAACACCGCCAATCCGATGCACGAGGCCTTCATCCAGCTGCAACGCTATCGCGGCGCGCGTCCCGAAACCGAAGCCGCTGGCCTGCGCGAAGGCGAGCCGAGGCTGTTCTACAATAACCTCGCAGTCGTGCGGACCTGCGGAGAGGCGGCGGAATTCGGTTCCATCACCAGCGCGCCTGAGCATTTCTACAGCTGGCGCAATATCTGGCCCGAGCAATATGCGAAGATCGATCCGCCGCTCGGCGTGGTTCGTTCGCAGGAGGCGCTGACGCAAGGCTTGCTCAACCCGCACGCCCTGCTCGACATGCTACGTACCTGCTCTGCCTTCATGGACCTGCCCAATGGCAAGCGGATCAAGGTGCTCGCCCGCTATCAGCAACACCGCGCGGCGCGGAAGATCGTCGAGCGGCTGCGCGATGGACAGACACGCGAAGACCGCAGCGGCGTCGTCTGGCACACTCAGGGATCGGGCAAATCGCTCACCATGGTCTTCGTCGGGCGGATGCTCCGCGCATCCAGCGATCTCAACGACTTCAAGATCCTGATGGTGGTCGACCGGGCCGATCTGGAAGACCAACTCTCGGCCACCGCAAAGCTGATCGGCGGCAAGGTCAATGTGATTGAAAGCCGCGCCGATGTGCGCGACCAGCTCGCCTCGCCTGCCTCAGACATCAACATGGTGATGGTCCACAAATTCTTGGAGGCGAAGGAAGATCTCTCCGACGGTCTGCGCGAGAAGCTGGGCCGATACGCCCCGCCGCCAAGCGCCGAAAGCTTTGGCACAGTCAACGAATCTGACCGCATCATTATCATGGTCGATGAAGCCCACCGCACGCAAGGCAGCGACATGGGCGACAATCTGTTCGAAGCCTTCCCCAATGCCGCGCGCGTGGCCTTTACCGGCACGCCGCTGATCACCGATCGCCATGCAGGGCGCAAAACCGTCAAACGCTTCGGCGAGTATATCGACACCTACAAGCTGATGGACGCGGTCGAGGACGGGGCGACGCTCAAGATCCTTTACGAAGGCCGCACTGCCAACACCGCGCTGCGCGACAAGGCTGATTTCGACGAGGCTTTCGAGGATCTGTTCGCGGATCGCACGCCAGAGGAGCTGCTGGCGATCAAGAAGAAGTATGGCGCAACCGGCGATATCCTCGAAGCGGAGGGCCGGATCGAGGTCATCGCCCGAGATATCGTCTATCACTACGTCGATAATATCCTGCCCAATGGCTTCAAGGCGCAGGTCGTCTGCCACTCGAAGCTCGCCGCCGTGCGGTATCAAAAGGCCTTGCGCGAAACCTTGAAGAAGCGGCTGGAGGAAGAGCGGGCGAAAGCTGAACCTGATGATGAAGCGATTAAGCGCATCGCATTCCTGAAGGTGGCTGTCGTCATTTCGTCTGACGGCACCAATGAGTCAGCTGAGATCACCAACGCTCGCAAGGAAGCGAAGACGGCAAACGCCGTTGAGAACTTCTGCAAACCTTTTGATTTGGACGATTACGACAAGACCAACACGGGCATCGCTTTTCTAGTCGTGTGCGATATGCTGCTGACTGGCTTCGACGCTCCAATCGAGCAGGTCATGTATATCGACAAGAAGCTGAAAGAGCATAATCTGCTCCAGGCCATCGCCCGCGTGAACCGCGTGACGCATGGCAAGCGACGCGGCTTCATTGTCGACTATATCGGCCTTGCCAACCACTTGACCGACGCCCTTAAGATTTACGCGGACGAAGAGCTTGAAGACCTTCAGGCTGGATTGCAGAATATCAGTTCGGAGCTGCCGATTCTGGAAGAGCGATACCGCCGTCTGCTCCAGCATTTCCAGGGTCTGGGCGTGAACGAGATCGAGCGATTTCTGACAGCCTCACTAGCTGGGCCTGACGAAGAAGCCGCTGTCATTCACATAGCGGTCGATGCGCTGGAGAACATCAAGGCGCGGGCCGACTTTGAGGTGTTCCTGAAGAAATTTCTGATGAGCCTTGACCTGATTTTGCCGGGTTCGGCAGCGCATGAGTATCGCGGCCCGGCCAGACGGCTCGGGTATCTGATGCGCATGGCGAAAGAGCGCTACAAGGATGACTCGATTAACTTCGCAGGGGTTGGCGAGAAGGTCGCCGCGCTGATCAACCACCACCTCATCGAGCTGGGTATTGATCCGCAAATACCCCCGATCGAGCTTCTCGACCCCGAGTTTGTCGATCATGTCACCGGGCATGCCGGGACCAGCACGCGAGCAAAGGCGAGCGAGATGGAGCACGCCATCCGCAAACATTGCACTATTCACTTTGACGAAGATCCTGCCTTCTTCAAGCGGATGAGCGAGAAGCTCGACACTCTGATCGCCAAGCATGGAGACGACTGGAAAGCCCTAGCAGAGCACTACGAAGCGTTGCGGGCCGAGATCAGGTCCGGTCGAGGCGAAGAAGGTACCGAGCAACCGGCCGAAGTGCAGGTGTTCCGGGCGAACCTCTTCGACCTGATCGGCGACGGTGTGACGCTCTCCAAAGAGGACGCGGTTCTTCTCGACGCACTGGCGGCGCGCATCGTCGAAATTACTCGAGAGGCGATCACGATCGTCGATTTCTGGAGAAAGCCCGACCAGGTCCGCCGATTGAGAGCAGACATTGACACGGAGGTCATGGTGTCCAGAATAACGTCTGTACAAGACAACCATCAACGGATCGCTGTTGAGCTCACTAAACTTGCCGAGAAACGGCATGCAGAATTGCTCGGATCATGAAGATGTGCGCGCAAGACATCGAGTTCACTCTTATACGGAGCGACAGGAAAACAGCCGATATCGTGATCGAACGGTCCGGCGACGTTATCGTGCGAGCGCCAAGCGAAATCGACGATGGGAAGCTTCTCCAGGCAGTCGCTGATCGCGCACTCTGGGTGCATCGATCTCTTGCCGAATGGGAAAGCTTGAATGCTAGCAAAGGAAAGAGACCCATCGCTCAGGGGCAGGGGTTTGCCTACCTTGGTCGCTCTTATCGGCTCAAGTTTGTCGACAACGCCAAGAGCCCACTCGTTCTGAAGAATGGGCGATGGGAGATTTGTAAGAAGTTTGTGGAAGATGCCGGGGAAGTGGGAGCGCGGAAGGCCTTCCGGGACTTCTACATCGAGAAGGGCAGAAGAGTCTTTGGCGACAGAGTTGCCCACTTTGCGCCCAGAGTTGGGGTTGCCCCCAGGGAAATCGCGGTGAAGGAGCTTGGATATCACTGGGCGTCATGCGGTGCAGGAGGGACACTCAATTTTCACTGGAAGACGCTGATGGCCCCGCAAACCGTCATTGACTACATTGTGGTTCACGAACTCTGTCATTTACGGCATCGTGACCATTCCGATGCGTTCTGGAATGAGGTCGACAAGGTGCTGCCAAATTTTCGGGAAAAAAAACTTTGGCTTAGGGATCAGGGCGCCTCACTTGATCTGTAGAGTATGATGGTTGCGGTTCGCTCCGCATCGCTTCTCTACGTTCATATGCCTCAAATTGCTCAACAAGCGCCTCATTCTGATCTTTGAGAGTAGCCACCTCATTGGATAGGCTTTCAAGCTGGACTTGTGCCCTCCCCGAGGTGGATGACAAGAAGTTTGCTGCTGTGAACAATAGCGAGCCGAGGCCTACAACTGCTGCCAAGGCCGCTAGGACGTTCACGCCGGCAGCGATCTTCGCTGAACTCTCAGCCTTTTTCGCAGATCGGCTAGCTTGATCGAACATGCTAGGCAACGAGCTTCGAATAGCAATCTTCTCGCCTGGATGCCGGTAGGCCGCCTTCTCGATAAACTCTTTAATATCTTTATAAAAATGGCCTTGGTCCAGTGGAGGACGCGCGGGATCTCTTTCTCCGGCAGGGATCGATGTCTTCGTGAATTCAACCCAAATCAAGCCGTCATCTTTCCCAATGAAGTAGTCTTCGTCGGTAAGATTATGCAAAGGAATGCAGAGCTTACCGAAAAACCCTGGGTCAACCAGTGGGCCGGTACCAAGCAAAAGCCCTCTGTGGACGTGTTTGATCTGCAAATTAAAACGAAGAGCTAGAAAATCTGGGAGCCTAAATTCTAGATCAGTCTCTACAAAAACGATTCCATTCTTTGGAACGAGTAAGCCTTTGTCTGATTGAGAGTCAAAGATCTTTTCGAGAGAGCATTGTTCTTTAGCAAAGGGTATTCGAAATTCACGGCCACGGAACCGAAAGACCTTGTTGTTTCTGTATTCATAAGCACAGCTACCGATCCGGCCTTCGTAGGCAGCCTTTTTTAATCGTGATTGCCTGTCCCCCTTCTCAGAGAAAGGCGCAACGGCACCTGTCGCAAACACGATTTCTTGGATGTGCTGAGAAGCCAACAAAGTGAACGGGATATCTCGAATCCGGTCGTAAACCTCGGATTCAACATTTCCTTGATGCCAATTTTCAGCGAGTATCGCAGCTTGGTCTGAAGTCAGAGTTGCTGCGAAATTTTGCGCATGAGGTTTGACGGTCGCAGGGTCTGCTTTCTTAGACGAACGCACTGTTCTTTGAGACCATGCTTTCTGCAGAGAACCCCATATAGTCGATTTCTCTGCCAATTTCTTCCTCGATTTTCTGGACGAACGCTCGACCGTTTGAGGCAACATAATCCATATGATTTAACACTATCAGATTGGGATTATTAGCGGCCATCGCTGACTTAACTATCTCGGGATCAAACTTTCCAACTCGGCGAAGTTTCTTCGTAACAGTCGTATATTCGCGAATACTTTGTTCGGCTGCTAGCGGTTTTGCGATGCGCTCCCAAGTCGTCTCATTGGGCAATGGGCCGGACATTCCCGCGACACGAATAGGGAACGATCTTATCACGAGCACAACGCTATCGACATCGATGGGGCTAAGCCCCGTTTCTGTGAGAGCCGAAGCAGCGGTCGTGCAGCGTGAAGTCGCTTTAGGCCAATATCCGCCATCATAAAGCGATAAGCCAAATCCTTGCGTACCTTCGATCACAATGCGAGCGTCTTCGTTCAACCAATTACGCATCTTCGCCGTCGTGTCGCAGAGATACTGTTCCAAGGGCGCGCAGTGCTGAGCATCTTGCCTCTGAAGAGGGAAGTTTGCCGCCTCGCGAGCGACCGAAGCCATGATAGCTGCGCCAACGCCACTCCCGGTTGATCCAATCCCCGAAACCAAGCCTGCATTAGCTTCCCAAGCCTTTTGTTCAGGAGTGATAATATTCGCATATGGGCTTATGAAAATACGATTGCGTGGGTAGTCTAAAATCTCGATCTCATGTTGAAGCACGTCAAGATCGATGAAAGATCCAGCTGGAAATACGACATCAACATTGCGATCGATCGCACCCGCAGGCAATTGCCTCAGCGCAAATTTCTGACCTGCCCGATTGTATGCCGTATGGCCGGAATTCGGGCCGCCAACCCTTACCACGGCGATCCTCGGCGCATCCGCCATTCGCACTAGTTCAAGAGATACTTTACCCTTGCCCTCCGAGCCAAACTGGCCACCAATGACAATGGATACTGGCATCTATATCTCCGCTTCCCAAGCCTTGAGCACTCTATCTACATTTAAGAGCATTTCTTGCTCGCGTCCATTATTGAAGATCGTGTGATCTGCGAGCGGTCGCATATCCGAAACTTTCTGCTCAACCGCCGACGCAGAAGCCTCTTCGAACGCTGATCGACAAACGTGTGGACTCTCCTCATCTCGCTGGGAGTAACGGCTTCGCCTGCTTTCCTTCTCAGCATCGACGAAAATATGGAGAAAGCAGTACCCAAATTGCTCCTTCAAGAAGGCATAGTCCTCCGGGAATCTCAATCCGTCTACCACAATCCGTTCAGCCGCTGCGACCCTAGCAATAGTCCTCTCAGCCAATTCACGTTGACGTCCGGTGCGATTGATCTCGGCCCCCATCTGCTGTCGGTGCTTGCGATCAAGAGGAAGGCCTTGCTCCAGCAACAGGTCATCGATTACCCGGCTGAAACGGGTATACGCGAACCCGAGCTCTTCTAGACCCTTTGCTAGCGTTGTCTTACCTGCTGCGATCGGGCCACTTACCCCAATTACCAACGGCGTAGCTTCGCGCTGAAGGCGGGGAATTATCAATGGAGCTTCAGTCTCAGTACCCAACGCCTCAGACAAGCCAGCAAAGTGAAATGTGCCGACAATTGCAGATGTTATCGCATCCAGCTCATCGTGGGTGACACGCTGGATTGTATAGTCGCCGCTTATACCAAACTCGCTCAGCCCAAGCTTGAGCCATTCCTCACCTGCTCCTTTCCGGGGAATTCTCATGATGTCTTGCGCCGCACCAGGATAACTCTCGATTACCGGAAACCCCTGCCTGCGAAACTCGTCGGCAAGCTTTATCCCCCTAGCTGTAAGCTTCTGCATGCTGGGAAGCAGGCTCGGATACACATTGACGCCTCTGCGTTTCAGTTCGCGCTCGCAGACCCTCATAATGCCGTATTGGTCGCGACCAGGATCATCGTCAAAAACAGTCAGGCGACCGGTCGGAAGGCAAAGAGGTGAGTCAATCGAAATAAGCTCAGGTTTGGCAGCAATAGTTTCTGCAATGATGTGCTCGTCGCTCGATAAGACCTTTGTTTCCGCATGACGACCGATGAGATTGCACCAGCCTGATGGCCGCTTTTCTGAGCCGGTGAGATCAATGCCTACAACTCTAGCAAACTCAGCTTTGGAACCGCTAAAGAGCTCTCGAAAGGTCGGTGCCCGTGCCAATTTTCTTTTGGACGCCTTTGTTAAGTCGGGCAGAACAAGCCGATCCGAGGGGGCAGACCAATCCACGAAATTAATTGGCTCGCTTAGAAGATCGGCTTCAAAGCCTAGCCTACTCAGTGCATCGTCGAATAACGCTCCCATCGCAGCGATATCTGCTCGATTATAGGTAAGCAAAGTGCGCAGTGCGTCCAACTCGCCCCTCAGATATCTATGCCAGAGTAGTACCGCCGCAAAGCCATCGACCCCTTCGATGTCATCTCGAAAATTGACACCCAATTCCTGCTCGATTGCTTTCTGCCCACCTTTCAGGCCCACGCGGCGGCAAAGGTACATCAGGTCGATATGCGTTTCCGGGATCCTAATTTTGGGAAATTCCTGTACAAGAAACTTCGCATCAAATCGAATTCCGTTGAACGTCACAATTGCCACTGCCCGCTCGATCGCCGCAAGCATTGGCTTAGGATCACCCCCTTTAATGTAGGTTCCAGATTTCTGGTTCAGTGCCCAGCCCACGACAGTGATTTCATCGTAATAATGGCTCAAGCCGGTGGTTTCGATGTCGAGGAACATCACACGCTCAGGATGCTCGTGACAAAACGCCAATTTCTCTCTGAGAGGCTTTGGCAATTTGGCTTTGCTAGATTTCTTGTTGGATCGCACCATGGCCTCACGTTCCTTCCGAGAGGGGCGATTGCGCACTGCGACCTGGCACTATTGCGTTAACGGAGACAATGGGGTTCTCAATCACAGCAGCAATTCCACTTTGCTCGCCCGCCGCGCAATTGCGTTTTCAAGTTCCTTGACGCCATCTGAGCAAGTCAACCCAGGTTTTGTCAGTCCTGCATCAATGTTCACTCCAACACTTGCCGCGATTTCAGATACCCTTTTCTTGATATATGGCCCGCCCAACCCCGACTCTTCCGCGAAGCGCGCCGTAGCTTCCCGATCAAACTCCTCCAAAGTCGCTGCGCGGCCAAATCGCATCGCGAGCTTTGGCGACAGCTCCTTCCACATATGCGTGGCGACAAGGTCGTAAAGCGGGGCAAGCACCACCTCGCCGTTTTCCCGGCGCAGCAGACTGTAGTTCTTTGCGTGGGCATCGGCGTTGCCGATGACGAGATTGAAGATCGCGGCGTCGGCGAGCTTCAACACCTCGCGCGCTGGCCGCGTCGCAGCACTGCGTAACAGAGCGAAGCTATCGCGAAAAGTCGGCCCGCCCTCCGCCGCGTATTTTCGGTTCGAGGGGACGCCAAGCGCCTGAGCGAAGTCCTCCTGATGCAGTCGGTGCGTCTTTCCGTGGAGTATCATCCGATCATAGCGTTCGACTAGCAACAACGGCTTGCCTGCCACCTCGCGCCACTCTGCATTGGCAGCATCAATACCCACCGCGCGCGCCAGTGCGAGGCAGAAGGTCTCATTCGCAGCTAATCCGGCAAAGCGATTCGGTTCAGGCTTAATCAGATGCGTGGATGGCTCGCCAGGACGGGGGATCGCAATACCTCCATCTGCGGTGAGCACAACGGGCAGTTTGCTCTGTGCGCCTGCAAGGCTGAGCCTCGCGCCGCCCTCGCCTGCCAGCATGGGTACGGCGGGCAACCGATCGAGCAGTGCAGCCAGCTCGTTCTCTTGCAGTGCTTCTGGAGCGGTCTCGGAGTGGTCCTGGAGCGGTTCTTCGTCTTTAGGCAGGAAGGCTAGAGCACCGGCAACATCTCCGCCTAAGGCTTCAAGCAGCCGAAAAGGATTGTCCGGCGAAACCCCAAGTGCCCGAGCGATAGCGGTGCGCTGGCTTTCTTCGGGTAGCAGTCCGCCAAAGACTGCCTTGCAAGCATGATCTTTAAATGGCTCTTGCTGCTTGGGCATCGCATAGGAAAGCGCCGGGGCCGTTTCATCAGCCAGCCAGTCAGGCGCGTATACGAAATGCATCGCGCCGCCTTTGTCGATCGAGAGTTCGCCTGCCTGGCGCTCGTCCCACCAGATCACCAGCATATCCAGAATTGGCAGCGTCACTCCGCCTCATCCTTCTTGGGCGCATCCGCTCGACCCGCAATCACGATCCCGTCGGGCCGCTTGATCTGAAGTTCACAACCAAGAGCGGCGAGAACATCGAGCACTTTGCCCATCTGGACGGTTACCTTCCCTCGCTCCAGTTCAACGAGGAAGCGCAAGCCGACGCCGCTTGCAGCAGCCAACTCGTCTTGGCGCAGACCAAGCTCCTTGCGTTCGTCGCGAATGATTTGGCCGATAGTGGCAACATTGAGCATCAGCACTGCCTTTCCCGATCGGGAAACCTATGCGGATAGTGGATCAATTTCAAGAGAATTTTCCCGAAAGGGATATTTCGCACTCAAAGAATAGCTACCGAAGGCGTGCTTTCCCGTACGGGACATATTGTGCGTTTCCAAAATTTTGTGACACTGAGCCTAAAATTGCTCAAAGTCCGAGGCCTAAATCGCAATTCAGGGAAGTCGGGGAGGAATTGTGGTAAACAGCCCTCGAAACCCGTCGCATTTCCGTTAAACCACAAGTGGTTGCATCAGCTCACTTGCCACCTCCGTCTCCGCCACTTGTGATTCCGCCGCGGCCCGGTCCGGAGCCAGAGGAAACTACACGTTTTTTCAAGGCGGTATTTTCCGCAGCCTTTCGTTGCCATCCGAAGGCAGACGGAACGCGCAGATCCTGGCTTGAGGACAAGGCACATGTTCGGCACAGGCCAAGGCTGCCCTCGGACTATGGTGCGATCCACATCTCCAACGAATTAGGCGATTATATCAAGGCGAAAGCCATGAGCTATGTTCGCCATCACCTTCGCAAGCGCGAGGCACGCAGCAAACTGTGTCGTCGGTGCTGACGACGGACAAGCATCATACATCAGGTTTTTCTGAAATCAGTGCCGGCAAGGGCATCAAGCATGCTGTCCGCAAGCTATTTCCGATAACGGCCGGACACGTTGTCCTACTTAATTTTTCTCAGGCAGATACCACGATTGCGCACCTGCCCGTGCCATCTATACCAAGTCTCGGGCCAAGCGTTGTCCTCTAAACCTAGAGGAATGTATTGATGTTCTTCGCCTGCAGGACCGTTTGCAGCAGGGTAACCTTGCGCCGTGCCAGCTTCAAACATCCGTCCTCATCGCGCCTGATCAGATCGACCCGCCGGGCTTTCAATTCCATCTCGTCATCCTCAGTCCGATGGCGATTGTTCAGGATCAGCGAGTGAACAGTCCACTCTGACGGATTGTCGGTTGCTTCGACCTCGATGTTACTCACCATATGGAAATGCCGTGTGGGCGGATCTTCAGCCCATGCGGAGGGCTGTTTGGCGCGGGCTACGCGGATCTTGAGATATTCAAGATCGTCGTCGAAGAAGGCCATCCTCGTGGGGCTGAACCTGGCGTCGTCATTCCGGTAGCGTCCCTGCACGCCCGGAACCCAATAGTGGATGTCCTCCGCCAGCAGCTCCAGCCATTCATGCAAATGCTCGCCGTCCAGAAGACGGGCTTCGCGATAGAGAAATTGCTGGATTTCGATAATTAGATCGACGGAAACTGCACGATGTTCGCGGGTTTCGATTTGTTCGGCTTGGTTCACGATCACCTCAAACTGGTATTTAGCGGACCGGGACGTCAGCCCAGGTTTCTGCACTCATCAGATCGGCCCAGCGTTGGTAGAACGCCCGCTGGTTCGCTTCGTTGATCTGGCTCTGATGGACATTGCCCTTCAGTTCCTCGTGTTCGATGCGCGAATCGAGGCCCATCGCGGCGTGCAGCTTCTGCCGCCGCGTGACGACACCTGCATTGACAGCGGTGCAATTCTCGAAATTCTCGCCATCGTCCATTTCAAAGACCCCTGCGGGCGAGAAAGTCAGCATCACGCCGCGGCGATATTCTTCCTTCAGTTCCTCTGGCGCATTGGCATTCAGGAAGACCCAGGTGTGAAGTTCCGTTTCTTTCGGACCTTTGGGGTTCCATGTGCGGAAGGTGTTGTGACCGGCCAGGAAGGACAGGTTCGGGAAGACATTGGCCGAACTGAGCGATGCAACCATTCTACTGCGAACTTTCCCCAAACGCTCGGCAAACTTGGCTTCCTGCTCTCGCAGATATTCGAGTATCTGCGGGGAGTTAAGCGTGGCGGCATTGCCAATGAAATCCAGACCGAATTCCCAGCCGTGACCATTGGCATTGGCGTGGTAGGAGCGATCAGGCCGCATGGTCGGCTGTTTGCCGAACATGGCGATCAGGGCCGAACTGTGCGTCCACGGAGCGTGATAGGAATCGCCCGTAAAGTTTTCCGCCGGGAACTTCCAGTTACACTTCAGGCGCGATTTGATGTTGCCGTCGATGAACTCGATACCGCCTTCATCATTGTCGAGAATGACGTCGAGATACCAACGAAAGTCGCCCAGATATTCTTCAAGCGACGGTGCGTCAGGATCGAAACAGGCAAAATGCATGCCCTTGTAACTCTCCACCCGCGCCTGATGGAGGCCCAGCTGCGCCTTGTCGAAATTGGACCTGCCATCGTAGGATTGCGGACGGCTTACACTCTTCAGGCTTCCATCGAGGCCGTAGGACCAGCCATGAAAATTGCATGTGAAGCGGCGGGTCTTGCCAACTTCGGCAAAGCACACGCGGTTGCCGCGGTGGGAACAGGAATTGAGAAAAGTGTGAATTTTTCCATCTTCGCCGCGTGAAACGATGACCGCATCCTCACCTATCGTGGTGGTAAGGAAATCCCCGACTTCCGGCACTTGTGAATCATGCGCAACGAAGATCCAGCAGCGGGCGAAGATCCGCTCCAGCTCAAGCGCGTAGATTGCATCGTCCCAGAAGATCCGGCGATCAATGTAACCCCTGTCTCTTATACACATCTGACGCTGCCGACGATCTACTCTGTGTAGA
>OJAU01000124.1_pt1 | contig 48273 bp, 47 predicted proteins | sample 1589791 | NCBI WGS metagenome assembly OJAU01 (sample SAMN05416849, study PRJEB24817) | seawater metagenome | isolation source: Sea water | place: Canada:Atlantic | collected 2013-07 | reverse complement strand
CGAGATAGGAGTCCGTCTCGTGGGCTCGGAGATGTGTATAAGAGACAGAGCATGTGCCGACTGATCGCACAACCGTGCCCAGTCGCCATCAGGCCACGCTTCGATATCTGCATCAATATCCACTAGTGTTCCGGCCCAACGCTGCCAAATCCGGCGCAGCTATTCGATAGGCCCTTCATAGGCCTCTACAATCCGCCCCACAATCGGGTGGCGCACGACATCGGCAGCGGTAAAGCGGATCGTGCCGAAGCCGTCCACGTTCTCCAGCTTGTCGACTGCATCCGCCAGCCCGCTCATCCGGTCACCGCCGGGGATATCCACCTGCTTCGGATCGCCGCAGACCACCATCCGGCTGTTCTGGCCAAAGCGGGTGAGGAACATTTTCATCTGTTCGCGCGTGGTGTTCTGCGCTTCGTCCAGAATGACGAAGGCATCGGCCAGCGTGCGCCCGCGCATGAAAGCGATAGGGGCAATCTCGATCTCCCCGCTGGCAATGCGCCGCTCCACCTGTTCCGGCGGCATGCAATCATAAAGCGCATCGTAAAGCGGGCGCAGATACGGATCGACTTTGTCTTTCATGTCGCCGGGCAGGAAGCCGAGCTTCTCGCCTGCTTCAACTGCCGGACGAGACAGGATCAGGCGCTGGACGCTGCCGGTGATGAGCTGCGCGACGGCCTGTGCGACGGCCAGATAGGTTTTGCCGGTGCCCGCCGGGCCGAGGGCAAAAATAATCTCGTCGCGCGCAAGGCTGCGCATATAGTCGATCTGTTTGGCACTGCGCGGCACGATGGTTTTGCGCCGCGTGCGGATCATGATCGGGGCCCCGCTCCCGCTTCCGGCACCCGATTTGCCAGAGATAATCCCTTCCAGCGTGGGTTCGTTGGACATTGCAATCAGCGCCTCTATCGCGCTGCCATCCAAATCCTGACCCATCGCCAGCCGGTCATACATATTCTTGAGCACTGCGCGCGCACGGGCCACGGCGTCTTCCGGCCCTTCGATTTCCAGCAGATCGCCGCGCGCGGAAATAAACACGCCCAGCCGGTTTTCCACTTGCACCAGATTGGCATCGAACTGGCCGTAAAGCGGACCGAGCAGTGCCTGGTTGTCGAACGACACCTCCGTGCGGGCACGGCGGATTTCGCGGCTGGGGACAGGATCGGGTGAAATCACCGGATCGGCTGTTGATGTCGGCTTACGGCCCATATGTGCTGGATGCACTCCTTTCGAAATATCCAAAGGAATGTAAGCAATGAAGCGGGGGAGGCAAGCGGTTGTAACGCAGCCGACTGGGGAAAATTACGCCGCAGCCACACAGAAGACACAGATCCGCAGCGATCATCCCTCGCAGTGAATACAGGCTGGGATTACGCCGCGACGGTTTCCAGCGGCATGGCGCGCATGGAACTGGGATTGGCCTCTACCAGATCGGCTTTGACCAGATCGCCCAATGCATAATCGCCCTCGAACCACGCGCTCTGCAGCCACGGGGTCTTGCCCAGCCATTGACCCTTCAGTTTGCCACGCCGTTCGATCAGGACTTCGCAGGTTTTGCCTACGCTTGCTTCGTTGAAGGCGATCTGGTGGCGGCCGATGGCGGATTGCAGGCGTTGCAGGCGATCGTCCATCACTTCCAGCGGCACCTGCCCGTTCATGGTCGCGGCGGGGGTTCCGGGGCGAGGTGAGTATTTGAAGCTGTACGCCTGAGCGTAGCGTACTTCCTCGACAATTCGCAGCGTGTCCTCGAACTCGGCATCCGTCTCACCCGGGAAACCAACGATGAAATCGCCGCTGATTGCCAGATCGGGGCGAGCATTGCGGAAGCGTTCCAGCAGGCGCAGATACCCATCCGCGCTATGGCTGCGGTTCATCGCCTTCAACACCCGGTCATTGCCCGATTGCACCGGCAGATGGAGGTATGGCATCAGCTTCGGCACTTCGCCATGCGCTGAAATCAGGTCATCATCCATGTCGGCCGGATGGCTGGTCGTGTATCGGATGCGCGCAAGGCCTTCGACGCAGTCCAATGCGCGGATCAGGCCTGCAAGACCAACCGGGCGGCCTTTTTCATCCTCACCGGACCAGGCGCTTACATTCTGCCCCAGCAGCGTGATTTCCTTCGCGCCTGCTTCGACCAGTCCCCGGGCCTCGCGCACAAGATCGCCATAGGGCCGCGAAATTTCCATGCCGCGTGTGTAGGGCACCACGCAATAGGTGCAGAATTTGTCGCATCCTTCCTGCACGGTCAGGAATGCAGACGGCGCGCTTTTGCGACGTTTGGGTAGCGCATCGAACTTGGCTATCGGCGGCATATCGGTGTCGGTTGCCCGCTCTCCAGCCACGGCGCGCTCCAGCATCGAGGGCAAGCGGTGATACGCCTGCGGGCCGACGACCATCGACACCGACGGGGCGCGCTTCATAATCTCCTCGCCCTCCGCCTGCGCGACGCATCCGGCCACAGCAATCATCGGCGCTTTCTTCTGCGTTTTGCCCTTGGTCAGGCGGCCGATGTCGGAGTAGATTTTCTCTGCCGCCCGTTCGCGGATGTGACAGGTGTTGAGCACCACCAGATCCGCATCCTCACCCTCCGCAGCAGGGGCAATGCCCTGCTCGTCCAGCAGCTCCGCCATCCGTTCGCCGTCATAGACGTTCATCTGGCAGCCGAAGCTTTTTACCCGGTAGGTTTTCGGGGCGTCTTGGGGGGTATCGATAGGTTTCATAGTGCGCGTGGGTTAGTCGAAACGGCTGGGCGCTTCAATCGGTGTGCGTTTCCGGCGCGCTGTAACGGATGGGTTCGACGTTGAACTTGAACGGGCGGACGGGGTGGCCAAGGCTGGCTTCAAGCTGCGTTTCGATCTCCTCACGCGCTTTTGCAGCGATGGCCTTGCGACCGCGATAATCTTCGGGGCTGAACGGTTCGAGATAATGCAGGACGAGTGGGAAAGTCCCCTTGCGGCTCAGCACTCGCTTGAAATTGTTGATGCCGCTTTCGTTATCGATCCAGCCCAGCCATTCGGCGACTGACCCGTAATCGATCACTACCGGCTGGACCATAACACCGGGCGGTGGCGGCTCCAGCACGCTGAGCATGCTGCTCTTGAACGGCAACAGCGAATGGCCGTCAGTGGTCGTCCCTTCGGGAAAGACGGTGACCGACCAGTTGTCCATCAGCGCCTCTCGCAGCGCATTGATCTGTTCCGCCACATCCAGCCGATTCTCGCGTTTCACGAATACGGTGCGGTTGAGACTGCATAGCCAGCCGATAATCGGCACTTCGCTCAATTCCTGCTTCGCCACGAAGGCCGTTCCGCTGGCCCCCGCAAGCGAGAGAATATCGAGCCAGGAAACATGATTGGAAATGAAGAACACGTCGCGCCGCAGCGGTGTGCCCTTAACCTCTACTTTCGCACCGGAAATCCGTGCAGCAGTGCGCAGGAAAAGCATCGGAAAAGGAGAGCCGTATTTGAACAGGCGATAGGCGTAATGCAGCGGCACAAAGACGAACATCGACAGGACGATCATCGCCAGACGGATTATGAAACGATACCACTCCATGAAATTGAGCGGCGTGGGTACACCCTTGGCAGCGGCGGCGCGGTGGCGCCACTCCTTGCCCAGCGGGTCGTTACGGGAATCGTAACCCGCATCGGGCCGCGCCTGCTGGTCGGCCCTAGTCGTCACGTTCGAGCCGGACCCCGTAAAGCTCCATCCGATGATCGACGAGGCGGTAACCCAGTTTCTCGGCAATCTGTTTCTGCAAGGCTTCCAGTTCGGGATCGACGAATTCGACCACCTTGCCGCTTTCGACATCGATCAGATGATCGTGATGTGCTTCCGGTGCGGGCTCGTAACGTGCGCGTCCGTCGCCGAAATCGTGACGGTCCAGAATGCCGGCTTCTTCGAACAGGCGCACCGTGCGGTACACGGTGGCGATGCTGATCTTGGGGTCGATCGCGCTGGCACGGCTGTGCAGCAATTCCACATCGGGGTGGTCTTCGCTGTCGGACAAGACCCGCGCAATCACCCGGCGCTGTTCGGTAATGCGCAAACCCTTGTCTGCACATAATTGTTCAAGATCGATGCGGTCGGGCAAGACAGGCTCCCAAAAAGGGCGGCAAAAAGAAAAAGACGCCCCGACCCTTAACGGGGCGAAGCGCCTCTCTCAACCATATGTGCGAAACTGATGCGTTGTCATCACCTGTATTCGCACGTCAGCCTGTGTGGCTTACGCTTTCTTTTGGCGGCCACGCTTCTGTCCGGGCTTGCGGCCCAGACCGATTTTCTTGGCGAGTTCGCGGCGGGTTTCGGCATATTCGGGGGCGACCATCGGGTAATCGCTGGGCAGGCCCCAACGCTCACGATATTCGTCCGGCGTCATGCCGTAAGTGGTCATCAAATGCCGCTTCAGCATCTTGAATTTCTTGCCATCTTCCAGGCAGACGATGTGATCTTTCTTTACGGAGGAGCGGATCGAAACGGCGGGTTCGGGGCGCTCTTCCTCTTGCTCTGCATTACCGTCCAGGCTGGCGAGGGCCGCGTGTACTGTGGTGATTAGTGTCGGTACATCTTCGACATCGACATTATTGTTGCTGACATGCGCAGCGACAATATCGGATGTCAGCGTGATGAGGGTTTCAGACATATCGAATTCGATAGCGTCCATGGTTCTTTCCTTTGCGATCTTTATAGTTCTTGTAGACCGGCGGCTATTGTCCGTCCGTCTTGGTGTGCGCCACTATACAAATATTGCAAAGTTGCAACATCGCCAGACGGTAAATCGGGCTTTACGGTGTGGAAACGAACCAATTCGCGGTATTAAAGCTTCTTGGCGAAAGTAATCGCGTCTAACCGGCTCCCATCAGACAACTTGTAATAGGCATGTCTGCGCCCGATCGGTTTGTAACCTACAGAACGGTATAAGCTGGCGGCAGGGTTGTTTTCTCGCATTTCAAGGAACAGACGTTCTGCACCGCGCCCGCGTGCATCCTCCGCCAACAGAGTTAGCAGACGGGTGCCAAGGCCGTTTTTCCGGTGATCCGGATGTACGGCGATCAACAACAATTCCTCTTCTCCCGGCGCGGCGCGGGTCAGCGCAAAGCAAACCGCGGGATTTCTGGATGTGGGCGGCAGGCAATCGGCTGTCAGCAAGGCAAGATGGGTGGTGGGCATATCCATCGAAGAGGCGACCTGCGCCCGGTTCCATGCCTCTCCCCAAACAGGATCGAAACTTTCTCCCATGATTGCCATAATGGTGTCGAGCGGATCGATCATGGGCGCGCAGCCGCCGGCTTTGCATCGGGCGCGCGGCCATAGAGCGGTGTCAGATCGCTGGTTAGCAAGTTGGGACCTAAATGAGGGAAGTGCTGCGCATCGGCAGATAGATCGATGGCGAGATGGTCCCCTCCCAGCAGTTTGGCCAGGGCTTTCGCCCGGTTGCCGACTATCGTGGAATGGCGGCAAGCGCTGGCTGCGTCTTCGTGGGTCAGGGACCGAATGTTATCCTCGGGTAGTCGATATTTATCGAAATTCTGGACGAACCACTGCGCGTGCCCGCCTTCCATGCACACTGTCACCGGCCCGGTTTCGGGTTGCCAATGGCTTGCAGCGACAAGTGCAAGAGTGGGATAACCTTCGACAGCAGCGTTCCAGGCAATGGCAAGCGCACGGGCAGCAGCAATGCCAATCCGTACTCCGGTAAAGCTCCCCGGGCCCAGTGAAACGCATATCCGGCCTGCGCTGCCATTACCGGGCAGTTCAGCGATCATCGGTATAAGCCGTTCAGCATGACCACGGCCCAGCACTTCGTGTCGGCGAGCCACCAGACGCAAATCTGCGTTATCAAACAGGGCCACCGAGCAGGCTTCTGTGGCACACTCGATGACCAGTGTGCGATCCATTCCGGAATGCTGTTCAGAAGACATGGTCGGGGCAAATGCCCCAATCATGGTAATTCCTCAAGTTCTCAGACGACAGAGTTGAATTTGTCGAAGTCCGGCCGCGGACTGCGGTCGAAAATCGTGTTCTTGTCGCCGTATCCAATGGAGCAAATCCAGTCGGCTTTCACCTGTGGCTGGTCGGCGAAAAACTCTTCTGTTACGCCGTCAAGATCGACCCCCGACATCGGTCCGCAATCGAACCCGAGCGACCGCGCCGCCAGCATCAGATAGGCACCTTGCAGCGCAGAGTTGCGGGCAGCGCCTTCCTGGCGGCCATCCTGATCACCTTCGAACCAGCTCTTGGCATCGGCGTGCGGGAACAGCCAAGGCAGTTCATGATGAAAGTCAACATCGTATCCGATAATCACGGTTACCGGCGCTGCGCGAATTTTATCCTCGTTACCCTCGGAAGCAAGGTCAGCGAGCTTGTTTTTGGCATCCTGAGTATGGCACCAGACGAACCGCGCCGGCTGCATGTTAGCCGAGGTCGCACCCATTTTCGCCAGTTCGTAAATCGCTTCGATTTGATCCTGCGAGACTTCTTTGTCGAGCCATCCATTATACGTCCGCGCTTCGCGGAAAATCTGGTCAAGAGCGTCGGCAGACAGAGCGTGGTCGTGATATTGCTTGGTCATTGAAACTCCGCGGTTAGAAATCAGGCTGCCCGAACTTCAACAACCTCCGGCACGTAATGTTTCAGCAAACCTTCGATGCCGTGCTTCAGCGTGGCTGTGGAGCTGGGGCAACCGGCGCATGCACCTTGCATGCCCAGATAGACGATCCCGTCCTTGAACCCGCGATAGGCGATGTCCCCGCCATCACCGGCAACTGCGGGGCGCACCCGCGTATCGAGCAATTCATGGATCTGTGCGACGATTTCCGCATCGTCGGCATTGGATTCGACAACCATTTCATCCTCTGCGGGAACGGAAATCGCCCCAGCAGTGCCCACCGCAAACAGCGGGGCCTGGCTCACGAAATGGTCGAGCAGAATGGCTGTTACCTGCGGTTTCAGATCGGTCCAGTTGACGCCGGGCGCGGCAGAAACCGACACGAAATCGCCGCCGAACATCACATTGGTCACCTCGCCCGTATCGAAAATGGTCTGCGCCAGTGGGCTGGCTTCCGCTGCCTCTGGCGAGGTAAATTCTCGCGTGCCGGCCTCCATCACTTGCTGACCCGGCAGGAATTTTAGGGTGGAGGGGTTGGGCGTGGTTTCGGTTTCTATAAACATGACCCAAATGTAGTGAGCGAGTGTAGCGTCGGCAAGCTATTCACTCGTGCTTCACGCCATTGCTGTTTATACGCCCGGCATGAATCTGTTTTCACGCGCATCGCGCCCATTCGCGTTTTTCATCTCTCTTGCCCTTCTGGCGGCCCCTTCAGGGGCGCAGGATGTGGCCCCGCCTGCCGTACCTGCACCGCAGGCGGTTCAGGCTGAGGGTGTTGTTCCCTGGCTGTACGAAGGCAGTAACATCCCGGTCGACAGGGAATGGCTGTTTGGCGATATGGAAAATGGTCTGCGCTACGCCGTGCGCAGCAATGGCGTGCCGCCCGATCAGGTCAGCATCCGCATTCGAATAGATGCAGGTTCATTGCATGAGCGCGAGGGCGAGCAGGGCTTTGCCCATTTGCTGGAGCATCTGCTGTTCCGCGAAAGCAAATATCTTGGCTTTGCCGAGTCGATTCCCCGCTGGCAGCAGATGGGTGCGACCTTTGGCAGCGACACCAATGCCGAAACCAGTCCGACCCATACCGTATATAAATTGGACCTGCCCGGAGCGAACCCGGCCAAGCTGGAGGAGAGTTTCAAATTATTGTCCGGTATGGTCCGTGAACCCGTGCTTGAGGCCCGCCAATTGCAGGCTGAAGTGCCGATTGTTCTGGCCGAGAAGCGCGAACGCGGCGGCGCCGCCCAGCGTGTGGGGGATAAGACGCGAGAAACCTTTTTTGCCGGTCAGCGGCTCGCAACACGCTCCCCCATTGGGACGGAAGCCACGCTGAGGGATGCAACGCCCGAAGCCGTGCAAGCATTCCATTCGCGCTGGTACCGGCCCGAAAATGTAGTGATTGCTGTTGCCGGGGATGCCGATCCCACGGTTCTGGCAGGTCTGGTCGAGAAATATTTCGGTGACTGGCAGGGGGAGGGCACACCCGAACCGGCGCCCGATTTCGGCGACCCCGTCGCGCCTGACGGCTCTACCGGTACACCTGCGATTGGCGAAGCGACAGTTCTGGTCGAACCCGATCTGCCGCGCAGTTTTACCTACGGGATCATGCGTCCGTGGCGGCCGGTCAACGATACGATCATCTATAATGAAGGCCTGTTGATGGATGCTCTGGCGCAGGCGCTGATCAATCGGCGGTTGGAAGCCCGCGCGCGTGGCGGTGGCTCATATTTGTATGCGCAGGTCCAGCAGGACGATGTCAGCCGGACTTCCGATGCAACCTTCGTATCCTTCGCTCCTTTGACAGAAGACTGGGAGGCCGCGTTGGCGGATGTTCGTTCGGTTATTGTCGATGCGACGACTACTCCGCCGAGTGAAGGGGAAATCGCCCGGGAATATGCCGAGTTCGATGTGGCCTTTGCCGCGTCGGTAGCGGAGCAGGAAGTGGCCCCGGGTTCGCGGCTGGCAGACAATATCGTCCAGGCTGTCGATATCCGCGAAACCACGGCTTCGCCCGACACCGTGCTCAAGGTGTTCCGTGACATGCGCCCCCGCGTAACGCCTGCCGCTATTTTGGAGCGCACCAAGGCGCTGTTCGAAGGAACAGTCCTGCGCTCTGTCTATGTGACCCCCGCAACCGGAGAGGCGGACAGCGAGGCCGTGCAGACGGCATTATTGCTTGATGCCTCTGCCGATGGCAGCGCGCGACTGGCGGAAAATGCGATTTCTTTCGATGACCTGCCGCCGGTAGGAGAGCCGGGAGAAATCCTCAGCGCTGGTGATCTGGGCGTTCTTGGAATCGAGCGGGTCGAATTTGCCAATGGCGTTACTGCATTGCTGTGGCCCAATGATGCAGAGCCGGGCCGCGTCACCATGAAGGTACGCTTCGGTGCAGGCTACCGCGCATTCGAGCCGGAAGATGCAGCCTATGTCGGCCTCGGCGAGGCAGCGCTGGTCGGCAGCGGTTTTGGCGAGGTGGGTCAGGAAGAGCTGGACCGGCTCGCAACGGGTCGCAAACTTGGATTCGATTTTGCAATCGAAGACGCCGTATTCTCCTTCTCCGCCCAGACGCGGGGTGAGGATCTGGCCGACCAGCTTTATCTGTTCGCTGCCAAGCTCGGGATGCCGCGCTGGGATGCCAATCCGGTCATCCGCGCGCGTGCCGCATCGCGGCTGGCCTACGATACCTATGCGACAAGCCCAGGTGCATTGCTTGGTCGCGATCTGGAGTTTCTGTTGCGCGACCGGGACCCGCGTTTCGCTACGCCCGATCCCGCTGCGCTAGAAGAAACGACGGCCGAGGGTTTCCGCGAGGTTTGGGAGCCGCTGTTGAAACAGGGTCCGGTAGAGCTGTTGATCTTTGGCGAGTTCGACCGCGACGAAACGGTAGAGGCCTTGCGCCGTACCTTCGGCGCTTTGCCAGAGCGTGAGCCTGTTCCGGCGGATGTGGCTGCGCGCGGATCGTCGTTCCCCGATGCTGGCGAAACAACCGTTCTGCGGCATCGCGGAGATGCCAATCAAGCGGCGGCGGTGATCGCATGGCCGAGCGGCGGCGGTGTCGCTGGCCTTCGCGAATCGCGTCAGCTCGAGATTCTCACATCGGTGTTCAACAATCGGTTGATGGATGAAATGCGCGAACGGGCAGGGGCCAGCTACGCCCCGCAGGTTCGCTCGAACTGGCCAGTGGACATGGAGGACGGGGGCAATATCCTCGCCATCGCTCAGCTGAGGCCGGAAGATGTGCCAGCTTTCTTTGAAGCAGCGGACACCATTGCTGCCGATTTGGTCGCCAATCCGCCTACCGCAGACGAATTGGCGCGCGTTACGGAACCGCTGCGCCAGACGATTACACGGGCCAGCACTGGCAATATGTTCTGGCTATACCAGCTTGAGGGTTCCAGCCGGGATGTCGCACGATTGCGGGCGTTGGGCTCGCTGCTCAACGATTATTCGCAAACCACTCCTGCTGTGATGCAGGGACTGGCGACGAAATATTTCGGCGGGCGCGAGGGATACCGGGTGGCAGCAATTCCGGAAGGTCAGGACTTGGCAGAGGCTGCTCCGGATCAGGATGCGACACGTACGCCCAATCCGGCAGCGCAGGCGATCACAGGCCGCTGATGCTTAGTCCTGCCTCGGGGGGCTGAAGCCAGATAAGCCTGCGCTAAACCATTCCTTCGCTTGCTCTTATGGGCAGGGCGGCGGTATTGCCGCCTTCGCATACAAAACAAGATTGGCAGATAATGGCGCAGAATTGGTCCCCCGACAGCTGGAAATCGCACGAAGCACGGCATCTTCCCAAATATGAAGATGCCGCTGCTCTGGCCGCTGCCGAGGAGAAACTGCTCAATTATCCGCCATTGGTGTTCGCTGGCGAAGCGCGCGCATTGAAGAGCGATCTGGCCGACGTGGCTGCAGGTGAGGCTTTTCTGTTGCAAGGCGGTGATTGCGCGGAAAGCTTTGCCGAATTCCATCCCAACAATATCCGCGATACCTTCCGGGTATTGTTGCAGATGGCTGTGGTGCTGACATTCGCTGGCAAGCTGCCGGTGGTGAAGGTGGGGCGCATGGCGGGCCAGTTCGCCAAGCCGCGCAGCTCCGACACTGAAACGCAGGACGGTGTGACACTGCCCAGCTATTTCGGCGATAACGTCAACGGTATCGAGTTCGATCCGGCCCAGCGCCGCAATGATCCCGAACGCATGGTGCGTGCCTATTCTCAGGCGGCCAGTACACTCAACCTGCTGCGCGCCTTTGCCGGCGGTGGCTATGCCAATCTGCGGCAGGTCCATCAGTGGACGCTTGATTTCATGGGACGCAGCCCGTGGGCAGACCGCTTTGCCGAAACCGCCGACCGCATCTCGGAATCGCTCGATTTCATGGAGGCGTGCGGCATCGATCCCGCCACTGTGCCGCAGCTGCAGGGGACCAGTTTTTACACCAGTCACGAGGCGCTGTTGCTGCCTTACGAACAGGCGATGGCGCGGCGCGATTCGCTGACCGGCGACTGGTTCGATTGCAGCGCGCATATGGTATGGATCGGTGATCGCACCCGGTTCGAAGGCAGCGCGCATGTGGAATTTGCACGCGGCATCGGCAATCCTCTGGGTATGAAATGCGGCCCCTCGCTGGAACCTGATGATCTCATTCGTCTACTTGATACCCTGAACCCAGGGCGCGAGCCCGGCCGCATCACGCTGATCAGCCGCTTCGGTCATGACAAGGTGGAAGCCGGTCTGCCGCGCCTGATCCGCGCAGTCGAACGCGAAGGGCACTCCGTCGTATGGAGCTGCGACCCGATGCACGGTAATGTCGTGAAGGCCGATAGCGGCTATAAAACGCGCCCCTTCGACCGGATTCAGGCCGAAGTGCGCGGCTTCTTCGCCATTCACCGTGCCGAGGGAACTCACGCGGGTGGCATCCATCTGGAAATGACCGGGCAGGATGTAACCGAATGTGTCGGCGGTGCTGTCGCAATCACCGATGCTGGCCTGAACGACCGCTATCACACGCATTGCGATCCGCGTCTGAATGCAGCGCAGTCAATCGAACTGGCGTTCAGCCTTGCCGATATGCTGAAGCTGGCGGCAGAAGAAGAACAGGCCGACGCAGCCTGAGTTAACAAAAAGCAGTGTTTTTCAGCGTGATTTGATGGCGCCACTGGCCTTTGGTCCCTTTTAATCGGGGCAAGCGTCGTTCATAGTCTTTCTCGGACCGGTCGCCAGAGGAGGCCCTACCGTGAATGCCGCAGCACCCCGCCCCTTTCACAAGGCGGGCCATAATCTTGCCGACAAATACCGCTCCACTCGCGCTTTAACAGAAGCGCTGGCAGCGCCCCTTTCCGAAAGCGACGCGACCATCCAGTCGATGGAGGACGCCTCGCCCGCAAAGTGGCATCTGGCGCATGTAACGTGGTTTTGGGAAACCTTCCTGCTGCGCGATCATCTGGACGGTTACACCCTATATGACGAACGCTGGCCGTTTGTTTTCAATTCCTATTACGAGGCGGAAGGCGAGCGGATCGACCGGTTCTCACGCGGGCTGATGTCGCGCCCAACGGTGCAGCAAATTCTGGACTGGAGGGCCCATGTGGATGAAGCGATCATGCCGCTTCTGGAGCGCGAAGAGCTCGCTCCGCTGATTATGCTGGGCTTCGCGCATGAACAGCAGCATCAGGAATTGTTGCTGACGGATATCAAACACGCGCTGTCTCGCAACCCGCTCGGTCCGGCAATGTGGAACGGAATGCCTGCGCAGTCCGATCTGCGCGAACGGAACTGGATCGAGCACCCTGGCGGTATTGCTTTGGTTGGTCATGACGGAGAAGGCTTCGCATTCGATTGCGAGGGCCCACGTCACCGGACGCTGTTGGAACCGTTTGCCTTGGCCGATACGCTGGTCACAAATGGCGAATGGGATGAATTCATCGCCGATGGCGGATATGATACCGCTGCGCTCTGGCTGTCCGATGGCTGGAGCTGGGTGCAGGAAAATCGCATCGCTTCGCCCGGTTATTGGCGAGAAGACGAATACTTCACCCTGCAAGGCTGGCAGTCCCGCGATGCGGCCGCGCCCGTGACCCACATTTCCTACTACGAGGCTGACGCGTTCGCCACCTGGGCAGGCGCACGCTTGCCTACGGAATTTGAATGGGAAGCCATTGCGCGCGGACAGCATTCGGACGCAGCGCCTGCGCATGACGCAGCATCAGGCAACCAGCTTGATGACGCAGGGCCTGTTGGCCCAACCGGAACAAAGGCTTTGTTCGGCGACTGCTGGCAATTCACCCGCAGCGCTTATCTACCATACCCGCGCTTCAAGGAAGCACCGGGCGCTGTTGGCGAATATAATGGCAAGTTCATGAGCGGGCAGTTTGTGCTGAAAGGGGCCAGCTGCGCCACCGTGCGCGGACATTCGCGTGCTTCCTACCGCAACTTTTTCTACCCCCACCAGCGCTGGCAGTTCACCGGATTGCGGCTGGCAAAGGATATCTGATGGCCGAAACACCCGGACTGAAACTGGTCGATCGCGATGATGACGGTGTGGATCGCGCCTTCCGCGCAGACGTGCTGGAGGGGCTGCGGGGCGCACAGAAAGCCATTCCCGCACGCTGGCTGTATGACGACGCTGGCTCCCAATTGTTTGAAGATATTACGCAGATACCGGAATATTATCCGACCCGCTGCGAACGCGAAATTCTGGAAGCGCGGGGCAGCGAATTCGCCAGCGCCATCGGTCCGGGCAGAGCAGTGGTGGAATTCGGCAGCGGATCATCCGTAAAAACGCCGCTGCTGCTCAAAGCAATCGATCCAGCTGCATACGTTCCGCTGGATATCGCAGGCGATTTTCTGCGTGCGGCGGCTAACGAGCTTTCGGCCCAGTTCCCGGGCCTGCCCGTCTATCCGGTAGAAGCGGACTTCATGCGCCGTGTGGAATTGCCCGCCGAAGTGGCGGATATGCCCAAGCTGGGCTTTTTCCCCGGCTCCACCATCGGCAACATGGTCCCGCGCACTGCCGTCGACTTGCTGCGCACCATGCGCGAGACTTTGGGCGAGGGCGCACAGCTGCTAATTGGCATGGATCTGGTGAAAGACCGTGAAGTGTTGGAAGCGGCCTATGATGACGCAGGCGGCGTTACCGCGCAGTTCAATCTCAATCTGGTGCGCCGGATCAACCGGGAGCTTGAAGGCACTATACCGGTAGATAGCCTAAAGCATGAAGCGCGCTGGAACGATGATTTTGCGCGCGTCGAGATGCATTTGGTGGCGCAGGAGGATATGGCGTTCAATGTCGCCGGCGAGGCCTTCTCCTTGGCGAAAGGAGACACCATCCACACCGAAAATAGCCATAAGTTCAAACGCCGCAGCACCAATACGCTGTTGCAGGCAGGCGGCTGGACCCCGCGCGGGCGCTGGCTGGATAACCAGGGATGTTTCAGCGTGGTCCTTGCAGACGCTGGTATCCTGCGCACGGCACCGTAAGGGCGCAGGGGGCCGCACTTGCGCGATATCGCAATCATCGGGGCCGGAATGGCCGGGCTTGCCTGTGCCACGCGGTTGAAGGAGCAAGGACGCAGCGTCACCGTCTTCGATAAAGGCCGCGGCCCCGGTGGCCGGATGGCGACCCGCCGCGCTCAGGTAGCCGGCGATACAGTGTCCTTCGATCACGGCGTGCAATACTTCACCGTGCGCGATACTGGCTTTGCAAACGCAGTAGCCGGTTGGCAGCATGCTGATGTCGTTGCCCCTTGGCCAGCAGCGGGCGATGACGCGATGGTCGGTATACCCTCCATGAATGCTCCTATCCGCCGCATGGCCGCAGCGGTGGATGTGCATTGGGCGACCCGTATCGAAGCAATCGAGCGTTCCGAACACGGTTGGCGCGTCATTTTCGAAGATGGCTCCGGTCGGGATGGCGGCGCCTCGGACTTTCGTCAGGTCATTATCGCTGTTCCGGCTGAACAGGCGATGCCGATGCTTTCCGCGATTGAGCTTCCGGTTGCAGCCAATTGGTCGGCAAGAGCACGGGCAAGCACATCCAGTCCATGTTGGGCGGTGATGGCCACATTTTCACATACTTTGCCTTTGGCCGATACGTTTCGCGGTACCGAGATCACGTGGGCAGCGCGCAATTCTGCCAAGCCGGGGAGAGAAGCGGGGGAACACTGGGTCATTCACGGCTCCTCCGCATGGTCGGCGCATCATCTTGAGCTGGATCCTGAGCAAGCAGGTGAAGCCCTGCTCGAACGTTTCTGCGCAGAGACTGACGTCGCGGAAACAAGACCGCTCCATCTGGCTGCACATCGCTGGCGTTTCGCCAAAGCGCAGACTGCCGGACGCTCGAAACAGGCAGGGTTCTTGTGGGATGCGCCCAGTGGATTTGGCGTGTGCGGAGACTGGCTCGCAAGTCCGCGTGTTGAGGGCGCATGGGTATCGGGCAACGGCCTTGCTCGCGCTGTCGCCTCCTGACAGAGCATTCCGGAATCGCTTAGAACGTTGTTCATAACGCTGCCACGCAAAATACGATAGAACAGGGGCTATGGACTTAAAAACCCTTTTCGACATCGGCGCAGAGCGCATTGCCACCATCTCCCAATCCCAGCTGTTGATGCTGGCAGTGGCTGCGATGTTTGTCGGTTGGATCGGTAGCACGATGATACGCCGCCGTGTGCCACTGGGCGGGCTGGTTCGCGGTATCAGTACTTTGGTTCTAGTCGGCGTATTGGTAACCGTCGTCCTACAGGTCGCACGGCTGGATCCCAGGCTCGACATCGCCATGCCGGGCATGGGTTTACCCGAACAAACGGTGATGGGGGACGAAACCCGTGTGCCGCTGGCTCAGGATGGCCATTTCTGGTTGCGTGCCCAGGTAAACGGTGTGGAAGCCGATTTTTTGGTCGATACAGGTGCGACTTTGACGGCCGTATCTGAAGAAACTGCGCAGGCTGCCGGTCTGGAACCGGATAATCAGCGCCTGCCTATTCAAATGACGACTGCCAATGGAACGGTAAGCGTTGCCATGACGACAGTCGAAGAAATGCGGTTCGGCAATGTCGCTGCACGCGGACTGGATGCCGTTATCGCGCCCAATATTGGCAAAACCAACGTAATCGGCATGAATTTACTAAGCCGATTGTCTGGCTGGCGCGTGGAGAACAATGTCCTGATCCTGACTCCGCATAATCCCCAACCGGAACTGGTTCGAGCAGATTAGTCCTATCCTTTTCGTTGTCATTCGTAGTCGCACCAAGAATTGTGCGGCGCAACGAAAGTCTGGTTAGCCCCCTGCTTTTGCAAGAATTTGTTTTCTGAGGGGCTTTCCATAAGATGAATAAACCGTAAAGTACGGGTTATTGGGTCATGTCGAGTCGCCAGAAATGGTTGCTTTGGTATGTTAAGCTTTAGGGGATTATCACATGATGACTGCCACCGTGCTGCGCCGTAGCCTTCTTGCCGCCACATCCATTGCGGCAATCACTGTCACTGCGCCTGCAGTTGCTCAGGAAGTTGACGAAGACCATTTCCGCATTGCGCCAGAACGCGCATCGGTTGTGAATACGCCTGTTAATGCGCCTGCATTCGATGTGAATGCTCAGGCCGGTTTCCGCGTCGAGAATTATCGCTCGATTGTTCCTGGTACGCTGGATCCCAACGCACCTCCGCCTACAGGCGTGCTCGACCCGACTGGAATCAACGGCGTGGGTATGTTCTATCGCACAGACGGCTTCGTCTGTTCTGGGTCTTTAGTGAATCCACGTATGGTTCTCTTCGCTGCGCACTGCGTGAATGATATTTCTACAAGCGACTACGACACCGATGACGGACTGGCCTCGGCGTTCTCGTTTGGTAGCGATGCGCTGCCCGGCTTTATTGACTGGTTAAATAACGATTTAGCCTCGAACCCGGATGCAGCCGTTTATAATGTCGAGCAAATTTGGTACGATCCGCGGTCGGTGGCTCGGCCAGAGGGTTTCGGGTTCCTTGAGGCGGATATTGCGATTGCGACGCTGGATACACCGGCATTTGACGTTCCCAAATGGGCGCTTTTGTTCACTCCATTGAGTGAACAGGCGCATGTCACCGTAACTGGATACGGACGGTCGGGCACCGGTAGCGGGGGCGATACTCAAGGCATCGACTGGCGAAGACGCGCGGGAGAGAATTACGTGTCTTTCCTAGGATCGCTTGATGATCGCAATATCGCATTGTTTGGCGATGCATTCGGCGACAACCCTCAACGGCTCTATCACACAGCGTTCAACTGCGAGGCTGGTTCTACCCTTGCCGGTTGTGAGTTCGATTTCGGACTGTTCGGTAGTGATGATATCGCATTGTCTAAAGAATCCACCACGGCTGGAGGAGATTCTGGTGGCCCGCTTATCGTCGACCAGAAGTTTGAAGTTCCTGTGATTGCCGGCGTGCTATCGGGCGGGTCGCGCTTTTTTGGCCCGCAGTCTTTTAGCAGCTTCGGTACCAGTAGCTTCTATCAGCCTCTGCACGTTTTCTGGGAGACGATCGTTGAAAATAATCCCTATACCTATGCTACGGCGAAAGCTGGCGACGGTCTCTGGACAAGCAAGAACCATTGGGTTCGACAAGTTGACCCGTCCTACATGATTGAGGTCGATGGCGATCTGGTAAACGGGGTTCCATCTGTAGCAGGACCTGGAGTGTTCGGCGGTGGCGCTGGCTTCGGCGATGTTTGCTTTGAAGACGATTGCGTTGAATTTAACTACGATGCCGTAGTTACCGCTGATGGAACTCCTCTAGTGGTTCCCAATGGACCGGGCACAAGCGGCTTTGTGCCTAACAATGTAATCGGCGATCCAGCAACGAATGTCCGTTCGAAATATTACGAAGTGTCGCTTGCCGCATCAGGTCGCACCCGTTTGACCAGCGCCGTCGAGATCGACTGGTTTAAGATTAGTGGAGCAGCGACACTTGACGTTTTCTCGTCCGGCTCGCTTACCGTGCTCGGTGATTACGCGCAGTTTGGCGGAGTCACGCATAACGAAGGGGATATTGTCGCGAATGATATTTTCCTAGGCGCTGGGGTCGTGACCGGCACTGGGCGTTTTGTTTCGGATTTCACAACTGTGGGCGCTGGACTTATCGCTCCTGGAGCGCGTGACCCGTTTGTGAACTCCGGGACGAACCGAGCTTATGGCAACCTTCGCTTCCGCGGCGATCTGATACTTACATCAGGAAGTGTGGTTTCGATTGACGTTAATGGAACGCAAAGCGACCGCATTCTCGTAAGCGGGATGGCCTCTCTTTCGAACGACGAATCCGTAGGCGGTACCCTATTTATTCGCCGTCCGTCAGCCGCCACGAAGCCGCGAGATAAACAGGTATTCTCTATTCTGCGTGCAAGTGACGGTATCGAAGGCGAATTCGGTGAAGTTGTCAGCCTTCTTGGTAACCTTCAGGCGAATGTCATTTATGGTGCTACGAATGTTAATATCCAGCTGGAGGCTGGCAGCCTTGCGGATTTCGTGGGGACTGGTGCATCGGCCCTTCCTCAAGGCGACGCGGCCATAGTGAACGCATTTGCCAAGGGTCTGGATGAGATCCGTGCGCAGGGCGGCTATGATGATCTGTATAATTTGTTCGGCAGTGTCGATCTGATGGATCCGTATACGCTGGCCGGTACGCTTTCGAATTTCGCGCCCAGCTTCAGCAATGAAGGCGCAAATCTGCAGGAGCGGCAGAGCCAGGCCCTGTTCAACGGTGTAACGGATCGCCTGTCGCTGATGGGCGATGCTGTTGGCGGTTCGCTTAGCATCACCGGTACTCCGCGTGCGGCGATCAACGGTTCGTATGAAAGCGCTGCTGTCAGCACCCGCCTGGGTGTTGCAGGGCTTGCCCCGACCCAGGAAGCACAGCTGGTTCTACCTGAAGGCGTAACCGGTTTTGTAACCGGCGGCGTGATCAGCTCGGCCAACAGCTTCGGTGTGAACGAAACCGCATCCGACGGTCAGCGTTCCAGCTATTTCGGCATGGGTATCGAGCATGAGATGGCCGATGATCTGCATGTCGGCGTAGCATTTGGCCGCGCGTCTGGTCGCAGCAATGTTGGCGGAGACTTCGCCGATAGCGAGTTGAACCAGATTGCGGGCTATGCGTCCTACGACTTGGGCGGCGGTGCCTATCTGGGGGCTGTCGGCACAATGGAAACGGCTCAGCTGGAAACAACGCGTTCCGGTTTTGACGGGACCAGTTCCTATCAGTTGCTGGGCGCATCGAAGATGCGCAAAATGACGGCGATGGCAGAAGCAGGCATCAATCTTGACGTGAGCAAAGGCCTGACCCTGACCCCGCGTGTTCAAATGGCCTACTCCAACACGGAACTGAGCGACTTCAACGAACTGGGGGGTGAAACCGCCCTGCAGATCGATGACCTGCAGTCCGAGCAGCTGGAAGCCCGCTTCGGTGCGAAATTGGCAGGCAGTCAGGGTGTGAGCGGCAAGTGGGCGCTGATTCCGCAGGTCCAGGCTGACTATGTCCGCGTGGTCGACGGATCGAAAGATGGCATGACGGTCCGGTTCGCAGGTGCTTCCGATGTTCCGATCGCTTTGCCTTTCGCTGGCGGTGACACCAGTTGGGGTGAAGTGAAGGGCGGCATCCAGCTGACCAATGGTACGGTCCAGTTCGGCGCAAGCTTCGAAACGGCAATCGGCCGCGAAGCCTTCCGCGACGACCGCGCAATGGCCGACTTCACGCTTCGGTTCTAATCCAGATCGACTTTGGCCAAGCAAAAGGGGCCGCGGAGAAATCTGCGGCCCCTTTTTGCATCGGATGCCTATCTTCGGCCCTTGCGGGGCCTTACGGTCTTTAACCGCAGCGCATCTCTATGATGACGCCCTCTTCGTCGGTCAGCACATTGAGCCGATTGGTCCGGTAATCCATCGTCGCCGCCTGCCCCGGTGCCAGCACACGGACAGTCTTACTATTGCTCGCCGCAACCGCCTCCGAGATGTTCTCGTCCGTTGCGCGCATTCCGACGAAGCGGTTCAGATCATCTTCCTTGCAGAATTTGCTTCTCTCGAGAAATGCGTCCCGCTCGGATTGCGATACCGAGCCGTAGCTACTTGTATTGCCGGGCGGGGTTTCATCTCCTGCATTTTCGGACACAGCCTGAGGTTCGGCCTCTGAGCTATAATTGGCGCACCCCATCACAGAAAAGGCGAAGGGCAGAGCTACAAGTAACAGGCAGGATTTTTTCATGGATGAAGTATAGCGGAACACGGTCCTGCGCACCAATACGTGGCGCGATAAAACGCAAGAGTGCGCAGGCCCGTGACCGGGACTACACGCCGACATGGTGCCTGTGGCAGACGGTATCGGAAAAAATGGCTGGGGCGGCAGGGATCGAACCTGCGAATGCCGCTACCAAAAAGCGGTGCCTTACCACTTGGCCACGCCCCAGCACTGGCCGCGCTCTATAACGGTCTTGGCTAGGAAGGGAAGGGGTGGTGTTGAGGGATATGCTCAGTAATATCACACGTATGATCGAGAACGCCCCAGCCATCCTGTCCAGCGCCCGTACTATTCTGGACACACTTGTCGCTTTCGACACGACCAGCCACCGCAGCAATCTGGCGCTGATCGAATGGGTCGAGGATTATTTGCACCGGGCGGGCGTCGCTTCGGAACGTGTGGCGAATGCTCAAGGCACCAAAGCCAATTTGTTCGCCACTTGCGGCCCTTCTATCAAGGGCGGCGTGATTCTTTCGGGCCACAGCGATGTGGTGCCGGTGGAGGGGCAGGACTGGAACAGCGACCCCTGGACGGTTAGGCAGCATGGCGGACATCTGATCGGCCGCGGTGTTACCGATATGAAGGGCTTCATCGCTCTGGCGCTTGCTACGGTACCGCGCTTTGTCGCGGGCCGACTGCCGGTGCATCTGGCGATCAGCTATGACGAGGAAGTCGGCTGCCAGGGCGCGCCTGCGATGATTGCCCGGATGGCGCAGAGCATTCCTGCCCCTCGCCTGGCGATCGTGGGAGAGCCCAGCCTGATGAGGGTGGTGACGGGGCACAAGGGTATTGCGGTTCACGAAGTCACGGTGCGCGGGTACGAGGCGCACAGCTCGCTGACGGGGCACGGCGTTTCGGCCAATATGATTGCCATCGATTTGATGCATGATCTGTCGCTGCTGGCAGACGAATTGCGCGCGCGGGCCGAGCCGGACAATGGCTTTGATCCGCCAGAGGCAACGCTGACCGTAGGTGTTATGGAAGGCGGGCAGGCTGCCAATATCCTGGCCGGCCACGCCCGTTTCGTGTTCGACCTGCGCTGCCCTCCTAATGAGGATCCCGATGTTATTCTGGCACCGTTCATTGCCCGGTGTGCGGCGGTGGACCGCGAGGTGAAGGCCCGGTTCCCCGATTGCGGAGTGAGCATCACGCGCCATGCAGGCACCGTTCCGATGACCCCGCAGGGCAGCGACGACGCAGTGGCCTTTGTCCGCCGTCTGACGGGGGAGAACACTGCGCCGCTGCAAGTCGCCTATGCGGCAGAAGGGGGCCAGTTCCAGCAGGCCGGTTTCCCCACAGTCATCTGCGGACCGGGCAGCATCGAGCAAGCGCACCAGCCGGATGAATGGATCGCGCTGGACCAGCTGGAGGCGGGCGCGCGGTTTATGGCGCGGCTCGCCGAGGAGCTGTCCTAGAGCTTCTTGCCCTCGAAATCTGCGGCGGAGTGGCGGTTGGGCACCTGCTCGTCCTCCTCACCCCAGGTCTTGTTGACCATCGCCCCGCGCCGCACGGCCGCACGTTCGCCGATTTCTTTCGCCCAGCGTCCGACATGCTCATATTCGTCAATGCTCAGGAAGGTCTTGGCATCTTCATAAATCTTGCCGGTGGTGAAGGGGGCCATCCACGGCCACGCGGCCATATCGGCGATGGTGTATTCATCACCTGCCAGGAATTGTGACTGCGCCAGCCGCTGGTCGGCGACATCGAACAGGCGCTTGGTCTCCATCGCGTACCGGTTGATCGGGTATTCGAATTTTTCCGGTGCATAAGCGTAGAAATGGCCGAAGCCGCCACCGATAAAAGGCGCACTGCCGATCTGCCAGAACAGCCAGCTGAGCATCTCGGCCCGCCCGGTACCCTTCGCCAGAAAGCGGTCGAATTTCTCCGCCATATGCATCAGGATTGCGCCGCTTTCGAAGACACGGACCGGCTCCGGCCCGGACAGGTCCAGCAGCGCGGGAATTTTCGAATTGGGGTTCACACCCACAAACCCGCTGGTGAACTGCTCCTGCTCCCCGATATTCACCGCCCACGCATCGTAATCGAGCGTTTCGCCCGCTTCGATCAGTTCTTCGAAGATGATGTTCGCTTTAACCCCGTTGGGCGTGGCAAGGGAATAGAGCTGATAGGGATGCTTGCCGCGCGGCAGATCCTTTTCCTCGCGAGCACCGGCAGTAGGCCGGTTGATTGCGGCAAACCTTCCGCCGTTTTCGGTATCATTGGTCCAAACTGCGGGCGGGGTGTATTCTGTCATGGGATACCTTTGTGTTACTGTTGCCGGACGGCTTTGGGTCAAGATGGCCACCGGGTTGAGGAACCGCAAGGCACTATCGGCAGTTTGAAAATCCATGAAACAGGATCCGGCCAAACTGATATATGTCGATGATGACTTGCCGGGCATCACGCGCAAAGGCGCCGGGCGTGGGTGGGCCTATTACGATCCGAAGGGCAAGCTGATTTCCGATATGGCGGAAAAGCGCCGACTGAACGCGATTGCGTTGCCGCCGGCCTATATCGATGCATGGTTCTGCCCCGCGCCCAACGGCCATATTCTGGCAACTGGCTACGATGCGAAAGGACGCAAGCAGTATCGCTATCACCCTGATTTCAGGGTGCAGCAGGAGGGCGAAAAATTCGACCGCTGTATCGCGTTCGGCAATTTGTTGCCGCTGATCCGGAAGCGTGTGGAAACAGACCTGCGCGGGCGAACGCTGACGCGTGATCGGGCAATCGCCAGCGTTGTTCGCCTGCTGGATCTGGGTGCGGTGCGGATCGGGAACGAAGGCTATGCCCAGCGTAACAACAGTTTCGGCGCTACCACCCTGCGCAATCGCCATGCGGAAATTACCGGCAAGACCCTGCGCCTGCGTTATAGCGGCAAAGGCGGGAAACAGCGGGAGGTCGTGTTGAACGATGCGCGTCTCGCCACGATGGTCCGCCGGATGCAGGATTTGCCAGGGCAGCACCTGTTTCAATATGTCGACGATGATGCGGAACATCAGACGGTCACATCGTCCGATGTAAACGAATATCTGCGCGAGACGATGGGGGAAGAGTTCAGCGCCCGCAATTTCCGCACCTGGCATGCCAGCGTTCTTGCCTTCGATATGCTTGCGCGTGGCGAAGGGCAGATTACGATCAAGGCGATTACCGAGGAGGTGGCCCAGTCGCTCGGGAATACTCCCGCCATCACGCGGAAAAGCTATATACATCCGGCAATCTTCCACGTGCAGGAACGGCAGGAAGAATGGCGTGCCGATATCGATCTTCCGCGTGCAACGCAGTGGCTGACTGTGGAAGAGCGCGGCCTGATTGCCTTGCTTGAGGATGTGCCGGGCGCGGCCGAATTGCTGGCGGCTTAAGAAGCGGCTAGGCCGGTCCAACGGCCATATAAGGATTTTCGGTTTTGGCGACAGGCAGCAGCAAGCACCCCTTTTTCGATATGCACAGCCACGGCTTCGTGCGGGTGGCAACCAGTACACCAAGTGTTCGGACGGCAGATATTGCGTTCAACACACAGGCTATCATCGAACAGGCGCAGGCGGCGGACGATCAGAATGTCGATTTGCTGGTCTATCCCGAACTATGCCTGACATCCTACGCCCTGGATGATCTGCATCTGCAGCAGGCGCTGCTGGATGCGACAGAGACTGCGGTGGCTGAAATTGTTGCCGCATCGGAGAACCTAAGCCCGGTGCTGATTATAGGTGCGGCATTGCGGAGAAGCGGCCGTATCTACAATTGTGCGCTGGCTATCGCGCATGGCCGTCTGCTGGGCGTAGTGCCGAAAAGCTTCCTGCCCAATTACCGCGAATTTTACGAAAAACGCTATTTCGCGCGCGGGCACAATATTCAGGGGCTGGAAATCCGGTTGAACGGTCAGGACGTGCCCTTCGGTACCGATCTGGTGTTCGCCGCCGAAAACCTGCACGGATTTACCTTCGGGCTGGAAATTTGCGAGGATTTCTGGGCACCGCAGCCTCCCGGCACACTTGCGGCGCTGGCGGGGGCTACGATCCTGTGCAACCTGTCTGCCTCGCCCATCACCATCGGGCGCAGCGACGATCGGCATTTGCTGTGCCGCGCCAGTTCAAACCGCTCGATCTGCGCCTACGCCTATTCCGCCAGCGGACACGGGGAAAGCACCACCGATCTGGCGTGGGACGGGCAGGGCATGGTTTATGAAATGGGCGAGCTGATGGTCGAAAGCGTGCGCTTCGATCTTAATCCCGAACTGTGCGTGACCGATATCGACACGCAGCGCATCCTGTCCGAACGCATGCGCAACGGCACATTCAACGACGGCGCGGAGTATGCCGGCCGGCCGGACGAATATTTCCGCCGGATCGAGTTCACTCACCGCTATCAGGGCGGCGATATCGGCCTGCGCCGCGCCGTCCGCCGTTTTCCGTTTGTACCCAACCGGCCGGAAAAGCTGGACGAGGATTGCTACGAGGCGTTCAACATCCAGGTCGATGGCCTGATGCGCCGGATGCAGGCGACCAAGCCCAAGTCTCTCGTCATCGGTATCTCCGGCGGGCTGGATTCCACGCAGGCACTGCTGGTGGCGGCAAAGGCGTGCGACAAGCTGGGCCTGCCGCGCACCACCATCCGCGGCTACACCATGCCAGGCTTTGGTACATCCGACGGCACGAAGTCCAACGCATGGAAGCTGATGGACGCAACAGGTATTACGGCGGAGGAAATCGACATCCGCCCTACCGCGCGCCTGATGCTGGAAAATATCGGCCATGCGTTTGCGAACGGAGAGCCGGTTTACGACACCACGTTCGAAAATGTGCAGGCGGGCCTTCGCACCGATTACCTGTTCCGGCTGGCGGGGCAGCATAACGGCTTCGTCATCGGCACAGGCGACCTGAGCGAACTGGCGCTGGGCTGGTGCACTTACGGTGTGGGCGACCAGATGAGCCATTACGGGGTCAATTCCGGCGTACCCAAGACACTGATCCAGTACCTGATCCGCTGGGCCGAACGGACCGACCAGTTCGATCCGGGCTGCGACAAGGCGCTCGACGCAGTGCTCGATACCGAAATCAGCCCGGAACTGGTGCCCGAAGGCGAAGACGGCGAAATCCAGAGCACGGAGGGCCTGATCGGCCCGTATGAGCTGAACGACTTCTTCCTCCACCACATCCTGCGATACGGCCAGCGGCCCAGCCATGTGGCGTTTTTGGCCTATCACGCGTGGAAGGATGCGCAGTCCGGCGTGTGGCCGATGGAATTCCCTCAGGATCGCCGCAACGAATACGATCTGCCGGTGATCCGCGAATGGCTGGAGAAATTCCTCTGGCGCTTCTTCCAGTTCAGCCAGTTCAAACGCAGCGCCATGCCCAACGGCCCCAAAGTCACCAGCGGCGGCGCACTGTCCCCCCGCGGCGACTGGCGTGCGCCGAGCGACGCGGTGGCCGGTGTGTGGCTGGACGAATTGAAGGCGAAGGTGCCGGAGTAGCTCTTGAAAGCGGATTGTCAGCTTACGACCCGGTTGCGGACATCAGGTCAGCGGCCTAGGTTTGGTGGATGCGAACAGCCTTGGATGCTCCACCAGATGTGCTCGATGATGGCGAACAGTCTTTCGTCGCCAAAGTAAGGGAGCTTGGTTGGTTTCGGACGAGTGTTTTCGGCGACGATGAAGGTCCCGGCTTCTCATTCACCACGGGCTTTTGGGTGAACGCGAGCCAGCCTGAGGTCATCATTTTTAGCATGAAGGACGACATCGCTCACGATGTATTCGGCGACCTCTTCCGCGATGCCAAGGCAGGAAAAACCTTGCCCCTTGGTGAGCGAACGGATGCCGTCTTTGCCAATCTACCCGCCTACGCCTTCCTCGTCGCCAGGAAGCACTACCGAGATTTGCTCGGCTGGAGCCGCTGGTTCTACGGCGGCGATGATTTCCCCTGCCTGCAAATCGTTTGGCCAGACAGGGCTGGGATATTTCCTTGGGAGCCAGACTTCGACACAGAGTTCCGTGAAGACTAGCCGGACCTTACAGAGCGAGGATGGGCGAACGAGATTGCGGACTGAATGTCTACTTCCCACCCCCAATCTCGGTCGTTCGTCGTTTCATGAACGATCGCCAATAGCGGAACCTGCTGCGAGCCGCGTAGGGGCAGGCTTTCGTTAGATGCCGTACCCCCACCACCTCGGGTTGCTGCTAGAGCGAAGGATTACTTCGCCAGCATCCCGGCCTTCTCCTTGGCCGCAGCGATTGTCTCCTCGCCGCCTTCGCCCAAAATCCCGTCGGCCGCGACATATTCAACATCATGAACGCCCAGAAAGCCGAGGAAGAATTTCAACCACGGCGACATGAAGTCCACCTCGCTGCCCACAGGTGTGCCGCCGCTGGCGATTGCGAGATAGGCTTTCTTTCCGGTCAGTTTACCCTTCGGGCCTTCGGCGGTGTATTCGAATGTGGTGCCGGCGCGGGCGACCAGATCGGCCCAGGCTTTCACACTGGCAGGCATGGTGAAATTGTAGATCGGCGTACTGAAAACAATTACATCGGCCTCCTGCAATTCCTCGATCAGGGTGTCGGCGATCGCGGCCAGTTCGTGCTGCGCTTCGCTGCGGTTCGCATGGGGCGCAAGATTGGCGGCAAAGCGGTCTGCATCGACGAAGGGCAGATCGTTCTGCGCCAGATCGCGGGTGACGACCGCCGCACCGTCTTTAGCCCTTAGGCTCTCCACGATGCGCAGCCCCAGATCGGTGCTGACAGATTCTTCACCGCGGATGCTGGCGGTGATGTGCAGGATATTGGTCATGGAAATGTCTCCGTAAGGGAAGTGTCAGGCAGCATCGACGAGGACGAGTTCGCTGTCCTCCAATGCAGTGATGGTGATGCCTGGCTGGTCGGTAATGGCCACGCCGTCGCGGGCGCTGGCTTCCACGTCCTCGACACGCACCTTGCCGGTGGCGGGCACCAGATAAAGATGGCGGGAGGGATCGCGCGGCGTGTAGGTGACGCTAGCCCCAGCCTTTACCGTAGCGCCCAGAACGCGGGCATCGGTACGGATGGGCAGCGCGCCTTTCGCTGCATCGCTGTCGTTTGCCGGGCTGCTGGCGAGCGGAACGAATGCGCCGGAACGGTCCCCCTTGGGGAACCTGGCCGCGCCCCATCCGGGTTCACCGCCGCGTTCGCTTGGGATGATCCAGAGCTGGAACAGCGTGGTGTCTTCCGTTTCCTTGTTCCATTCCGAATGCCGCACGCCGCTGCCCGCGCTCATCACCTGCACATCGCCCGCTTCGGTGCGGCCTTCATTACCCATGCTGTCACGGTGGGTGATGGCGCCGGTGCGGACATAGGTGATGATTTCCATGTCGTTGTGCGGATGGGGTGGAAAGCCGCTGTCGGCGGCAATCGTATCATCGTTCCAGACGCGCAGCGCGCCCCAGTTCATCCGCGACGGATCGTGATATCCGGCGAAGGAGAAATGGTGGTGGGCATCAAGCCAGCCGTGATTGGCGGAACCCAGAGTATGAAAGGGGCGAAGTTCGATCATGGGAGGTTTTCCTATTGTGTGTCTGGGAGGGAAATAGGAGTTGCATGGTGAATGGAAAAGTCTGATAAAATAGGCTAAGATGTTCGGAAAATCAGAACAGTGAGCGTGGCCGATCCGACTTTGGACCAGATCCGCATATTCCTCTGCGTAGAGGAAGAAGGCAGCTTTGGTGCGGCAGCCCGGCGCATGGGCCGCGCGGTTTCCGCGATCAGCTACGGCATTACCCAGATGGAGGCGCAGCTGGGTGTGACGCTGTTTGCGCGTGAAGGCTCCCGAAAACCGGTGCTGACGGTTGCGGGGAGGGGCCTTCTGCCCGAGGCACGGGCCGTGGCGGATCAGGCGGATGCCCTTCTGGCCAAGGCGCGCAGCATGCAGGCTGGGCTGGAAAGCGAGATTTCGCTGGTGGTGGACGTAATGATGCCCGGTGATGTCACCGCAAAGGTGCTGAACGAATTTTTCGCCATGTTCCCCACGGTGGCGCTGCGCTTGCATGTCGAGGCGCTGGGCGCAGTCGCCGGCTGCCTGCTGAACGGGGAGGCGCAGCTGGCCATCGGCGGGCCTGTGCCGGGCGATTTTGCAGAACTGGAACGCCAGGCCATCGGGAAAGTGGCTCTGGTCCCCGTGGCTGCACCCGGCCACCCGTTGACCGGGCCGGACATCGCACCGGGTGAAAGCCGCAAACATCTGCAACTGGTGCTGACCGACCGGTCCCCGCTGACGCAAGGCCGGGAGTTCTCCGTCCTTGCTCCCCGCACATGGCGGCTGGCGGATTTATCGGCCAAGCACGCGCTGCTGAAAGAAGGACTGGGCTGGGGCAACATGCCCAGCCACATGGTCACAGACGATCTGGAGCAGGGCCGGCTGGCACTCCTCGATCTGCCGGAGAAGCCCGGTGATGACTACGCGCTCAATGCTTTGTGGCGGCGGGATACGCGGCTGGGCCCGGCGACCAGCTGGCTGATTGATGCGCTACGTGATCAATTGGCGCGGTGTCCGGACTAACCGGGGAAAATCACCGGTTCATCGCCTGATTTCCACGGCGTGTATTTGGTCATGACGCTTGTAAACAGATCGCTCTCCAAGTGTCTTTCCAGCCAGCTGTGCAGATGCGGGATCGGCTGGGCATCGAACCAGTCGCGGTCATGATTGGCGAACTGGCGAATAAAGGGGAACAACGCTATATCGGCGAGGCTGCGGGTCTCGCCCATCAACTGCGCGCGGTCTGCCAAGCGGAAATTCAGATCGCTCAGGATGCCGAGGCCTTCACCGCGATGATCCATTTTGCCGTGGTCAGGTTCGTCGGTGTATCTATCCGCGTATTTATAGCGGTCGAGATGATGTTTGAACGGGCCATCGGCCAGTGCGATCAGACTCGTATCATCGCCGTTCAGCCAGTTTTCCGGGTCATTTTTGGCGAGCGCCCAGCGCATTATATCGAGGCTCTGTTCGAGCACTCTACCGTCCGGGAGATGCAGGACGGGCACAGTCGCTTTTGGCGAAGCTTCGCGCAGAGCATCGGGCTTGTCCGCCAGTTTTACCTCGCGCAATTCCACCTGTGTTTCGCTGATGGCCAGCGCCATCCGGGCGCGCATGGCATAGGGGCACCGGCGGAAGCTGTAGAGGATGGGGAGGTCGGTAGCGGGTTCGGTCATTAGAATTTTGGCCCCCATTCGCTTTCCCAGTCGCCTCCGTCTCGCAGTTCTCTTTCGGGTAACACCGCGCCGACATGGGCAACGCCGCGTTTGGCGGCCAGTTCTTCCTGTCGCTGGCGTTCGGCATATCGGGCGCGCTGTTCGTCATCGCGCTCGGTGATGCAGCCGGCACAGGAGATACCTTCGACGTAATCCGGGTGGGCGCGCGCATCCTCGTCCAAGGGGCGGCGGCAAGCGCGGCATAGGGCGTAACTGCCGGTTTCCAGGCCATGCTTCACCGTTACCCGTTCATCGAAAACGAAGCATTCGCCTTCCCACAAACTCTCATCCTCGGGCACGGTTTCAAGGTATTTCAGGATACCGCCTTTTAGATGCACGACATCTTCCACGCCTTCGCCGCGCAGGAAACTGGTCGATTTTTCGCAGCGTATGCCTCCGGTGCAATACATCGCCACGCGAGGCGTTTTGCCCTGGCCAAGCAGTTCGTCGCGCCGCTCGCGGAACCATTTGGGGAAGTCGCGGAAAGACGGGGTTTGCGGATCAATCGCGCCTTTGAACTGGCCCGCCGCGACCTCGTAATCATTGCGGGTGTCGATCAGGATGGTGTCGGGGTCGGCCACCACATCGTTCCACTCCAGCGGCGAAACATAGCGCCCGACACTGGCCGTGGGATCGACCGATGGTTCGCCCATCGTAACGATCTCTTTTTTAAGCCGAACCTTCATGCGGTAAAACGGCATTTCGGCAGCGCGCGAAATCTTCAACTCCAGCTTGTCACAGCCGGGCAGGGCGCGGATGTGGTCCAGCACGGCATCGACCGCGCTGTCCGGCCCGGCAATAGTGCCATTGATCCCTTCCGGCGCGAGCAGGATGGTGCCTTTTACGCCCGCTTCGTTGCACGCCGCCATCAGAGGGTCGCGCAATGTTGCAGGTTCGGGGAAGGGCGTGAAGCGGTAAAGGGCCGCTACCTTGATGGGGGTGTGCTCAGGCAAAGTCATTCAAAGCTTCGTCACCCAGCCATAGGTGTCATTCGCCGCGCCCTTCTGGATGCCCACCAGTCGCTCGCGCAGTTTGCTGGTCAGCTGGCCGGGGCCTCCGGCACCGATGGAAAATTCGCCTTCCGGACCTGCGACTGTGCCCACGGAGGTGACGACCGCCGCCGTGCCGCAGGCCATAGTTTCCGTCAGGCGGCCCATTGTCGCATCGGCGCGCCACTGGTCGATGGAGTAAGGCTCCTCGCGCAGTTGCAGGCCTTCTTCGCGGATCAGCTGGATCAGGCTGTCGCGGGTGATGCCGGGCAGAATTGTACCGGTCAGCGGAGGGGTAACCACGCTGCCGTCATCGAACACGAAGAACAGGTTCATGCCCCCCAGTTCCTCGATCCACTTGTGCTCTACCGCGTCGAGGAACACGACCTGATCGCAGCCCCGCTCTATCGCTTCGGCCTGCGGGACCAGTGATGCGGCGTAATTGCCACCGGTTTTGGCAGCACCGGTACCGCCCGGGGCCGCACGCGCATAATCGCGGCTCACCCAGATTTTTACTGCCGGTGCATCGGATTTGAAATAGCCACCGACGGGGCAGGCTATCAGGATGTATTTGTACTGCGTTGCTGGGCGCACGCCCAGAAACGCTTCGGAAGCGAACATGAAAGGCCGCAGATACAGCGCGCCGCCTTCGATTTCGGGAACCCAGTCGCGGTCCTGTGCGATCAGCTGCCGGATCGATTCCAGAAACAGTGCTTCAGGCAATTCCGGCATCGCCATGCGGCGCGCACTGGTGTTGAAGCGGGCGGCGTTTGCCTCGGGGCGAAACAGCAAGAGGCTGTCATCGTCCTGTTTGTAAGCCTTCATGCCTTCGAAAATTTCCTGCGCATAATGCAATACGGAGGCTGCAGGATCCAAGCTAATGGGTTCGCGCGGGCCGATACTGGCCTGATACCAGCCCCCTTTTTCCGCGTCGTAATCGATCACCACCATGTGATCGGTGAAATGCTTGCCGAAGCCGGGTTCGGCGAGGATCTGTGCGCGGGTGTCGGTGTCGACTGGCGAGGGGTGGGGGGTGTGCGTGAATTCCATAGTGTGCGGTTACTGGCAGGGAAGGTTTGAGGCAAGGTAGCTAGCTTTGCTTTTGTAGCTCGCGGGAATTTTTGCTTTGAACCCCGCAAGTGCCCGGCGCGAAGTGTCGAAACAGCACCGAGGACGCACACCGGTTGGCGTGCGGCAAACAAACAATCCGTCCGCAAAAAACACACACAAATGAATAGGGCGGCCCCCGCTTACGCGAGGAACCGCCCCAAAACATGGTCAGCGACGATGAAACGCCGCTTACAAAGCCTTACTCGGCAAAGAGAATGTTACCGAATATGCTCCGTACGGGATTTCACCGACCTCGCTATTGAACCATGAGACATCGGATCACCTCCTTTCAAGCTATGAAGCAGACCCCAATCGTTTCACCGGGGGCCGAGCGCCGCCTTCTGTGCAGAACTCGGTAAGGAATGTGATTCCAATGGGGCAAGAAAGCAAGCGGTAAGTGCAGTTATCCCCTACCGGCAATCCTCGATCACCCGGGTCACTTCGGCCCAGGCGGGAATATACAGCGGTTCCAGACCCGACGTTTCCACCGCGAAACGTCCGCGGCTGAAGGCCATCGCGTCCAGCAGGCGATCGCTTGCCGGCAAGTCGACAAACACTGTCGCCTGTCCGCCGGGGGACGGTTGCGCTGTCAGCGTGCGCTGCGCGGTTTCCGTGCGGATATTCATGGGCACGGCATTGCTGGACGATCCGGCGCGCACCAGACGTACGGTGCGGTCGGCCTTCCGGCATTCCATTCCGAAACGTGCGCCTTCGCCGGATACCCCGAAGAGGGCGAAGCTGCTGGATACGCCGTCGCGGTAGGTCCAGTTGCCAGCGCTGGCCGGTGCATCGAGCCAATTGTCATATTCCGGCGCTGGTGACGGTGGCAGGGTGACTGTAACCGGCGGCGGGGCTGGCGGCGGAGGCGTAGGCTGCGGAGCGGGCGGCGTGCAGCAGGCAAGGCCCAGACAAGCCAGCAATGTAATGGCGCGAATGGCGGGATGGCGGTGCCCGGGATTTTGGCCCGATGAATTCTGTATAGTCGACATGGGGCACTCATGCGCGCTAACCGGTCCTTGTGTCCATGCCCAACAAGCCCAAACGTGTTCCCAAACCTGTGAAAGCGCCGGAGAAAGCTTCGCATAAGAGCCGGGCGAAGGAACGCGTCGATCAGATGCTGGTCACTCGCGGACTGGCCCCCAGCCGCACCCGGGCGCAGGCGTTGGTGATGGCAGGCACGGTGTTTACCGGCGAAACCAAACTTGTGAAACCGGGTCAGCAACTGTCTGCCGATGCACCGCTGGAGGTTCGCGGGCGCGATCACCCGTGGGTGGGGCGTGGCGGAATTAAACTGGCGCATGCAATCGAACATTTTGCGCTGGACCCGGCGGGCATGGCAGCGATGGATATCGGCAGTTCTACCGGGGGCTTTACCGATGTGCTGCTGAGCAAGGGAGCAGAGCATGTCTTTGCAGTCGATTCGGGCACCAACCAACTGGCGTGGAAGCTGCGCGAAGATGACCGTGTGACGGTATTGGAGAAAACCAGCGCGCGTATTCTGACGGCTGAGCAGATTGACAGGGCATGCAGCTGGGTGGTGTGCGATGCCAGCTTCATCAGTCTGTCCAAAGTGCTGGAGCGCCCGTTTGAACTGGCCGCGCCCAATTGCCGGGTGGTCGCGCTGATAAAACCGCAGTTTGAAGTCGGGCGCGAAGAAGTGGGCAAGGGCGGCGTTGTGCGCGATACCGCGTTGCATCAGCGAACCTGCGACGATGTGCGTGCCTGGCTGGAACAGTCCGGTTGGACGGTCGATGGAATCGTCGAAAGCCCGATCAAGGGGCCGGAGGGCAACATTGAATTTCTCGTTTCGGCGTGGCGCGGTGCCCGCGTCGGTGCAACTTGCCTGCCCACTTAAGGGACAGGTCGACTCACCTGCTTGCTTGTCGGCGCACCAATGGGCAAACCCCTGCGGGATACGAATCACGACGCAAACCTTTGGGAGAGTGCATGACCGGTTTGGCTTCACGCGGGCAATTGCGAGCCAGCCTTCTGCGCTGGTCGCTGTTTACTGTTCCCGCCTGCGTTTTGCTTGGCTTCCTTTCTGGTCTTCTGTTCCAGTCCGGCCCGGAAAATCCGTGGTTCGCCATGCTCGACAAACCGGCGATTTTTCCGCCGCCGGCGCTGTTCGGCATTGTATGGACCATCCTTTACGTCATGATGGGGTTCGCGCTTGCATTGGTCTGCGCCGCATGGGGCGCGCGCGGGCGGACGCTGGCGATTGCGCTTTTTATAATTCAGTTCATCATCAATCTGGCGTGGACGCCGACTTTCTTTGGCGCACAGGAAATTACGCTGGCGCTGGTGGTTATCGGCGCGCTGAATATCGCGCTTATCGCAACCGTCGTGGCTTTCTGGCGGGTGCGCAAAGGGGCTGCGCTGCTGTTGGTGCCCTATCTGGCATGGGTGATATTCGCCACGGTGCTGAATTATCAATTCCTGATCGCGAACCCGGACTACGATGCCGCGACGCCCAGCAACAGCACCCAGCGAATAGAGTTGTAATTTTTTGTTTCATGCGCTCACATCCGCGATGACTTCGCGCGATGGAGGGCATACGAACAACGAAACACTCGGACTAGACAAACACCTCCACCTCACCCAAATACTTTTCCATGCAAAGTCAGAACCCGATGATCGCCGATTTCGTGAAGCTTATGAACGGGGCCGCAGGCACGTTTGCAGGCATGACCCGCGAGGCGCGGGAGAGTGCGCGCGAGCGGGTCAAGGAAACCGTCGGCGGATTGGACTTTATCGCGCGTGAGGAATTCGACGCGGTGAAGGCGATGGCGGCCAAGGCGCGCGAAGAAAACGAAGCATTGGCAAAGCGTATCGAGGCGCTGGAAGCTAAGATTTCGAGCTGATTGGAAGGCGGGCGCGCGCCGATGGACCTGCGCGCACCTGCCATTCTGCTTTCTGCCAGATCGCATGGCGAAACCGCCGTGATTGTGCGGCTGTTTACGCAGCAATACGGCATGATCGCTGCTTACGTCGCGGGCGGACGCGGGCGTGTATTGCGGCCTGTCGTCATTCCCGGCAATCTGGTGGAGGCTCAATTGCGCGCCCGCTCGGACAGCCAGCTGCCCTTCGCCAAACTGGAATTGCTGGAAAGCCGAGGCCCGTGGCTGAGTGAGCCGCTGCCTGCCGCGGCCATTCAGTGGGTCACCGCGTTAACCGCCAGCGCGCTGGCCGAACGGAATGCCTATCCCGGACTGTTCAGTGCCTTGCAGGGAGTGCTTGCCGCGATTTGTCAGGCGCCGAGCGCGCGGGGCTGGGCCCGCGGCTTGCTTGTGTACGAGGCACTGCTGCTACGCGAGCTTGGCTATGGCGGGATGCGCCCAGAGGCGGAGACGCTAGCCGATATTGTCACCGGCATGGAAAAACTGGAGGCACCTATTGCGCAATATTTGCTAACCGACCGGCAGGGCCAGACTATGGCCGCCCGTGCGCAGCTGCTCGACAGGCTGCGTAGAATATTATGAGAAAGCAGGCATAACACCCATGAAAATAGCGATTTTTGCAGGCGACGGTATTGGCCCTGAAGTTACGGGAGAAGCCGTGCGTGTGTTGAATGCGCTGGATTTGCCGGGCCTGACCCTGTTCGAGGGCGACGTAGGCGCAGCCGCCTATCGCCGCCACGGCCACCCGCTGCCCGCCGAAACGCTGACGATGGCGCGCGAGGCGGACGCAGTGCTGTTCGGCGCTGTGGGCGATCCCTCCTGCGACGATTTGCCTCGCGAGCATCGGCCTGAACAGGCGGTTTTGGGACTGCGATCGGAACTCGGCCTGTTCGCCAATTTGCGTCCCGCTACCATGTTCAAGGGGCTGGAAAATGCGAGTGCCCTGCGTCCCGAAATTGCCCGCGAAATCGACCTGCTGATTATCCGTGAGTTGAATGGCGATGTTTATTTCGGCGAGAAAGGGACGCACACGCTGGATGATGGCCAGCGCGAGGGGTGGGACCGTATGGCCTATACGACAAGCGAAGTGCGCCGCATCGCCCATGTGGCTTTCCGTGCAGCGCAAGGCCGTAGCAAACGTCTGACCAGCGTGGACAAGGCCAACGTGCTGGAAACCAGCCAGTTGTGGCGCGATGTAGTGGTGGAGGTCGCCGAAGAATACCCGGATGTGGCGCTCGAACATCTGTATGTCGACAATGCGGCGATGCAGATGGTCCGCGAACCGGGACAATTCGATACGATCGTCACCGGCAATCTGTTCGGCGATATTCTGTCCGATCAGGCCAGCATGTGCGTAGGCTCTATCGGCCTGCTGCCCAGCGCATCTCTGGGTGAGCGGGAAACGGCGCATGGCACGTTCGGTCTGTATGAACCGATCCACGGCAGTGCGCCGGATATTGCCGGGCATGGCAAGGCCAATCCGCTGGCCGCGATCCTGTCGGCAGCCATGATGCTGCGCCATTCTTTCAAACAGGAGGAAAACGCCGTCCGCATAGAGCGCGCCGTGGAACAGGCACTGGCGGATGGCGCACGCGGCTTCGATCTGGGTGGAAGCGCCGGAACGCGGGAATTGGCTGACGCGGTGCTGTCCCGCCTGTAAGGTTGCGGGCATCATGCCCCAACTCGCCATTATCCTGCCCACTCTGAACGAGCGGGAGAACCTAGCTCCGCTGATCACGCGGCTGGACACGGCGCTGGGCGGTATCACGTGGGAAGCGATCATCGTCGATGATAACAGCGCGGATGGTACCGCCGATGCAGCGCGGGCGCTCGCATTGGCGGACCCGCGTATTCGGGTGATCGAGAGATTCGGCAGACGCGGGCTGGCTTCTGCCGTGGTCGAGGGTGCGTGCGCCACGGCAGCGCAGTACGTCGCCGTGATGGATGCCGATCACCAGCATGATCCGGCGTTGCTGCCTGCCATGTTGGCGGATGTCAGCGGCGGCAAAGCGGATATCGTTGTCGCCTCGCGCTTCATGCCCGGGGCGGATGCAGGCGGGCTGGAGGGTGTGGGCAGAGAAAACGCATCGCGCCTTGCCAATCGGCTTGCCTGCAAGCTGACGGGCACCGAATTGACCGATCCGATGAGCGGATATTTCCTGCTTGAAACGGAGCGCCTGCGTAGCCTCGCCCCGCGTCTTTCCGGCATCGGGTTCAAGATCCTGCTCGATATTCTCAGCGCCTCTGCCGAACCTTTGCGGATTACTGAAATTCCGCTGCATTTTGCCGGGCGGCGCAGTGGGCAGAGCAAGCTGGACCGGACCATAGCATTCGAGTTTCTCGTCGGCCTGTATGATCGGCTGCTGGGCCGGTTCGTGCCGACCCGCTTTGCGCTGTTTGCCACGGTCGGCGCTGTTGGTGTGGGTGTGCACATGGCGGTGCTTGCGCTGCTGTATCTGATGGCTGGCAGCGGGTTTATTCTTGCTCAGGCGCTGGCAACCTTTGCCGCGATGAGCTTCAATTTCTGGCTGAACAACCAGTTGACCTATGCCGACCGGCGGCTGCGCGGGACAGGCGCGGTGCTGCGCGGTTGGCTGGGGTTCTGCGCAACATGCGCGGTAGGCGCTCTGGCCAATATCGCGCTGGCCGGATTGCTGGAAGCGCGGGGTGTGCATTGGATGCTAGCAGCAGGTGCAGGCATCGTGATCGGGGCGGTATGGAACTACGCCCTGTCCAGCCGGTTTGTCTGGGGGCGGTATTAGGGGATCGGCAGACGCGCGATCAAATCCATGATGGCAACCATGTGTATCTGGCGAAGCTGCCCGTGTTCTCCAGCGGTGCGGCGCTAAGGATTGGATGGAACCATGCGAACAGCGCCAGCGCGGCACCCGTTATCGCCACCATCGGCCAGCGAAGTCCGCGCTGCCACAGGGCATCCATAGCCAGCGCCAGCGCAGCCAGCAGGAAACAGCTTGCAGCGAAATAGTGGTAATAGAATTGCACCGGCTTGGGCGCGGCAATCCAGAACACCATTGCCGCTGCGAACAGGATGGCAATTGCTGCCGCGTCCCATCGGCGGCGGACCAGACCGGCCCAGACACACCAAGCAAGAGCGGGCAGTCCGGCCAGCATCGTCAGCGGATTGCCCACCAGCAACACGCCGCGCTGCACGCCTTCCACCGGCTCGTACAGATACCAGATGGGTCGCCAGTTCAGGATCCACTCGGACCACACGCTCTGATAGGTATGCGCTTCCTTCACGCTCTGCTGCATGGCTAGCATCCGGTGCTGCAGATCCCACAGATCGGTGATTGTGAAGGAGGTGATGAAAGGCGAAGGCGTTACCATCAATGCAGGCGCAAAGCTGGCAATATAAACCAGCACCGGTACGATGCCGAGCCACACGAAAGCCTCTACCAGCGTTATACCCGGCACCGGCGCACCCCGGCGGCTCAGCAGCAGACGCCGGCGACCGGCGCCCATGCGGGCGGCCAGAAACGCGAGACCGAACAGCGGCGCGAACGGGATCATCGTCCATTTGGTGGCCAGTGCGGCTCCGATCGCTGTGCCGCACACGGCCAGCCGCCAGCGCCCGGTCTCCGGCTGCCGCACTGCACCTGCAGCCTGCCATAGAGCCAGGCTCAGAAAGGCAATGAAGAACCCGTCCAGAATGGCGATGCGGGCATGCACAAACAGTTGAAACCCGCTCGCCAGCAGCAGGGCATAACCGATGGTCGCCGGTCTGCGCTCGCTGGCAAACCAGAGCGCGCGGGTGAAAGCGAACAGCGCCAGGGAAGCAGCCAGCGCAGAGGGTAGCCGCCAGCCCAGCGGACTATCACCGAGCACAGCGATACCGGCAGCAATGATGAGCTTGCCGAGCGGAGGATGCTCGGCATTGGGCCAGCCTTCCAGATCAAGCAGAATGCGCGCGGCCGGCACATAATGGACTTCATCGAAGTACAGCCCTGGCGGGACTGTCAGCCGCCAGAGTGTGAGGCCGAAAAACGCTGCCGTGATGGCCAGTGTGAGCCCGACCGGATCGGCAGGTTTCGGAGCAGGATGGGCGAGGGGTAACATCGGCGGCGCAGGGATACCACCAAGCCGTTTTACCGCAAGCGATGTCTGGCGCACCCGAAACTGCTCGCCCATTGCGACTCGATGCTCTGCCGGTCTTGCGATTTCAGACAAAGGGATAAGAAAATGCGCTCGCGCTGGATGAACGGGAGCTGCAAGTGAACATTTTGCTATAATATAACAGGGGTTTATGCCATATATGCAGGCAGCTAGAAAATGTCGGATACATACTATCGCTGCAGGCTGCATTTACCTATACCGTGATTGAGGCAAACCCCGTTCCGGGGTGAGCGGTCGCAGAATAACTATCTGGAGTTAAGTCATGAAATTGAAGTCTCTCGGACTTGCCGTCGCCGCACTTGGTCTGGCGACCGCACCAGTTGCAGCACAGGCCGTCGCTTCTGATCGTTCGGCACCTATTGCCAGCGCGAGCGAACTGGAAGGCCAGAACGGCGTTCTGATCGCTGTGCTTGCCGCAGCAGCCGTGATTGCAGGTATTGTCATCATTGCCGACGACGATGACGACGATGATGCGGTTAGCGCATAAGTTTCGTTCCTTCTAAGGAACATCGCTGAAGATTAAGGAACGGGGTCCATTGCGGGCCCCGTTTTTTTGCGCAGCAGAGGATGGGAGTGGGTTCGAAAAGGTAGGGTTTCAAACTTCCGGGAACACTGCCGCACGGCGAGTGTTTGATAATTGGAGGGTTCTACGTTCCGTTACGTGTCATACTACTGATTGAAGCGGTCCGGATCGCCTATGCCTTTAGACTGGTAGACTCCAAACGGGAGTTGACGGTCGTAACAAATGCTAATGGAGTAAAATTATGAAATTGAAGTCACTTGGAATGGCAGCCGCTGCAGTTGCAATGGCAACTGCCCCGCTCGCAGCGCAGGCAACCGTGTCCGCACGTTCTGCTCCGGTTGGTGAATCCAGCGAAATGGGCGGCGAAGTTGCCCCTATTTTCATCATTGGTGCGCTGGCTGCGGCTGGAATGATTGCGCTGATCGTATCGGACGATGACGATGATGACGATGACGTGCCCGTCAGCAACTAAGGCATCTTTAACATGATTGAAAACGGGGCTCCTTCGGGCCCCGTTTTTTTTGTGCTGGAGAAGGATGCGCTGGGAGAGGCCATTGTCATACTTGCCGCATGCTGCATGCCTGCCTAAGCGGGCAGGGCAATGAAAAAGACCACCGGAACAGACCGCTCGATTACCCGCAACTGGCGCCCTGCCACCCGTGCCGTGCGCGGCGGCACATGGCGCAGCGAGCATGGGGAGACGAGCGAGGCGCTCTTCCTCACCTCGGGTTATACCTACGACGATGCGCAGACCGTGGCCGACAGGTTCGCGGGCGATGCGCCGGGCATGACCTATTCCCGCCTGCAAAATCCCACCGTCGCAATGCTGGAGGAACGTATTGCGTTGATGGAGGGGGCTGGCGCCTGCCGCGCCCAGGCCAGCGGGATGGCGGCGATGACGGCAGCCCTGCTGTGCCAGTTATCGGCAGGTGACCACTGCGTGGCCGCGCGCGCGGCGTTCGGCTCATGCCGTTGGCTGGTCGATCATCTTCTGCCGCGTTTCGGGATCGAAACCACCGTGATCGACAGCGCTGACAATGACGCATGGGAAGCTGCGATCCGTCCCAATACCAAGGTGTTTTTCTTCGAAACGCCCGCCAACCCCACACTGGACGTTGTCGATCTGGCCCATGTTTGCGGCGTGGCTAAAGCGCACGGGATCACCACTGTGGTCGACAATGCCTTTGCCAGCCCCGCTCTCCAGCGGCCGATGGAATTTGGCGCGGATGTCGTAGCTTACAGTGCGACGAAGCTGATGGACGGGCAAGGGCGCGTGTTGGCAGGAGCCGTGTGCGGCAGCGAGGAATGGATCGAGGATGTCCTCCTGCCGTTCCAGCGCAATACCGGCCCGAACTGCGCGCCGTTCAACGCATGGGTCGTGTTGAAAGGGCTGGAGACGCTGGACCTGCGCGCGCACCGGCAAAGCGAAAACGCCGTTAAACTGGGCAAATTCCTGGAGCCGCGTCTGGATAAGGCAGGGGGCCGTATGCTGCATCCCGGCCTGCCCAGCCACCCGCGCCATGATCTGGCGATGGTGCAGATGGATGCGACCGGCCCGATCTTTGCCTTCGATGTCGGTACACGCGCCCGCGCCTTCGCCGTGCTGGACGCCTTGAAGCTGGTCGATATCTCCAACAATATCGGCGATGCCCGCAGCCTGATGTGCCATCCCGCGAGCACTACCCATGCCGGATTGGACGAAGACGCCCGAACTTCGATGGGTGTGACGGAGGGCCTGCTTCGCATCAATGTGGGGCTGGAAGATATTGCCGATGTGACCGAGGATATGGACGCGGCGCTTGCGGCTGCGGGCGTCTAACGCTTCCACCCTTTGCGCAGCGCAAGCTTGCGCAGTTCCGCTCCGTAGGCGAGGGCCGTTTCCCTCGCCGCAACGCAGGGCGCGTCGTCGGTCAGCGCGGCCAGCACATCCAACCCGCCGTTTTCGAACAGCTGGACCATCAGCCCTTCGTCCCGGGTCATGCCGGTGGCGCAGCACGGAGCGAGCCGGATGGTACGCCGCGAAGTCGTGCCCAGATCGACCATATAGGCCCGGCACAGCACCAGCAGCTTACGAAAATGGGCGCCGGCAATGTCCATCGCCAGCATTGCGGCCCGTGCATCGTGCGGACCATGCGCTGTCATTCGCCGTATCAGGACCAGACCGAGCGTCTGGTGACGTTCCCGGGGCAGGGGAAGGTCGAGCAGGGGAGTTCCGAATTTCGAAGCCATAAGCAGTTCCTTTCGCCCGGCATTGATATGCTAATGCGAATGATTTGCAACACAGAAACGACGTGTCGATTATCTTGTCCACCGCGAATGTATGTGGGACTGCTTTTCCAGAGTACGGTGGAAAAGCCAGAGTACGGTGAAAAAGCCAGAGTACGGTGAAAAAGAGAGTATCCATGACCAGAACAGTAGAATTCATCTTCGATTTCTCCGCACCCAACGGGTATCTGGCATGGTATCCGCTGAAGGATATTGCGGCGCGCACCGGAGCCACGATCACCATCACGCCGGTTTATCTGGGCGGGATGCACAAGCTGACCGGCAACAGCCCGCCCATGATGCGCGATGCCGGGGTGAAGGGCAAAGTAGCTTACGCGATGCTGGAGTTTGAACGCTTCGTACAAAAACACGGGCTGACAAAATTCCGCACCCATCCCGATCTGCCGTTCAATTCAATTCTGGTGCAGCGCGCTCTGATGGCGTGTCCACCCGAGCAGCGCGGTGCCATGCTCGATTGTCTGCTGCCCGCGATCTGGGAGGAGAATATCGCAGTGGGCGATCCGCACGTGGTCGGAGAAAAACTGACGGCCTGTGGGCTCGATGCGCAGGCCCTGCTGGAGGCCACGCAGGACCCCCAGGTGAAGCAGCACCTGTCGGACAACACTGCCGATGCGGTAGAGCGCGGCGCGTTCGGTATCCCGACCTTCTTTGTCGGCACGGAAATGTTCTTCGGCAAGGAGCGCCTCGGCCAGATCGAGGATATGCTGGGGCCGCAATAGAGATTACGGGATCCTGCCACATTCATCGCAAAGCCCACTGCGCCGACCTTAGCCGGGAAGCGGAAGAGATCGATGAATATCCGGGAAAGAATACAAACCGCTGCGGACACGCAGATACCAAAACTAATCGCTGCGGTGGAAAAATAGCCGAACGTTTCCCTTGCGGCGTGGGCGGCAGGCCTTACCCTCTCGAATCGTGATGATGAAAGAACTGTTCCAGCATGCCGCAATCACGCACGATGTAACTGTGCGTGTAGCGGTTAATTTCCTGCCCGAGCAGAGCCGGCCCAGCGCGGGCAAGTGGTTCTGGGTGTATCACATCCGTATCGAGAACGGATCGGATCAGGATATCCGCCTGATGACCCGCCACTGGCGGATAACCGACGGCCGCGGCATGGTCAGCCATGTCGATGGTGACGGGGTGGTCGGGGAAAACCCACGGCTGAAGCCCGGCACGGCGCATGATTATGTGTCGGGTTGCCCCCTGACCACACCGAGCGGTTCGATGGAGGGGTTCTATACCTTTGAAACCGACAATGGCCCGGTCGAGGTGCGCATTCCCTTCTTCCCGCTGGCTGCGCCCGCCACGGCGGACAGGTAGCGGCTGACAGATGGCCGCAGGCTTCGCCTTACGCGAAGACGATGCACGTCGCCTGTGGCTGGTCCGCGCGGTGGAGGCGAGCGATTCGGGCGAGCAACTTTTAACGCACGAAGACCGGGCAGAGGCGGAGGCCTATGCGCGCGGCGAAGTAAGCGGCACAGGCAAGCGGTCGCAGGCCCCCTTTCTGGCGGCCCGGTCCCGTTTCGCCAGCGAGCGGCTGGAATCCCGCCATCCTGCCATCGCACGAGCGCTTGCTCACAGCCGGTTCCCTCGCTGGCTCCAGCTTGTTCCGGGCCTCGCCTTCTTCGCCGGAATGATTTCCAACGAACTTGATGGCGGGAACCGGCTGGAGCTACTGGCTTTCCCCCTTCTCGGGGTCATCGCCTGGAACATCGCGGTTTACCTGTATCTGGCGCTAAAGCCCCTGTTCGGCGGAGCAGTGGGAGAGCTGTCCGGCCCGCGCTGGTGGCAGAAGCTGGGCAATCCGCTGTCCATGATGACGCCGGACGGCGCGAGCGGACTGACGACGCAGGTTCTGGGTAATTTCACCGCAGACTGGGCGCGCGCAGCACGAAAACTGTACGCCATGCGATTGGGCACGGTGCTGCATTTCGCAGCTGCGCTGTTTGCTCTGGGTTTGGTTGCAGGCATCTTTTTGCGCGCGCTGACGGTCGAGTATAGCGCCGGATGGGAAAGTACGTTTCTGGGCCCGAACGAAGTCAGGGCACTGCTCGATACCGTGCTCGGCCCGGCAGCCGCACTGACCGGTATTCCCCTGCCGGATACAGCGGGAATAACCGATTTGCGCTGGACAGGGGCGGATGCGGGCGGAGGCAATCGGGGCGGGGAAAACGCAGGCCCGTGGATCATTTTGTGGACCGCGACGGTCACTGGCCTCGTTGTCGTGCCGCGCCTGATGCTGGCCGGCCTTGGTGCTGCGAGCGCGGGCATGATGGCGCGCCGGGTGAAGGTTCCGGGCCGGGATGATTTTACAGTGCGCCGGATGCTTCGCGCGATGGGCGGGGAAAGCGCCGGCGCCGGCGTGCGCGTTACCCCATACGCCTATACACCGGGCGAAACGGTTCATGCGGCGTTGCAGGCCATGATGCGCGAAGCCCTTGGCGATGGAACCCGGCTGACCATCGACCCGCCTTGCGTTTACGGGGCGGAAAAAGACTGGCTGGAACGCAACCCGCCCGATGCGGAAGCCGACCTGCACCTTGTATTGTTCAGCCTGTCTGCCACACCGGAGCAGGAGAACCACGGCACGTTTCTGTCGCTTCTGCGCGAATTCTATTCGCTCGCCAATCAGGGCGTTCGTGTGGCTGCATTGGTGGACGAGCATCCCTACCGTGCGCATTTTGCCGGTCAGGCGGGGCTGGACGATCGGATCGCAAGGCGGCTGGAAGCATGGGAGGCGGTAATGGCGAAAGTGCCTGCACCTATGGTCGCGCTGGCGCTGGACGGCGATACGACGCGGGCCCGCGCCCAGGCTCTGGAAGCAGTGCTGCTTGGTCCGGCGAAACGGAAATGAACGGCAGCGCTCTTGTAGAAGGTGAAGGGCCTGCGGGTGCAGCGGGCACCACCGTCAATCTCAGCCTGATCAGCCACACCAACGCAGGCAAGACGACGCTGGCGCGCACCCTGCTGGGCAAGGATATCGGCGAAGTGCGCGACGCCGCCCATGTTACCGATCTGGCCAGCGGTCATGTGCTGGTGCAAGCGAATGGCGATACACTGATGCTGTGGGACACCCCCGGTTTCGGGGATACAGCGCGCCTGCTCGACCGCCTGCGGATGAGCGGCAATCCTGTCGGCTGGCTGTTGACGCAGGTATGGGACCGGTGGCGCGAGCGGCCGCTGTGGTCCAGCCAGCAGGCGGTAAAAAACGCTCGCGAGCAAGCAGACGTGATCCTCTATCTCGTCAATGCGGCAGAGGATCCTGCGGCCGCTGCTTATGTGGCGCTGGAAATGGAAGTGCTGGCGTGGATCGGCAAGCCGGTGCTGATCCTGCTCAACCAGATGGGCCCGCCGCGAGAAGATACGGATGGTGAAGTCGAAAAATGGCTGGCTCATGTGCGCGGCCATGCAGAGGTTGCGGGTGCGCTGCCACTGGATGCTTTTGCCCGCGTGTGGGTGCAGGAGGGCGTGCTGCTGTCGCAGGTCGCGTTACTGGTGCCAGAGGCCAAGCGCACAGCGATGGCACGGCTGACGGCTCGCTGGGGCGAACTGAACCGCGAACGCTTTTCCGCTTCGATGGCCGCGCTCGCAACTCCGTTGGCAGCAGCTCTCGTGGACCGCGAGGATGTGGGCGAAGGCGACTGGCGTGACGGTCTGGTGAAGGCTCTGCGCGGCGGGAAGAGTGAAGCGGTGGCCGCGGGAAAAGCAATGGAGCAGCTATCCGAACGGTTGGCCGCGGGCACGCGCGATTCGACCGAACAGCTGATCCATCTGCACAATCTTTCCGGCAGTGCCACGCGCAAGGTGCTGGAGCGGCTGGCCGACGATTTCAAACATTCCGACAAGGCGCCGGAGGGGGCCTCTGCGCTGATGGGCGGATTGCTCTCGGGCGCGGCCACGGGGCTGGCCGCGGATGTTATGGCGGGCGGCCTGACGCTGGGCGGCGGGATGATTGTTGGCGGGCTGCTCGGCGCGCTGGGCGCGGGCGGCCTTGCCAAGGGGATCAATATGGCGCGCGGAGAGAATGGCGCGCAGGTCCGCTGGAGCCAGGAGTTTTTCGCGCGCATCTTCGGGGCATCCTTGTTGCGCTATCTTGCGGTTGCGCATTTCGGACGCGGGCGGGGCGATTGGGAGGAGGGCGAGCATCCCGAGCACTGGATCGCCCATGTCGAAGGCGTCCTGACCCGTTACGAAACCGAGATCGGTGATCTGTATGTCCGCGCCAAGAACGGGCATACGGAAGGGCTGGAGAAAGATCTGCGCGATCTGCTTCATGTATGCGGGCGGCGGTTGCTGGTGCGGCTGTATCCCGAAGCGGAGGGCATGCTGGCATCTGCCGCATAACTTGCACCAGACGTCCGCTCATAATACAGGCCGCTGCGAAATGAAGCGCACCCATCTCCCCCTCAACGCCCTGCGCGTGTTCGACGCAGCGGCCCGGCACCTCAGCTTTACCCGCGCGGCGGACGAGCTGGCGGTGACGCCGGCCGCTGTAGGCCAGCAGATTCGCGCGCTGGAGGATCACCTCGGCACGGTGCTGTTCCGCCGCACGTCCAAGGGCTTGAAGCTGACGGAAGAAGGCTGCGCGGGTCTCGACACTCTGCGCGAAGGGTTCCTGCGGTTCGAGGAAAGCGTGCAGGCGATGCAGGCCGGGCAGGCGAGCGACCGTTACACCATCGCCGCCCCGCGTGAATTCTACGCCCAGTGGCTCGCCCCGCGTCTGGCCGCCTTCCGCGCCGCCAATCCGGGCATCCATTATCAGCTGGTGGAGAACGAGGACGCCGACTTTACGGAAGCGAATCTGGACGTGGCGATCCGGCTGGTCGATGGCCCGGGCGAGCTGGAAGGGGTGGAACTGGCCCCTGCGCGCCGCGTGGTGGTGGCAGCGCCCGATACGAAGCCGGACGACTGGATCGACTGGCCCGGCGCTCCGCTGCCCGATGGCGCGGTGGCGACAGTGCAGGTCGGCAATGCAGGGCAAGCGCTCAGCAGCGCGGTTGCGGGACTGGGCAAGGCGGTGCTGCCGTATCTGCTGGTGGAAGAGGCGCTGGAGGCAGGTAAGCTGGAGGCGCTGGAAGGGCCGGACGAGGGCCGCCGCGCCTACTGGCTGGTCGCGCCCACACCGCAATGGCGGCAGAAGAAGGTCAAGAACCTCGTCGCGCATCTCAGCGGGGACTGACGCACCCGGCGCACTGCCCCGTCAGTATTTCTCGAACGGGCGATCCCGCTCCAGCTCCTCCAGAAAGTCTTCCGCAATCTTGTCTTCTACAGGATTGTTATAGAACGATCCGGAAAGGCAGGGCAGGCCGGTTTCGTCCACCGTGTCCCAGAAATCACCCAGCGGCGTGTCATCCCCGGCCCGCAGTCTTTGCCGATAGCGGGCGCGCCGGCGATAGACCTGCAGGGCCATGGCCCGGGGCGTGACCTCCCTGTGCAGCTTGGCCTTGTAAGCTTTAACCTCTTCCAGCATTTTCGCCTCCAGCGCATCGTAAACCGGATGGCCGGGCCCCAGCTCGGCGGACTTCCCGTATTTCTGCGGCAGGCGATGCTGGAGGAGGAAGCGCAGCAGGGTGTTGTCCGGCTTGTCCCAATGGCCGAGAATTTCGCCGCCCGAAACAATCGGCGTGCGCGTGCCGACCAGACTGCGCTCCATCGCGCAATCCTCCAGCCGCTGAACCCCGCGCGCCAGCGCCGCATCCCAGGCGCCCGCAAACCCCTCCGCCCCCGGCCGCGCGCGCAACTTGTACAGGGCCTCTATGGATTTTCCGACGGACCGCGCGGCCTGCGAGACGATGCCGGTGGCCGCCAGAGTGGCGATAAACCGCCGCTGGCGATCCGGCGTGATCGAATTGGAGCGGGGTGCCGAGTGGAGATAGGGGGTGAAGGACAGCAGCGGATCGTCGTCCGCAGGCACCGGCGCGACATGCGCGACGGCGGATGTGGCCTGACGTTTTGTTTTACGAGTAGCCTCAAGCGCCGGCGCGGGCATTCGCCCGCTTAGGCTATCATCACTCCCTTCGGTCGCTGCGGGCGGGCGGTCGCCCTTGCGGTCCGCTGGTGGCGGCCCGGTTGTTTCGGCGGAGTGTTTATGGGGAGGGTGGTCTGGGTGATGATCTGACATCCCGCGTAAAATGCACATTCCCGCCAAGTAGGAAAATGGTTTGTTGTTGGGTTTTGGCGCAGCGCCAGTGGCCGGGAATGGCGCGAGCCGAAGGCGAGCCAGCGCGCGACCGCGCGCCGCCACCCCTGCGGCGAGCAAGACGGGCGGGAAGCGAAGCTGAACGAGCGGAGCGAGGACAACCCCGTCGCCCGCAGGGTCCAAACAAAAACTCCTCTCCGTTTGGTGAGTGCTTGCTAGCTGGCACCAAGGGTCTTGGTCCACGGTAGCGAGGGCGGACCATGAGGCGCGCGGGAGTTTCTTGTTGGCCGCACCCCATCCGGGGTGCGAAATCCTCGCGCCTACGGCGCTGCGGGCGGGCGGTCGCCCTTGCGGCGCTTCGCGCCGTGCTCCGCCACACGGTAGTGAGGTAGCGCCAAGGCTCTTGAACCAAGCCTGCGAGTGTGCGCCAAGCTTCTAGGACCAAGCCAATCCGGTTGAGCTCTAGTCCGGTCGGCGCCCAGCCGACCGCAAGGCCGACCGGCCGCCCGAGCTTATGCGAGGAAGCAAGGCGGGCGGATGCCCGCCGCCCGCAGGGTCCAAACAAAAACTCCTCTCCGCTTGGTCGGTGCTTGCTGGCTGGCACCAAGAGTCTTGGTGCTGGATTGCAAGGGTGCGCTATGAGATGCGCGGCAGTTTTTGTTTGCCGCAAGCACATCCGCGCTCGCGTCCTCGGTGCTGATCCTCCGCTGCGCTACGGGCCCCTGCGGGTGGGCGGTAGCCCTTGCGGTCCGCTGGTCGCGAACCGAGCTCCGCCAAACATTAGAGAGGACGCCTCTAAATATGCAACGGTCCAGTCAGAGTTATAGATTTATTATATCATAAAGTTCAACAAAATCAGCCTGCTCATCATAGCTGAAAAAATAAATCCCACCAATTGGATATCTTCCAAGTAGAGAAAATGAGCGTTCTCTTAATCCATCGTTTCCATTTTCTGATAAGAACTCAGTTAAATCCTCCTCTCGAGCAACGAGCGCTAAGAAAAACTTATCCAGCCGTCCTTCATGTGTCTCCAGATAGCCTCTAGTCATCGCGTTGACTGCAAGCGGTGGTGACGTGACCCCCTGATTTTCCTCCAAGTTGGATTAGAGTCCGGCCCTGACAGA